>Ga0160474_100612_pt1 | contig 12079 bp, 10 predicted proteins | sample HID1975K_E11MG_FD_108240 | JGI IMG/M metagenome (GOLD analysis project Ga0160474, IMG submission 108240) | Enriched soil microbial communities from UW Madison campus, WI, USA - HID1975K_E11 MG | ecosystem: Environmental > Terrestrial > Soil > Unclassified | place: USA: Madison, Wisconsin...
GCTTCAGCGAACTGGCCTTGGTGAAACTGCGCCTGGCGGACGTCGACGGCCTAGTGCTGGATGAACAGTTCACCGCCAATGGCGTTGACCTGCACATCGCGGTCGGTGAAGCCCACCTGGCCCCCTTGCGCCAGCAACTGGCCGACCTGAGCCGTGGGCGCATCCTGCTGGAAGCGCGCTGAATAACTGTTCACACGCGTTGAACATTGCTCACAAGAACTGTGGGCCTGCCTGTGGATAAGCTTGGGGCACTCTCTTGCAGCCCATTGGTTTCAAGGCCCGCAGAGCTTTGATCATATTTTGATCACTATTTGATGACAGTCGCAAATAGCTGAAACCTCGAGAGTTATCCCCAAACCCTGGAATTGTTACGCACTGGGCATTGCGCTCGGCTTGCACACAATAACTGTGGAACAGCCTGTGGATAACCCGTTAGCCAACAGGCGAAGCGCCCGTCTACAAGCGGCCTGGCGCCATTGATTATTTTTTGACCAGCTGCAGCGCAGGCACAGTTAGCGACTCTGCAGTATGCTCAATTACTTTTTCCTATACCGATAAAGGAATGTTCCTATGGCTAACTCAAGAACTGCCCTCATCATCGGCGCCTCACGCGGCCTTGGCCTGGGGCTGGTGCAACGCCTGCAAGAAGATGGCTGGAACGTCATCGCCACCGTGCGTGACCCGCAAAAGGCCGGCGCCCTGGCCAACGTTCCCGGTGTGCGCATTGAACAGCTGGAGATGAACGACACCGCTCAGCTCGATGGTTTGAAGCAACGCCTGCAAGGCGAAGTGTTCGACCTGGTGTTCGTCAACGCGGGCGTCATGGGGCCGCTGCCACAAGACCTGGAAACCGTCCGCAACCAGGACATCGGCGACCTGTTCATGACCAACGCCGTGGCCCCCATCCGCGTCGCCCGCCGCTTGGTTGGCCAGGTGCGCGAAGGCAGCGGCGTGCTGGCCTTCATGAGCTCGATCCTGGGCAGCGTGACGATCCCGGACGGCGGTGAAGTCTGCCTGTACAAAGCCAGCAAGGCGGCCCTGAACTCGATGATCAACAGCTTCGTCGTCGAACAACAGCGCCCCGGCCTCTGCGTGCTGGCCATGCACCCCGGCTGGGTGAAGACCGACATGGGCGGCGAAAATGCCGAGATCGACGTGCTGACCAGTACCCGCGGCATGCTCGAGCAGATCAAGGCGCAAAGCGGTAATGGCGGCCTGCGCTTCATCAACTACAAAGGTGAACCGCTGATCTGGTGAATTGAAAGCCGCGTGGCGAGGCAGTAGACTCGATGCCTCGCCCCCGTGGCGGACCTGGATCAGCAGACAGGGCAACACTGAGCTGGCTAACCTGAACCCACTTTCAGAGGAGCCGGCACCATGCCTGCGACCCGTATCTGGTTGAAATCCCCCCTTGCCATCTTCACTGCCAACGGCGCCGACGCCCGTGGCGGGCTGGTCATCGAAGACGGCCGCATCACACAACTCCTGGCCCTTGGCGAAAGCCCCAGCCAACCGTGCGACCACGTGTTCGATGCCCGCGAACATGTGGTAACCCCCGGCCTGATCAACACCCATCACCACTTCTACCAGACGCTGACCCGCGCCTGGGCACCGGTGGTCAACCAACCGCTGTTCCCCTGGCTGAAGACGCTGTACCCGGTATGGGCACGCCTCACCCCCGCGAAGCTGGCGCTGGCCAGCCAGGTGGCACTGGCTGAACTGCTGCTGTCGGGCTGCACGACTGCGGCCGATCACCATTACCTGTTCCCGCAAGGCCTGGACAACGCCATCGATGTGCAAGTCGAAGTGGTGCGCAAGCTGGGCATGCGCGCGATGCTGACCCGCGGCTCCATGAGCCTTGGCGAAGACGACGGCGGCCTGCCACCCCAGCAAACGGTGCAACAGGGTGAAGTGATCCTGGCCGACAGCCAGCGGCTTATCCACAGCTACCACGAGCGCGGCGAAGGTGCGCAGATCCAGATTGCCCTGGCACCCTGCTCGCCCTTCTCGGTCACGCCGGAGATCATGCGGGCCAGTGCCACGCTGGCCGAGGAACTGGACGTGCGGCTGCACACGCACCTGGCAGAGACCCTTGATGAGGAAGACTTCTGCCTGCAGCGTTTCGGCCTGCGCACCGTGGACTACCTGGACAGCGTCGGCTGGCTCGGCCCACGCACTTGGCTGGCTCACGGCATCCACTTCAATGGCGACGAAATCGCCCGCCTGGGCGCGGCCGGCACCGGTATTTGCCACTGCCCGAGCTCGAACATGCGCCTGGCCTCGGGCATCTGCCCAACCGTCGACCTTGAAGCCGCCGGTGCCCCCGTGGGCCTGGGCGTAGACGGTTCGGCCTCCAACGACGCCTCCAACATGATCCTCGAAGCCCGCCAAGCGCTGTACCTGCAGCGCTTGCGCTATGGCGCCGAGCAGATCACCCCAGAGCGTGCCCTGGGTTGGGCCACCCGCGGCTCGGCGCGCCTGCTGGGGCGCCATGACATCGGCGAGCTGGCCGTCGGCATGCAAGCCGACCTGGCGTTGTTCAAGCTCGACGAACTGCGCTTCTCTGGCAGCCATGACCCGCTGTCGGCGCTGCTGCTGTGCGGCGCCGACCGCGCCGACCGAGTCATGGTCGGTGGCCAGTGGCGGGTCATCGATGGGCAAATCGAAGGCCTGGATATCCAGGGCCTGATCGCCGATCACCGCCAGGCGGCCGCGCAGCTCATCGCCGGTTGAGGCAACACAGGGCCTGGCCGGGCGCAATGCCTGGCCAGGCCCTGTAGAATGGCGGCAACCGTACCTGATCGAGATAACCAACTATGTATGACTGGTTGAACGCCCTGCCCAAGGCCGAACTGCACCTGCACCTGGAGGGTTCGCTGGAGCCCGAGCTGCTGTTTGCCCTGGCCGAGCGCAACAAGATCGCCCTGCCTTGGGACGATGTCGAAACCTTGCGAAGCGCCTACGCCTTCAACAACCTGCAGGAATTTCTCGACCTTTATTACCAAGGCGCGGATGTCTTGCGTACCGAGCAAGACTTCTACGACCTGACCTGGGCTTACCTGCAACGGTGCAAGGCGCAGAACGTCATCCACACCGAACCCTTCTTCGACCCGCAAACCCACACAGACCGCGGTATCCCCTTCGAAGTGGTGCTCAACGGCATCAACCAAGCGCTCAAGGATGGCCGGGACCAATTGGGCATCAGCAGTGGCTTGATCCTGAGCTTCCTGCGCCACCTCAGCGAAGACGAAGCGCACAAGACCTTGGACCAGGCACTGCCGTTCCGCGATGCCTTCATTGCCGTAGGCTTGGACAGCTCCGAAATGGGCCACCCGCCGAGCAAGTTCCAGCGTGTGTTCGGCCGCGCCCGTAGCGAAGGCTTCGTCGCCGTTGCCCACGCCGGTGAAGAAGGCCCGCCCGAATACATCTGGGAAGCCCTGGACCTGCTGCACATCAAGCGTATCGACCACGGCGTACGCGCCATCGAAGACGAGCGCCTGATGCAACGTATCATCGACGAGCAGATCCCACTGACCGTCTGCCCGCTGTCGAACACCAAGCTCTGCGTGTTCGACCACATGAGCCAGCACAACATCCTGGACATGCTCGAGCGCGGGGTGAAGGTCACCGTCAACTCTGACGACCCGGCCTACTTCGGCGGCTACGTCACCGAAAACTTCCATGCCTTGCATACCCACCTGGGCATGACCGAAGACCAAGCGCGCCGCCTGGCGCAAAACAGCCTGGACGCGCGACTGGTCTGATCAGACGTTGGCGTTGCGGTTACCCAACCTGCAACGTCTGCACGCGGGCAATGCGATTGATCTGCTGGATGCCCAGCGCCGAGATATGCAAAGCCCGCGTGTCCTCCGATTCGCGCATCCAACCCGACTGCAGAAACAGCCTGAACAAGGCCTGCCCCAGAACGCCGCCCAAGTGTGGCCCCTGGTTGTTCCAGTCAGTGCAACGGCAGATCACACACCCCCGTTGCTGGTGCGGCGCCAAGGCATCTATGTAGACGCCGACCAGCGCCAGTTCTGCCCGCCCTTGCTCACTGACCACCAGTTGCCGGTCAGTGCCCTCCAACCAACCCGCCACCACCAGACGGTGATACAACTCCCCGGCCAGCTCGCCGCCGAGGTGGTCACCGCAGCGCCGCGCCCTGCGGATCGACATCGGCAACTGCAAGGCTGCCGCCTCGGGCTGGTCGTCTCTGGCGCTGCCCAACTGCACGCTGGCCAGTGCTTCCACCGCTGCCCCTACCTGCGGCGTGGCCAGGCGGAAGTAGCGTTTGCGGCCCCGCGCCTCGTGCCGCAGCAAACCCGCCGAAGACAGCAACGAGAGGTGGGCGCAGGCGGAAGACGAGGTCAGCCCGGTCATCATCGCGAGCTCGTTCGCCAGCCGTGGGGTGCCGTCGATCAGCGCCCACAACATGGCGCTGCGCTTGGGGTCGGCCATCAGGCTGGCGATCTGGCTGATACTGCTGACTGCGTTCATGTCCCTGTAACTCCCTGCACGTTTTTATATGGATGCAATGGCCAACCCTGGCACTGGGATCGCCTGCCTGACAGTCGCCGGCCCTGAGAGGGAAACCCTGCTCGCTGGCATCGGCGCTGGTCGCCAGTATAAGCCGCAGAAACCCCCTCACAGGGCGCTAGCCGCTTCAGCCCACCTGTCAGAAGTCCACTGGGTATACCTACCCATGAGAGATGATGTGTCTGTGCAGTGAGCCCGCCCAATACCCCGCAGTTGAGCAGTGCCCCAGCACTCAGCGGGACAGAGGCAGGTCATGAGCATTATTCGCCCAGCGCAGGTTCGGACGCGACCGACAAGCAGCTTCCTTAAATAGCGCAAACAAAAGCGAAGCTTCTACATGCCTCCAGGTATTACACCCGGAGCATGACGGTCAGGAGGGAAGAACAGGGGGGAAATGACCGTCAGTCAGACCACGGATGCCGGTCATGGCAGGCACAGGGCACAGCGCTACACTTCTTCCGCTCACACCCCATTGGAGGTATGCCGCGATGAAAATTGTCGTCAGTGCGTCGAGCCGCAACCCCGTTTGCCCTTGGCAGGTTCAGCTCGACCAACACGTGGTGAGTTTCCGCAGCGAGGCCGAGGCGCGTGCCTTCGTCGCCACATTGGAAACCCGCCTGCAGGCGCCTCACCCGCTTATGCGGGACGCCTGGCCTGCAAACGCCGGGTCAGCAGCGCGACACTGACCACCAGCGCCCCGCACAGGCTGATCACCAGTGTCATCGGCACCGCACTGCCATCGTGCAACAGCCCGACCAACGCCGCCGCGCCTGCGGCGACGCTGAATTGCAGGCAGCCCATCAGCGCCGAGGCGCTGCCTGCGCGTGCGCCCTGCCCGCTCATGGCGCAGGCCGACGCATTGGGGATGATGCAACCTAGGCTGGCGATACACACGAACAACGGCACCAACAGCGGCCACAACTGACTCGGCCGCAGTGCGGCGACGCCCAGCAATACCAAACCTGCAGCCAGGTACATCCACACAGCACGCACCAGCAGGAAGGCTGGGCCGCGCTTGGCCAGCAAACGGGCATTGACCTGCGCCACGAGGATAAAGCCCGCCGCGTTGGTGCCGAACAACCAGCCATAGTGCTCGGCAGGCACGCCATATAACTTGATGAAGACGAATGGCGACCCCGCGATGTAGGCAAACATACCGGCAATGGCAATACCACCGGTCAAGGCATGGCCAAGAAACACCCGGTCATTGAACAGGCGCAGGTACTGGCGCAGCGCCCCGGACAGTGGCTGGCGCGGCATGTCCGCCGGCAGGCTTTCCGGCAGGCCCAGGCTGACCGCCAGCAGGCAGGCCGCGCTGAACAGGCTCAGGGCGAGGAAGATCGACTGCCAGCCTGCCAGGTTCACCAACACCCCGCCAAGCATTGGCGCCAGGATCGGCGCCAGGCCCATCACCAGCATCAACTGCGAGAACACCTTGGCCGACGCCACCGGGTCGCACTTGTCACTGACGATCGCCCGCGACAGCACCATCCCGGCACAACCGCCCAGGGCCTGGACGAACCGCGCCAGGACCAGGGTGTCGAGGTTGGGGGCATAGGCACAGGCCAACGACGCCAGGGTAAACAGCGCCACGCCAAACAACAGAGGCTTGCGCCGCCCGAAGCGGTCGGCCACCGGGCCATAGGCCAACTGGCCGATGGACAGGCCAAGGAAGTAGGCGGCCAAGGTGGCCTGAACGTGTTTTTCATCGGTGGCGAAAGCCTGCGCCATCGCCGGGAAGGCGGGCAGGTAAAAGTCGATCGCCAAAGGCCCGAACGCACTCAATGCGCCCAGGATGAGCACCATTCGCAGGTTCATCAGGAATCCATAGCAGGCTAAGCAAGTGCGTCAGTCTACCTGCTAAGGACTCGACCAGCATGAAAAGATTTGCAACAAAACCGGGGGCCTCACGCGCCCCCGGCGCAGGGCTTCACGCCAGCTCGGCCTGGTAGCCCTCGTCACGAATCGCGGTGAGGATCTGCTCCACCGCCATGGCACTCTGCACCCGCACCTGCTTGCCCGCCAGGTCGACCTCGACCTTGGCATCGGCGTCCTGCCCCTGCACCGCACGGGTCACCGCTTTGACGCAATGGCCACAGGTCATGCCTTGTACATTGAACACTTGCATAGGGTTGCCTCCTTCAGGTTTTCACGCAGTTTCAAGCTTGCCATCGGGGCAAGGTCAAGCCCCTGCGCGCGTCCGGGCTGGAAATCCGCGCTCACGTCGGCCAAGCTGCGCCTTTGACGATCAGGCAAGCAGGAGATTCATCATGTTCAGGGCAGCATTGGGCGTCGTCGGGCTTTTGAGCGCGCTGGCTGCGGTGCCACCGGCCAGCGCCGAAGGCAACTCGGACTACAGCGTACTGATCATTTCGCGGGAACGCCTGGAAGTGGCGACCAACTGCGAAATCGGCGTGTACCTCAACGATCAGCTCTCCGGGCGCGTATTCCAGGAGCAATCGACCGCCTTCAACCTGCCACCAGGCCCTGTGGATATTCGCCTGCGCCTACTGCCAGGGCAGACCCCCGGTTGCGCACCCGGTATCGAAGACCAGCGCAGCACACGTTTGAACCTGCAGGCGGGCCAGATCAACAAATACCGGATTGCCATGGGCCACAATGGGCTGGAATTGAAGCGCGCCGGCCTAGGCTATTGACCTTGCCTACGTGGCAAGGTTGATGCTGGAGGCCAATCCAAGGAGGACAGCCATGCCCGCATCCACCACCTTCGACCTGCCGATTTCCGGCATGACCTGCGCCAGCTGTGCTGGCCGGGTCGAGCGCGCCCTGCGCAAGGTCGACGGCGCTGAACAGGTCAGCGTCAACCTCGCCACCGAACAGGCCCGGGTCCAGGCCCCGGCCAGCAGCCTGCCGGCCTTGCTCGACGCCGTGCGTGAAGCCGGCTATGGCGTGCCCACCCGGACTGTCGAGTTGCAGATTGGCGGCATGACCTGCGCCAGTTGCGTCGGCCGCGTCGAACGCGCACTCGGCAAACTGCCTGGGGTCGAGCAGGTCAGCGTTAACCTGGCCAGCGAACGCGCGCACCTCGAGGTGCTCGCGGCCCTCGACGACAGCCTGCTGATCGACGCCGTGCAAAAGGCCGGCTACAGCGCCAGCCTGCCGCACGCAGGCCACGATGATCAGCGCGATGCCCAGCGCCGCCTGCGCAATGAACGCCTGGCGGTCGGTGCCGCCTTGCTGCTGGCCCTGCCACTCGTCTTGCCCATGTTGGTACAGCCCTTTGGCCTGCACTGGATGCTGCCCGCCTGGGCGCAGTTCCTGTTGGCTACGCCCGTACAGTTCATTCTCGGTGCACGCTTTTACGTGGCCGCCTATAAGGCCGTGCGTGCCGGCGCCGGCAACATGGACCTGCTGGTGGCCCTTGGCACCAGTGCCGGTTACGGCCTGAGCCTGTACCAATGGGCACAAGCCCCTGTCGGCATGGTTGCGCACCTGTATTTCGAAGCCTCGGCAGTGGTCATTGCCCTGGTCTTGCTGGGCAAGTACCTGGAGAGCCGCGCCAAACGCCAGACCGCCAGCGCCATTCGGGCCCTTGAAGCACTGCGCCCCGAACGCGCGGTGCGCGTGGTCGATGGCCGCGAAGAAGACGTGGCCATCGCCCAACTGCGTGTGGGTGACCTGGTCGTGGTCAAACCCGGTGAACGCTTCCCAGTCGATGGCGAAGTCGAGGAAGGCAGCAGCCATGCCGACGAGGCCTTGATCAGCGGCGAGAGCCTGCCAGTGCCCAAGCAGCCTGGCGACCCCGTCACCGGTGGCGCCATCAATGGTGAAGGGCGGCTGCTGGTGCGCACCCAGGCATTGGGTACCGAAACTGTGCTGGCCCGGATCATCCGCCTGGTCGAAGATGCCCAGGCGGCCAAGGCGCCCATCCAGAAGCTGGTGGACCGGGTCAGCCAGGTATTCGTCCCCGCCGTACTGGTGATCGCGCTGATCACGCTGATCGGCTGGTGGCTGGCCGGTGCCCCACTGGAAACCGCGCTGATCAATGCGGTCGCCGTGCTGGTGATTGCCTGCCCCTGTGCACTCGGCCTGGCAACGCCAGCGGCGATCATGGCCGGTACCGGTGTCGCCGCCCGCCACGGCATCCTGATCAAGGACGCCGAAGCCCTGGAGCGTGCCCATGCGGTAAACCGGGTCGTGTTCGACAAGACCGGCACCCTGACGTCCGGCAGCCCACGCGTGGTCCACAGCCAGGCACTGGTCGGCACCACCGCCGAGCTGCACCGCTTGGCCGGCGCCCTGCAGCGCGGCAGTGAGCACCCATTGGCCAAGGCCGTGCTGGAGGCGTGCGCCGAGCAGCAACTGGATGTGCCGACAGTCGTCGACAGCCAGTCGCTGACCGGGCGTGGCATCGCCGGGCGGGTGGCAGGCCGTGACTTGGCCCTGGGAAATCGTCGCCTGCTCGACGAGAGCACGCTGCTACCCGGCGGCTTGGCCGCCAAAGCCCACGCGTGGGAGGCTGAAGGGCGTACGCTGTCCTGGCTGATCGAGCGCGGCGCACAACCTCGCGTGCTGGGCCTGTTCGCCTTCGGCGACAGCCTCAAGCCGGGCGCAAAGCAGGCTATCGATAGCCTGCACGCACAACACATCAGCAGCCACCTGCTGACCGGCGACAACCGCGGCAGCGCCAAGGTGGTTGCCGACGCCCTCGGGATCGACGACGTGCATGCCGAAGTGCTGCCTGCCGACAAGGCTGCCACCGTGATGGCACTGAAACAGGACGGCGTGGTGGCGATGGTTGGCGACGGCATCAACGATGCCCCGGCCCTTGCCGCTGCCGACATCGGCATCGCCATGGGCGGTGGCACCGACGTGGCCATGCAGGCCGCCGGCATCACCCTGATGCGCGGCGACCCACGCCTGGTACCCGCAGCCCTGGAGATCAGCCGCAAGACCTACGCGAAAATCCGCCAGAACCTGTTCTGGGCGTTCATCTATAACCTAGTCGGTATCCCCCTGGCCGCGCTGGGTTACCTCAACCCAGTACTCGCCGGCGCCGCCATGGCCCTGTCCAGCGTCAGCGTGGTCAGCAATGCGCTGTGGCTCAAGACCTGGAAACCCACCAGCAGCTCCCAGGAGGCCCCATGAACATCGGCCAGGCCGCCCGCCGCAGCGGGCTCAGCACCAAGATGATCCGTTACTACGAGTCCATCGGCCTGCTCAAGCCAGCCACCCGCAGTGACAGCGGCTACCGCCTTTACCAGCCGGAAGACCTGCACAGCCTGGCCTTCATCAAGCGCTCCCGCGACCTGGGCTTTTCTCTGGAAGAGGTCGGCAAGTTGCTGACCCTCTGGCAAGACCGTCAACGGGCCAGTGCCGACGTCAAGGCGCTGGCCATGCAACATATCGATGAGCTGAACCGGCGCATCGAAGAGCTGGTGAGCCTGCGCGACACCCTCAGCGACCTGGTCTCCCACTGCCAGGGAGACGAGCGGCCGGATTGTCCGATCCTGACGGATTTGGCAAACGGAAACGTTGGCGGATGTTGCCGCTGAGGCTCGCCACGACGCTTTGGTATGCCATATTCGCCTAAACACGACCGAATCATCGCCTAGTGCGACATTCCCTAATAAATACGGGCATTTGCCTTCATCTAATCCCGGACGCTGCCGATGCAGTAACTACCTGCCTCGTGTGTCGACAACAAAAAAATTCCGGGAGCGTCGATGAGCATCAAACAGAAACTGACCTGGGCATTCGCGGTCATCGCCGGCTTGCCCATCGTCCTCGTGGCCACCTTGGTGGTCCTCAACCTGCGCGGCGAAGCCCGCGACGGATTCCTCGACAGCAGCAGCCGGGAAATTCGCCAGGTCAGCAACGCGATGAACATCTTCTTCCAGGGCATCAACCAGAACGTCGAATACCTGGCCTCGCAACCCATGATTGCGGCCACGGGCAACAACCTGAACAAGTTCATGAGTGCCAACCCATCGTATGAGCTGGGCGAGCAGGACAAGCAGGTGCTTGAGTTCTTCACCCGCCTGGCCGATTCCCACCCAGGCTATGCCTACCTTTCCTACGGTGTCAGCGACGGCGGCTATGTCGGCTGGCCCGCAGGGCAGAAGTTCGTCAACTACGACCCCCGCCCTCGCCCGTGGTACCAGTTGGCCATGGCCAACCCCGGCAAAACCCTGCGTACCGGCGCCTATTACTGGGCCGCCGACGACGCCGTGCTGGTCAGCACCGTGCGCGCCGTGGCCAACCAGCTGGGTAACCCGGGTGGCGTGGTCAACATCGATGTGTCGCTCAAGGGCCTGACCCAGATCGTCCAGCAGATCAAGCTGGGTGAAAGCGGCTACCTGATGCTGGTGGAAAACAACGGCAACGTGATGGTCGACCCACGAGACGCCAGCCACAACTTCAAGCAGCTGGGCAGCTTCGGTAACGGCTATGCCGAGCTGGCCAAGGCAGGTAAAGGGCTGGTCGAAGTCGAGCTCAATGGCGTGCGCTACATGGCCAACATCTACCCCGACGAGCAACTGGGCTGGACCTTCATCGGCCTGATCGAGCAAAGCGAAGTGATGCAGACCACCACCCGCCTGACGTGGTTGATCGGCACCATCGCACTGGTGCTGGCTGCGCTGTTCGCCGTGGTCGGTGCGGCGTTCGCCAAGCTGATCGTGCGCCCGATCAACAGCGTCACCAGCGGCCTGGAAGACATCGCCCAGGGCGAAGGCGACCTGACCCGCAACCTGGAAGTGCGCGGGCGCGACGAAACCGCCCAACTGGCCAGCTGGTTCAACCAGTTCCTCGGCGCGATCCGCAGCCTGATCCAGCACATCGGCTCTGCCGCCAGCAAGATCCTCAGCACCTCCACCAGCTCGACCCGGGTGTCCAGCGACATGGCCGAGGCGGCCGGGCGCCAGCGCGAAGCCGTGGACATGGTCTCTACCGCCTTCCACGAAATGGTCGCCACCGCCAACGAAGTCGCCCGCTCTTGCAGCCAGGCGGCGCAGTCGGCCGACAGCGGCCAGCAACAAGCCCGTGAAGGCCAGCAGCAGATCGATGCAGCCGTGAACAGCGTCGACCGCCTGAGCCAGGAGATCGAGCAATCGGCCCAGTCGATTCAGCAGCTGGAACGCGACAGCAACGCCATCCAGTCCATCCTCGGCACCATTCGCTCGATTGCCGAGCAGACCAACCTGCTGGCCCTCAATGCCGCGATCGAGGCCGCCCGCGCCGGTGAACAGGGCCGTGGCTTCGCCGTCGTCGCCGATGAAGTGCGGGCGCTGGCCAAGCGTACCGCCGACTCCACCGCCGAGATCGATGGCCTGCTGGGCAACCTCGCCAGCCGCACCGCCGAGGTTGCCGAACAGATGCACGCCAGCCTGGAAGTGTCGCAGCAGTCGGTCAGCCGCATCGGCCTGGCCCGCGACAGCTTTGGCCAGATCCGTGAGTCGGTGGACGTGATTCGCGACATGAACACGCAGATCGCCACGGCAGCGGAAGAGCAGCATCAGGTGGCCGAGGACATCAACCGGCACATCAGCCAGATCCATGGCGATGCGCAACTGGTGGCCGA
>Ga0160474_100625_pt1 | contig 11927 bp, 7 predicted proteins | sample HID1975K_E11MG_FD_108240 | JGI IMG/M metagenome (GOLD analysis project Ga0160474, IMG submission 108240) | Enriched soil microbial communities from UW Madison campus, WI, USA - HID1975K_E11 MG | ecosystem: Environmental > Terrestrial > Soil > Unclassified | place: USA: Madison, Wisconsin...
CTCGCGAACTCCGGCGACGGTCTTGGTTCAGCAGTGACTCAACCTTGCGCAAGGCTTGGCCCAGCACCGCCTGGTTGCTGGCGCCCCCGAGAGAGATGCGTACCCCGTCCTGCATGGGCGGTGAGACGCTGAACGAGTGCCCGCCAGCGACGCTCACGCCTTCGTCGTTCAATGCATGGGTAAACAGCTCCTGATTCCATTGCGGCGGCAACGGTAGCCACAGGTGCAGGCCAGTCGGGTGCGCCTGGAAAGGGTGGGACAGCAGCGTCCGCGCCAGTTGCTGACGTGCCCGCACCTCACGCTGGATTTCCCGTACGAGCTCTCTGGCGCTGCCATCGCGAATCCACTGTTCGACCAGTGCCAGCAGCAACGCTGAGCAGCCCATGCTCGATGCCCGCAAGCTGAGTTGCAGACGCTGTCCGTCGTTGCCGCGCGGCGGCAAGACAAAGGACGTGCGCAGGCTTGGCCACAGGCATTTCGACAATGAAGCCAAGTAGTAGGTATTGATGCCCCCGGTCAGCGTGGCAATCGGCTCGGGTGCGTCGTCGAGCAGGTAGCGATAGGGGTCGTCCTCAATCAGTGTGATGTCGCGTCGCTGGATGACTTGGGCAATCTCCCGGCGCCTGGCCAGCGGCATGGTATGCGTTGTTGGGTTTTGGAATGTGGGGTTGAGATAAAGCAGGCGCGCTCCGCTTTCTTGCCAGGCCTGTTCTAGGCTATCTGGGCGCATACCTTGTTCGTCGTGGGCAACCGCACACAAACGAACGTTCAACTGCTCGGCAGCCGCTAGGAGACCGGGATAGGTCAATGAATCGCATAAAACGGCGTCGCCTGGCCGTGAGTGTGCACTGAGTATGGCAAAGATCGCCGCTTGCGAGCCTGAGCAAACCGTAAGGTCACGGCTGTCCAGGTCGCCCAGCGCAGGGCTTAGCCACCCTCGTGCGGCCTGGAGTGCCGAGCGGGTTGCTGGTTCGTCCTGATAGGGCGACAGGCTCTCGATGCTATTGCGTGCAAGCAACTGTTCAATTCCGTTGCTTACTCGCTGTGCCATCGAGTGATCGGCCGGTTGTGGTGGGATGTTCATGGTCAGGTCGACGTTAACCTGATTGCCTGGCTCGTTGGCGCCCAGGACGAAAGAACCCCGTCCGCTGTACGACGCGATCAGGCCACAGTTGCGTGCTTCGGTATAGGCCCGGGTGACTGTTGTCAGGTCGACGCCAAGGTGCGCGGCTAATGTGCGCTGAGGCGGAATCTGGTCGCCTTGCCGCAAAATCCCTGACTGTATGGATTTTCTTAGCATTTCTGTTATCTGTATGTATTTTGGTCCTGATTTTGGTTCAAATGGCCTAGTCCAGCGTATTTCAGAAGACTCTAGGGTTTCATTGGTTATAGGCATAGAGCGTTTCTCATGTTGTAAGTCCATACGCATAGGAATACTATGGCATACGATTAATTTAAAATCCATGCAATAAGGATTGTGTATGGCTTTATATGTGGGCACCGGAACGGCGCGGCAGGGTTGCAACGATAAGCGCTTCCGGGTTGCCAGTCATGGAGATGTTCGATGAGTGACTGCCATCTGATCTGTGCCAATCGTCTTAACGATGGTGCCGTTGTCTGGCTTGATGCCGAGCATCGGTGGGTAGAGGCACTGCAACAGGCAGCGGCGTTCGGCCCTGATGCACTCCTTACGGCCACCCATGCTGCTGAAGCATCTGTGCGTGCCAATGAAGTTGTTGCCCCGCTCCCGTGCGATGCTCATGTCGTCGAGGGCGTACCTGAGCCTATAAGCTTGCGCGAGCGGCTACGTGCGCGGGGGCCATCTGTAAGGACAGACCTGGGCAAGCAGGCAGGAGGAGATCGCAACGCGGGTGACCAAGCCGACCAGCGTCCTGTGGTGCCAATGGCGGCCGGCCAGGCCGGCGTGTATCAGTATGACCCGTTCGAGCGCGAGTTTCTCAAGGACCGCGCGCGTCAGTTCGAGCAACAAGTGGCCCGCCGCTTGAGCGGCGAACTCGATGAAGAGGCGTTCAAGGTCTACCGGCTGATGAATGGCCTGTATCTGCAACTGCACGGTTACATGCTGCGTGTGGCCATTCCCTACGGCACGCTCAGCGCTGTGCAGTTACGGCAGTTGGCCTATGTGGCCCGCACCTACGATAAAGGCTATGGCCACTTCACCACCCGCCAGAACATCCAGTTCAACTGGCCGCACCTGGCCGACACGCCCGAAATCCTGTCGGTGCTGGCCGACGCCGATCTGCATTGCATCCAGACCAGCGGCAACTGCATTCGCAACGTGACCACCGACCATTTCGCCGGTGCCGCCGCCGATGAAGTGGTCGACCCACGGGTGCATGCCGAGATCTTGCGCCAGTGGTCCACCGACCACCCTGAGTTCACCTACCTGCCGCGTAAGTTCAAGATTGCCATGACAGGCAGCCCCAAAGATCGGGCCGCCGTGCGCTTTCATGACATCGGTATTCTGGCGCAGCGTAATGCACAGGGCGAGGTGGGCTTCCAGGTGTACGCGGGCGGCGGCCTGGGGCGTACCCCGATCGTGGGCACGCGGGTGCGTGACTGGCTGCCGGAGCGCGACTTGCTGCGCTATGTCGAGGCGATCCTGCGGGTGTACAACGCGCTGGGACGGCGCGACAACCTGTACAAGGCACGGATCAAAATTCTGGTTCGCGAACTCAAGCCTGGCCGTTTCATCGAGATGATCGAGCAGGAGTTCGCCAGCCTGCCGGCCGACCGGCAGTACCTGGAGCCGGAGATCGTGCAGGCTATTCATGCGCGTTTCGTGCAGCCTAGGTTCGAAGCCTTGCCCGGTCTTTGCGAAAGCTTCATGCAGGCTCGCGCCGAAGACCCTGCGTTCGCCAACTGGGTGCGTAGCAATACCCACCCACACAAGAAGCCTGGTTACATCAGTGCGGTCATTTCCCTGAAACCGTCGGGTGGTATTCCGGGCGATATCAGCGCCGATGAAATGCTCCAGGTGGCGGATCTTGCCGAGGCCTACTCGCTCAACGAAATCCGCGTTTCGCATGAGCAGAATGTGGTACTGCCGCATATCAGGCAAAGCGAGCTTTACACGGTGTGGCAAGCGTTGCGCAAAGTGGGCCTGTCAACGGCCAACGTTGGCTTGCTGTCCGACTCCATTTCCTGCCCTGGAATGGACTACTGCAGCCTGGCTACCGCCCGCTCGGTGCCCGTCGCCCAGCGCATCGCCCTGCGTTTCGATGAGGACCGCCAACGGGAAATCGGCGAACTCAAGCTCAATGTCTCTGGCTGCATCAACGCCTGCGCCCATCATCATGTTGCGCACATTGGCATTCTTGGGCTAGACAAGTCCGGGCACGAAAACTACCAGATCACCCTGGGCGGTAGTGCCGAGGAAGACGCAGCGGTCGGGACGATCCTGGGGCGTTCGGTGCCTTATGAAGAAGTGCCTGAAGTCGTCGAGGCAATCATCGATATCTACTTGAAGTTGCGCGGGGAGGGCGAACGCTTCCTCGACACATTCCGCCGTGTAGGCATCGAGCCGTTCAAGGAGGTGCTGCGTGATGCTCGTTGATCGTCAAGGCCAGACACTGGCCGACACCTGGCACTACCTGGGCAGCGACGAGTCCCTTGACTTCAATGTCGGCAGCGTCGTGCACCCCCACCAATGGGACGACTACCACATGCGCTTTGGCGTCCCAGCCCAGGGCCTGTGGCTGGCCGGTGACCAGGATCCCGCAGAGATACTGCCTTTGCTCGGGCTCCTGACCCTGATCGTGGTCGAGTTCCCCAAGTCCCGCGACGGTCGCGGTTTCACCCTCGCGCGCCTGCTGCGCGAGCGTCACGGGTTTGAAGGTGACCTGCGCGCCGCCGGGCCTTTGCTACCCGATCAATTCGCCATGTTGCTCCAGTGCGGGTTCAGCAGCCTGCTGGTTTCAGCTGCCATCCCCGCGGTTCGCTGGCAGGACGCTGCCGCCGCGCTGAACCAGGCCCGGCCGCGCACCTTGCTGGAGCGCCTTTCCCAACGTCACGAGGCATAGTCATGTTCAGCCTGACAGCGCTTGAACTGGCGCGTATCCAGTTCGGTTTCACGGTCACGTTCCACATCATCTTTCCGGCGATCACCATCGGCCTGGCGGCATTTCTGGCCGTGCTGGAGGGGTTGTGGCTGTGGAAGAAAGACAACGCTTATCTTGACCTCTACCACTTTTGGTCGAAGATCTTTGCCGTCAACTTCGCCATGGGCGTGGTGTCCGGCTTGGTGATGGCGTATCAATTTGGCACCAACTGGAGTTTCTACTCGCAATTTGCCGGCAGCATCACTGGCCCGCTGCTGACTTACGAAGTGCTCACGGCGTTCTTCCTGGAGGCCGGCTTCCTGGGCGTCATGTTGTTTGGCTGGAACAAGGTCGGCCGTGGGCTGCACTTCTTCGCCACGGTCATGGTCGCCATCGGCACGATGATCTCGGCCACCTGGATCCTAGCCTCCAACAGTTGGATGCAGACACCCCAGGGGCATGAGGTGATCAATGGGGTGGTGGTGCCTATGGACTGGCTCGCCATCATCTTCAACCCCTCGTTCCCGTACCGCCTTGCGCACATGGTCACTGCGGCGATGCTGTCGACGGCGTTGTTCGTGGGTGCCTCGGGCGCCTGGCATCTGCTCAAGGGGCGTAGTACCCCGGCGGTAAAGCGCATGTTCTCCATGGCCCTGTGGATGCTGCTGTTTACTGCGCCGTTGCAGGTACTGATCGGCGATGCCCATGGCCTGAACACGCTCAAGCACCAACCGGCGAAGATTGCGGCGGTAGAGGGCCACTGGAGCAATACACCGGGTGAAGGCGTGCCGTTGATCCTGTTCGGCATCCCGGACATGGAAGCGGAAACTACCCACTACAAGGTGGAGATCCCCCGTCTGGCCAGTTTGATCCTGACCCACTCGCTGGATGGGCAGTTCCCTGGGCTCAAGGACTTCCCGCGGGAAGACCGGCCCAACGCCACGATCCTGTTCTTCAGCTTCAGGGTAATGGTGGCCTTAGGGATGCTGATGGTCGTGCTGGGACTTTTTGGCGCCTGGTTGCGCTGGCGTGGACGGCTGTACCAGTCAAGGGTGCTGGCGCGCTTTGCCCTGTGGATGGGGCCATCAGGTCTGATCGCGTTGTTGGCGGGTTGGTACGTCACTGAAATCGGCCGCCAGCCGTGGGTGGTATATGGGCTGATGCGGACAAAGGATGCGGTATCGAATCATTCGGCGATGACGCTTTCGGTCGGTCTGGTGGTGCTGGTGGTGATGTATCTGGGCATCTTCGGTACTGGTATCGCCTACATGATGCGCCTCGTGCGCAAGGGACCTGAGACACATGACCCGCACCACGGCGAAATCCCCGCAAACCAGCGACCAGCACGCCCGCTCTCGGCAGTGGGCGAGTCGCTGTATTCCTCCTCGACTCCACACTCTGACTGACGGGAGACGCTGTCATGGGTATTGATCTTCCGCTGATCTGGTTTCTGATCATCGGTTTTGGCGTGATGATGTATGTCATTACCGATGGATTCGATCTGGGTATCGGCATTCTTTTCCCCTTTATCAAGAGCCGTGAAGACCGGGATACCATGGTTAACACCGTGGCGCCGGTATGGGACGGCAACGAGACCTGGTTGGTGCTGGGTGGGGCCGGGTTGATGGCGGCATTCCCCAAGGTCTATGCCATTTTGCTCAGCGCGCTGTACATCCCCGCGCTGGGACTGTTGGCGGGGTTGATCTGGCGGGGCGTATCGTTCGAATTCCGCTTCAAGGCCGACGATGCGCACAAGCCATTCTGGGATCGTGCGTTCATGTCCGGGTCATTCGTTGCTGCGTTCTTCCAGGGGGTGATCCTCGGGGCCTTCATCGAGGGGCACCAGATTGTCGATGGTGTGGCCACCACTGGCATCATGAGCTGGCTGACACTGTTCAACGTGTTCTGCGGGTTGGGCGTGGTCGTGGCGTATGCGCTGCTGGGGGCTACCTGGCTGATCCTCAAGACCGAAGGGCCGTTGCAGACGAGCATCATCCGTGCGGCCTCACCGATCACCCTGGCCACTGTGGCGACGATGCTGATCGTCAGTATCTGGACGCCCATGACCCACCCTGCGATTTTCGCGCGCTGGTTCAGCTTGCCGAACTTCTGGTTCTTCCTGCCTGTGCCCATTCTGGTGCTGGTGGCAACCTGGGCGATCCTCAAGTCGCTGAGAGGCGAACCACATGGCGGGCCGTTCGTGTGGTCGCTGGTGCTGGTGTTCCTTGGCTACACCGGGCTGGTGATCAGTATCTGGCCGTATGTACTGCCACCGAGCCTGACTATCTGGGAGGCGGCGGCGCCACCGCAGAGCCTGGGCTTCGCCTTGGTCGGGGCATTGTTCATCATTCCATTCATCCTGGGTTATTCCGCCTGGTCTTATTATGTGTTTCGCGGAAAGGTCAAGGCGGGTGAGGGGTACCACTAAATGGTCCATGAACCTGCAAAGATGGCTCGGCCTTGGCAGCGCACCCTTTCGCGTGTTGGTTGGCTGCTGTTGATATGGGCATGCAGTGTGGCTGGGCTCGGCATGGCCGCCTTGGTGATGCGCATGTTCATGAGCGTTGTAGGCATGGCGAGTTGATGGCGTCTCCCGCCTTGGCGGGAGGCACGGATGGGTATGCAGAGCGTTGACGGCAATGATGATGACATCCATGAAAAGGTCGCCAAATTTCAGCGCGGGTCCTGGAGCGCTCCCGGAGCCGGTTCTGGAACAAGTCAGGCGTGAACTGTTGAACTGGACCGATACGGGCGCGTCGGTCATGGAGATGAGCCATAGATCGCCAAACTTCATCGAAATGGCCCACCAGATGGAGCGCGATCTTCGAGACCTGTTGTTGATACCGGAAAACTACAAGGTGCTTTTCCTGCAAGGGGGCGGTGCTATGCAGTTCTCCCAGGTCCCAATGAATCTTGTGGGCACGGGAGGTGTCGTGGATTACGTCGACACCGGGCACTGGGCATCGAAAGCGTTATCGGCCGCGAAGTTGTATGCGCAGGTGAACGTTGTGGCAACGGTCGAGGGCGGTGCTCATGCGAAGCGTTTACCTCGTGAGGACAGCTGGCGAATCTCGAAATCTCCGGCCTATCTCCATTACACCGCCAATGAAACGATTGATGGGCTGGAGTTTCACTGGGTGCCGGATGTGGAAAGGAATATTCCTTTGGTGGCTGATTTTTCGGCCAACATCCTCTCAGGCCCTCTCGATGTCAGCCGTTTCGGCTTGATCTATGCTGGGGCACAAAAAAACATCGGCCCTAGCGGCATGACCCTGGTTATTGTTCGAGAGGACCTATTCGGTCGTGCGCACAAATACTGCCCTGAAATCTTGAGTTATGAGATACAGGCCAGAAACGAATCAATGTACAACACTCCAGCGACATTCGCCTGGTACGCATCGAGTCTTGTATTCAAATGGATAAAGTCGATGGGTGGCCTGGAGGAGATGCGTGCCCGAAAGCTGCGTAAGAAAGAGATGTTGTATACGGTCATCGATAGTAGCGATTTTTATATCAATGACGTGTGGGCAGCGGATCGCTCGCATATGAATGTGCCATTCAGAATCGCTGATGAAAGGCTGGAGAAGGAATTTTTAACAGGCGCTTTGGAGCTTGGGTTTCTGGGCCTGAAAGGGCATCGCGCGAAAGGTGGTATGCGTGCCTCGATCTATAACGCGGTCTGCGAAGAAGCAGTGCAGGCGCTGGTGGGATACATGGTCGACTTCCAGCGGCGCCATGGGTGATGTGTTGTCTGGTCGAGGGAGGTGCAGGCGATAAAAATGATGTGTGAGTTGTTCAAGATGCCGTCTGACGCTTTCCAGGCATGAGCCGTGCTGGCCGCACGCGGGGTGAGTCGGCGGCCTGGATGCTCGAGAACGGTTACAACAGTGAACTAGCCTGAGTTACCGAGGAGTACCAAAACATGAAAGATGGACAGCGCTTTACCCATGCAAGCGGTGCGCCGGTGGCAGATAACACCAATACGCTGACGGCCGGCCGTAGAGGGCCTGCATTGCTTCAGGACATCTGGTTGTTGGAAAAGCTCGCTCATTTTGACCGTGAGGTGATTCCCGAGCGGCGCATGCACGCCAAAGGTTGGGGGGCTTACGGTAGCTTCACGGTGACGCACGACATTACCCGTTATACCAAAGCCAAACTGTTTGCCGAGGTCGGCAAACGAACCGATTTGTTCGTCCGTTTCTCCAGTGTTGCGGGCGAGCGTGGCGCTGCTGATGCAGAGCGAGATATCCGCGGGTTCGCCGTGAAGTTTTACACTGAAGAGGGCAACTGGGATATCGTTGGGAACAATACACCAGTGTTTTTCTTCCGGGATCCACTTCGATTTCCGGACTTGAACCATGCCGTGAAACGCGATCCGCGAACCGGATTGCGTTCGGCTGATAACAATTGGGACTTTTGGTCGCGCTTGCCGGAGGCGTTGCACCAAGTCACGATCGTCATGTCCGATCGCGGCATTCCCAAGAATTTTCGCCACATGCATGTATTTGGTAGTCATACCTTTTCCATGCTCAACGCCGAAAATAAGCGGGTTTGGGTCAAGTTTCATTTCCGGACCCAGCAAGGTATCGAGAATTTGTCCGATGCGCAGGCCGCAGCGGTGATCGCAGGTGATCGCGAAAGCCATGGCCGTGACCTGTTCGAGGCGATTGAGCGGGGTGAATTCCCGAAATGGACACTCTACATTCAGGTGATGACCGAAGAGCAGGCTAATCAGCACCGGCACAACCCGTTCGATCTGACCAAGGTGTGGCCGAAAGTTGAGTATCCGCTTATCGAGGTTGGTGTAATGGAGTTGAATCGCTACCCCGATAATTACTTCGCCGAAGTCGAACAGGCTGCGTTCTCGCCAGCCAATATCGTACCGGGTATCGGCTTCTCACCAGACAGGATGCTACAGGCACGCCTCTTCTCATATGGAGATACCCAGCGCTATCGACTGGGCATCAACTTCAACCACATTCCAGTCAATGCGCCTCGTTGCCCGTTCCACAGCTATCACAGGGATGGCGCCATGCGCACGGATGGCAATCTGGGGGCAACCAAAACCTATCAGCCCAACAGTGAAGGGCTCTGGGATGATCAACCGGATTTCGCCGAGCCACCGCTACCGATCGAAGGCGTGGCGGATCGCTACGACCACTATGCAGACGATGACCACTATGAGCAGCCTGGCGATTTGTTTCGTTTGATGACCGAGCAGCAACAGCAAGCGCTTTTCGACAATACAGCGCGCGCGCTAAAGGGGGCTGCAGTGGATATCCAGCAACGGCATATCGATAACTGCACCAAGGCGGACCCGGCGTATGGTGCAGGCGTCGCGGCGGCGCTCGGCATCAGTAGCTGACATGTGCTCATCCCTCTCACGAATTAGAGAGGTTAGTGCAGCGGCTTGTTCCTGAGGCTGTTCATGGAAAGGTGAGCAGCCTCAGGCTGGCATCGTGGCGTGGACGCACACGCCACGGTAGAGCAGAGCGCCAGCGGGTTGGTTGACACCATTCAATATCACCAAGGTCGTCCTGGCATTTATTTTGTCGACTTTCAGAGTAAGCCGATCGCCTGGAAAAGGCGGGTGTTTCCGTATGTGGCAACGTGCGATTTTAAAGTTTCTTTGACGGGTGTTGCAGGGAGAAGGTGGCACTAATTGTCCACTTGACCTTCCCGTGGTGGGAATCTTTAAGATTATGCACCTATTGATTTCGTTAGATTTGCAGGTTGCGAACTGGTTCGTATATGCCAAGAGGGCACTGTATGCAAGATTCGAATGTCGCTGGGCGCAGTGAGGTGATCTCATATTTCTGTGCCTTCATATTTGTTGTGTTGATGGTTGGGATTTCAGAAGTTTATGTAGATCGAGAGATCATCTTGCCGGAAGTCTCTGCGATGGCGGTTGCATTATGGGTGTACCGTGATCAGCGTTGGATGATACACTCGGAGAAAATATTCCTGTGGCCGACTGCAACTGCACTGTTGGGTTTTGGAATAAATATTCTGAGCATTCCATTTTTTGCGAAGCTAACGCTGGTTCTCGGCGGCATGCTGATGTTTTTCCTGATTTTTCGATACAGCCTTGCACCAGCGCTTGCAACGGGGTTTCTTCCGGTGGTAACTGATGCCACAGGTGGCTCGTTCTTGATTTCCATTTTGGTTACCACATTGATCCTGATGCTTGTCGTCATGGTGTTTGGCCTGCGAACCAAGCATGAGCGTTCGGCGAATGTAAGACCAGAGTTGTTGGTGGTATATGCGCTGATCGTGCTGGTGTCGATTACGGGGGCTTCATTATTGGGATATCCACATCTGGCTGTGCTACCACCCGTTGCGGTTGTCGTTTACGAGGCGTTGCATGCGCAAATGTACTCGTGGAAAGTCCTCTTGAAACAAACTATGGCGTTGACGGTTGCGGCAATCGTTGGGGTGGCAGCGCATTGGTTTTTTGATGGTTGGCTTGTGGTGGCGTTAGTGTGTCTGCCGTTGATGTGGTTAGTGCTTTGGCAGCTCGGCATGCGTATGCCGGCTCTATATGCATTTCCGCTGCTCGTGAGTGTTTTTCCCCAGCACGCGGTTTTATTGATACCGATGGCGACGTTGCTTGTGACTTTATTGTCGCTAAGCTTGGTATTGAGTTACCACGTCGTCAAGAAACGTAGGAGTCTCTCGGCTTTATCGAATATGTGATGGATGATGAGCGCTATGGAAGGGGCGGGTCTTGCTCATGTTTTATGAGCAAGACAGGGTCATGGGACACTGATAATTCCACATGATCGAGATGGGTTGGAGGGGTTTTTTTACAATATCGTCGTGTAATGTACACGTACCTAGAGTCTCTGCCAGGTTAAAGGGTGGTGTCGGAATATTAATTTTTTTTGACTGTTTTTTGGTTAATGTTTTTCGTTAAGGTTTAGATCGCTTAGGGTCTTGGTGCTGCACTCTGCGGTGTGTGCTGTTGTACCTATGTATATATTTTCAGTCTAAGTAAATTTTATCCAATAGAAGAGCATTACTCAGCGTGAAGGCGCTTACCATAAGTCACCTTGTCGTTGCTAGTGGGCTTTTGATTAAGTCGGGCGTATCAAGCAGTACAGATTTGATTATTTATAGCGTATCACATTTGGCATAAATTTGCTCTATCACTTCATAAAATCTCTTGATTGGCGCGCAAATTTTGTGGTTATTAATATCCTCTTGTTTCAAGTGCCGGGGATTAGGTTTCAGCACTGTTTCACATCTCGGTAGTGCGCACGCCTGCAATCGGTGATTGCAACACTGGCTCAATTTTTGGTGATTCATGAGCGAGCGCCGCAGAGGATATTTAGTTAAAGAAAGTCGGACTCGCCTAAGGAGGGCGCTATGGCGCTTGGCAGAAGACAGTTTTTCAAACTTTGCACCGCCGGTGCCGTGGCCAGCACCACGGTCGCACTAGGATTTGGCCCCGCCGTGGCCAACGCCAGCCAATCGCGCCAGTACAAACTGCTGCGCGCCAGGGAAACCCGCAACAACTGCACTTATTGCTCGGTGGGTTGCGGCATTCTGATGTACAGCCTGGGTGACGGTGCGAAGAATGCCAAGGCACGCATTTTTCACATCGAAGGCGACCCGGACCATCCGGTCAGCCGTGGCTCTCTGTGCCCCAAGGGCGCCGGCCTGGTCGACTACATTCACAGCGAACAGCGTCTGCAGTTTCCTGAATACCGCGCCGCGGGCTCAGATCAGTGGCAGCGGGTCAGCTGGGACTATGCGATCGACCGCATTGCCCGCTTGATGAAGGACGACCGCGACGCAAACTTCATCGCCAAGAACGCTCAGGGTGTCACGGTGAACCGCTGGCTTTCCACCGGCATGCTTTGC
>Ga0160474_100629_pt1 | contig 11902 bp, 9 predicted proteins | sample HID1975K_E11MG_FD_108240 | JGI IMG/M metagenome (GOLD analysis project Ga0160474, IMG submission 108240) | Enriched soil microbial communities from UW Madison campus, WI, USA - HID1975K_E11 MG | ecosystem: Environmental > Terrestrial > Soil > Unclassified | place: USA: Madison, Wisconsin...
ATAAATAGCCTGTTTCATTGGGCGCATATAAATTGACCGGTTTTTGGTTCAGGGGAAGCGGTTCTCAAATTGGCCGCACGGGATGGTGGTACGACCGTGGCGACGACAAAATGTTCAACCGACTGGAAAATTTGGTGCTCATCTTGCCTCAAGGTCGCCGTTTCCTTGGCGTCAATTCTGTGACAAATAGTGATCCCGATAAAGGCTTTTTGCCAGTACCAATTATCAGAAATGAGTACTGGTTTGAAAAGTTTTGCATTCCCAGGCTCACCCTACCGTCAGGCCCTTGCCGTCAAAAACCCGTAAAACGCAGCAAAGGTCACAGAAAACCCCTAAAATGCGCGGGTTTCCTTTCATAGAGCATAGTGGCTATGCAACATGACGCAAGCGCCCAACGTAAACCCCCAGGCCGCCTGATATTCCTGATAGGACCTTCAGGTTCGGGAAAAGATTCCTTGATCGATGCGGCCCGTGAGCAGCTCTCTGCCGCGGGTGTTGAAATTGCCCGGCGGGTTATCACCCGCTCGCCGGAGGCCAAGGGTGAGGCTGCCCATGGCGTTACGCCTGAGCGTTTCGTGGCGATGCAGGCGGCCGGGGAATTTGCCATGTATTGGCAAGCGAATGGCTTGGCGTACGGAATCCCTGCCCAAGTCAACGATTGGCTGGCGCAGGGGCGATCGGTGCTGGTCAATGGTTCCCGGGCTTATCTGCCCGAAGCTCGGCAGCGCTACCCGGACCTTCTGGCCGTATGCCTGGAGGTCAAGCCTGAGATCCTGCGCCAGCGCCTGCTCGCCAGAGGGCGCGAGACGCCGCAGCAGGTCGACCAGCGCCTGGCGCGAGGTGCGCAGTTGCAGGCCGGCCCCGATTCGGCTGTGTATCGCCTGGACAACTCGGGGTCGCTGGCCACGGCGGTCTGCGCCTTGCTCGAGCTGCTGCGCCAGGAGCGGCTGCTCGTTTGACATGTATCGGAAAGGCCCTACGTGCAAAAAGCCCGATAGATGCATGACAAACGGCGGCCTGCTGGTTAACATGCTCCCCGTCCAGCTGTGCAGCGCTCGCTGTCGGTTCTTGTGTCTCAGTAGCTCAATTGGATAGAGCATCCCCCTCCTAAGGGGAAGGTTGGCAGTTCGAACCTGCCCTGGGACGCCATATTCCTGCTACTTGCAGTTCCCCGCCTTGCGATACCCCGCAGCCTGCGCCTCGGCTTCGGTACTGAAGGCCACCTGATTTTTCTGCGCCACCTGGCTGTACCCTGGGCACCCGTTGGCCAGGTGGTACACATGACTGTTGCGGTTGCCAATAATCGCCCCGTCGATCGACGCACTCGCCAATGTCGGTTTGGCCACTTCCTTCAGCGCATTTTTCGGGGCTGCCGATGCTGCGATGTCGGGAGCGCCTGCGGGCTTGTAACCCAGCGTCCACGTGCGTTCGCCCGTGACGAAGGGGTTGGAGTGGCCCATGATCGCGGCAATACGCTGGTCCCGTTGTTTCTCCCACGCCGATACCGGGTGCTGTTTGTCCCAGGCCATGAGCAACTGTTGCTGCTGGCGCGACATGCTCAGCTTGTAGCGGTCGAACATGTAGAACGTCGTACGCGCCACCAGGCCTTTCACTTCATCGCGAGGTTCGGCAGTTTTCTGCTGGAAGTCCACCTTGGTGGTGCATTGACCGTACTGCGGCGCGACGCCCGAAACCATGCCGTAGTTGAAGTTGCTGCGGTCTCCGTTCACCTCGCCCACGGACGGGTAAAGGTTGAACAGGTCAGCCTCCATGGCGCGGAAGGTCGGGTCTTCATCGACGCAATGTTCACGCCCGCCGTTCTGCCAGCACTGGCGCTGGTGGCCAAAGGTCCACGCCGGCACGATGTGTTCCCATTCGGTTCGCTCGGCACGTGTCTGCAGCTTGCGGGTTTCATAGCCGCAGGACTTGGCATCGACTCGGCCGCCGGACTTGCCCACCCAGGTCCATTTGCAGCCACAGTACAGCTCACCCATCGGGCTGTTTGCCTGATCGAGGTAGATTTTCTGCTTGGCGACGACCTTGGCTTCGGTAAACGTTGCGGGGGGATTGGCGAAGGCGCTGGGGATGGCGGCGAGGGCGAGGGTTACGACGTACAGCAGTTTCTTCATGAGAAAACATCATCGGATTTTGGGGGGCGGGATTATACGGCGTGCTGACGTCGAATGAAGAAATGTCCAATGACGATGCCGTACTGCGCCTACATCCCCCGTCCTTCAATGCCCCACGGCGTTGCAGCTCGCGCAACGCATCCAGGCCAACGAGGTAAATCGGGAAAATAGGGCGTCTGGGCTATTCCGGTTGCCATCTGCACGGAATATGCTCGCCTGGGAGAAGAACCATCTAGCCGTTGACGGCCATCAAAAGCATATTCGGCAGCACCTTGACCGGGGCGCAGTTGCTGGACACCAGGGAGAGCGTCCATGAGTCAGGAACCAAGGCCGGTGCCTGCCGGTTTCAGTGAGCAGCAATTGCAGATGCTGTTCGAGTTGATCAGCGATGGCATCTGGGACTGGAACGCCAATACCGGCTACGTCTATCGCAACCCTGGCTGGTACGCCATGCTCGGCTACGCCAGCCATTCCATGGCCAACAGCGTGCTCACCTGGGAGAGCGTGATCCATCCCGAGGACTACCCGCGGGTGATGGCGCATTTCGAGGCGTACATCAACCAGCGCAACGAGCGCTACCTCATCGAGTACCGCTGCCGCTGCCAGGACGGCAGCTACCTGTGGATCGAGGACAGCGGCCACATCATCGCCCGCAACGAAGACGGCTCGGTGGCGCGCATGCTGGGCGCGCACCGCAACATCGACGCCGGCAAGCGCTTGGTGGCTCAGCTAGAGCAAAAGAACCAATCGCTGGAGGCTCAGGTAGCTGAGCGCACGCGCGAGCTGTCCTGGGTCAACCAGCAGCTGCAGCGCCAGCTGGACGAAAACCGCGAGCTGGCCGAGCGTGATGCGCTCACCCGCATCGCCAATCGCTACCGGCTGGAGCAGGCGCTGCAACAGGAATGCAGACGCGCCCAGCGTTTCCGTGAGCCGCTGTCGGTGATCGCCATGGACGTGGATGACTTCAAACCGATCAACGACCGCTATGGCCACGCCCAGGGCGATGCAGCCTTGGTCCACGTGGTCGAGAACTTGCGTACCTGCCTGCGCGATCACGACCTGCTGGCGCGTTGGGGCGGCGACGAGTTCGTCATGGTGATGCCGCAGACCACGCTGCACGAGGCGCTGGCGGTGGCGGGCCGGTTGCGTCAGGCGATGGTGCAGGTCGAGCAGATTGGCGAGTGCCGGCTGACCATGAGCTATGGCGTGGTGCAGTGGCAGGAGGGTGAAGGTCAGAGCGACCTGCTCGGTCGTGCAGACAAGGCCTTGTACCGGGCCAAGGGTGCCGGCAAGAACGCCATTTCCGAGTGAACCTGCATCGGCGAGATGAAAAAAGACCCGCAGCGCCTTCAGGGCACTGCGGGCCAAATCGGCCGTAGCCGCTTCAGTGTCAGATGTGCAGGGCGTGGCCCAGCGCGCGCAGTGCCGCTTCCTGCACCGCCTCGCCCAGGGTCGGGTGGGCGTGGATGGTGCCGGCGATGTCTTCCAGCCGAGCGCCCATTTCCAGTGACTGGGCAAACGCCGTGGACAGTTCCGAGACCGCGACGCCAACCGCCTGCCAACCCACGATCAGGTGATTGTCCCGGCGCGCCACCACGCGCACGAAACCAGTTTTCGACTCCAGGCTCATGGCCCGGCCGTTAGCGGCGAACGGGAACTGCGCAACGATGCAGTCCAGCCCTTGCTGGCTTGCCTGCTCCGGGGTGTGGCCGACCACCACCACTTCCGGGTCGGTGAAGCACACGGCGGCAATCGCGCTGGGCTCGAAGCGTCGCGCCTTGCCGGCGATGATTTCGGCCACCATTTCGCCTTGCGCCATGGCGCGGTGGGCGAGCATGGGTTCGCCGGCCACGTCGCCGATGGCCCACACGTTGCGCATGCTGGTCTGGCAGCGGTCGTCGATGGCGATGGCAGCACCGTTCATCTTCAGTGCCAGGCTTTCCAGGTTGAAGCCCTGAGTGCGCGGGCGGCGGCCCACGGCCACCAGTACCCGGTCGGCTTCCAGGCGCAGTTGTGCGCCTTGGCCATCGCGGGCCAGCAGGCAGCCGTTGTCATAGCCTTCGACGCTGTGCCCCAGGTGCAGGGCGATGCCCAGCTTTTTCAGTGAGTCGGCTACCGGCGCGGTCAGCTCGCTGTCGTAGGTCGGCAGGATGCGCTCGCGCGCCTCCACCACACTGACTTGAGCACCCAGCTTGCGGTAGGCGATACCCAGCTCCAGGCCGATATAGCCGCCGCCCACCACCACCAGGTGCTTGGGCAGCGTGTGCGGTGCCAGGGCTTCGGTAGACGAAACTACAGCGCCGCCCAGCGGCAGCATCGGCAGCTCGACGCTGTTCGAGCCGGTGGCCAGCAGAAGGTGCTCGCACTGGATACGCTGGCCATCGACCTCGACATGCTTGCCGTCGAGGATCTTCGCCCAGCCATGGATCACCTTGACCCCGTGCTTTTTCAGCAGCGCAGCGACGCCGGTGGTCAGGCGGTCGACGATCCCGTCCTTCCAGGCGACGCTCTGGCTGATGTCCAGGCGCGGCGAGGTCACGCTGATACCCAGCTCGGACGGTTCGGTGTAGCGGGCGGCCTGATGGAACTGCTCGGCCACATGGATCAATGCCTTGGACGGAATGCAGCCGATGTTCAGGCAAGTGCCGCCCAGCGCCTGGCCTTCCACCAGGACTGTGGGGATGCCCAACTGCCCGGCGCGGATGGCCGCCACGTAGCCGCCTGGGCCGCCGCCGATGATCAGCAGGGTAGTGTCGATAGTCTGTTGCATGCTCACTCCACGAACAGGCAGGCGGGTTGCTCAAGCAGGCCACGCACGGCCTGGATGAACAGCGCGGCATCCATGCCATCGACCACCCGGTGGTCGAACGAGCTGGACAGGTTCATCATCTTGCGGATCACGATCTGGCCGTCGATCACCATCGGCCGCTCGACCATGCGGTTGACGCCGACGATCGCCACTTCCGGGGTGTTCACCACCGGCGTACTGACGATGCCGCCCAGCGCGCCGAGGCTGGTCAGGGTGATGGTCGAGCCGGACAGTTCTTCGCGGCTGGCCTTGTTGTTGCGGGCGGCGTTCGCCAGGCGGGAAATCTCGCTGGCATTGCCCCACAGGCTGCCGGCCTCGGCGTGGCGCAATACGGGCACCATCAGGCCGTTATCGCCCTGTGTGGCGATACCCACATGCACCGCGCCATGGCGGGTGATCACCTGCGCTTCGTCGTCGTAGGTGGCGTTGATCTGCGGGAAGTCGCGCAGCGCTACAACCAGTGCGCGGACCAGGAACGGCAGCAGGGTCAGTTTGCCGCGGCTGTCGCCGTGCTTGCTGTTGAGTTGCTGGCGCAAAGCTTCCAGCGCCGTGACGTCGATCTCTTCGACGTAGCTGAAGTGCGCGACACGGCGCTTGGCATCCTGCATGCGCTGGGCGATCTTGCGGCGCAGGCCGATCACTTGCACCTGCTCGCTGTCGGTACGCTTGGCGTAGCCGCCGGGCGCCTGGTCTGCAGAACTCTGCGGTTTGCTCATGAAGGCATCGAGGTCTTCGTGCAAGATGCGCCCGGCAGGGCCGCTGCCATGCACGTAACGCAGTTCGATGCCGGCATCCAGCGCGCGCTTGCGCACGGCCGGGGAGGCCAGGGGTTTTTCGTCGGCCTGGCGCGGCACGATCGGCGCCGCGCTGTGCGACGCTGCTGCCGGGCAGGCAACCGGTTGCGCTTCGGCACGCGGCTCCGGCTTGGCAGCAACCGGTGCGGCTTCAGTTGCGGCAGGCTTGGCCTGCGGCGCGTCCACATGGTTGCCGCTGCCTTCGACTTCAATGCGGATCAGCTCGCTGCCGACCGCCATCACCTCACCTGGCTGGCCGCCCAGGGCCAGTACCTTGCCGCTGACCGGCGAAGGAATTTCCACGGTGGCCTTGTCGGTCATGACATCGGCCACTACCTGATCTTCGGCGATCACATCACCGACTTTGACAAACCACTCGACCAACTCGACCTGCGCGATGCCTTCGCCAATGTCCGGCATCTTGATGACGTGCGTGCCCATTCAGACCTCCATGACCCGTTTCAATGCCGCACCTACCCGCGAAGGGCCTGGGAAGTAAGCCCATTCCTGCGCGTGAGGGTAGGGGGTGTCCCAGCCGGTGACGCGCTCGATGGGCGCTTCCAGGTGGTGGAAGCAATGCTCCTGCACCAGTGACACCAGCTCGGCACCGAAGCCGCAGGTACGGGTGGCCTCGTGCACCACCACGCAGCGGCCGGTCTTTTTCACCGACGCAACGATGGTGTCCAGGTCCAGCGGCCAGAGGCTGCGCAGGTCGATGACTTCAGCGTCGACGCCGGTCTCTTCGGCGGCCACCTGGGCCACATAGACCGTGGTGCCGTAGGTCAGCACGGTAACGTCGCTGCCGGGGCGGGTGATAGCGGCCTTGTCCAGCGGCACCGTGTAGTAGCCATCCGGCACCGCGCTGTGCGGGTGCTTGGACCACGGCGTCACCGGGCGGTCGTGGTGGCCGTCGAACGGGCCGTTGTACAGGCGCTTGGGCTCGAGGAAGATCACCGGGTCGTCGGATTCGATCGAGGCGATCAGCAGGCCTTTGGCGTCATACGGGTTGGACGGCATCACCGTGCGCAGGCCGCACACCTGGGTGAACATCGCTTCCGGGCTCTGGCTGTGTGTCTGGCCGCCGTAGATGCCGCCACCGCACGGCATGCGCAAGGTGAGCGGGGCGATGAATTCGCCGGCCGAGCGGTAGCGCAGGCGCGCCATCTCGGAAACGATCTGGTCGGAGGCGGGGTAGAAGTAGTCGGCGAACTGGATTTCCACCACCGGCCGCAGGCCGTAGGCGCCCATGCCGACGGCGGTGCCGACGATGCCGCTCTCGGAGATCGGCGCGTCGAATACGCGCGACTTGCCGTACTTGGTCTGCAGGCCTTCAGTGCAGCGGAACACGCCGCCGAAGTAGCCGACGTCCTGGCCGTAGATCACCACATTGTCGTCGCGCTCGAGCATGACATCCATGGCCGAGCGCAGGGCCTGGATCATGGTCATGGTGGTGGTGGCCATGGCGGTTTCCGGGTTGATACTGTTGTTGTGGTCGTTCATCTCAAACCCCCAGTTCCTGGCGCTGACGGCGCAGGTGGTCGGGCATTTCCTTGTACACGTCCTCGAACATCGAGGCCGCGCTCGGGATGTGGCCGTTGGCCAGGGTGCCGTACTGTTCGGCCTCCTTCTGCGCGGCAATCACCGCGGCCTCGAACTCGGCGGTAACCGCCTGGTGTTCTTCCTCGGACCATTGACCGATCTTGATCAGGTGCTGCTTCAGGCGGGCGATCGGGTCGCCCAGCGGGAAGTGGCTCCAGTCGTCGGCCGGGCGGTATTTGGACGGGTCGTCGGAGGTGGAGTGGGGGCCGGCGCGGTAGGTCACCCACTCGATCAGGCAGGGGCCGAGGCCGCGGCGGGCGCGTTCGGCGGCCCAGCGCGAGGCGGCGTACACGGCGACGAAGTCGTTGCCGTCGACCCGCAGCGAAGCGATGCCACAGCCGACGCCACGGCCGGCGAAGGTGGTCGATTCACCCCCGGCGATGGCCTGGAACGTGGAGATCGCCCACTGGTTGTTGACCACGTTGAGAATCACCGGCGCGCGGTATACGTGGGCGAAGGTCAAGGCAGTGTGGAAATCCGACTCGGCGGTGGCGCCGTCGCCGATCCAGGCCGAGGCGATCTTGGTATCACCCTTGATGGCCGACGCCATGGCCCAGCCGACCGCCTGCACGAACTGGGTCGCCAGGTTGCCGCTGATGGTGAAGAAGCCGGCCTCGCGCACCGAATACATGATCGGCAACTGGCGGCCCTTGAGCGGGTCGCGCTCGTTGGACAGCAATTGGCAGATCATCTCCACCAACGACACGTCGCGGGCCATCAGGATGCTCTGCTGGCGATAAGTGGGGAAGCACATGTCGGTGCGGTTGAGCGCCAGCGCCTGGGCGCTGCCGATGGCTTCTTCACCCAGGCTCTGCATGTAGAAGGACATCTTCTTCTGGCGCTGGGCAACCACCATGCGGCTGTCGAAGATGCGCGTCTTGAGCATGGCGCGCATGCCTTGACGCAGGATCTGCGGGTCGATGCCTTCAGCCCACGGGCCAAGTGCATCGCCGTGCTCGTCGAGCACGCGGACCAGGCTGTTGGACAGGTCAGCGGTGTCGGCAGCATCGACATCGATCGGGGGTTTACGGACTTGACCTGCGTCGTTCAGGCGCAGGTAGGAAAAATCGGTCTGGCAGCCTGGCCGGCCGGTAGGCTCGGGCACATGCAAACGCAGGGGGGCGTACTCGTTCATGCTTTTTACGCTCGCTCGGATGTTGTTTTTGTGAGCTCTGAAGCGGCCGCCGCTGAATACCGGCTTGTGACTGGTAGGTCAGCGTCAATTACATAGTAGTGACACGCTGGGAGAATTTTTCTCTCAAGTTGATTGCCTTTATCGGGCGGCACAGATAAACATTCTGCATAAACACAAAAAACCGGTGATTTTGTCTCATGCGCAAACTCGATCGTACCGATATCGGCATTCTCAACAGCCTGCAGGACAACGCCCGCATCACCAATGCAGAGCTGGCGCGGTCGGTGAACCTGTCGCCCACGCCCTGTTTCAACCGGGTCAAGGCCATGGAAGAACTGGGCGTGATCCGCCAGCAGGTCACCTTGTTGTCGCCGGAGGTTTTGGGGCTGGATGTGAATGTGTTCATTCATGTCAGCCTGGAGAAGCAGGTCGAGCAGGCGCTGCACCGCTTCGAGGAAGAGATCGCCGAACGGCCCGAGGTGATGGAGTGCTACCTGATGACGGGTGATCCGGACTATCTGCTGAGGGTGCTGTTGCCGAGCATTCAGGCGCTGGAGCGATTTCTCGATTACCTGACGCGGTTGCCGGGGGTGGCCAATATTCGCTCGAGTTTTGCCTTGAAGCAGGTGCGGTACAAGACCGCCTTGCCGTTGCCTTCCAATGGCATGACCCTGCGCGAATAGGGTTTTTCATACGGGCCTCATCGCCGGCAAGCCGGCTCCCACAAGTAGTGCACCGCTGTGAAGGCCTGTGATTTCCCTGTGGGAGCCGGCTTGCCGGCGATGAGGCCAGTGCGGGGGTGCTTGATATTTTAAACACCCCCAGCCTATGTTGTGGTCAGCCTATAACAACAAGGACAAGCGTCATGACCACCGCAGCCCAGCGCTCGCTCGCCGAGTACCTCCAGGGCATCGACCAGATCGAATGCGTCACCCCCGACCTCAACGGCGTGCCTCGCGGCAAGGTGATGACCGCCGAAGGCTTCCTGCAAGGCCGCCGCCTGCAGATGGCCCGCGGCGTGCTGTTGCAATGCATCATGGGCGGCTACCCGCCGGCGCGCTTCTACGGCAGCGACGACGGGGACCTGGCACTGGTGGCTGAACCCTCGCAGATCCACCGCTTGCCGTGGAGTGAGGCGGGCCTGGCCCTGGCTATCTGTGATGCCAACGAGCTGGACGGCAGGTCCTCGGCGCTGTCCACCCGCGGCCAGCTCAAATCCGTGATCGCCCGTTATGCTGCGCTCGGCCTGGCGCCCGTGGTGGCGACCGAGCTGGAGTTCTTCGTCTTCGCGCCCAACAGCGACCCGCTGCAGCCTTTTCAGCCGCCGCTGGGCAAGGACGGCCGCCGCGAACTGGGCCACTCGGCCTTCAGCGTCAGTTCCAGCAACGGTCTGCGGCCGTTCTTCCAGGAGGTCTATCAGTGCATGGCCGCACTGGGCCTGCCGCGCGATACCTTCATGCACGAAATGGGCGTGAGCCAGTTCGAGATCAACCTGCTGCACGGCGACCCCTTGCTGCTGGCCGACCAGACCTTCCTGTTCAAGCACCTGCTCAAGGAAGTGGCGCTCAAGCATGGCCTGAACGTGGTGTGCATGGCCAAGCCCTTGGCGCATACGCCGGGTAGCTCGATGCATATTCACCAGAGCCTGGTGGAGATTGCTACGGGGCGTAATGTGTTCAGCGATGACCAGGGCCAGCCGACCGAGACCTTCTACCACTTCATCGGTGGTCAGCAGGCGTGCATGGCCGATTTCACCGCACTGTTCGCCCCCAACGTCAATTCGTACCAGCGGCTTTGCCACCCCTATGCCTCGCCTAACAATGCCTGCTGGTCCGAGGACAACCGCGCCGCGGGGCTGCGCATCCCGGCCAGTGACCCGGCAGCGCGGCGTGTCGAGAACCGCCTGCCGGGCGCCGACGCCAACCCCTACCTGGCCATCGCCGCCAGCCTGGCTGCTGGCCTGCATGGCATCGAGCAACGGCTGCAGCCCACGCCGGCGATACAGGGCGAGTTCGCCGTGCCGGAGCACCTGAGCCTGCCGTGCACGCTGCACGCAGCGCTGGAGCGCCTCAAACGCAGCGCGTTGGCACGGGAACTGTTCGGCAGTGAGTTCATCGAAGGCTACGTTGCCACCAAGACGCTTGAGCTGACCGATTTCTTTGACGAGATCACGCCGTGGGAGCGGCGCGTGTTGGCAGCACAGGCCTGATCGCGACACCACCGCTACTGGGCGCGTCCCTGTTCGGCTATTTCGCCGGCAGGGGACTGCGCTGCGGCACAATTGCTTTTATGCTTGCCAAGCCAACGCCACCACCAGGGAGCCCGACGGGACGTATGCGAAACATCTGGAAGCCGTTTCAGTCGCTGTATTTCGCTGCCTTGATGATGCTCATCGGCTCGGGTCTGCTCAGTACCTACCTGGCACTGCGCCTGGCGGCCGATCATGTCGACAGCCTGTGGGTCGGTGCGCTGATGGCGGCCAACTATTTCGGCCTGGCCGTGGGTGGCAAGGTCGGCCACCGGCTGATCGGCCGGGTCGGGCACATCCGCGCGTATGCCACGTGTGCCGGTATCGTCTGTGCTGCTGTGCTGGGCCATGGCATGACCAACTGGCTGCCGGCCTGGGTCGGGCTGCGGATGATCGTCGGCCTGGGGATGATGTGCCAGTACATGGTCATCGAGAGCTGGCTCAACGAACAGGCCGATGCCAAGCACCGTGGTGCGGTGTTCAGCGGCTACATGATCGCCTCCTACCTGGGGCTGGTGCTTGGCCAGCTGATCCTGGTGGTGCACCCGGAACTTGGCCCTGAACTGCTGATGCTGGTCGCCATGTGCTTTGCGCTGTGCCTGGTGCCGGTGGCAATGACCCGGCGCATTCACCCTGCACCGTTGCGCCCGGCGCCGATGGAGCCGAAATTCTTCATCAAGCGGGTGCCACAATCGCTGAGCACGGTGCTGGGGTCGGGGCTGATCGTCGGCTCGTTCTACGGCCTTGCGCCGCTGTATGCCTCAAGCCAGGGGTTGTCCACCGAACAGATCGGTCTGTTCATGGGTAGCTGTATCTTTGCCGGCTTGCTGGTGCAGTGGCCGTTGGGCTGGTTGTCCGACCGCTACGACCGCGCGGTACTGATCCGCAGTGTGGCGGTGGGCCTGGCGCTGGCGGCGGCGCCACTGGCGATTCTCCCCAACGTGCCGCTGGAATTGCTGTTCGGCATCGGCTTTTTGATCTCGCTGCTGCAGTTCTGCCTGTATCCGCTGGCAGTCGCCTTTTCCAACGACCATGTGGAAAGCGAGCGGCGCGTCTCGCTGACTGCGATGTTGCTGGTCACTTATGGCGTGGGGGCGTGCATCGGGCCGCTGGCGGCGGGGGTGCTGATGAAGGTGCTGGGCTCGCAGATGCTCTATGCCTTCTTCGTGTTCTTCGCGCTGGTGCTGG
>Ga0160474_100650_pt1 | contig 11639 bp, 7 predicted proteins | sample HID1975K_E11MG_FD_108240 | JGI IMG/M metagenome (GOLD analysis project Ga0160474, IMG submission 108240) | Enriched soil microbial communities from UW Madison campus, WI, USA - HID1975K_E11 MG | ecosystem: Environmental > Terrestrial > Soil > Unclassified | place: USA: Madison, Wisconsin...
ATTCGCAAGTACACGGCCTACCAGTTGGCCGTGCTCCAGTAAAAAGGACCTGCACATGCGTACCGAACAACCGCAAGTGATCTACCTCAAGGACTACCAGGCGCCCGAGTACCTGATCGACGAAACGCACCTGACCTTCGAGCTGTTCGAGGACCACACGCTGGTTCATGCGCAACTGGTCATGCGCCGCAACCCGGCACGCGGTGCCGGCCTGCCGCCACTGGTGCTCGACGGCCAGCAGCTGGAACTGCTGCGCGCCTCGCTGGACGATCATGAACTGCAGGCGAGCGACTATCAGCTCGAAGCCGACAGCCTGACCCTGCACCCCAAGGCCGAGCGCTTCACCCTCGACACCAGCGTCAGGATCCACCCCGAGAGCAACACCGCGCTGGAAGGCCTGTACAAGTCCGGCAAGATGTTCTGCACCCAGTGCGAAGCCGAGGGCTTTCGCAAGATCACCTATTACCTCGACCGCCCGGACGTGATGAGCACCTTCACCACCACGGTGATCGCCGAGCAGCATCGCTACCCGGTATTGCTGTCCAACGGCAACCCGACCGGCAGTGGGCCGGCCGAAGATGGCCGCCACTGGGCAACCTGGGAAGACCCGTTCAAGAAGCCGGCCTACCTGTTCGCGCTGGTGGCGGGTGACTTGTGGTGCGTGGAAGACAACTTCACGCGCCAGTCCGGCCGCGATGTGATGCTGCGCATCTATGTCGAGCCCGAGAACCTCGACAAGTGCGACCACGCCATGGTCAGCCTGAAGAAGTCCATGCGCTGGGACGAAGAAGTCTACGGCCGTGAGTACGACCTCGACATCTTCATGATCGTCGCGGTCAACGACTTCAACATGGGCGCCATGGAAAACAAGGGCCTCAACATCTTCAACTCCAGCTGCGTGCTGGCCCGCGCCGAAACCGCTACCGACGCCGCCCACCAGCGTGTCGAAGGCGTGGTCGCCCACGAGTACTTCCACAACTGGTCGGGCAACCGTGTGACCTGCCGCGACTGGTTCCAGCTGTCGCTCAAGGAAGGCTTCACGGTGTTCCGCGACGCCGAGTTCAGTGCCGACATGAACTCGCGCACGGTCAAGCGCATCGAGGATGTCGCCTACCTGCGTACCCACCAGTTCGCCGAAGACGCCGGCCCCATGGCCCACCCGGTGCGCCCGGACAGCTTCATCGAGATCTCCAACTTCTACACCCTGACCGTGTACGAAAAGGGTGCCGAGGTGGTGCGCATGGTCCGCACCCTGCTGGGGGCCGAGGGCTTCCGCAAGGGCAGCGACCTGTACTTCGAGCGCCACGATGGCCAGGCGGTGACCACCGACGATTTCATCAAGGCCATGGAAGACGCCAACGGTGTAGACCTGACCCAGTTCAAGCGCTGGTACAGCCAGGCCGGCACGCCGCGCCTGGACGTCAGCGAAACCTACGACGCCGGCGCCCAGACCTACAGCCTGACCTTCCGCCAGCACTGCCCGCAGACCCCGGACAAAGCCGAGAAGCTGCCGTTCGTGATCCCGGTCGAACTGGGCCTGCTGGATGCCGACGGCAACGACCTGCCGCTGCGCCTGGCCGGTGAGGCCGCTGCTGGCGGCAGCAGCCGCGTACTGTCGGTGACCGAGGCCGAGCAAACCTTCACCTTCGAAGGTATCCAGGCCAAGCCGCTGCCCTCGCTGCTGCGCGGCTTCAGCGCGCCGGTGAAGCTCAGCTTCCCGTACGACCGCGACCAGCTGATGTTCCTCATGCAGCACGACAGCGACGGCTTCAACCGCTGGGAAGCCGGGCAGCAACTGTCGGTGCAAGTGCTGCAGGAACTGATCGGCCAGCACCAGCGTGGCGAAGCGCTGCAACTCGATCAGCGCCTGATCACCGCCCTGGGCACCGTTCTGGCCAACGAGTCGCTGGACGCTGCCATGGTTGCCGAGATGCTGTCGCTGCCGGGCGAGGCTTACCTCACCGAGATCAGCCAGGTGGCCGACGTCGACGCCATCCACGCCGCCCGCGAGTTCGCCCGCCAGCAGATCGCCGCGCAGCTGTTCGATGGCCTGTGGGCGCGCTACCAGGCGCACCGCGAGGTGTCGCGCAACACCCCTTACGTCGCCGCGGCCGAGCACTTCGCCCGCCGCAGCCTGCAGAATATTGCCCTGTCGTACCTGATGCAGAGCGGCAAGCCGCAGGTGCTGGAAGCGACCCTGGAGCAGTTCGACCAGTGCGACAACATGACTGAACGCCTGACGGCCCTGGCGGTGCTGGTCAACTCGCCATTCGAAGCCGAACGCGCCAAGGCCCTGGAAACCTTCGCCGAGCACTTCAAGGACAACCCGCTGGTCATGGACCAGTGGTTCAGCGTGCAGGCGGCCAGCGCCTTGCCGGGCGGGCTGGCGCGGGTCAAGGCGCTGATGCAGCACCCGGCCTTCACCCTGAAGAACCCGAACAAGGTGCGGGCGCTGATCGGTGCCTTCGCCGGGCAGAACCTGGTCAACTTCCATGCGGCCGATGGCTCCGGCTATCGCTTCCTGGCGGACCTGGTGATCGAGCTGAATGCGCTGAACCCGCAGATCGCCTCGCGCCAGCTGGCGCCGCTGACCCGCTGGCGCAAGTATGACGACGCGCGCCAGGCGCTGATGAAGGGTGAGCTGGAGCGGATTCTCGCTTCCGGGGCGCTGTCCAGTGATGTGTATGAGGTGGTGAGCAAGAGCCTGGCTTGATAGATTGGGGCTGCGCAGCAGCCCTTTCGCGACGCAAGGCCGCTCCCACAGAATCCCGCTGTCTTTCCGGCATGTGGGGTATCTGTGGGAGCGGCCTTGTGTCGCGAAAGGGCCGCAAAGCGGCCCCAGCTTTTTGGCGTTAACAAAACATAACGTCCCATTCGTTGTAATGTTTCAGCCTTCCCCGATACGATCCCACCAAGCCTCTAACACAGGCTTTTCAACGCACAGACCCACCAAGAAGAACACAACAGGGGATGGTCATGAGGGAGCGGGTGATGACGCAGGCCAGGCGTGGTGCCTGGCCGTTGGCGGCTGGCGCGGTGCTGGCGCTGGCATTGGGGATGTGGGCAGACAGCGCGCAAGCCGCTGCTGCCGACGAATACTCGACCGAATCGGCCAAGGCCAGCCAAAGCCTGCTGATCGATGCCACCCATGCCGGCAAACGCCTGGTGGTGGTAGGCGATCGTGGCCACATTCTGTTCTCCGATGACCAGGGCAACACCTGGACCCAGGCCCGGGTGCCCACCCGGCAACTGCTCACGGCGGTGTTCTTCCTCGACGAAAAACGCGGCTGGGCGGTCGGCCACGATGCACAGATCCTCGCCAGCAACGATGGCGGCGCGACCTGGAGCAAGCAGTTCGAAGATCTTTCCCGCGAAGCCCCGCTGCTCGATGTCACCTTCCTCGATGCCCAGCACGGTTTTGCCGTGGGTGCCTATGGCGCTCTGCTGGAAACCCGCGATGGCGGTCAGCACTGGCAGGACATCGCAGAACGCCTGGACAACGCCGACCAGTTGCATCTCAACGGCATTGCCGTGATCAAGGAGGCGGGCCTGTTCATTGTCGGCGAGCAGGGCAGCATGTTCCGCTCCAGCGACAACGGCCAGACCTGGGCCAAGGTCGAGGGCCCTTACGAGGGCTCGCTGTTCGGCGTGATCGGCACCGCCAAGCCAGACACGTTGTTGGCCTATGGCCTGCGCGGCAATCTGTTCCGTTCCACCGACTTCGGTGGCAGCTGGCAACCGATCGAGCTCAAGGCTGCGCGCGGCAACCTCGAATTCGGCCTGGCAAGCGCTACGCTTCTCGATGATGGCAGCCTGGCATTGGTCGGCAATGGCGGCAGTGTGCTGCGCAGCGTCGATGACGGGCAGACCTTCAGCGTCTACAACCGTGCCGACCGCATTGCCCTGGCCGGTGTCAGTGGCCTGGCCAACGGTGGCCTGCTGCTGGTGGGGCAGGGTGGTGTGCACCTGGCCACCGCCGAGGGTGCTGACCAGACTGCCGAAGGGGCGCGCCCATGACCAGCCGAGAGAGCATTACCATGCACCCGCATCACCAGGACAAGGCCACGCTGCTGGAACGCCTGATCTTCAACAATCGCCCGGTGGTCATCGCCATCTGCGTGCTGGTGAGCATCTTCCTGTTCTGGCAGGCCACGCAGATCCGCCCTTCGACCAGTTTCGAGAAGATGATCCCGCTGGAGCATCCGTTCATCGAGCAGATGATGGAGCACCGCAACGACCTGGCCAACCTTGGCAACACCGTGCGCATTTCGGTCGAGGCGGTCAACGGCGACATCTTCGACAAGGACTACATGGAGACCCTGCGGCAGGTCCATGACGAGGTGTTCTACATCCCCGGCGTCGACCGCGCTGGCCTCAAGTCGCTGTGGAGCCCCAGTGTGCGCTGGAGCGAGGTCACCGAGGAGGGCTTCTCTGGCGGCGAGGTGATCCCCAACACCTACAACGGCTCGCAGGACAGCCTCGACACCCTGCGCGACAACGTGCTCAAGTCCGGCCAGGTCGGGCGCCTGGTGGGCAACAACTTCAAGTCCAGCATCGTCGATGTCCCGCTGCTGGAAAGCTACCCCGACCCGAACGACCCCGGCAAGCAGGTCAAACTCGACTACCAGCAGTTCTCGCACCTGCTGGAAGAAAAGATCCGCGACAAGTTCCAGGCACAGAACCCCAATGTGAAGGTGCACATCGTCGGCTTCGCCAAGAAGGTCGGTGACCTGATCGACGGCCTGGTAATGGTGGCGATGTTCTTCGGCGTGGCGCTGGTCATCACCTGGATCCTCTTGTACTGGTTCACCTGGTGTATCCGCAGCACCATCGCCGTGCTCATCACCACCCTGGTGGCGGTGGTCTGGCAGCTGGGCCTGATGCACGCGGTAGGCTTCGGGCTGGACCCGTACTCGATGCTGGTGCCGTTCCTGATCTTCGCCATCGGTATTTCCCATGGGGTGCAGAAGATCAACGGTATCGCCCTGCAGTCGAGCGACGCCGACAACGCCCTGACCGCTGCGCGGCGCACCTTCCGTCAGCTGTTCCTGCCGGGGATGATCGCCATCCTGGCCGATGCGGTGGGGTTCATCACCCTGCTGATCATCGACATCGGGGTGATTCGCGAGCTGGCCATCGGGGCTTCGATCGGCGTGGCGGTGATCGTATTCACCAACCTGATTCTGCTACCGGTGGCGATTTCCTACGTTGGGATCAGCAAGAAGGCCATCGAGCGCAGCAAGAAGGACGCAACCCGCGAGCACCCGTTCTGGCGCCTGCTGTCCAACTTCGCCAGCGCCAAGGTGGCGCCCGTTTCCATTGCCCTGGCGCTGATCGCCTTCGCCGGTGGCCTGTGGTACAGCCAGAACCTGAAGATCGGCGACCTTGACCAGGGCGCGCCGGAGCTGCGCCCGGACTCGCGCTACAACCAGGACAACAACTTCATCATCAGCAACTATTCCACCAGCTCGGACGTGCTGGTGATCATGGTCAAGACGCCGGCAGAGAGCTGCTCGATCCACTCGACCATGGCGCCGATCGACGAGCTGATGTGGACCATGCAGAACACCCCGGGCGTGCAGTCGGCGATCTCCCTGGTAACAGTGTCCAAGCAGGTGATCAAGGGCATGAACGAGGGGAGCCTGAAATGGGAAACCCTGTCGCGCAACCCGGACATCCTCAACAACTCCATCGCCCGTGCCGATGGGCTGTACAACGCCGACTGCTCGCTGGCGCCGGTGCTGGTGTTCCTCAACGACCACAAGGCCGAAACCCTGGAGCGCGTCACCAGCGCCGCCAAGGCGTTTGCCGACAGCCACAACAAGGACGGCCTGCAGTTTTTGCTGGCGGCGGGTAACGCCGGGATCGAGGCGGCCACCAACGAGGTGATCAAGTCGGCCGAACTGACTATCCTGGTGCTGGTGTACTTGTGCGTGGCGGTGATGTGCATGATCACCTTCCGCTCGTTTGCCGCCACCTTGTGTATCGTCCTGCCGCTGGTGCTGACGTCGGTGCTGGGCAATGCGCTGATGGCGTTCATGGGTATCGGCGTCAAGGTCGCCACCTTGCCGGTGGTGGCCCTGGGCGTGGGCATCGGCGTGGATTACGGCATCTACATCTACAGCCGCCTGGAAAGCTTCCTGCGCGCCGGGCTGCCGTTGCAGGAGGCCTACTATCAGACCCTGCGCTCGACCGGCAAGGCTGTGCTGTTCACCGGACTGTGCCTGGCGATCGGTGTGTGCACCTGGATCTTCTCGGCAATCAAGTTCCAGGCCGACATGGGCCTGATGCTGACCTTCATGCTGTTGTGGAACATGTTTGGGGCGCTGTGGCTGCTGCCGGCGCTGGCGCGGTTCCTGATCAAGCCGGAGAAGATGGTGGGCAAGGAGGGCGGGTCGATCTTCGCCCATTGATGGGGTGGGGCCGCTTTGCGGCCCATCGCCGGCAAGCCAGCTCCTACAGGTACGGCGCAAGCATTGGGATTTGTAGGCGCTGGCTTGCCGGCGATGGGCTGCAAAGCAGCCCCAGGGCTATAATGCCGGCTCATTTCCAATTGGTACCCCCATGTCCCCCCTCGCCACCGCCCTCGCATCCTGCGACATGCTGCTGATCGATGGCCTGCACGCCTTCGATTTCACCTTCGACGACACCGGCCTCACGGTCGAATGCATGGACGGCCGCCAGCTGCGCCGCTGGGCCTTCACCACCGACCAGGTCGCCGCGGCCACCGCAGCAGGTGATGAGTGGCAACTGGACGATGCCCAGGGCCAGCATCGTCTAGTCTGTATGAGTGCCTTTCGCGCCCCGGATGAAGAAAACGATGAACCGGACCTGGACGAGCCTGCTGACCGCTAGCCTCATGACGCTAACCCTCGATACCCAGGCTGCCACCCTTTTGGTGGGCAGCTACACCGATGGCGCGAGCCAAGGCATCTACCGCTACGCGTTCGACAGCGAGGCCGGCCGTATCAGCCCTGCGCCGCAGCAGGTGGTCAAGAACGTCAGCCCGTCGTGGCTGGTGCTCTCGGCCGATCAGCGGCAGTTGTTCGTGGTCAACGAAACGCCGCAGGGCCATGCCAGCAGTTTCAGCGTGAGCAGCAAAGGCGAGATCACCCCGCTCAACCAGGTGGCCACCCGCGGCGACGAGCCGACCCACGCCAGCCTGAGCCGCGACCAGCGTTACCTGTTCGTCGCCAACTACGCCGTCGCCCCCGACCCGGGCGGCAGCCTGGTGGTGATCCCGGTGGGCAAGGACGGCAAGCTCAAGGATGCGGTTCAGCAAGTGCGGCACAAGCCCAGTGGCGTCAACCCCGAGCGCCAGGCCGGTGCCCATGTGCATTCAGTGGTGCTGTCGCCCGATGGCAGCCACCTGTATGCCAGCGATCTGGGCGCCGACAAGGTGTTCATCTACCGCTACGACGGCGCCAGCGTCGTCCGCCCCCTCAGCGCGGCGATACCGGAATCCGTCGAGCTGCCACCCGGCAGCGGCCCCCGTCACCTGTTGTTCGATGCCAAGGGGCAGCATGCCTACCTGACGCTGGAAATGAGCGCAGAAGTGGTCATGTTCGATGTCGAGGACGATGCGTTGCACGAACGCCAGCGCCTGGCGCTGACCGAGCAGAAAGACGCCGCAGCCAAGGCGGCAGGCGCACTGCACTTGTCGGCGGACGGGCGCTTCCTGTACGTCAGCAACCGTGGCACGGCCAACGAGATGGTGGTGTTCAGCGTGGGCGAGGACGACGGCCAGCTGACGTTCCTGCAGCGGCGTTCGGTGGAGGGTGACCATCCACGGGAGTTCGCCATCGACCCCAGCGACAAGTACCTGCTGGTGGCCAACCAGAAGAGCAACCAGATCGTGGTCATGCGCCGTGACCCGCGCACGGGCAAGCTGGGGGAAACCGTGCAGACCTTGCCGCAGGACGCGCCTTCGGACCTGAAGTTTATCGAGTGACTATCGATAGGCGTGATAATGCCTACCACCGCAATGAATTTCTGTGGCTGACCTCAGCGGCGTAAGTTTGACCCAAGGCCCACACGGGCCACCGTCAAACCACCGCAGTCGAGGTCAGCCCACATGAACTTCAATCTCTTCCCGGTCATCGCCGCATCCGCCATTTCCGCCTCGGTCGTGCTGCCGACGCATGCCCATGCCGACACCAGCAGCAAGGCATCCGCTACCCACAGCTATACCGAGCAGTACCTGCGCCAGAGTGCCCATTTTCATGCCGCGTTGAGTGGCAAGAACAGCCACTGATCCAGATGTGAGCACTGAACTTGTGGGATCGCCGCACCGCCGCTCCCACAGGTTCCGGGCCACAGTTTTCGCGCCGAAGCTGATAGCTATCTTGCCATAACGGCTTTGAACAGCTCAGACGCCAGCCACCCCTCCAGCCAGCTCCGCACACGCGGATAAGCCGCCTCGGCGAACCACTGCGGTTCGACCCCGGCAAACTGGCGCATCAGGGGCAGCAGCGCGGCGTCGGCCAGGCTGGGGTGATCGGCCAGCAGGTAGGCTCGGCCCTCAAGCAGCTGTTCGAGCTCCGCCAGCCAGGCTTCTGCCTGCTGGCGGTAATGCTCGCGCGAATATTCAGGGTAGCGCTCGGCATACTTGTAAAGGTTGACCTGCGCCTTGAACTCGCTGTCGTTGCGGGCAATCAACTGCTCGGCCTGTTGCGCCGCGGCGGGGTCCGCCTGCAGGCGCCAGTCCTGTGGGTCGTTGCGCGTCAGTGCCCAGCGCATGATGTCCAGGCTTTCTTCCAGCACACCGTTACCGGTATCCAGCACCGGTACCGTGCCCTTGGGCGACAAGGCCAGCAACTCGGCCGGCTTGTGCTTCATCGCCACTTCGCACACCTGCACTTCGCACCCGGCATAACGCAGGGCCAGGCGTGCGCGCATCGCCCATGGGCAACGGCGGAACGAGTAAAGGATCACCCGCACACCTCCACATCACTCAGGCCGTTGCCCTGGCGCCGTACCTGGATCTGCACCGGAATGCGCTCGTGCATCTCCTGCACGTGGGAAATCACCGCCACCTTGCGGCCCTGCGCCTGAAGCCCGTCGAGCGCATCCATGGCCAGCTGCAGCGACTCGGGGTCGAGGCTGCCGAAGCCTTCATCGATGAACAGCGACTCGATGCGCAGGGTGCTCGACGCCATCGACGCCAAGCCCAGGGCCAGGGCCAGCGACACCAGGAAGGTTTCACCGCCGGACAGTGAGTGCACCGAGCGCAGTTCGTCGCCCATTTCGGTGTCCAGCACCAGCAGCCCCAACGCGCTGCCACCGCGTTTCAGGCGATAACGCCGCGCCAGTTGGCGCAACTGGGTGTTGGCGTGGTGCAGCAGCAGGTCCAGGTTGTAGCCCTGGGCGATCTTGCGGAACACGTCGCCGGAGGCCGAGCCGATCAGCGTGTTCAGGCGCGCCCAGCGCTGCCACTGCTCGCGGGCCTGTTCGATTTCGGCGGCCAGGGCCTGGTGCGCCTGCTGACGGCGTTGGTCATCGGCCTGTTGCGCGCGCAGTTCGGCGCACTGTTGTTCCTGAACGTTGAGGTGCTGCTGGAGTTCGGCCAGGGTCTGCTCCAGGTCGTCGGCGGGCAGCTCGCCCTGTGCCTGGGCGTTATGCTGCTGAAGACGCTGTTCACGCTCCTGCAGCAGCACGCGGCCTTGCTCGATGGCTTTCTCTGCGTGCTGCAGCTGCAGGCGCAGGGCGCCAAGTTGCGCATCGTCAATGGCCAGCAGGCGGTCGAGGCCGCTGTCATCCAGCTCGGGGTGCTCGCCGCGCCACTGGGCGATCGCGCCCTGCAACTGCTGACACTCCTGCTCCAGTGCCTGCTGCCGTTGGACGTTGGCGTCAAGCTCGGCGGCCAGTTTCACGCCCTGGGTGCGCAAGTCCTGCAGGCGCTGCGCGGTGTCGGCATCGGCGGCACGGGCTTGCTCCAGTTGTGCCTCCAGGTGGTGTTGCCAGGCTTCTGCACTGGCATGTTCGCCTAGCAGTTCGGCGAGTTTTGCCTGCGCCTGCTGGCGCTGCTCGTCGAGGCTGGCCAGTGTCTGCTGCCATTGCTGCTGCGCCTGCAGGCGTGTCTGCTGCTGGTCGCGCAGCTTGTCCAGCTGTACCTGGCGGGCTTGCTGTTCTTCCTGCTCGTCCTTGCGCTGCTCCAGCTGTTGCAACCGCTGGGCGATCTGCTGATCGAGGCCGAGAAAAGCGTTGGCCGGGTCGTCGCTCAGGGCCTTCAGGACATCATCCGGCAGCACACTGGCCAGGTCATTCAGGCCTTGCTGCAACTGCTGTTCGTCGTTGGCCAGCGCCTGGTGCTGCTGGTCCAGGTGGCGCTGGGCCTGCTGCTGCGCTTCTTGCGCTGCCTGCAGTTGCTGGTTGAGGCGGGCAGCATCCTTTTGCAAGGCGAGCAGGGCGCTCTGGCGTTTCTCGTCCTTGCCGATTTCATCGTCCAGGCGCTGCAGCTGGTTGGCCAGCCAGGCTGTGCGGGCGTTGTCGTCCTGGGGGGCGAGGGCGGGCCACAGGCTGTGTGCCTGCACCTGCGCAACCAATGGCTGCAGTTGCTCGCCCAGTTGCACCTGTTGCTGCTGGTAGTCCTTGAGCTGGGCGTTGACCACGCCAAGCTGGGTGCGCAGCTCCACCAGCTTGCCGTTGAGGGTTTCGACCTGCTTCTGCGCAGTGTCCTCTTCGGCCTGGTCATGCCGGCCCAGGCTTTGCAGCAGCGCCTCAGGCTGGTGGAATGGATGTTCGGCGCTGCCACACACCGGGCAGGGCTCGCCGTCGCGCAACTGGCCGCGCAGCTCTTCGACACTGGTGTGGCGCGCCAGGCGCTGGCGTTCCAGCAGCTGGCGGGTGAGGGTGAGCGCCTGCTCGGCGGCCTCAAGCTCGGCCTTGGCTGCAGTGCCCTCGCTGATCAGTTGCTGGCGTTGCTGCATGGCCTGCTGCTGGCGCTCACGGATGGCTTCAAGGTGCTGACGCACTTCCAGCTCGCGGCCATGCAGGCGCGACAGTGCTTCGACGGCGCGCTGCTGTTTTCGATTGTCCTGAAGCATGCCGCCGAGCAGGTCGATCTGTTCGGCCAGCGCGTGCGGTTCGGCCTTGGCTTCACGGAACAGCAGCTCGTAATGCTCGCGCTGGGCCTGCAGCTGCGCATTGGCCTGGCTGGCCTGGGCTTGCAGGCCCGGCAGCTCTTCGCGGCCCTTGCTCAGCCGCCCGCCGATCAGCATCACTTGCTTGAGTTGCGGCAGGTAGGCCTGCCAGGCGTTGGCCAACCCGGCGAGGTGTTGGCTACCGGCCAGTGCCTCATCGATCTGCGCCAGTTGGTGCAGGCTGCGCTGCTGGTTTTCTTCCAGCTGCTGCAGTTGCTGTTGCCCTTCCACGACGTGCTGGTCGGCCTGCTGGCTGGCCGTGCGTTGCGCTTTCAGCTCATTGTCCAGCCGTGCCAGGCTGTCCTGCGCGGCAAACGCCTGGCGTAGGCGAGGGGTATTCTCGCTGTGCCGGGCCTGGTTGTCGGCGAGTGACTGGCGGGCTGCGACCAGCGCCTGTTGCAGTTCTGCTGTACGCGTCTGCAGCTCACCCTGCTGGCGCTGTTGCTCGGCGGTCTGCGCAGCCAGGGGCGACAGTTGCGCGGTCAGTACCTGCTGGCG
>Ga0160474_100670_pt1 | contig 11370 bp, 10 predicted proteins | sample HID1975K_E11MG_FD_108240 | JGI IMG/M metagenome (GOLD analysis project Ga0160474, IMG submission 108240) | Enriched soil microbial communities from UW Madison campus, WI, USA - HID1975K_E11 MG | ecosystem: Environmental > Terrestrial > Soil > Unclassified | place: USA: Madison, Wisconsin...
GGGGCTGCTCAGCTCATAGCTGTCGGGGCTGCGGAGGAACTGGCCGTTATGCTGTTCTCGTTCGCCGCGGCGGCCGACGTATTGGGGCCAACCGGCAAGGTCGAGCAGGCGTGGGTCGTCGCTTAGGGTGAAGCGGCGCTCTGCCTGGCTGCGGCATTCCTCGGGCAGGCCGATCTTGCCCAGTGTGCCTTGCTGGCGATTGCACCGAGCGATCAGCGCGCGTTCGGCGCTGGGCCAGAGCCGGGCGCGGTCGTATATGTGGGTGAGCTCGTGCAGGACCGTGGCCAGCAGTTCTTCACGCACCGTGCCGTGCGGGCGATTGGTGCGCTCAAGCGCGGCGCTGCCGTCGGTGAGGCTGGGCAGCAGACGACGGTTGAGCTCAAGGGTCGAGACCAGCGATGCCTGGCCGTAGGCATCGGCTGGCATCTTGTCGCTCCAGCTGACCAGAACGCGTCGGTTCAGCTGTTGCTTGAAGCGGGGCGGAAGCTTGCCCAGCGCTTCATTCAGCAGCGCTTGAGTGGCCTGCACCTGTTGCGGGGCGAGGCCGTGTGCCTGCAGGTCGAGCTGCAGGTCAGCCAGGGCGGGCGTGCCCAGCAGCGTCATGGCGCAGCCGAGCAGCCAGGCACGCACGCGGTTCACAGCGCCAGAATGGCTTCGGCCAATACCTGATCGCTCGCGCCGCGCGCTTCGGGTACCCGATCGCGCAGGGTATTGAAGGCTGCTTCCAGCTGGGCGCCACGGATATCACCGTTGCTGGCCACGAAGCTGGCGGCATCGTCATGGGCTTCGCGCACAACTTTGGAGTCGCGGATGGAAGTGGTGGTGTCAGAGGTGAAATCGATCGAGCGGCCAAAGGCGCGCACGATGATATTGCTGGTTGCCACCAGAGTTTGTGCGTGGGCCAGGTCGGCCAGCAGCAGCATGCCGAGGGTAGCGGCGATCAGCGGTTTACGCATGGAGCATCTCCGGGAATACAGGGAGTCAGATGTTGTCATTGGACGAGAATTGCTTCTGCCAGTTCAAGGTCGCCGACAGAGTGATGAGCACAGTTGTGGCGCAGCACGTTCAGCGCTGCTTCCAGGCGTGCGCCGCGAATCGTACCGTCACTGGCGACAAAGGCCGCAGCATCGTCGCGGGCTTGCCTGACCAGCTTGCGGTCGAAGGGTGCGGTCGTGACCTGGCTGGTGACATAGCCAGTGATGACCAGGCCTTGCGTGGTGGTGTCCATGGCATGGGCAGTGCCCATGGCAACTACGGAGAACAGCAACGGCAACAGATAACGCATGGGCTTTCTTAATGCAGGAACAGGGACGGCGAAGGCGGGCGAGCAAGCGCCGGCCGGGGGGCTGGCGCTTGCGTTCTACAGCCTGTGAATCAGAGCGCCAGGATGGCTTGGGCCAGCTGTGCATCGCTGGCCTGCAGGGCCGGCGTGGTCGAGCGGATGTGCAGGAACGCGCTTTCCAGCTGGGCACCGCGAATCGCGCCCTCGCTGCCAACGTAGCTGGCGGCGTCGTCGCGGGCGGCCTGAACGATCTTGTCGTCGCGGAACGACGAGGACAGGTCGGATGTGGCGTCGGTGGTGGCAGCAACGGCACGCACTACGGCGTCGGTCGTGACGACGAAACTGCTGGCGTTCGCGGCGCCGGCCAGGCCTAGCAGCAGGGCTGCGCCAATCAGGTGTTTACGGGACATGGTTGGGGACTCCTGGAAAAGGATCGGTGCTTATCGGACGCTCACGGGGTTCGTCACGGTACCTTTGAACATCTGGTTTCTACCAGACTGTAGAGTCAAGCGTATCACGCGGCGGTATTTCCGGATGTTAATGAACGGTGCGCAAGCAAACTGTTTTGGTTAAATTTGGTTTATAAAACTGTACCGGTCACCGCAGGGGTAGCGCTGCCATGGGCCTGGGCAATAAAAAACCCGCTGCAGTCTCCTGCAGCGGGTTTGGGAATTCGCGGTGCCGGGCAAAGCCGGCGAACCGGGGCTTAGCGCCAGAAAGGCTTGCTCAGCTCTTCGTAACGTTGCGACTCGCTGATACCGGCGTCGGCGAGCAGGCGGGCATCCAGGCGAGCCAGTTGACGGCGGCTGGCCATGCGACGCTGCCAGAGCAGCAGGGTGGAGAGCGCGCGCAGTGGCAGCGAAGCGTTGGATTGCTGAGCGTTGTTTTCGAAGACCAGACCGGAACTGAGGGTACGTTCCATGATGTTTCATCCTTCCGCTTATGGCGGGATTAGGTAGTGATTTAACTGATGCCAATGATCCTCCTCTGTTGTCCAGAACAGTAGATACAGTTGATCGGTAATGCGATGGCCCAGTTAACTGTTTATTGCGACTGTTGCACCCGAAACGGACGTAACTGTACCGGTCCGCACTAAATTAGTGCATTTGCGGTTGCGGTTGGGACTTGAGCAACCACAATCAAGTCTTTTAACCAGTACAGTAGTACAGTTTTTTGGGGTGAAGGCGGGGTGTACAACCAGGAAAGGAGTAGAACTGTTATGGCCTGACCGCAGGCAGGCCTGCGATCAGGTGTGAACAGCCCTTACTGAGGGCCGTTCCGACCGACATTGCATCAGCTGGCGAGCATGCGCCCGCATTCTTCAAGGTTTTCGTGCCAGCTCAGTGCCTCACGCAGGATGTGCGGGGTATGGCCGCCACGCTGGCAGGCGCGTTCGAAGTAGTCGTTCAGCGCTGCGCGGTAGTCAGGGTGCACGCAGTTGTCGATGATCGCCCGTGCCCGCTCGCGCGGTGCCAGGCCACGCAGGTCGGCCAGGCCTTGCTCGGTTACCAGAATGTCCACGTCATGCTCGGTGTGGTCGACATGGCTGACCATCGGCACCACGCTGGAAATCGCCCCGCCTTTGGCAATCGACTTGGTCACGAACACGGCCAGGTGCGCGTTGCGGGCGAAATCGCCGGAACCACCGATACCGTTCATCATGCGGGTGCCGCAGACGTGCGTGGAGTTGACGTTGCCGTAGATGTCGAACTCCAGTGCCGTGTTGATGCCGATGATGCCAAGGCGGCGCACGACCTCAGGGTGGTTGGAGATCTCTTGCGGGCGCAGCACCAGTTTGTCCTTGTACCGTTCCAGGTTGCCGAACACGTCTGCGTTGCGGCGGCTGGACAGGGTGATCGAGCTACCGGAGGCGAAGCTCAGCTTGCCAGCGTCGATCAGGTCGAAGGTCGAGTCCTGCAGCACTTCGGAGTACATGGTCAGGTCTTCGAACGGCGACTCGATCAGGCCACACATCACCGCGTTGGCGATGCTGCCGATGCCGGCCTGCAGCGGGCCGAGCTTGTTGGTCATGCGGCCGGCGGCCACTTCGTTCTTGAGGAAGTTGATCAGGTGGTCGGCGATACCCTGGGTCTCGTCATCCGGCGGTAGCACGGTGGAAGGCGAGTCTGGTTGGTCGCTGATGACGATGCCGACGATCTTGGCCGGGTCGATCGGGATCGCGGTGCTACCGATGCGATCATCGACCTTGACCAGCGGGATCGGTGTGCGGGTCGGGCGGTAGGTCGGGATATAAATGTCGTGCAGGCCTTCAAGGTTGGCGTTGTGCGACAGGTTGATCTCGACGATCACTTGCTTGGCAAAGATGGCGAAGCTGGCCGAGTTGCCGACCGATGTGGTCGGCACAATGTGGCCTTGCTCGGTGATGGCCACGGCTTCGATCACGGCGATGTCCGGCAGTTTGAGCTGCTGGTTGCGCAGTTGCTCGACGGTTTCCGACAGGTGCTGGTCGATGAACATGACCTGGCCATCATTGATGGCCTTGCGCAGGGTGCTGTCGACCTGGAACGGCATGCGGCGGGCCAGCACACCGGCCTCGGTCAGCTGCTTGTCGAGGTCATTGCCCAGGCTGGCGCCGGTCATCAGGCTGATTTTCAGTGGCGTCTGCTTGGCGCGTTCAGCCAGGGCATGCGGCACGGCCTTGGCTTCGCCGGCACGGGTGAAACCGCTCATGCCGACGGTCATGCCGTCCTCGATCAGGCCAGCGGCGTCAGCCGCACTCATTACCTTGCTGTGCAGGGAGGACAAGCGGATACGATCACGGTACATGGATTGTTATCTCAGGCTACTGAAGCTACTGCAGCGCAGTCTAGAGATTTACCCCGGCGCCGTCCCGCGACCATGGTCGTATGAGAAGCCCGGAAATAGAGCCGTTGATCTGGATCAGCAAAACGCAAAAGCCCCGGGAGCAATCTCACCGGGGCCTTCTTTATATGCACAGTTTGTTGCGCAGAGGATTACTCCACGGCTTTGACCATGTCCTCGATGACCTTCTTCGCATCACCGAACACCATCATGGTCTTGTCCAGGTAGAACAGTTCGTTGTCCAGGCCGGCATAGCCGCTGGCCATCGAGCGTTTGTTGACGATGATGGTCTTGGCCTTGTATGCCTCGAGGATCGGCATGCCGGCGATCGGCGACTTCGGATCATTCTTCGCCGCCGGGTTGACCACGTCATTGGCACCCAGCACCAACACCACGTCAGCCTGGCCGAACTCGGCGTTGATGTCTTCCATCTCGAACACCTGGTCGTATGGCACTTCGGCTTCGGCCAGCAGCACGTTCATGTGCCCGGGCATGCGGCCCGCAACGGGGTGGATCGCGTACTTCACGGTCACACCGTTGTGGGTCAGCTTCTCGGTCAGTTCCTTGAGCGCGTGCTGGGCACGGGCCACCGCCAGCCCGTAGCCCGGGACGATGATCACGCTGTCGGCGTTGCTCAGCAGGAAGGTTGCGTCGTCGGCCGAGCCGGATTTCACCGGGCGCTGCTCTTTGGAGCCTTGCGCCGCGCCCGCGTCGGTGTCACCACCGAAGCCACCAAGGATGACGTTGAAGAACGAGCGGTTCATCGCCTTGCACATGATGTACGAGAGGATCGCACCACTGGACCCCACCAGCGAGCCGGCAATGATCAGCATCGAGTTGTTCAGCGAGAAGCCGATACCGGCCGCTGCCCAGCCCGAGTAGCTGTTGAGCATCGATACCACCACCGGCATGTCGGCACCACCGATCGGGATAATGATCAGCACGCCCATGATGAAGGCCAGTATCAACATCAAGGTAAAGGCGCTGTAGTGGCCGGTGAAGGTGAACAGCAGCCCCAGGGCGATGGTGGTCAGGCCAAGAATCAGGTTCAGCTTGTGCTGGCCGGCGAACTGTACCGGCGCGCCTTGGAACAGGCGGAACTTGTACTTGCCGGACAGCTTGCCGAAGGCGATCACCGAGCCGGAGAAGGTGACTGCCCCGATGGCCGCGCCGAGGAACAGTTCCAGGCGGTTACCGGTGGGGATCGGGTCGCTGATGCTGGCGACGATGCCCATCGATTGCGGCTCGAGCACCGCCGCGATGGCGATGAACACTGCGGCCAGGCCGATCATGCTGTGCATGAAGGCGACCAGTTCGGGCATCTTGGTCATCTCGACGCGTTTGGCCATGACCGACCCGGCGGTACCGCCGACCAGCAGGCCAACGATCACGTAGCCGATACCGGCAGTGGCGATCTCGGCGCCCAGCTTGTAAATGAGGCCAACCGTCGTGAGGATCGCGATCCCCATGCCGATCATGCCGTACAGGTTGCCGCGCCGCGACGTGGTCGGGTGCGACAAGCCCTTGAGCGCCTGGATGAAGCAGACCGAGGCGACGAGGTAGAGGAGCGTTACCAGATTCATGCTCATGCTTACTTCTGCGCCTCGTTCTTGGTTTTCTTCTTGAACATCTCAAGCATGCGACGGGTGACCAGGAAGCCACCGAACACGTTGACGGCGGCCAGGGCCACCGCCAGGGTGCCCATCACCTTGCCAGCTGGGGTCACGGTCAGCGCAGCTGCCAGCATGGCGCCGACGATGACGATGGCCGAAATGGCGTTGGTGACCGCCATCAGCGGCGTGTGCAGTGCCGGGGTGACGTTCCAGACCACGTGGTAACCCACATAGATGGCCAGCACGAAGATGATCAGGTTGTAGATGCCATGGGAAATCAGCATGTCTTCCATTGTCGTGCTCCTTAGCCGTTCTTGCGCACGACCTGGCCGTCGCGGCACATCAGGCACGCGGCGACGATGTCGTCTTCGAGGTTGATGACCAGCGCGCCGTCTTTGTCGAACAGCAGCTTCATGAAGTCCAGCAGGTTGCGTGCATAAAGTGCCGAGGCATCGGCACCGACCTGGGCCGGCAGGTTGGTCGGGCCGACGATGGTCACGCCGTTCTCCATCACCACCTGATCGGCGACGGTCAGCGGGCAGTTGCCGCCCTGGGCTGCAGCCAGGTCGATGACCACCGAGCCGGGCTTCATCTGCGCCACGGTTTCGGCGCTGAGCAAGGTGGGCGCTTTACGCCCCGGGATCAGCGCCGTGGTGATGACGATGTCCGCCTGTTTGGCGCGCTCGTGCACCGCTTGAGCCTGGCGTTGCATCCAGCTGGCCGGCATCGGGCGAGCATAGCCGCCGACACCTTCGGCGCACTCGCGCTCCTCGTCGGTCTCGTAAGGCACATCAATGAACTTGGCGCCGAGCGATTCGATCTGCTCCTTCACTGCGGGGCGTACGTCCGAAGCCTCGATCACCGCGCCCAGGCGCTTGGCCGTTGCGATGGCCTGCAGGCCGGCAACACCAGCCCCCAGAATCAGCACGCGCGCGGCTTTGACGGTACCGGCAGCGGTCATCAGCATGGGCATGAAGCGCGGGTAATGGTGGGCTGCCAGCAGCACGGCCTTGTAGCCTGCGATGTTGGCCTGGGACGACAGCACGTCCAGGCTCTGGGCCCGCGATGTGCGCGGCGCGGCTTCCAGGGCGAAGGCGGTGATGCCGCGTTCGGCCATCTTGCCGATCAGCTCACTGTTGAAGGGGTTGAGCATACCGACCAGCAGGCTGCCGCTGTTTAGCTGGGCAAGCTCCTGATCGTTGGGGCCGACCACCTTGAGAACCAGCTGGGCACCGAAGGCATCGGCTGCGCTCCCCAAGGAAGCACCCACGGCCTCATAGGCACTGTCCGGGATGCTGGCATTGAGCCCTGCCCCCCGTTGGACGGTGACCTGATGGCCCTGGCCAATCAGTTTCTTGATGGTTTCCGGGGTAGCAGCGACCCTTGTCTCACCGGTCTGCGTCTCGAGAGGAACACCAATGTGCACGACAATTTCTCCTGCGGTGACCTTTTTGTCTTTATAGAAGCCCGCGTACTTCGGGTGGTGCGCGGGTTTGGCTGTTAGGCGCCAGTCCGCCGAATCCTGGGCGGGCGGAGCATTTTGCAGATGAACCGAAAGGCCTACAACCGGTTCTGGAGCGAAACGAAGTCAAAACTACAAGTCACCCTGTGACCGTATGTCGCAAGTGTCCGGCTGCAGCCCGTCAAACATGGGCTATTCGCAGATTAGGGCAAATTTTGAATTATTTTGCGATGTTTTCGCGTATGGACTCATGAAGGTCGTAAATGCCCCTGAAGTCCGCGTGGTTGATGGCTTTGAACGGGTTTTTCGACCGACCCTTACAGTTTTCGCTTAAGCGACAAATAGATATATCTGTAGGTGTTCAAAATAATTGACTACAGAGTCAGGAAGAGGGCTTTTCAGCCTGCGAGGCGATATAGTGCTGTGCCTGTTCCACCAGCCAGTCACGAAAGGCCCTGAGCGACGCGGACTCCACCTTGCGCTCGGGTATCATCAGATAGTAGGCCTTGTCGCTGGTTAGCGCGTGTCTGTTAGCGACCACCAGCCGGCCCTCCTGCAACTCGCGTTGAATCAAAAAAGGCGGGATCAGCGCGACGCCCATCTCATGCGTGGCGGCTTGGGCGAGCATGGAGAATAGTTCGTAGCGTGGCCCTGTCATGTCGCCAGCGATGCTCATCCCCAAACTGTTGAACCACTGGCGCCAGGCATACGGCCGGGTGGTCTGCTGCAGCAGCGGCAGGCTGGCGATGCGCTGCGCGTCGAGCATGCCCTGCCCGTCCAGCAGCGCTGGGCTGCACACAGGTAGCGGGTTTTCACCCATCAGGCGGTGGGACTGTGTGCCGGACCAGTCGGCATCACCGAAATAGATCGCGGCGTCGAACGCCGTGTCGGCGAACAGGAAAGGCCGAGTGCGGTTGGTCAGGTTGACGGTGACTTCCGGGTGGCGTTGCTGGAAATCCTTCAGCCGCGGTAGCAGCCATTGGGTGCCGAAGGTTGGCACCACGGCGAGTTCGATCACGTTGGCGCCCTGCTGGCGCATCACCGAAAGCGTGTCCCGCTCCACGGCGTCCAATTGGGCAGCGACCTGGCGGCTATATGACAGGCCTGCCTCGGTCAGCTTTACGCCGCGGCGCGAGCGCCTGAACAGCTCCACGTTGAGAAACGCTTCAAGACCACCGATCTGTCGACAGACGGCGCCTTGCGTGAGTGCCAGCTCCTGCGCGGCCTTGGTAAAGCTCTCGTGGCGCGCTGCCGCTTCAAAGCAGACCAGGGCGGTGGTGCTGGGGATCTTGCGGCGCATGTACGGCAACCTCACTCATCGGGTCGGCAAAATGGGCTTTCTGTTGGTTACAGAGTGATAAATTATCACTAATGCGTGCGCAATCCTCGTTTGTCCCCGCCGCAGATCAGGCCTAGGATCAATGGCACAAGAACCAGCTCCCAATTTCGAGGATTTCGCTCATGGCCGGTAAAGCAAGCTTCAACTGGATCGACCCGCTGCTGTTGGATCAGCAGCTCACTGAAGAAGAGCGCATGGTGCGTGACAGCGCTTATCAGTTCGCCCAGGACAAGCTCGCGCCGCGTGTGCTGGAAGCTTTCCGCCATGAGCAGACCGACCCGGCGATCTTCCGCGAGATGGGCGAAGTCGGCCTGCTGGGCGCGACCATTCCCGAGCAGTACGGTGGCAGCGGGTTGAACTACGTGTGCTACGGCCTGATTGCCCGTGAAGTGGAGCGTATCGACTCTGGCTACCGCTCGATGATGAGTGTGCAGTCGTCGCTGGTGATGGTGCCGATCAACGAGTTCGGTACCGAAGATCAGAAGCAGAAGTACCTGCCCAAGCTTGCCAGTGGCGAGTGGATCGGTTGCTTCGGCCTGACCGAGCCAAACCACGGCTCCGATCCGGGCTCGATGATTACCCGCGCCAGGAAGGTTGACGGTGGCTATCGCCTGAGCGGCAGCAAGATGTGGATCACCAACAGCCCGATCGCTGATGTGTTCGTAGTCTGGGCCAAGGACGACGCCGGTGATATCCGAGGCTTCGTTCTGGAAAAAGGCTGGCAGGGCCTCAGCGCCCCGGCGATCCATGGCAAGGTCGGGCTGCGTGCTTCGATCACTGGCGAGATCGTCATGGACAATGTGTTCGTGCCGGAAGAAAACATCTTCCCGGATGTGCGCGGCCTCAAGGGCCCGTTCACCTGCCTCAACTCGGCGCGTTACGGCATCTCGTGGGGCGCGCTGGGTGCGGCCGAGGCTTGCTGGCACACCGCTCGCCAGTACACCCTGGACCGTCAGCAGTTCGGTCGCCCGCTGGCTGCCAACCAGTTGATCCAGAAGAAGCTGGCCGACATGCAGACCGAAATCACCCTGGCCCTGCAAGGTTGCCTGCGCTTGGGCCGTATGAAGGATGAAGGCACCGCTGCGGTGGAGATCACCTCGATCATGAAGCGCAACTCTTGTGGCAAGGCCCTCGATATCGCGCGCATGGCTCGAGACATGCTCGGCGGCAACGGGATCTCCGATGAGTTTGGCGTGGCGCGTCACCTGGTCAACCTTGAGGTGGTAAATACCTATGAAGGTACACATGACGTGCATGCGCTGATTCTGGGGCGCGCGCAAACCGGCATCCAGGCTTTCTATTAATAAGGAGCCCGCTCATGGGTGCGCTATCTCATCTGCGGGTGCTTGACCTTTCCCGCGTGCTGGCGGGGCCTTGGTCTGGCCAGATCCTGGCTGACCTTGGGGCTGATGTGATCAAGGTCGAGCGCCCAGGCAGTGGCGACGATACCCGTGCCTGGGGGCCACCCTTCCTCAAGGATGCGCAAGGCGAGAACACCAGCGAGGCGGCTTATTATTTGTCGGCCAACCGCAACAAGCGTTCGGTGACCATCGACTTCACTCAGCCGGAGGGGCAGCGCCTGGTGCGTGAGCTCGCGGCCAAGTCGGACGTCGTCATCGAAAACTTCAAGGTCGGTGGGCTGGCGGCCTATGGCCTGGATTATCCGAGCCTCAAGGCGGTCAACCCCAAGCTGGTCTATTGCTCTATTACCGGCTTCGGGCAGACCGGGCCCTATGCCAAGCGCGCTGGCTACGACTTCATGATCCAGGGCCTGGGTGGGCTGATGAGCCTGACCGGGCGCCCCGACGGTGAAGAGGGCGCAGGCCCGGTAAAAGTGGGGGTTGCTCTTACCGATATCTTGACAGGGCTGTACTCGACCGTCGCCATCCTGGCCGCCCTCGCCCATCGCGATCAGGCCGGCGTTGGCCAGCATATCGATATGGCCCTGCTTGACGTTCAAGTGGCGTGCCTGGCCAACCAGGCGATGAACTACCTGACAACGGGCAACCCGCCCCGGCGTTTAGGTAATGCGCACCCTAACATCGTGCCTTATCAGGACTTCCCCACGGCGGATGGCGATTTCATCCTTACCGTGGGTAATGATGGCCAATTCCGGAAGTTCGCCGAAGTGGCCGGTCAGCCGCAATGGGCGGATGACCCGCGCTTCGCCACCAACAAGCTGCGGGTGGCCAACAGAGCTGAGTTGATTCCGCTCATCCGCCAGGCCACGGTATTCAAGACCACCGCTGAATGGGTGAGCCAACTGGAGGCTGCCGGCGTGCCCTGCGGGCCGATCAATGACTTGGCGCAGATGTTTCAGGACCCACAGGTGCTCGCACGGGGCCTGGCGGTGAGCATGCCGCACGCCTTGGCCGGGGCTGTACCGCAGGTGGCCAGCCCGATTCGGTTGTCGGAGACGCCGGTGGAGTATCGGCGTGCGCCCCCACTGCTGGGTGAGCATACCGAGGCGGTGCTGGGTGATGTACTGGGGCTGGGTGCGGATGCGCTGGAGCGGCTGCGCAGTTCAGGGGTGCTCTAAGGTTATCTATATATAGGCGTAGAAAGCGGGGAGGCCGGCAGGCCTCCCCCCCTTTGCTTTTCAGCGATGTGACGGTTTATTGAATTTAAGGGTTGACGGGGTTTTGAATCCCCTTATAATGCGCCCCACTTCCAGCGTAGTCGGAACGAGAAACTCCTTGAGATTCAACGAGTTACTTAATCCAGGCAGTGCTGGAGGTGCTTCGATCGAATGATCGCAAGCGGTTAAGATGGTGGTTGACAGCGCTTCTAAACGCTGTATGATTCACCTCCCGCTACGAGAGATCGCAGCGAGTTAAGTGTTTGAAGCTAA
>Ga0160474_100686_pt1 | contig 11231 bp, 7 predicted proteins | sample HID1975K_E11MG_FD_108240 | JGI IMG/M metagenome (GOLD analysis project Ga0160474, IMG submission 108240) | Enriched soil microbial communities from UW Madison campus, WI, USA - HID1975K_E11 MG | ecosystem: Environmental > Terrestrial > Soil > Unclassified | place: USA: Madison, Wisconsin...
GGCATTGAGCACGTTGTGGTTGCCGGGCATGTTCACCGACACCTCCAGCGGCTCGCAGTCGCGGCGCAGCACGGTGAAGTGCGTCTGCATGCCCTGCTGGCGCACATTGATGGCGCGGATATCGGCCTCTTCGCTGAAGCCGTAGGTGACCGTCGGGCGTTTGACCTGCGGCAGGATCTCGCGCACCACCGGGTCGTCCAGGCACATCACTGCCAACCCATAGAACGGCAGGTTGTGCAGGAACTCGACGAAGGTTTTCTTCAGTTTGTTGAAGTCACCCTCGTAGGTGGCCATGTGGTCGGCGTCGATGTTGGTGACCACGGCGACCATCGGTTGCAGGTGCAGGAAGCTGGCGTCGCTCTCGTCCGCTTCGGCGATCAGGTAGCGGCTGGTGCCCAGCTGGGCATTGGTGCCCGCTGCGGTCAGGCGCCCGCCGATGACGAACGTCGGGTCCAGGCCGCCAGCGGCGAACACCGAGGCCAGCAGGCTGGTGGTGGTGGTCTTGCCGTGCGTGCCGGCAACGGCCACGCCATGGCGGTAGCGCATCAGCTCGGCGAGCATCTCGGCGCGCGGCACCACGGGAATACGACGTTCCAGGGCAGTGGCGACTTCCGGGTTGGCCGGGTTGATGGCACTGGACACCACCAGTACGTCGGCGTTGGCAGCGTTTTCGGCACGGTGGCCAACGAAGATCTCTGCGCCGAACGACTCCAGCCGCTCGGTAACCGGCGAGGCCTTGAGGTCGGAACCGGACACTTCATAGCCCAGGTTCAGCAGGACTTCGGCGATGCCGCACATGCCCACGCCGCCGATACCGACGAAGTGGATGCGACGGATGCGGCCCATTTTTGGCTGCGGCATGGCTTTCTGGCTTTCAACCATGGGCCACCTCCAGGCAGATGTCGACCACGGTGCTGGTTGCGGCAGGTTTGGCCAGGCGCCGTGCGGTGCCAGCCATGGTGTTGAGTTTCTCGGGTTGCATCAGCACCTCGTTCAGGCGTTCAGCGAGCTGCGCTGCGCCAGTTGTCGCTTGTGGCATCAGGAAGGCAGCGCCTTCCCGAGCCAGATAGTGGGCGTTGTGGGTCTGGTGATCGTCGATCGCATGGGGCAACGGCACCAGCATCGAAGGCAGGCCCGCCGCCGCGAGTTCGCTGACGGTCAGGGCACCGGCCCGGCACACCACGATGTCGGCCCAGCCATAGGCTTGGGCCATGTCCTTGATGAAAGGCTCTACCTGAGCCTCGACGCCCGCCTCGTGATAACGCTCGGCGGTGATCGGCGCGTGTTGCTTGCCAGCCTGGTGGAACACCTCTGGCCGCAGTGTTGCAGGCACTTCAGACAGGGCCTTAGGCAACAATTTGTTCAATGGTTCCGCACCCAGGCTGCCCCCGAGCACAAGCAGGCGTGCTCGGCGTTCGGCCAAGGGTGCGCGTTGCGCGTCCATGAACAGCTCCGGGCGCACCGGGTTACCGGTGGTGCGGCGTTTGCCGCTGGCCGCGAAGGTGTTCGGGAAAGCTTCGCAGACGCGTGCCGAGAGTGGCACCAGCAACCGATTGGCGGTACCCGCGCGCGCGTTCTGTTCGTGAATGACCAGCGGCACACCGCACAGCCGCGCGGCCACACCGCCCGGCCCGGTCACGTAGCCGCCGAAGCCCAGCACGCACACAGGCTTGAGCTGACGAATGATGCGCCGTGCCTGCAGCACCGCCTTGACCAGGGTGAACGGCGCCTTGAGCAGCGACAGCTTGCCCTTGCCGCGCAGGCCGCTGACCTGGATGAGGTGCAACGGCAGACCAGCCTGGGGCACCAGTTCGTTCTCGATGCCTTTCGGCGTGCCCAGCCAGTGCACGCTGTAACCCCGTGCCTGGAATTCCCGGGCGCAGGCCAGGGCCGGGAACACGTGGCCCCCGGTACCGCCTGCCATGATCAGTACGTTCTTGCCGTCAGCGGCCATGACTGGTCTCCTCGGCAAAATCGCTTTCATTGAATTCGTGTTCCTCGCTGCCCAGGTGCGTGCGGCTCTCCCACTCGATACGCAGCAGCAAGCCCACGCAGGCGCAACAGATCACCAGCGAGCTGCCCCCGTAACTGAGGAACGGCAAGGTCAGGCCCTTGGTCGGCAGCAGGCCGACGTTCACGCCGATATTGATCAGGAACTGGCCGATCCACAGGAAGGCCAGGCCGAACGCCATGTAGGCGGCAAAGAACTGCTTGGCCTTTTCGGCCCACAGGCCGATGTACAAGGCGCGCACGGTGACGAAAACGAACAGCGCGATGGTGACCAGCGAGCCGACCACGCCAAGCTCTTCAGCCAGCACCGAGAACACGAAGTCTGTGTGCGCCTCAGGCAGGTAGAACTGCTTCTGTACGCTGTTGCCCAGGCCAACGCCCAGCCACTCACCGCGGCCGAAAGCGATCAAGGCCTGGGTCAACTGGTAGCCCGAGCCGAACTGGTCGGACCAGGGGTCGGTAAAGGTGATCAAACGTGCCATCCGGTACGGCTGGGCCTGTACCAGGACAAACACCGCGACCACCGCCAGCACCACCATCAAACTGAAGCGGAACAACCCCACCCCGCCGAGGAACAACATGGCCGCCGCAGCGCCCATCATCACCACGGTGGCACCGAAGTCCGGCTCCATCAGCAGCAGGCCAGCCATTGGCAGCAGCACGATGAACGGCTTGAAAAAGCCCATCCAGCTTTCGCGCACCTCGGTCTGCCGGCGCACCAGGTAGCCGGCCAGGTAGATGACCACGAAGACCTTGGCGATCTCCGACGGCTGCACGTTGAAGAAGCTGAAACCGATCCAGCGCATGGAACCGTTCACTTCCCGGCCGATACCCGGCACCAGCACCAGCACCAGCAGGCCGAAAGCGCCCAGCAGCATCATGAAGCCCATGCGCTGCCAGGTGGCGATCGGCACCAGCATGGTGGCGCCGCAGGCGACCAGGCCGATGACCACGTACACCAGGTGACGGAACATGTGGTAAAGCGGGTTGCCCGACTGCACCGCGGCCACTTCCGAGGACGCCGAGGTGATCATCACCAGGCCCAGGCCCAGCAATGCCAGGCAGCCGGCAAGCATGGCGAAGTCGAGGTCGATGCCGCGGCCGCTGATCAGCGGCGACGGGTACGGCTTGAAGATGCCGAAGATCATGCCAGCCCTCCCGCCGCTTGGGCGAACAGGCGCCCGCGTTCTTCAAAGTTCTTGAACATGTCGAGGCTGGCGCAGGCCGGCGACAACAGCACGGCATCACCCGGCTGAGCCAGGTCGGCGCACTGCTCGACGGCGTCTTCCAGGGTCTTGACCCGCACGTGCGGTACACCTTCGCCCAACGCTTCGGCGAGGCGCTCGGCATCACGGCCCAACAGCACCACCGCACGGCAGAAGCGCGCCACTGGCTCACGCAGCGCGGCAAAGTCAGCACCTTTGCCGTCACCGCCGGCGATCAACACCAGCTTGCCGGCGATATCCGCGCCCAGACCTTCGATGGCCGCCAGCGCAGCACCGACGTTGGTGGCCTTGGAGTCGTCGTACCAATTGACACCATTGCGCTCGCGCACCCACTGGCAACGATGGGCCAGGCCGCCAAACTCGCGCAGCGCGTCGAGCATCGGTGCAAACGGCAAGCCTGCGGCATGGCCGAGAGCCAGGGCTGCGAGGGCGTTGCTGTGATTGTGCGAACCGCGAATTTTCAGTTCGCGCACGGGCATCAGGTTCTGGAATTCGAACGCCAGGTACTTCTCGCCGTCGACCTCACGCAGGCCGAAGGCCTTGAAGTCCGGTTGGTTAAGGCCAAAGCTCCAGCACGGCCGGCCTTCGACCGGCAATGGCCGGCTCAGCGCGTCCTGGCGGTTTACCACCACCTGATGAGCGCCCCGGAAGATGCGGTGCTTGGCCAGGTGATAAGCCGGCAGGCCGCTGTAGCGGTCCATGTGGTCTTCGCTGATGTTCAGCACGGTGGCGACTTCGGCGTTGAGCTGGTCTGTGGTTTCCAGCTGGAAGCTGGACAGCTCCAGCACATACAGCTCCACCTCATCGCTCAGCAGGTCCAGGGCTGGCGTGCCGAGGTTACCGCCCACGGCCACGCGCTTGCCCGCCTTGGCGGCCATTTCACCGACCAGGGTGGTGACTGTGCTTTTTGCGTTGGAGCCGCTGATGGCGATGATCGGCGCTTTGGCATGACGGGCGAACAGCTCGATGTCGCCCGACAGGGCCACACCCCGTGCCGCAGCCTGTTGCAGCGCCGGGGTGGACAAGGCCAGGCCCGGGCTCACGTACAGTTCGTTGGCGCGGCACAGGAAGTCCACGTCCAGCTCGCCACAGCGCACTTCCACCTGCGGGTAATCACGGCGCAGGGTGTCCAGTTCCGGCGGTTGCTCGCGGGTGTCGGCGACCGCAAAGGCAATGCCCCGGCTCGCCAGGAAGCGAACCAGGGACATGCCGCTCTTGCCGAGGCCGACAACGATGCGGAATTGGTCGGAAGCGATCAGTGACACGCTCATCTACCTCAGTTTCAGGGTTGCAAGGCCGACCAGCACCAGAATCACGGTGATGATCCAGAAACGGACGATCACCCGTGGCTCAGGCCAGCCCTTGAGTTCAAAGTGGTGGTGGATCGGCGCCATGCGGAACACACGCTTGCCGGTCAACTTGAAGGAGGCGACCTGGATCACCACCGACAGGGTCTCCACCACGAAGATGCCGCCCATGATGAACAGGACGATTTCCTGGCGAACGATCACCGCGATGGTGCCCAGCGCGGCGCCCAGCGCCAGCGCGCCAACGTCACCCATGAAGACTTGCGCCGGGTAAGTGTTGAACCACAGGAAGCCCAGGCCGGCGCCGATCAATGCGCCGCAGAACACGATCAGTTCCCCCGAACCCGGCACATACGGGATCAGCAGGTACTCAGCGAATTTCACGTTACCCGACAGGTAGCAGAAGATGCCCAATGCACCGCCCACCATGACCGTTGGCATGATGGCCAGGCCGTCGAGGCCATCGGTGAGGTTGACCGCGTTGCTGGAGCCGACGATGACGAAGTAGGTCAGAACGATGAAGCCAACGCCCAGCGGGATGGTGACATCCTTGATGAACGGCAGGATCAATGTGGTTTCGACGCTGGTCGGGGCGGTCTTGTAAAGGAAGACCGCAGCAGCCAGGCCAAACACCGACTGCCAGAAGTACTTCCAGCGGCTTGGCAAACCACGGGAGTTCTTTTCGATCACCTTGCGGTAGTCATCGACCCAGCCGATGGCGCCAAACGCCAGGGTGACGATCAGCACGACCCACACATAGCGGTTGGACAGGTCAGCCCACAGCAGGGTGCTGACGGCGATAGCGGACAGGATCAGCGCGCCGCCCATGGTGGGGGTGCCGGATTTGGACAAGTGCGATTGCGGGCCGTCGTTACGGACAGCCTGACCGATCTGGCGGATCTGCAGGGTACGGATCATCCAAGGGCCCAGCCACAGCGCCAGTGACAACGCGGTCAGTACACCCAGGATCCCGCGCAGGGACAGGTACTGGAAGACCGCGAAGCCTTTATGGAACTGTTGCAGATACTCAGCCAACAGCAGCAGCATTAATGTTTCTCCCCGCTTGAACCACACAAAGCCGCCACGACGTTTTCCATCGCAGCGCTACGCGAGCCCTTGATCAAGATTGTGGTGTCGCTGGCATTTTCGGCGCTAACCGCGTCGATCAGCTCAGCTTGAGTAGCGAAATGACGGCCATTGGCGCCGAACGCCTTGACCGCGTGTGTCATGTTGGTACCCACTGCGTACAGGGCGTCGACCTTGCCACGCGCGTAGTCACCCACCTGACGGTGGCCTTCTTCCGCCCATTGGCCCAATTCGCCGATATCCCCGAGCACCAGGACGGTGCGTCCGGAAAAGCCGGCGAGTATATCAATGGCCGCGCACATGGAGGTGGGATTTGCGTTGTAACTGTCGTCGATCACGCGCACACCGTTCGGCGCGATCTGCGCCACGGTGCGGCCCTTGACCGGTTGCACGGCATTCAGCCCAGCGGCGATGCCACTCAGGCTCAGACCGACGGCATGGGCGGCGGCGGCGGCGGCCAGCGCGTTGCTGACGTTGTGCTCGCCCAGCACGTTGAGTTGCACGTCTACGGTTTCACCGGCGCCATGCAGCTTGAACGACGGGCAACCACGCGCATCACGACCAATGTCAGTGGCATGGAAATCGGCGCTAGCGTTAGTGCGGGCGAAACTGATGACCGTGTGCGCCCCTGCACGTGCCTTCCAGATGCCAAAGGCCTTGTCGTCCAGGTTGAGGATGGCCGTGCCGCCCTCGCCCAGGCCTTCGAGGATCTCGCCCTTGGCCTCGACGATTTTCTCAGGGCCGCCAAACTCACCCACGTGGGCGGTGCCGGCGTTATTGATGATGACCACCTGGGGCTGGGTCAGGCCGACGGTGTAGCGGATTTCACCGATGCGCGAAGCACCGAGCTCGATCACCGCCGCGCTGTGCTCCGGGGCAATTTCCAGCAGGGTCAACGGGGCACCGAGGTCGTTGTTCAGGTTGCCGCGCGTGGCATGCACCAGGCCACGGGTGCGCAGGATGCTGGCCAGCATTTCCTTGACCGTGGTCTTGCCGCTGGAGCCGGTGATGGCTACGACAGGCTTGTCGAACGCAGCACGGTTCAGCGCCCCGAGCTGGCCCAGGGCCAGACGGCAGTCGGCGACCAGTAACTGCGGCAGGTCGACATCGGCAACTTCGCGCTCGACCAGCGCGGCAACGGCGCCCTTGGCTTTTACATCGGCCAGGTAATCATGGCCATCGAAGCGTGGCCCCGTCAGCGCGACGAACAACTGCCCGGCAGTGACGCTGCGGCTGTCGATGCTGACGCCGTCGAAGCTGGCGTCGGCGCTGACCAGGCGAGCACTCAGTGCTGTGGTCAGCTGGCTGAGTGTCATGGCTTTAAGCATGTGGAGCCTCCCAGGCTGCAAGTGCCTTCTCGGCTTCGACCAGATCGGAGAAATCGTGGCGCTCGCCGCGAATCTCCTGGTAATCCTCGTGCCCCTTGCCGGCCAGGACGATGACGTCATCGGCTGCGGCAGTGGCGATCAGGTGGGCGATGGCTTCGCCGCGGCCAGCGACGAACTCGACGCTGTCTGGCTTGGCAAAACCAGGGCGGATATCGTCGAAGATCCGCAGCGGGTCTTCACTGCGCGGGTTGTCATCGGTAACCAGCACGCGGTCAGCCAGGCGCTCAGCCACGCCGGCCATCAGCGGGCGCTTGCCACGGTCACGGTCGCCACCGCAGCCAAACAGGCACAGCAGCTTGCCGTGCGCATGCGGGCGCAGGGCCTCGAGTACTTTTTCCAGGGCATCCGGGGTGTGGGCGTAATCGACCACCACCAGCGGTTTGTCGCCGCCACCCAAGCGCTGCATGCGGCCAACCGGCCCTTGCAACTGCGGGGTGACCTTGAGAATTTCGTCCAGCGAGTAATCCAGGGCCAGCAGCGTGGCCACAGCCGCGAGCATGTTACTCAGGTTGAAGCGGCCAAGCAGCTGGCTGCGCAAAGTGCGCTCACCCTGGGCGGTCACGAGGATTGCGCGCACGCCATCGTCATCGAAGGTGGCTTCACGGCAATACAAAGACGCTTCCGGGTTTTCCAGGCTGTAGCTGAGCAGCCGGGGCTCGATATGATCGGCACTCGGACGGCGGGCATACGCCAGCGCCAGGCGGCGGCCAAAATCGTCGTCCAGGTTGACCACCTGGCAGCGCAGGCTGCGCCAGGCGAACAGCTTGGCCTTGGCGGCCTCATAGGCCTCCATGCTGCCGTGGTAATCCAGATGATCACGGGACAGGTTGGTCATGACCGCGATATCAAATTCCAGCGCGGCGACGCGCCCCTGCTCAAGGGCATGCGAGGACACCTCCATCGCTACAGCCTTGGCACCGGCCTTTTTCAGGTCGTAGAGCGTCGACTGCACCGCGATCGGGTCCGGCGTGGTCAGGCGTCCGCTCTGCAGCTCACCGTAGAAGCCGGTACCTAGGGTGCCGATCAGGCCGCAACGCTGGCCCAGCACATCAAGCGCCTGCGCCACTAACTGAGTGACACTGGTCTTGCCGTTGGTGCCGGTAACCCCGACCAGGTTCAACTGGCGGCTCGGTTCGCCATAGAAGCGACCGGCGATATCCGACAGCTGGGCGATCAGGCCCTTGACCGGAATCAGCGGCACGTCGGTGATCGGCAGCACGGTAGCGCCCTGCTCTTCATAGGCAACGGCGGCAGCGCCACGGGCCAAGGCGTCGGCGATATGGTCGCGGCCATCGACCTTGGCACCCGGGACGGCCAGGAACAGGTCACCCGGACGCACGGCGCGGCTGTCCAGAGTCAGCTCGCGGATCAGCGGATCGCGGCTGGCGTGGGCGAAAAGCTTGCTCAATGGCATTGTCATCATCCACGCCCTCCCTTGGCGGCAGCTGCAGTGACTTGTGGTTGTGCGGTGGGTGGCGGCGGCAGGTTGTCTGGCGGCACGTTCATCAAACGCAGGGTGCCCGACATGACCTTGCTGAACACAGGCGCCGAAACCAGACCACCGAAGTAGCCGCCCTTGCTCGGTTCATCGATGACCACGACGATGGCGTAACGCGGATCGCTCATCGGGCCGAAGCCTGCGAACAGCGAGCGGTAGGCGTTTTCCGTGTAACCCTTGGAACCGACGGTCGCCTTACGCGCCGTACCGGACTTACCACCCACGTGATAGAACGGCACCTGCGCACGGAATACCCCGCGCGGCGCCTCGATCACCTGCTGCAGCATGCCTTGAACGGTTTCGGCGGTTTCTTTCGGAATCGCCTGAACAGCCTCGGGCGCCTTGTCCACCTTGAGGATCGACAGCGGCACCATCTTGCCGTCGTTGGCCAGCGCCGCGTAGGCATGCACCAGCTGCAGAGCAGTCACCGATACGCCATAGCCATAAGACAGGGTCGCGGTCTCGGCCTTGCGCCACTCACGGTGGTTAGGCAGGTTGCCCACCCGCTCGCCCGGGAAGCCCAGGCCGGTGTATTGCCCCAGGCCAACCTGGGACATGACCCGGTAGATGGCCTCGCCACCGATGTCGAAAGCGATCTTGCTCATGCCGACGTTGGAGGAGTTGATCAGGATGCCGGTCAGGTCGAGGATCGGGCCCTCGCTGCGGGAAACGTCCTTGATGGTGTAGCGGCCGATCTGCAGGCTGCCCGGATAAACCTCGACCTTGTCGGTGGTTTTCCAGCGTCCGCTCTGCAGCGCCGCACTCATGGAGATCGGCTTGACGGTCGAACCTGGCTCGAACACGTCGATGATCGCCCGGTTACGCATCGCGGCAGGGAACATGCTGCGGCGGTTGTTCGGGTTGTAGGTCGGCTGGTTGACCATGGCCAGGACTTCACCGGTCTTGACGTCCATGATCACCAGGCTGCCGGCCTTGGCTTCCTGTTCGGCAATGGCGTTGCGCAGTTCGCGGGTGGCCAGGTATTGCAGGCGCAGGTCTATCGACAACGCCAAGGTCTTACCGGCCTTGGCGTTTTTGGTGACCTGAATGTCCTTGATCAGCCGGCCACGCCGGTCCTTGATCACCTGTCGCTTGCCCGGCACGCCGGCCAGCCATTCGTCGTAGGCCAGTTCTACCCCTTCACGCCCGTGGTCATCGAGGTCGGTAAAGCCGACCATGTGCGCGGTGACATCACCGGCCGGGTAGAAACGGCGGAACTCTTCCAGGCCATACACGCCCGGCACTTTCAGGTCGAGCACCTGCTGGCCCTGCTCCGGGGTCAGCCCGCGGACCAGGTAGATGAATTCCTTGTTGGCCTGTTGGGTCAGGCGCTCGGTCAACTGCTGGGCGTTTTGCCCCAATGCAGCCGCCAGCTGCGGCCAACGGTCCTTGGCAGCCTGCATTTCCTTGGGGTTGGCCCAGAGGGTGGTGACCGGCGTACTGACCGCCAGCGGCTCACCGTTGCGGTCGGTGATCAGGCCACGGTGCGCAGGAATCGGAATATGCCGCAGGCTGCGGGCGTCACCCTGGCCCTTGAGGAAGTCACGGTCGACGACCTGCAGGTCGATGATGCGCCAGCAGATGGCACCCACCATCAGTGCCAGCAAACCGATCACTACCCGGAAGCGCCAGGGGTAGAGTGCGCCTTCGAGCTTCATCATGGCGCCACCATCCGCACTTCGTCAGCCGCAGGGACGCGCATTTTCAATTGCTCGGAAGCGAGGCTCTCGATACGGCTGTGGGCGGTCCAAGTGCTTTGCTCAAGGATCAAGCGCCCCCATTCAGCCTGGGCCTTGTCGCGCTCGCTCAATTCGCCGTACAGGGTATTGAGCAACTGACGGTTCCAGTGGGCGCTGTAGGACACGGCGATGGCCGAAACAAGGACACCGACGAACAGCAGAAGCATCAGGAAGCTTCCGCCTGGCAATGGCTTGGCAAACAGCCTGCTCACCGCAGCTTCTCCGCCACCCGCATCACGGCGCTGCGCGACCGCGGGTTGGCCTTGAGCTCAGCCTCGGACGCGAACTGCGCCTTGCCGATGAGCTTGATTTTCGGTTCGAAGACCTTGTGCTGTACCGGCAGGTTGCGCGGCAGGTTGTCTGCCTCGCCCTTGACCAGCTTGCGCATGAACAATTTGACGATGCGGTCTTCGAGCGAGTGGAAGCTGATGACTGCGAGGCGACCACCGATTTCCAGCGCATCGAGCGCGGCCTCAAGCCCAGCCTCAAGGTCACCCAACTCGTTGTTGACGTGGATGCGCAGGCCTTGGAAGGCGCGGGTGGCCGGGTTCTTGCCCTTTTCCCACGCCGGGTTGGCGACCTTGAGCACTTCGGCCAGGTCGGCAGTACGGGTGAAGGGCTGCTTTTCGCGGCGTTCCACGACGGCGCGCGCCATGCGCCCGGCGAAACGCTCCTCACCGTACTCTTTGAATACGCGGGCAATTTCTTCCACGGGTGCGGTAGCGATGAACTCGGCCGCACTGATGCCCTGGTCAGGGTTCATGCGCATGTCCAGCGGGCCATCATTGAGGAAACTGAAGCCACGCTCGGGGTCATCCAGTTGCGGGGAGGACACGCCCAGGTCCAGCAGGATGCCGCTGACCTTGCCGTCAATACCGCGCTCGGCCACTTCGGCACCCAGCTCGGCAAAACTGCGCTGCACAATGACAAAGCGGCCGTCTTCGGCCGCCAGCGCTTGCCCGGTGGCAATCGCTTGA
>Ga0160474_100704_pt1 | contig 11107 bp, 9 predicted proteins | sample HID1975K_E11MG_FD_108240 | JGI IMG/M metagenome (GOLD analysis project Ga0160474, IMG submission 108240) | Enriched soil microbial communities from UW Madison campus, WI, USA - HID1975K_E11 MG | ecosystem: Environmental > Terrestrial > Soil > Unclassified | place: USA: Madison, Wisconsin...
GCCCTCAGCTCGTCTACCTGGCTTTCGGCCCGGCCACCTACCATCAGGAAGCCTGCTTCAGCATCGTCAGTGCCCTTGCCCACCTGGACGTGTCAGCAGGCGAGGCGATGGATATTCAGGTCTACACCGACAACCCCGCGCCCTATGCCAATCTGCCGGTCACGCTGCACCTGCTCGACGACGCCACGCGCGCGGCGTGGAATGCCCCGCATGGTTATCACTTTCGCAGCAAGCATGTGCTGCTGCGTCAGGTGCTGACGCAGCATGCAATGGCGGTGCTGATCGATACCGACACCTTCTTCCGTCAGTCACCGATGCGGCTGTTCCAGCGGGTCGCGCCTGGCCATCTGCTGTGCAACGCCATCGGTGGGCGCTACGGCGCCAACCAGAAATGCCTGCTGTACAAGAACCTGCTGTCCGTCCTCCAGGCCCAAGGCCTGGCCGATTGCCAGATGCCGCTGATCAACTCGGGCGTGATCGGGCTCACCGCCGAAGACGCGCAGGCACTGGACCACTCCATCGCCATGATGGACCAGTTCTACCCACTGGCCCGCGAGGCCTACACCCTCGAAGAGTTCTGCCTGGCCGTGGCGGCCTACCGCAAACTGCAGCTGGCCGAGTGCACCGACGTCATCCACCACTACTGGAGCCGCAAGGCCCAGTTCCGCGCCAAGATCCAGGCCTGGCTGCGCAAACACGGCGATGCTCCGTTGAGCGAAGCTGCACTGGCCGATGTCGCGCGGGTCAACGATCAACTGCCGCGGCCGCCGACCCTGCATCGGCTGGGCTACAAGGCGTTAAGCCTGACCCTGCCCAGCCATGAGCGGCAATTTGCCCGCGAATTGCTGTATGGCAGCTACCCCTACCCCAACGAGTTCGACCGGGCCTGTGCATCGGCCTGGTGGGACAAAGCCTTGGAGAATTTCAATGCGCGCAACGGCCGCATCCAGCCCGAACAGCTGCGCCAGTGCCTGCGCCAGCCGGGCCTGCGCCTGTCGCTCGGGGCGCAGCGCAAGGCTATCGAAGCGCACCTGCTCAGGTCGGCGCAGGCCTGAACAGCCGCCGCTTCACTGGCCTTGAGCAGGCCGAGCGCGTAATCTGCGGGCCATGTTCGCCACCACCCGCCTGTTCTGGATCCTGCTGCTCGCCTGCCTGAGCCCGTTGGCTCTGGCCGAACGCCTGCGCCTGGTGTCCGACGACTGGGCACCGTACGTGTACCAGCAAGACGGCCAACCCCGGGGCATCGACTACGAAGTGACCACCCAGGTATTCAATCGCCTGGGGGTAGAGGTGGAATGGCAGTTCCTGCCCTGGAAGCGCTGCTTGGCGATGATCGAGCAAGGGCTGGCCGACGGTATTGTGGATGTCTTCCAGTTCGACACGCGCAGGCCCTACCTGGTCTACCCAACGGAGCCCATGTCGGATGTCGAGTTCGTGCTGTTTCAGGCCCGCAGCCGCCGTCATGCCGTCACCGGCCTGGACGATCTTGCGGGCCTGTCCGTCGGCACATCGCCCGGCTACACCTATGGCGCCGCGTTCAACGATTCGCCGCGTTTTCGCCGCGAATCAGCCCCTACCCATGAAGCCAACTTCGGCAAACTTCTGCTGGGCCGTATCGATCTGCTGATTACCGACCGCAGGGTCGGGCGCTACCTGATGCGCCAGCTGGGCCTTGAACAACGCATTGAAGAGCTGCCCTGGGTGGTCAGCCGACAGACGCAATACCTGGGGCTGACCCGCAAACCCGGGCGCGAGGCACTGGCCCAGGCGTTCTCCGAAGAATTGCAACGCTTCAAGCAGGAACCCGCCTACGCCGCTATCAGCCACCGCTACATAGGCGACATCGGAAACATTCTCAACGCCGTTGAGCAGCAGGAAAGCAGCACGTCGCGATAGCTCTGTTATACTCGGGCCTTCCCGCCAGGCTTACGCCCGGACGCTCGGCCTAGCAACAGGCATCCCGATCGGCAACGACGCACCATCGCGTCAGCCCTCCGCTTCCTGGATGTGCAGTGAAAGCCAAGCTGGACCGGACGCGATCGCATCTCACCGATGCCCGTCGCGCCAGGCAGAACATCCCAACGGGCCCAGCCCACACGAGAACAGGATTGCCCATGTCCTTTGCTTCCCTCGGTCTCTCCGAGGCTCTTGTCCGCGCTATCGAGGCTGCGGGCTATACCCAGCCGACTCCGGTGCAACAGCGGGCTGTTCCCGCCGTGTTGCAAGGCCGTGATCTGATGGTCGCCGCCCAGACAGGTACTGGTAAAACCGGCGGTTTCGCCTTGCCGATCCTCGAGCGCCTGTTCCCGGGTGGCCACCCTGACAAGTCGCAGCGCCATGGCCCGCGCCAGCCTCGCGTACTGGTCCTGACTCCGACCCGCGAGCTGGCCGCCCAGGTGCATGACAGCTTCAAGGTCTATGCCCGTGATCTGCCGCTGGTCAGCGCCTGTATCTTCGGCGGTGTCGGCATGAACCCACAAATCCAGGCCATCGCCAAAGGTGTCGATGTACTGGTCGCGTGCCCTGGCCGCCTGCTTGACCTGGCTGGCCAAGGCAAGGTCGACCTCGCCCACGTCGAAATCCTGGTCCTCGACGAAGCCGACCGCATGCTCGACATGGGCTTCATCCATGACGTGAAGAAGGTCCTTGCCCGCCTGCCGGCCAAACGCCAGAACCTGCTGTTCTCGGCCACCTTCTCCAAGGACATCACCGACCTGGCCGACAAGCTCCTGCATAACCCGGAGCGCATCGAGGTCACCCCACCGAACACCACGGTCGAGCGCATCGAGCAGCGCATCTACCGCCTGCCCGCCAGCCACAAGCGTGCGCTGCTGGCACACTTGATCACCCAGGGTGCCTGGGAACAGGTGCTGGTCTTCACCCGTACCAAGCACGGCGCCAACCGCCTGGCCGAATACCTGGAAAAGCACGGCCTGACCGCCGCCGCGATCCACGGCAACAAGAGCCAGAACGCCCGCACCAAAGCCCTGGCCGACTTCAAGGCCAACGCGGTACGGGTACTGGTTGCCACCGACATCGCCGCCCGCGGCCTGGACATCGATCAGTTGCCCCACGTGGTCAACTTCGAGCTGCCCAATGTCGAGGAGGACTACGTCCACCGTATCGGCCGTACGGGCCGTGCCGGCCGTTCGGGTGAGGCCATTTCCCTGGTCGCGCCTGATGAAGAGAAGCTGCTCAAGAGCATCGAGCGGGTCACCAAGCAGAAGATTGCTGACGGCGATCTGATGGGCTTCGACGCAAGCCAGGTCGAGGCCGAGAAGCCGGAAGTGCGCGAACGCCCGCAGAACGCCGGCCGTGGCGGTCGCAACCAGCCACGCGGCGAAGGCGGCAAAGACGCCAACGGCGGCCGCAAGGACAAAGGCAAGGACAAGGGCAAGACCCGGCAGCACGCTGCAGAGAAGCCTGCCGAGAAGGAAAAGGCGGGCGACAAGCCGCAACAGCGCAAGCCGCGTGACAACAAGCCACGCCAGCAGCAAGCCAGCCAGAACAGCACACCGAAAGCACCGGCCGACCGTGCCCCGGACGAGTTCCTGGATGACGAAGTCGACAACTTCGGCAACCGCGCTGACTACGTCAGCCCGTACCAGGGCAAGAACCAGGGGCGTAACCGTCGTCCTGGCGGTGGCACTGGCGCAGGTCAAAACCAGGGCCAAGGTGCGGCGGCTCCGCGCAGCAACAACGGCGGCCAACCTCGCACGGGTGGCCAGCCACGCAGCGCCAGCGGCGAGAAACGCCCACCGCGCAACAACGCGGGCGGCGGTGCACGCCGTGACAACAACGGCGGTGGTCGCGGTCGCCCGGCGCGCGATGATGCTGCGCGCCAGGAACCTGCAGTCCGCAGCTCGCGTGAGCCGCAGAACCAGCCAGTGATCATCCGCAAGGAATCCAAGCTCGATCGTTACCCAACGCCTGAGCAACTGGACGATCTGCCAAGCCGCCCACGCGGCGAGCGACCTGCGCTGCTGACGCGCAATCGCTGATAGTAAAAAACTGGTGCCGCTGCGCGGCCCTTTCGCGACACAAGGCCGCTCCTACAGAAGAATGCGTTTCTCTGTAGCAGCGGCCTTGTGTCGCGAAAGGGCTGCGTAGCGGCCCCAGCGGTTTCAGCTATAACGCAATTACTTCTGCTTCACGCCTTCAAGGCTGATATCCAGGTCCAGGGTCTGCGAAGTCGCGCCTGGGCCTTTGATGCCGAAGTCGTTCAGGTTCAGCGTGGTGGTGGCATTGAAGCCAGCGCGTTCGCCGCCCCATGGGTCTTTGCCTTCACCGTTGAAGGTGGCCTTGAAGGTGACCGGCTTGGTCACGCCGTGCAGGGTCAGGTCACCGGTCACGTCGGCAGTCTTCTCACCGGTCGATTTGACGGCGGTCGACACGAACTTGGCGTCCGGGTACTTCTTCACATCCAGGAAGTCTTTGCTAGCGATGTGCTTGTCACGCTCGGCGTGGTTCGACCACAGGCTGGCAGTCTTCAGGTCGACGTTGATCTTGCTCGCTTCAGGCTTGGCGCTGTCCCAGCTGAAGTTGCCGTCGAAGTCCTTGAAGGTACCGTGAATGAAGCTGTAGCCCAGGTGGCTGATCTTCCAGTCGACGAACGCGTGCTGGCCTTCCTTGTCGATCTTGTAGTCAGCGGCCATGGCCTGGCCAGCGGAGAACAGTGCAGTACCGAGCGCCAGAGCGGCAAAAGTCTTTTTCAACATCCTTTCTATTCCTTGCAATTGAGGTTGAGAGTCAAGCTTTGCGGCCCAGCATGCGGATCAGGGTCGCGTCACGGTCTATGAAGTGGTGTTTCAGTGCTGCCAGGCCATGCAGCACGGCAAAAATCACCAGGCCCCAGGCTAGCCAGAGATGGATCACCCCAGCCAGGTCCGCCTGATCGGGCAGGTCGCTGACCAGAGCCGGTACTTCGAACAAGCCGAATACCGGAATACCGACGCCGTCGGCGGTGGAGATCAAGTAACCGGCGATCATCACCGCGAACAGCCCAACATACAGTGCCAGATGGCCCAGCTTAGCGGCCACGCGGGTGAGTGCCCCGTGGTTGGCCGGTGCCGGCGGTGGCGGGCTGATGAAACGCCAGAGCACGCGCAGCAGCATCACCGCCAGCAGCACCAGGCCGATGCTCTTGTGCAGGTCAGGGCCCGACTTGCGCCAAGGGTCGTAGTAATCCAGGCCGACCATCCACAGCCCCAGGCCAAACAGGCCGAAGACTGCCAGCGCGACACCCCAGTGCAGGATGATGCTGACCACGCCGTAGCGAGAAGGTGAATTGCGCAGTTGCATGTTGGCGTGTTTCCCCGTGAAAGCTGTGCACAGACTAACGCGTAACGTATCGAATAAAAGCGGAAAAAATTGCTTCGGATTATCGAGAAATCCGATGGATATTGTGAAAGCTTCCTATTAAGGAAACATTAACGATAGTCGGTGAGTTCAGGGTTGCCAGTGCCGGCCTCTTCGCAGCACAAGGCTACGCCTACAGGAGGAAGAGGCCGGCACTGTCGGTCAATCAACCCGCCTTGGCCTGGGTATTGGCCACTGGCTTCTTCGCGGGCTCTGATTTGACCGTGGCCTTTTTCGCTTCGACAGGCTTGTGCGCCTGTTTTGCCGCCGGCTTGTGTGCCGGGGCATGCTTGGCAGGCGCGGCTTTGGTCGCGGCAGGCTTGGCAGCAGCAGGTTTTACCGCGGCTTCCTTGGCCACAGGCGCCGGTGCAACCGGCTCTGGAGCGGCCTGTGGCGCCGGTGCCGGGGCCACTTCGTCGGCCTTGGCAATCGGCTGGGCTTTCACCTCAGGCTTGTCAGCCCCACCAAACAGGCGCTTGAAGAAACCTGGCTTGTCCTGCTTGGCCTCTTCTTTCACCGGCTCGGCCTTGGCAGGGGCTTTTTCCACCTTGTCGCTCTTTTCAGCCTTGTCAGAAGCACCACCGAACAGGTTGGAGAAGAACCCGCCCTTATCCTTGGCCGCCGCGGCGCCGGCTGCTGCCGCCGCCACCGGTACGGCCTTGGCCGGGTCGAACGACTTGCCGGCCAGCAAGTCCTGCACCTGGCCCGCCGCGCGTTGACCGCTGCGCAGGGCGCCTTCCAAGGTGCCTGGGTAGAGGGCGTCAGTGTGCTCACCGGCGAAGCTGATGCGCTGCACCGGTCGCTCCCACAGGCGCCAGTACTTGCTGATCTGCCCTGGGCCGTAGGCCAGGTAGGCGCCACCGGTGCCAGCGTCAGTGCTGTAGCGTTTGACTTCGTAGCCGGTGAACGAACCGCGGGCCTGTGGATAAAACGCATGCAGGCGGATAAGCACCTGGTCGACCATCTGCTTGTCGCCAAACGCCTGCAGCAGGCGGGCGTTGTCGCCGGACAGGTTGATCACCACATTGGCACCACCCTTCAGCGCCGGCTCGATCCACAGCATGCCCAAGCCAGCGTTACTGAAGATTTCGCCGGACATACGGGCCCGGCTTTCCCACACTGGCTTGTTGAACTTGAGCATCAGCTGGTCGCGCCAGCCATAGTTGGTGCCCTTGAGCGCCGCCAGGTGCTGGCTGTCCAGGCCCGGGGTCATCTGGATCTTGGCCAGGGCGCGCAGCGGCACAGCCATGACCAGGTAATCGGCCTGGTAGCCCACGCTGCCAACCTTGACGGTGACGCCGTCCTTGTCCTGCACGATGGCAGTGACCGGCGAGCTGGTCTTGATGGTCTTCAGCTGTTTGACGAACGCCTGGGCCAACACCGGGCTGCCACCGGGCAGGCGCGCGGCACGCAGATCGCGGTCGCTGACACCACGGTAAACGCGGTTCTGCTGAGCGAAATACAGCAGCGACAGGCGCGACGGCTCATCGTAACGGGTACGGATCTGCTGGTTGACCAGCTGACGCGCGGTGGCCGGCAGTTGCAGCTTGTCGAGCCAGGAAGACACGTTGATCTGATCGAGGGCGAACAGCGTGCTGGTCGCCTGGGGGTTCAGCGGGTCGTCGATCGAACGGGCCAGGTCGTCGAGGGTTTTCTCATAGCGCTTGAGCGCCTCGGCAGTGGCGGGCTGCTTGGTAGCAAGGTCCGTCGCACTGAAGTACTCACCGTCGATCAGGTAGCCTGGCGTACGCACGAACTCTGGCGCCGGCAGTGTTTCAAGTTTGAAACGGTCGAGGTACTGGTTGAGTACCGGCTGTGCCTTGGCGTTGCCGATCCACTCACTGGTGGCCAGGCCCGAGCGACCGCCCATGCCCGACTTGGCCTCCAGCAGCGTCACCTGCCAACCCTTGCTCTGCAGTTCATAGGCTGCAGTGAGGCCTGCAAGGCCCCCACCCACCACGATAGCCGTAGGTGTTTTGTCCTTTGCCAGCGCGGCACCGCTGGACACACCAATCAATACCAACGCGCACAGGCGCACCCAAGCAGCAGCCATGTCGGCGAACTCCGAGTCAGACGTTACAGAAATAATGAGAGGCAGGAATGCCCCCAGAGAGATGCGTTAAGAATACGTCAGCTCTGCCAACCCTGCCAGCACGGCGACATCAAGTCCTTTTGGCAACTGACATTTTTGCCAGTAGCCGTGTCACACGCGGGTAGGCGATGCTGGCGACAATCGCCAAAGCCCATCAGGAGGGCCTGCGCATGATCTTCGAGGAGCATTTCACCGGTGTCGTGCCACAGTTTCTCAGGTACCTGGAGCCACTGGACATGCCCTCAGGCCTGAGCATTCTCTCCAGCAGCACTTCCTGGTCGGGCTTATACGAGGCATTCAAGGGCGAGGATGGCACTGAGTTGGTGATAGGCGAACACTCTGAAGTCCAGATTGCTTTCACAGAGGAAGTCGAAAGCTTGTGGCTGGAGTACTACGTGGTGAGTGATTTTCCCTACGATAACGTGAACATGCTCTTTGATGCGCAGAACCATCATTACGACCTGCTCGCTCCGACACCTCGCAACTTCTATTGGCTCACCGTCGAAGGCAGCGGCTACCGGGACTTGAGGCCCGGCCCTATTGCCACTCAACCTTATGAACAAGTCATCGACGGCCCCTTCCGCCGCCTGACCGTCTCCACCTCGCAGGCCGGCACGGTGCACATTCGTAAGCTCGAATGGACCGGTACCCGACGACATTGACCGCCAGCGGTTGTGGTGCCCTCCAGCTTTGCTTAGGCTTACGCGGTCCAAGCCAGCAGCAAAGCCAGGAGAAGTACCCATGGGCCTCAACGATCAGTGGATGCAACGTGACCTCAAGGTCCTGTGGCACCCCTGCACCCAGATGAAAGACCACGAGCAACTGCCGCTGATCCCGATCAAGCGTGGTGAAGGCGTGTGGCTGGAGGACTTCGAAGGCAAGCGCTACCTGGACGCCGTGAGCAGTTGGTGGGTTAACGTGTTCGGCCATGCCAACCCGCGCATCAACCAGCGCATCAAGGACCAGGTCGACCAGCTGGAGCACGTGATCCTGGCCGGGTTCAGCCACCAGCCGGTGATCGAGCTGTCCGAGCGCCTCGTCGCCATGACCCCAGCCGGGCTGGACCGGGTGTTCTACGCCGACAACGGCTCATCCTGCATCGAAGTCGCGTTGAAGATGAGCTTCCATTACTGGCAGAACATCGGCAAACCCGAGAAGAAGCGCTTCGTCACCCTGACCAACAGCTACCATGGCGAAACCATTGCCGCGATGTCGGTGGGCGACGTGCCGCTGTTCACCGAAACCTACAAGGCGCTGCTGCTCGACACCATCAAGGTGCCCAGCCCAGATTGCTACCTGCGCCCTGAGGGCATGGGCTGGGAAGAACACTCGCGCAACCTGTTCCAGGCCATGGAACAAACCCTGGCCGAGCACCACGCCACCATCAGTGCGGTGATCATCGAGCCGCTGATTCAGGGCGCAGGCGGCATGCGCATGTACCACCCGGTTTACCTGAAACTGCTGCGCGAAGCGTGTGACCGCTACGGCGTGCACCTGATCCACGACGAAATCGCCGTTGGCTTCGGCCGCACCGGGACGATGTTCGCCTGCGAACAGGCCGGCATCCGCCCAGACTTCCTGTGCCTGTCCAAGGCACTGACCGGGGGCTACCTGCCGCTGGCCGCGTGCCTGACCACCGATACCGTGTACCAGGCCTTCTACGACGACTACCCGACCCTGCGCGCGTTCCTCCACTCGCACAGCTACACCGGCAACCCGCTGGCCTGCGCCGCAGCGCTGGCGACCCTGGATATCTTCGAACAAGACAACGTGATCGAGGCCAACAAGGCCTTGTCCGTGCGCATGGCCACGGCCACCGCGCACCTGGCCGACCACGCGCATGTCGCCGAAATCCGCCAGACCGGCATGGCCCTGGCCATCGAGATGGTCCAGGACAAAGCCGGCAAGGTCGCCTACCCCTGGCAGGAGCGCCGTGGCCTGAAGGTCTTCGAGCACGCCCTGACCCGCGGCGCGCTGCTGCGCCCGCTGGGCAGCGTGGTGTACTTCCTGCCGCCGTATGTGATCACGCCCGAGCAGATCGACTTCCTCGCCGAGGTGGCCAGCGAAGGCATCGACATCGCCACCCGCGACAGCGTCAGCGTTGCCGTACCGGCCAACTTCCACCCCGATTTCCGCGACCCGGGCTAGGCCCGAAAGCCCGCCGCCGACCCTGTGGGAGCGGGTTTACCCGCGAATGCGATGTTGCCCCCACCTTCGCATTCGCGGGTAAACCCGCTCCCACAGGGTCACATGATCCCTTTTCGTCCGAGCTGAACCATGAGACTGTCCCGCTTCTTCATCGACGCCCCCCTGAGCCTTGGCGAGCATGACCTGCCCGAAGCCCAGGCCCACTACATCGGCCGCGTGCTGCGCATGGCCCCCGGTGACGCCGTGCAGCTGTTCGACGGCAGCGGCCAGGAATACCGTGGCCAGTTGCTCGAAGTCGGCAAGAAAACCGTGCGCGTGACGCTGGACCAGGCCCTGGCTGGCCAAGCCGAATCGGCGCTGCACATCCACCTTGGCCAGGGCCTGTCCCGTGGCGAGCGCATGGATTGGGCCATTCAAAAGGCCACCGAACTGGGCGCCAACGAAATCACCCCGATCGTCAGCGAGCGCTGTGAAGTGCGCCTCAAGGACGAACGCGCCGACAAGCGCCTGGCCCACTGGCGCCAGGTGGCCATCAGTGCCTGTGAACAGTGCGGCCGGTCGAGCCTGCCCGTGATCCATCCGCCGGTGACACTGGCCGAATGGATCAAAACCACCGAAGCCGACCTGAAACTGGTCCTGCACCCGGTGGCCGAACCACTGACCAGCCACGACACACCGTCACGCCTGGCCTTCCTGATCGGCCCCGAAGGCGGACTGAACGACGCTGAAGTCGACCAGGCCAAGGCCGCCGGCTTCCACGCCGCGCGCCTCGGCCCACGCGTGCTGCGCACCGAAACCGCGCCAGTGGTGGCGCTGTCGGTGGCACAGCAGTTGTGGGGCGATTTTTAACCCGGCGCCTAAAGTACGTAGAACGACACGGCGATGAAGTGCAGCAGGCTGCCGGCGATCACGAACAGGTGCCAGATGCCGTGCCAGTGGCGAAAGCGGCTGTCGAAGGCAAAGAAGATGATGCCCACCGTGTAGAACACCCCGCCGGCCGCCAACCAGGCGAAGCCGGCGGTACCGAGGCTGCGCAGCAGCGGGTTGACCGCCACCAGGACAATCCAGCCCATCACCGCATAGATGATGATCGACAGCACCCGCGCCTCGGAGCGGGGCTTGATCTCCTGCAGCATGCCGATCACCGCCAGCCCCCAGACCACCCCGAACAAACTCCAGCCCCAAGGCCCGCGCAAGCTGACCAGGCAGAACGGGGTGTAGCTGCCGGCGATCAGCAGGTAGATCGACAGGTGATCGAGCTTGCGCATGATCACCTTCGCCCGCCCACGCGTGCTGTGGTAGAGGGTGGAAATGCTGTAGAGCAGCAACAGCGTGCCGCCGTAGATGGAGAAACTGACGATCTTCCAGGGGTCGCCCTGCAGGCCCGCGACGACGATCAGCCAGATGGCACCGATGCAGGCCAGAATGGCGCCGACCAAGTGGGTCCAGGCGTTGAAGCGTTCACCGTAATACATGCAAACACAGACCTCCTGTGAGGGGCTGGGTTCC
>Ga0160474_100712_pt1 | contig 11056 bp, 7 predicted proteins | sample HID1975K_E11MG_FD_108240 | JGI IMG/M metagenome (GOLD analysis project Ga0160474, IMG submission 108240) | Enriched soil microbial communities from UW Madison campus, WI, USA - HID1975K_E11 MG | ecosystem: Environmental > Terrestrial > Soil > Unclassified | place: USA: Madison, Wisconsin...
CATGACCCTCTGCCCTTGCGTGACGCCCTGTTCGAACAGGCCGCCGGCAACCGCACGTACGCCGCCGAGCAATTAGGTATGGCGCCTGTGCGCACCCTGTATCGGCGGCCCACGCGGCTCGCGTCGGGCGGCCGTGTCGGCTACCCCCTCAGCGGCCGTGGCCGGGGCTGGCTGAATGACGACGAGCTGTTCGACACGCTGTACCCCAGCCGCCACCCCGGTGATCGCGAGTGGCTGCGCCAGCGCTTGCGCCTGGAGGCCGGTGAAAGCCCAGGCGCCTTTACCCGGCTGCTCGAACAGTTGCGCGAAGCGTACCAGCGCCTGAACACCACACTGGATGGCTGGGTAAATGACACAGAAGGCCTGGCGGTGGATACCCTCGAACAACGCACCGCTGCGCGGACGGAGGCCGCACGGCGCATACGCCAGGCTTGGCGCAGGGAAGGCGTGGAGGCCGATCAGCTGGACCTGGTACTGGAAGCCCAGGACCTGGGCGCCTTGCCGACCTTACCCACGCGCCTGGAACACGTCCGGTGGCTGACGGTCGTCGACTCACCCCATGGCGAAGCGATCAACCTCGATGGCTTCCTGCAGGCCTTCCCTGGCGTGCGTAACCTGGACCTGGCCAACAACAGGCTGCGTTTACTGCCTGGCGCCCTGGCCCAGATGACCGAACTGGAAACCCTGGACCTGCAGTGCAACGTCGTGGCTTTGCAGGAGGCACACACTATCGATCTACTGACACGCCTGCCCCGCCTCCAGCGGCTCAACCTCTCTGGCGGCCTGGAGAGCCTACCTGTCGCCGCTCTGCAGCGGCTTGGCCAGTTGCAGCACCTGTATGCGCTGAGGGCCGACTTGAACAGGCTCGCACTGCAAACCGAACACTTCGAAGCGTTACAAGGCTGGCCCGCGTTGACCGAATTGAGCCTGGGCTCATGCGAGATCACCCTCACCGCAGAAAGCCGCGCGGCGCTGGGCCGCCTCAACCAGCTGCACTCGCTGCGCTTAGGGGATAACCCACTGCAATTGACACCCGACGTGACCGGCTGGCAGCACTTGCATACCCTCGACCTCGACCGCGTCGGTATCACCCAATGGCCCGAAGGCCTGCCAGGCTTGATGAACCAACGCCCACTCGTGCTGCGCTCGCTCGACCTCAGTGGCAACCGGTTGGTCGATGCACCCGAATTGCACGACACGGCGTTCGCTGAAGCGATACGCAACGGGGATGAAGGCACCTACTACGACTTTGACGACAACCCTTTCAGTGAGCAGGCCCAACGCAGCCTGTTCGGCGCAGGGCTGACGGCCATCCCTGACATGGAAGCCCTGGAGGGCGAAGCCTGGGTGATCGAATTGCCCCCCGCGCTTGAGGCACACCGCGAGGCCAATGCCGAAGACGCTGAGTGGGCGCCCGTGTACCGCCTGACCGAACGCATGGCGCAAACGCCGGAGTACCTGGCTAACCCGGTGCGCACGCGTGAGCGCATCGTGCATGTACTGCGCACGCTCACCCACGAAGACGTCGGTGACGCGGGCTGGGGCCTCGCCGAGCTGCGTGAGCAAGTACTCACCGAGATCAACGACGCAGCCGAGGCCTGCGTGGACCAGGCCAGCCTGCTGTTCCAGCGGGTCGAAACGCAGGTGTCGGTATGGCGTAGCGTGGCTGCCGCGCACCCCGGCGCCACCGACGACGCGGTCGCTGTGTCCGTCGCCACCGGCCTGGCCCGCCAGGGCCGCCTGGATGAACGCATAGGCGCCCTGTACAACGCTCGCCGGGCACGCCGGCAGGCCTTGAGCGATGCGCAAAACGACAGCGAACGCCAGGCCGCACCGGCCCTGGTGGCGGAAGACGACTTGAGCGATGCGCACCTGAGCGACCCGCAAACCCCGCCCGACGAAATTGAAATCGCCCTGGTCGCACGCATCGCCCTGCGCGAACGCCTGGGCCTGCCCGAACAACCTGGGCAGATCGCCTTCGGCTACCTGGCGCAACTGAGCGAGGCCACCCTGCAACGGCTGGCCCTGGCAGTCGAAACTGAGGCGGATGCTGCCTTCCTGGCACGCTGGGCGAGCGAGCAACCCTTCTGGCGCGCCTGGGTTCGGCGGCTACGGCCTGAGCCATTCGAAACGCTCGCACGTGACTGGGAGGCCGCTTCGGAGTACTACACCGAATTGAGTGAACCCACCACCGCGCCCGGGGCCTACCGCGGACCCGCTGTTCCGTTGGCCTTCATTATCGCGCTGGAACACGAAACACGCACTGTACCGGGGCTGGCATGGCGGGTGGAGGGCACCTTGCAGCGCATCGACCTGGTGTCGGGGCGCTACAATGGCGAAGACGAGCTTTACGCGCTGGCTGGCCGCCTGCTGCTCAGCACCCGCCAGCAGGCGCGAGACCAGCTCTACCGGCAGTTGACCCAGGCTCTGTTCCAGGCCGGCTGACGTACAGCGGGTGGCAGGCCCCCTGCAGGGCGTGTCGCCCGCAGCCGATTCGGCTGCAAGCGCTTCAACTTCAGCCTTTACCGCTGCGCTGCCGCCCCTCTTCAACCAGCATCTGAGCTGTACCTGTCAGAAAATGTACCTACAGCCCACCCAGAATGCCTGCTCGACATTCCGGTGCGTCGCTGCAGGGAGAACACCATGACCCGCTTCATCGATGTGCAAGACCTCGCCCGCCTGGTCAATCGCAAAGGCGTGGCCACCTGCCTGGTGGAGATGGCCGAGTACATCCGTCAGGACTACCTGCGCTGGCACGATTTCGACAAGTGCGCACGCGTGGCCAGCCATTCCCATGACGGCGTGATCGAGTTGATGCCGGTTGCCGACGCCAGCCTGTACGCCTTCAAGTACGTCAATGGTCACCCGAAGAACACCCACAACGGCCTGCCCACGGTCATGGCGTTCGGCACCCTGAGCGACGTCAGCTCAGGCGCGCCCTTGCTGCTCAGCGAGATGACCCTGGCCACCGCGCTGCGCACCGCAGCCACCTCGGCCCTGGCCGCCCGCTACATGGCGCGCGAAGACAGCCGCAGCATGGCGCTGATCGGCAATGGCTCGCAGAGCGAATTCCAGGCCATCGCCTTCAATACCCTGCTGGGCATCGATGAGATCCGCCTGTATGACATCGACCCTGCGGCCACGGCAAAACTGGTGGCCAACCTGGCCGGCCGGCCAGGGCTCAAGCTAATCGTCGCCCAGTCTGTGGCCGAAGCGGTGCGGGGGGCCGATATCGTCACCACGGTGACGGCCGACAAAGCCTTTGCCACCATCCTGACGCCCGCCATGATCGAGCCGGGCATGCACCTGAACGCCGTAGGCGGCGACTGCCCAGGCAAGACCGAGCTGCACCGCGAGATCGTCGAGCAGGCCCGGGTGGTGGTCGAGTACGCCCCGCAGAGCCGGGTGGAAGGCGAGATTCAGCAGATGCCGGCCGATTCGCCAGTGACCGAGTTCTGGCAGGTGGTGGCAGGTCAGGCCAACGGCCGCGAGAACGCACGACAAGTGACGTTGTTCGACTCGGTAGGCTTTGCCCTGGAGGACTACTCGGCGCTGCGCTATGTGCTGGACATGGCCCAGGCACTTGGGATCGGGCAGGACATTGCGCTGGTGCCGACGCTGGAAAACCCAAAAGACCTGTATGCGCTGCTGCAGCCACGCGTGGTCGGTTTTCGCGCTACACCAACGACTGCCTGTGCATGACGGCCCCCACGTGCACCGGCACGCAGGACACCCCCCGCATTACCGCCTACCCTGTCCATGTCCCTCTACAACGAGGCCCCGCGCATGGACACCCAGGACGCCACCCCCCATCCCCTGGACCGAATCGACGAAGCCATCATCGATGTGCTGCGCCATGACGGCCGCATCACCTTCGAGAAGCTCTCGACCCTGGTCCACCTCACGCCACGCCCTTGCCTTGAGCGCGTCCGCAAGCTGGAACGACGTGGCGTGATTCGCGGCTATGGCGCAATCATCGACTTGCAGAAAATCGCCCCCGGGGTGTCGTTGCTGGTGCTGGTGGCCCTGTCCAACCAGAGCGGCCGGGCGGCGCAAAAGGCGTTCGAGGCTACCCTGCGCGCCTGCCCGCACGTCTACGAATGCCAACTGATCAGCGGCCATTTCGACTACAGCCTGCGCCTGCGCTGCCGCGACATGGAGCACTACCGGCTGCTGAGCGAAAGCTGGATGAACGACGACGCGCTGCACATCGACAAGCTGGTCGCCCACCCCGAACTGGCCGTAATCAAAAGCATGGCGCCGCAACCCTAGCCGCCACGCCATTGCTCAGGCTGCCGATACCCCTGCGCCCAGGCCAGCACTTCACTCGCCGGCATCGGCCTGGCGATGAAATACCCCTGCGCCAGCTCGCAACCCAGTGCCATCAGCACACGCCCATGCTCGACACGCTCCAGGCCTTCGGCAACCACCTCGCGGCCAAACGCACGCGCCAGCCCGATCACCGCCCCGGTCAGGGCCAGGTCATCCTGGTCATGGAGGATGTCACGCACGAACGACTTGTCGATCTTGATGGTCTGGGTCGGCAAGCGCTTGAGGTAGCTCAGCGACGAATAGCCGGTGCCGAAATCGTCCAGCGAAAAGCGCACGCCCAAGGCCCGGCAAGCATCCAGGCACCGGCTGACATGCTGCAGGTTGTCGATGGCCACCGACTCGACGATTTCCAGGTCCAGCCGTGCCGGGTCAACCCCGGGGTGCTCCGCCAGCAACTGTTCCAGGCGTTCGACGAAATCACTGCGCTGCAAATGGCGCGCAGCAATGTTGACACTCACCGACCACGGCTGCCCCTGCCTTTGCCAGGCCTGCAACTGGCTCAGCGCCTGGTGGATCACCCATTCGCCAATTTCGATGATCAGGTCGGTCTGTTCCACCAACGGCAGGAACTCGCCCGGCGGCACCAGGCCACGGCCCGGCCGCTGCCAGCGCAGCAACGCCTCGAAACCCAGCACCTCGCCGCTGCGCAGGTTGACCTTGGGCTGGTAATACAGGCACAGCTCGCGATTGCGCAGTGCCCGACGCACCCGTGTCACGGTCTGGTGGGTGGCCTTGAGTTCCTGCTCCTGGGACACATCGAACAGGTGGTAACGGTTGCGCCCACGCTGCTTGGCCACATACATGGCCTGGTCGGCGTGACGCACCAGGGTATCGGCGTCCTCATCGTCGAGCGGGTACAGCGTGACGCCGATACTGGCGCTCAATGAGAGGGTGTGCTCGCGCACCACATAGGTGGCCGCCAGCGCCCGCAGCACCCGGCGCAGGGCCGCATGCAACTGGCGGTCGTCGCTGACATTGCGCAGGATCAGCACAAACTCGTCACCCGACAAGCGGGCCACGGCATCCCCCCCGCGCAAGATGCCCTTCAGGCGCTGCGCCACTTCGACCAGCAACAGGTCGCCGGTGGCATGCCCGTACCCATCGTTGACCGCCTTGAAACCATCCAGGTCGAGCATGCACACCGCCAGCGGGATGTCTTCACGGCGCGAGAACGCCATTGCCTGGTTGAGCAGGTCGGACAGGTAGGCGCGGTTGGGCAGCCCGGTCAGCACATCGTGCCCCACCCGCCATTGCAAGGTGTGCAGCAACTGGCGCTTCTCTGTGACGTCGAAGCGGATCGACACATACTTGCGCACCTTGCCGGTCAGCGGGTCGACCAGTGGCACCATGGTGCTGTCGACCCAGTACAGCGAACCGTCCTTGGCGCGGTTGCAGATCTCGCCCTTCCACACCTTGCCCGCCGTCAGCGCTCGCCACATGCCGAGGAAGAATTCCGGCTCGTGCAGGCCGGAATTCAGAATGCGGTGGTTGGCGCCCAGCAGTTCGTCGCGGCTGTAACCGGAGATGCTGCAGAACTGCTGGTTGACGTAAGTGATGCAGCCACGCAGGTCGGTTTCGGAAAAGATCGCGGCCGCGTCGACGGCCGCGCGATAGTTATCGTCCATAAGCATCCTGCCCTAACGGTTGAAGCGCTCCACGAGGGCGCGCAATCCGGCGCACACCTCCTCCAGCTCGGCACCGCGCGAGGCGGCCGCGTTGGCGCTATGGGCGCTGTGCTGGGCAATGCCCGCCACACCGTTGATCTGCCGCGACACCTCTTCAGCCACGGCCGACTGCTGCTGCGAGGCTGTGGCCATCTGCTGGCTCATGCCGCTGATGCGTTGCACCGCTTCACGAATACCGTGCAGCGCCTGTTGGGCCTCCTGCACCTGGGCAACGCCCTGCTCGGCGCCCTGAATGCCTTGGCTGGCAATGGCCACGGCTTCTTCGGCACCGCTGCGCAGGCCATCGATGATGGCCTGGATATGCAACGTCGACTGCCGGGTCTTGTCGGCCAGCGCCCGCACCTCATCGGCCACCACGGCAAAGCCGCGGCCCTGTTCACCGGCACGGGCGGCCTCGATGGCGGCATTGAGCGCCAGCAGGTTGGTTTGCTCGGCAATGCCCCGGATCATCCCCGCCGCCTCGGCGATGGCACCGGTCTGACCAGCCAGGTGGGTGACCGCCTGGTTGATCTGGTCCACGGTGCCGGCCAGGGCGCGAATCGCCGTGCCACTGGCATCGGCCACGCGGCTGCCCTGCTCGGCCAGCAGGTGCGCGGTATGCGCCTCGGCGGCGGTGAGTTGCACATGGTTGACCACCTCGCCGATCGAGGCGGTCATCTCGGTCATCGCGGTTGCGCTCAGGTCGGTTTCGGCGCGCTGCTCCAGCAGGGCCGTTTCGGTACCGCGCGACAGACGCCCGGCATCGTGCGCGGCTACCGCCATCTGCGTGGCCAGGTCGCTGAGCCGGGTCAACGCGGTTTTCAAGCGCGCCTCTTCCCCGATCAAAATCAGCTGCAGTTGCCCGGCAGCGCCCGGCAGGTCGCTGTAGGTCAGCGCAGCGGTGGGGTCGGCGAAGGTGCCTTCGGCGCCCTGGATAACCCGCCGCAACTGGCGGCCCAGGTCGTTGCGCATCCACAGGCCATAGGCCGCGAACAACACAAGGGTTAGGCCCTGCCCTGGCCAGCCTGGCCAGAACTGGTTGGCGCCCACCGCCAACACACCACCCAGCAGCGGCAAGGCCATGGCCTGGCTCAGCAACGCCAGGCGGCGGCCGGACGACAGCGGCGCCTGGCCCTGGCGCAGTCGCGCATACAGGGCCTCGGCACGGCTGACTTGTTCGCGGGTCGGGCAGACCCGTACCGATTCGTAGCCGATCACCCGGCCGTCTTCAAGGATCGGCGTGACGTAGGCATTGACCCAGTAAAAGTCGCCATTGCGGCAGCGGTTCTTGACGATGCCCATCCAGCTTTTGCCGGCTTTGAGGTAGCGCCACATCAATGCGTACACCGCTGGCGGCATGTCGGGGTGGCGCACCAGGTTGTGCGGGCTGCCGATCAGCTCGGCCTCGCTGTAACCGCTGATAGCGGCAAATTCGGGGTTGCAGTAGGTAATGTGGCTGGCGGTGTCGGTGGCGGAAATCAGCCGCTGACCCGAGGGGAAACGTTGCTCGACCGGGGTTACCGGGAGATTGAGACGCACGATGAGACTCCATTCACTGACGAACCGGCACCCTGCCCATCGACGACCATCGGAACCGATACGCAGCGATCCGCTCCAATGTGCACATGCGCTTCCAGCCATACCGGCATGAGGCCGAATGACACTGGAAACTCGACGATGACTGTCCGGTCAAGCCGCGAATTCTACGAAATTCATCACATAAATCAAATAAAGGTGATCGATCATGGCGTTGCGCCATGCGGATAGATATCGTTAAGTTCTTGATTCTAAATGGGAATTAAGTGATGACGAGATCAGCTCTGGGTTTTGCCCTGCGCCGCTACCGCAAGCTGGCGGGTCTGACCCAGGCACAATTCGCCGAGCGAACCGGCTTCGACCCCAAGACCATCAGCCGTTTCGAGACCGGCGCCTATACCCCCAGCGTCGACGCGCTCATGGCGTTCGCAGGCGTACTGGGTGTCAAACCCAAGGACTTCTTCGCCGAACCGGACGACGAAGAGGAGCAGCGCGCCTATCTGTTCGGTGTCATCCACAACGCCCCGCCCAAAGATCTTGGCAAGCTGATTGCAGCAGTGGACCAGGCGTTGGCCAAGCCCTGACCTGATTCATCGGTTTACCTGGGGGCGCTGTTCAGCCCCGATAAATGGCATGCACCGAATTAGAGCCTGGCAGGGCCAATTGCCCCACAACTGGTCAGACCGGTAAGGCCAAAATCACTTGCAATGTAGGATTTTTCGCGCTTTTATGGCCTCGCGCTGAACAAACCGGTAAGACCACAATAATTAAGTCCTGCGCTCTTTGACCCTCGCGGCATCGAAGCAAGGACACCGACCAGAGATCACTCCCATGCTCAAATGGTGCTCGCGTTCGATCTTCCTGCAAGTCGTGCTGGGCCTTGCCCTCGGCATTGCCTGCGGCCTCAGCTTCCCCGAAGTCTCCCTGCAACTCAAACCCCTCGGTGACGGCTTTATCAAGCTGATCAAGATGCTCATCGGCTTGATCGTCTTCTGTGTGGTGGTCAGCGGTATCTCCGGTGCTGGCGACTTGAAAAAGGTCGGGCGGATCGGCCTGAAATCAGTCATCTACTTCGAAGTACTGACCACCATCGCCTTGGTGATCGGCCTGGTGTTCGCCTTCACCAGCGGTATTGGCAGCGGTGCCAACATCCACCTGGACCAGTTGTCCAGCGCCGACGCCAGCAGCCTGGCAGAGCGCGGCCAGCACATCCATGGTGCCACCGCCTTCTTCATGGACCTGATTCCGACGTCGGTGATCGGCGCCTTTGCTGACAACAACATCCTGCAGGTGCTGCTGTTCTCGGTGCTGTTCGGCAGCGCGCTGAACCTGGTGGGTGACTCGGCGGCAGGTATTTCGCGGCTGATCAACGAACTTAGCCACGTGATCTTCCGCATCATGGGCATGATCGTGCGCCTGGCGCCCATTGGTGTGTTCGGCGCAATCGCCTTCACCACCAGCAAATATGGCCTCGAATCGCTGCAGCACCTGGGTGGCCTGGTGGCACTGTTCTACCTGACCTGCGCCGGCTTCGTGCTGATTGTCCTCGGTACCGTCATGCGCCTGTCGGGGCTGAAACTGCTGCCCCTGATCAAATACCTGCGTGAAGAGCTGACCATCGTCCTCGGCACCGCCTCTTCCGACGCGGTGCTGCCACAGATCATGCGCAAGCTCGAGCACCTGGGCATCGGCACCTCCACCGTCGGCCTGGTGATCCCGACCGGCTACTCGTTCAACCTCGACGGTTTCTCCATCTACCTGACCCTGGCCATCGTGTTCATCGCCAACGCCACCGGCACGCCACTGGAGATGACCGACCTGATGACCATCCTGCTGGTCTCGCTGGTGACTTCCAAGGGCGCTCATGGCATCCCAGGCTCGGCGCTGGTGATTCTCGCCGCCACCTTGACCGCCGTGCCGGCCATTCCGGTGGTGGGCTTGGTGCTGGTGCTGGCGGTGGACTGGTTCATGGGTATCGGCCGGGCACTGACCAACCTGATCGGCAACTGCGTGGCCACCGTCGCCATCGCGCGCTGGGAGAAAGACATCGACCTGGAGCGAGCACAGAACGTACTCGCCGGCAAACCAGGCTTTGCCCACACGCCCCGCAAGCAGCCCAACATTCATCAACAGGAATTCTGATCGAACGCGGCCGGCGGTGACGCCGGCCCTTCCAGGAGCGAACCGTGATCAGCTCATCGACCGTCGTCAACTCAGTGGTGGAAAAACTCCGCCAAGCCCTGGCCCGAGGCCAGTGGCGCTCCGGCGACATGCTGCCTGGCCAGCGCGAACTGGCCGAACAACTGGGCATCAGCCGCCCCAGCCTGCGCGAAGCCGTCACCGTGCTGGAAACCCTGGGCCTGGTGCGCGCGCTGCCCGGTAAAGGCGTGCTGGTGCTGGATGCCGATGCTGCCCTGCAGGAGCCGGGCATCGACACCAGCGCGTCGGCCAGCCTGGCCGATGTACTGGAGCTGCGCTACACCCTCGAGCCCTTCATCGTCGGCCTGGTCGCGCAATCGGCCAACAGCCACGACATCGGCCAATTGCGCCTGACGCTGATGGACATGCGCGAAGCGCTGGAGGCCGATGACAGCGAAGCCGGGGTCAAAGCCTACATCGCCTTGCATGAGGCGCTGTTCGCCCTGACCACCAACCCGATCTTCCAAAGCGTGGTGCAGCAGACCAGCAACGCCCTCAAGCAGAGCGCCGACATGCTGCGCAACTCGCCCGAACACCTGGCCGCACGGCTGAAGGAAAACGATGCCGTGGTGCGCGCCATCCGCGAACGCAACAGCGCCGAGGCCAGCGCCCAGATGCGCCAGCACATCCTTGCCGAAGGCCAGCGCATGGGCATCCAACTGAACATCCCGGACGAACACCCCCGCCCTTGACCCAGGAGAGCGACCATGACCGCCTGCGCCCACGCCGCCCCCCGCCTGCCTGCCTTGCTCGCCGCCGGCGAGACTCGCCTGTCGGCCGACCAGATCTACCCACGGCTGTTCGACGCAATCCTTGAACAGCGCTTGCCGCCGGGTGCACTGCTGCCCGAGCAGGCCCTGGGCCATGCCTTTGGTGTCAGCCGCACAGTGATACGCCGGGTGCTCGGCCGCCTGTCGGACCAACAGGTGGTGGTTCAGCGCCCCAGCCACACCGCGCACCTGGCCGCACCCGACCCCGACCAGGCGCGCCAGGTGCTCAGTGCCAGGCGCCTGGCCGAAACCACCTTGATCACCCTCGCCGCGCAACGCGCCCGGCCGGCGCAGATCCGCCAGCTGCGCCTGCTGGTCGAGCGGGAGCGCCAACACCACGAAAACGGTGAGCGCTGCGCGGCCATCCGCCTGGGCGGCGAGTTTCACCTGAAGCTCGCGCAGGTCGCCGCCAACGCCCCGCTGGCGCGGTTTCTCAACGGTTTGGTGCCGATGACCTCGCTGATCATCGCCCGCTATGAGTCGCCCTGCTGCGACCACTGTGCCTGGGAAGAACATGCGGCGATCATCGATGCGGTCGAGGCAGGTGATGCCCCC
>Ga0160474_100715_pt1 | contig 11013 bp, 7 predicted proteins | sample HID1975K_E11MG_FD_108240 | JGI IMG/M metagenome (GOLD analysis project Ga0160474, IMG submission 108240) | Enriched soil microbial communities from UW Madison campus, WI, USA - HID1975K_E11 MG | ecosystem: Environmental > Terrestrial > Soil > Unclassified | place: USA: Madison, Wisconsin...
GCCGCCAGCATCGGCCCGCAGGCGCTGGAGTCGATCCACGTCAAGGCCAGCGACGGTGGCCAGGTACGCCTGTCGGCCCTGGCGCGCATCGAACAGCGCCAGGCCCAGCTGGCCATTTCGCACATCGGCCAGTTCCCGGCGGTGATGATGTCGTTCAACCTGGCCCACGGTGCGTCCCTGGGCGAGGCCGTCAAGGTGATCGAGCAGGTGCAGCAGGAGATCGGCATGCCGATCGGCGTGCAGACCAAATTCCAGGGCGCTGCCGAGGCGTTCCAGGCGTCGCTGTCGAGCACCTTGCTGCTGATTCTCGCCGCCGTGGTGACCATGTACATCGTGCTTGGCGTACTGTACGAAAGCTACATCCACCCGGTCACCATCCTCTCGACCCTGCCGTCGGCGGCGGTCGGTGCCTTGCTGGCGCTGCTCATCAGCGGCAACGACCTGGGCATGATCGCGATCATCGGCATCATCCTGCTGATCGGCATCGTCAAGAAGAACGCGATCATGATGATCGACTTCGCCCTCGAGGCCGAGCGCCACCAGGGCATGACCCCGCACGACGCCATCTACCAGGCGGCGCTGCTGCGCTTCCGGCCGATCCTGATGACTACCCTGGCAGCACTGTTCGGCGCCGTACCGCTGATGCTCGCCACCGGCTCCGGCGCAGAGCTGCGCCAGCCGTTGGGCCTGGTCATGGTCGGCGGGCTGCTGGTGAGCCAGGTACTGACCCTGTTCACCACGCCGGTCATCTACCTGTACTTCGATCGCCTGGCACGCCGCTGGCGCCCGGCCACTGACGCCACGCAGGCCGAGGCATGAACCTGTCCGGCCCATTCATTCGCCGGCCCGTGGCGACCATGCTGCTGAGCCTGGCGATCATGCTGCTCGGTGGCGTCAGCTTCGGCTTGCTGCCGGTGGCGCCCTTGCCGCAGATGGACTTCCCGGTGATCGTGGTGCAGGCCAACTTGTCCGGCGCCAGCCCCGAGGTGATGGCGTCCACGGTGGCCACGCCGCTGGAGCGCAAGCTTGGCAGCATCGCCGGTGTCACCACCCTGACCAGCAGCTCGAACCAGGGCTCGACCCGGGTCATCATCGGTTTCGAGCAAGGCCGGGATATCGACGGCGCAGCGCGCGAGGTGCAGGCGGCCATCAATGCCACCCGCAACCTGCTGCCCAGCGGCATGCGCAGCATGCCCACCTACAAGAAGATCAACCCGGCGCAGGCACCGATCATGGTGCTGTCGCTGACCTCGGATGTGCTGCAGAAGGGCCAGCTGTATGACCTGGCCGACACCATCCTGTCGCAGAGCCTGGCTCAGGTCAGCGGGGTAGGGGAAGTGCAGATCGGTGGCAGCTCGCTGCCCGCGGTGCGCATTGCCGTCGAGCCGCAACTGCTCAACCAGTACAGCCTTTCGCTGGACGAAGTGCGAACCGCTGTGGACAACGCCAACCAGCGCCGGCCCATGGGCTTTGTCGAAGACAACGAGCGCAACTGGCAAGTGCGCGCCAACGACCAGCTGGAAAAAGCCAAGGACTACGAACCGATCGTGATCCGCCAGGAGAACGGCACAATCCTGCGCCTGTCCGACGTGGCGACCATCACCGATGGTGTCGAGAACCGCTACAACAGTGGCTTCTTCAATGACCAGAGCGCGGTGCTGCTGGTGGTCAACCGCCAGACCGGCGCCAACATCATCGAGACGGTCGACCAGATCCACGCACAGTTGCCGGCATTGCAGTCGCTGCTGCCGGCCAGCGTGCAGCTGAATGTGGCCATGGACCGCTCACCGGTGATCAAGGCCACCCTCAAGGAGGCCGAGCACACCCTGTTGATCGCCGTGGTGCTGGTGGTCCTGGTGGTTTACCTGTTCCTTGGCAGCTTGCGCGCCTCGTTGATCCCCACCCTGGCGGTGCCGGTGTCACTGGTGGGCACCTTCGCGGTGATGTACCTGTGCGGTTTTTCGCTGAACAACCTGTCGCTGATGGCGCTGATCCTTGCCACCGGCCTGGTGGTGGACGATGCCATCGTGGTGCTGGAGAACATTTCGCGGCACATCGAGGACGGTCAGCCGCCCATGCGCGCGGCTTTTCTCGGAGCCAAGGAGGTCGGCTTCACCTTGCTGTCGATGAACGTCTCGCTGGTGGCGGTGTTCGTCTCGATCCTGTTCATGGGCGGCATCGTGCGCAACCTGTTCCAGGAGTTCTCGATCACCCTGGCGGCGGCGATCATCGTCTCGTTGGTGGTGTCGCTGACCTTGACGCCTATGCTCTGTGCCCGCTGGCTGAAGCCTCATCGCGCCGAGCAGACGCGACTGCAGCGCTGGAGCGACAAAGTGCACAAGCGCATGGTCGATGGCTACGACCGCAGCCTGGGCTGGGCCTTGCGCCACAGGCGGCTGACCCTGATCAGCCTGCTGGCGACCATCGGCATCAACATCGCGCTGTACGTGGTGGTGCCGAAAACGCTGATTCCGCAACAGGACACCGGCCAGCTGATGGGCTTCATCCGCGGTGACGACGGCCTGTCGTTCAGCGTGATGCAGCCGAAGATGGAGACTTACCGTCGCGCCCTGCTCGCCGACCCCGCCGTGCAGAGCGTTGCAGGGTTCATCGGTGGCAACAGCGGCACCAACAACGCCATGGTGCTGGTGCGCCTGAAACCGATCAGCGAGCGCAAGATCGACGCGCAGAAGGTCATCGAGCGCTTGCGCAAAGAAATGCCCAAGGTGCCTGGCGGGCGCCTGTTCCTGATGGCCGACCAGGACTTGCAGCTCGGTGGCGGTGGCCGCGACCAGACCTCGTCGCAGTACCTGTACACCCTGCAGAGCGGCGACCTGGCTGCCCTGCGCCAGTGGTTCCCCAAGGTGGTCACCGCCATGCGTGCGCTGCCCGAGCTGACCGCCATCGACGCCCGCGACGGCTCCGGCACCCAGCAGGTGACCCTGGTGGTCGACCGGGACCAGGCCAAGCGCCTGGGCATCGACATGAGCATGGTCACCACGGTGCTGAACAACGCCTACAGCCAGCGGCAGATCTCGACCATCTACGACAGCCTCAACCAGTATCAGGTGGTGCTGGAGATCAACCCGAAATACGCCTGGGACCCCAGCACGCTGGAGCAGGTGCAGGTGATCACCAGCGACGGTGCACGGGTGCCGCTGTCGACCATCGCCCACTACGAGAACAGCCTGGCCAACGACCGGGTTAGCCACGAAGGGCAGTTCGCCTCAGAAGACATCGCCTTCGATGTCGCCGAGGGCTACAGCCCGGACCAGGCCATGGCGGCGGTGGAGCGGGCGGTGGCCAGGCTCGGGCTGCCCGAAGAAGTGATCGCCAAACTCGGCGGCACTGCCGATGCCTTCGCCAAGACGCAGCAAGGCCAGCCGTTCATGATCCTCGGCGCGCTGGTGCTGGTGTACCTGGTGCTGGGCATTCTGTACGAAAGCTACATCCACCCGCTGACCATTCTCTCGACCTTGCCCTCGGCCGGGGTCGGTGCCTTGCTAGCGCTGTACGTCACGGGCGGGGAGTTCAGCCTGATCTCGCTGCTGGGCCTGTTCCTGCTGATCGGGGTGGTGAAGAAGAACGCCATCCTGATGATCGACCTGGCGCTGCAGCTGGAGCGCCACCAGGGCATGACGCCGGAAGAATCCATCCGCCGTGCCTGCCTGCTGCGCCTGCGGCCCATCCTGATGACCACGCTGGCGGCCATGCTCGGCGCCTTGCCGTTGCTGCTGAGCCGGGCCGAGGGCGCTGAAATGCGCCAGCCGCTGGGCCTGACGATCATTGGCGGCCTGGTGTTCAGCCAGGTGCTGACTCTTTATACGACGCCGGTGGTGTACTTGTACCTCGACCGCCTGCGTCACCGATTCAACCATTGGCGCGGCGTGCGCACCGACGCCGCTCTGGAAACTCCGCTATGAACTTTGCCCAGACTCCACTCCACCACGCCCTGCAGTTGCTGACCCGCGGGCGTGGCTCGCGCCTGATCGGCGCGGGGCTGTGCGTGGCGCTGCTCAGCGCCTGTACCCTGAGCCCGGACTACCAGCGCCCCGAGCTGAGCACGCCGGCGCAGTTCAAGCAGGCCGAAGGCTGGACCCAGGCCAACCCGTCCGATGCCATTGCCCGTGGCGCCTGGTGGGAGGTTTACGGCGATGCCGGGCTCAATGCGCTGGTCGAGGAGCTCAACCGCAGCAACCAGACCGTGGCGCAATCGGAAGCTCAATACCGTCAGGCTCAGGCACTGGTGCGCAGCAGCCGTGCATCGCTGTTCCCCAGCCTGGACCTGAGCGCCAGCAAGAACCGTTCGGCGCAAGGCACCGGCAGCTCCAGCTCCAGCCTGTCCAACAACAGCAGCGGCATCCGCAACACCTACAACGCGCAGCTTGGCGTGAGCTGGGAAATCGACCTGTGGGGCAAGTTGCGCGAAACCATGAACGCCAACGAGGCCAGCGCTGAAGCCAGCTTCGCCGACCTCGCCGCGATCCGCCTCAGCCAGCAGTCCGAGCTGGTACAGAACTACCTGCAGTTGCGCGTGATCGATGAGCAGAAGCGCCTGCTCGAAGCCACCGTCGCCACCTATGAACGGTCGTTGCGGATGACCGAGAACCAGTACCGCGCCGGGGTTTCCGGCCCTGACGCGGTGGCCCAGGCCCGCACCCAGCTCAAGAGCACCCAGGCCGACCTGATCGACCTGATCTGGCAGCGCGCCCAGTTCGAAAACGCCATCGCCGTGTTGCTCGGCAAGGCGCCGGCTGAGTTCGCCCTGGCCGACAGCAAGCGCATCCCGGCCTTGCCGCAGATCCCGGTCAGCTTGCCGTCGCAACTGCTCGAACGCCGGCCGGACATCGCCTCGGCCGAGCGTAACGTGATGGCGGCCAACGCCAACATCGGTGTGGCCCGTGCGGCCTATTTCCCGGATCTGAGCCTGAGCATGAGCGGCGGCTACTCCAGCAGCACCTTCAACAACTGGATTCAGTTGCCCAACCGCTACTGGTCGGTAGGCCCGCAACTGGCGCTGACGTTGTTCGATGCCGGCAAACGCAGCGCCGAAGTGGACCGTACCGTCGCGGTGTACGACCAGACCGTGGCGCAGTACCGCCAGACCGTGCTCGACGGCTTCAAGGAGGTCGAGAACTACCTGGTGCAATTGAAGGTGTATGCCGACGAGGCGGTGGTGCGCCAGGAAGCGCTGGATGCCGCGCGTGAATCGTTGCGCCTGACCGAGAACCAGTACCGCGCCGGGTTGATCGGTTACCTGGATGTGGTGAACGTGCAGACCACCGCGCTGAGCAACGAACGCAGCGCGCTTAACCTGCTTCAGGGGCGGTTGGTGGCCAGTGTGCAGTTGATTGCCGCGCTGGGTGGCGGTTGGGATGCCGATCAGGCGTTTGCCGAGCAGGAGTGATCGGGGGAAAGTGACGGGCTGTGGGCTGACAGCAAACCGACCAGTGGCAATATGCCTGCACTCTGGCCCAGAACGCGTCTAGGTCAGGCTTCGCGCTGGTTTCGTCGCGTTATTGGATCCGTTCCCATTCGCAAAAAGCCCGTGCGTTTCGGCAAAGCTTGAGTACAATCGTCAGTTTTTTCGGGCACCCCTGACCCGTTGCTGGAACTCCCAATGCTGACCGGTAGCTACTCCTCTTCGCTGGTGTTGATTTCGCTGTGCGTGGCCATCCTTGCGTCCTACACCGCCCTTGACCTGACCGGTCGCATCGCCACCGCCAAGGGGCGCGCCGTGTACCTGTGGATGGGCGGGGGCGCGCTGGCCATGGGCATTGGCGTATGGTCGATGCACTTCATCGGCATGCTTGCCTTCAGCCTGCCGATCAGCCTGGGCTACGACATCGGCCTCACGGCATTCTCGTTACTGATCGCCGTGCTGTCGTCCGGCTTCGCCCTTTGGCTGGTGAGCCAGCCCAGCCTGCCCGGGCTGCAGTTGGCATTGGGCGCGTTGATCATGGGCGCAGGCATCAGCTGCATGCACTACACCGGCATGGCGGCGCTGCGCATGCTGCCGGGCATCGACTACGACCCCACGCTGTTCGGCGCCTCGCTGGCAATAGCGGTAGGGGCATCGGCGGCGGCGTTGTGGATTGCCTTCCGCCTGCGCAAGCACACCCCCTATGTGCGGCAGATCCGTGGCCTGGCTGCGGTGCTGATGGGCGTTGCCATCGTCGGCATGCACTACACCGGCATGGCGGCGGCGAATTTCCCCGCGGGCAGTTTCTGCGGTGCCCTGGCGGGCGGCCTGCAGGGGGACAGCTTGGTGTACCTGGTACTGATCACTACCCTGGCGGTGCTGGCGGTGGCCTTGCTGACCTCGGTGCTGGACGCGCGCCTTGAAGCGCGCACCGCAGAGCTTGCCCGTTCGCTGACGCTCGCCAACCAGGAGCTGACCCAACTGGCGCTGCATGACACCCTGACCGGCCTGCCCAACCGCACACTGCTGTCCGACCGGATCGAGCAGGCGATTGGCAAGGTGGCAGAGCAGGGGGGCTGTTTCGCATTGATGTTCATCGACCTGGATGGCTTCAAACCGGTCAATGATGCCTTCGGCCATCACGTAGGCGACCTGCTGCTCAAGGCGGTTGCCGCGCGCTTGCGCGGTCACCTGCACAGCCAGGACACCTTGGCCCGCATCGGCGGTGACGAGTTTGTGCTGCTGGTGGAATTGCAGGAGCCGGAAGATGCCATGGATGTCGCGGTCAAGCAGGTCAACCTGGTGTCACGCGCGTTTCACGTGGCCGAACATGACCTGCAGTTGACCGCCAGCCTGGGCATTGTGCTGTACCCCGGCAATGGCCAGGATCAGCTTGAACTGCTGCGCAACGCCGATGCGGCCATGTACCACGCCAAGAGCGCCGGCAAGAACGGCTACAGCTTCTTCGACGCGTCGATGAACAGCAACGCCCGCCAGCAGTTGCAACTGCTGCAGGACCTGCGCCTGGCCCTGGAGCAGCGCCAGTTCCGCCTGCATTACCAACCCAAGTTCGACGCCCAGGCCTGTCAGCCAATCGGGGCCGAAGCTTTGCTGCGCTGGCTGCACCCGCAGCATGGCCTGTTGCTGCCGGACCGCTTCATCGGCCTGGCGGAGAAAACCGGCCTGATCATCCCGATTGGCGAGTGGGTGCTGGACGAGGCCTGCCGGCAGATGCGCCAGTGGCTTGATCAGGGGCGCGAGGGTTGGCGCATGGCGGTCAACCTTTCAGCCATCCAGTTCTGCCATGCCGGCCTGGTCGACAGTGTCGCCCGCGCCTTGCGCGACAACGACCTGCCGGCCAACTGCCTGACACTGGAAATCACCGAAACCACCGCGATGCACGATGCCGATGCCAGCCTGACGGTGCTGCAACGCCTGTCCGACATGGGCGTTGACCTGTCCATCGACGACTTCGGTACCGGTTATTCGAGCCTGATGTACCTCAAGCGCCTGCCGGCCAACGAGCTGAAGATCGACCGCGGTTTCGTCCGCGACCTGGAGCAGGACAGCGATGATGCCGCCATCGTTTCGGCCATCGTCGCCCTGGGCCAGGCGCTGGGGCTGCGTATCGTCGCCGAAGGCGTGGAAACGGACGGGCAACAGGACTTCCTGACCCGCCTGGGGTGTGATTCGTTGCAAGGGTATCTGCTGGGCCAACCCGTGCCGGCCGAGCAGTTCATGGACAAGTGGCAGGCGCTGCAGCAGAGCCCGGAAGCGGTCGCCTAGACCGCATTACGCAGCGCAACGGCCGACCCGAACACTTCCATCTCCGCCTCCACGGCCTCGATGATGCGTTCGACATCCGCCGCCGCCATGATCGCGGTGCAGGGGATGCCGGCAATGGCCAGCAGGGTTTCGCCGGTGGCGCGGTCGAACAGGCGGGCGATCATGCTGCGTGGCGCGTCCATGCTGGCTTCGAAGCCTAGCGGATGGAAGTGCCAACGCATCACCTGGCAGGCGTTGGGGAACGTCATCTTGTTCATGCCAGCCTCCTTGTCCGTACCTGGACGCGGTGATCGAGGGGCCGCGAAGACAGCCGCCGGGAAGCTAAAGATAGCACCGGTTCCGTGACGGTTCTGCGCCAAACAAGACAAATGTACTAATGCATGACCCCGGTCACAAAGGCGTCATGCACACCGTTTGGCGGCAAATTGCCAGGCAAACGTTTTCCCTGCCTTCAGGCAGCCAAAACGCGGGAGGACTCTCCAGTTTTTAGTCCAATCCCGCAAATTATTTTCGGACCAGCGGTTCGCTGGGTGTTGTTGGCCGTTAAAGCTAAGGCATCCTGCGCAAGACAATTGCTCCCTCCTGCGGGGCGGGTCGGACCAGCCCGGGATTGCCAGGGCTTTGTTGACCGAGGTGGGCCTGTATTCGCATCGACTGGGGCGAGGGGACTGTTGCTGCAGCGACAAGTACAACCCGAACAGCTTCGTAAGCCGGCGTTAACTGACGACGTGCATCGGACACTGTTTCGCTGAAAACATGACGAACGGTACGTAAGGTAGTTTCGTCAAACCCGAGGAGGTGCCGAGTTATAGCTCTAGTCAGTCGGGCGGCGGCGCGAAGCACAGGAACCCAGAACTGCCCGCTCGGATCGTGTCGGTTGAGGGGGTCGCCCTCGCAGTAGGCATATGAGTTCCGTCCGCCTTTTCCAAAGGGGGACAACCCATCCGGGCTGGTGAACCGCAACAGTTCCGGCTTATAGAGCCGCAGGCCATTGCCTAGTGGATAGCCGCCAGAGACTCCATCAAATCGCTGGCCTACAAAAGAGATCATGAGCATCTCAGGATAGACGTTCACTCCTCCATAGGGAGGATAATGATAAGTTGCGGGTGTTAGAACTGTGCCTATGACCGACTGAGCGATGTCCAGTTGATAAAGCTGCACCCTCCTGGCATTGTTTCGAGGCCTTGTTTGGAAGCAAAAGCGATCAGGCGATGGGGGCGTGGTGAGAGTAGGCATGGTTCGATTCTTAAACAGTCAGCGGGTAACGGATTGTTTCTACTTGTTGGGCGCTCGGCTACTGGTAAAACTGTCAGGTTAATTAGCCGAGTAGTCCCGCCGCAATATTGATGGTGAAACCCAGAATCGCCGTGTTGAACACGAAGCCCACCAGTGAATGCGCCAGCACCACCTTGCGCATGCCGCGCCCGCTGACGCCGACGTCGGAGGTTTGCACGGCGACGCTGATGGTGAACGAGAAGTAGTGAAAGTCCCAGTAATCCGGGTTGCGCTCCCCATCGGCGAAGCGCAGCGCCGGTTCGTCACCCTCGCTGGTGTAGAACAGCCGGGCGTAATGCAGGCTGAAGATACACCCTATCAGCAGCCACGAGCCTGCGATGGTCAAGCCGGTGTAGAGGTAGTGCAAGGCCTGGTCGGTGCCTTGCAGCCCGCGGCTGGACGCCAGCTGCAGGGTTACCGCGGCAAGGCTGGCGATGGCGGCGATACACACGGTGAACAGCACCAGCCCAGCATTTTCGTCCTCGACCCGAGCGACTGTGCGAACTTTCTCAGGGGTTGCCTGGCAGGTCAGCCAGAGCACCAGCAGCAGGTACAACCAGACACCGATGTTCCAGCCGGCGAGAACGCGTTGGATGGTGTCTGCGCCTGGAATGAACCAGGCGCTGGCCAAACCTGCCAGCGCAGCAACGCTCAGGCGGGGGTGGCTGCGGGTAAGGCGGTGCAGAGCCATGGGGCCTCATCGACAGGGAGTCATGGCTACCACGATAGCCTATGGGATAACATTTCAGCTCATGCCCGTGTCGAAGCCCCTGAATTTCAAGGAAATCACACTGGCCGCTTTACGCCTGGCGGGGTGCATGCCGCGCCAGGCACCGCTACAGGATCCACGTTTTGTCCGACCTTTCGCAAAATCCGCTGCTGCAATACCTTGCCCGGCTGGCGCCCTCCAGCCAGCAGACCATGCGCTACATCCTTCAAGACGCTGCCGACCGGCTGGGTTTCGTTGACTGCAACCTGGTCGATGTGCCGTGGCACCGGCTGGAGCCAGGCCACGTGATCGGCCTGGTGGCAGCACTGCGCACCGATGGCTACGCCCCCAACAGCTCATCACTGTACGTCAACGCCATACGCGGGGTGATGAATGAAGCCTGGCGTCAGGGCCTGATCGACCATGAGCAGCTGCTGCGCATTCGGGAGGTCAAGCCGGCCACCGGCAGCCGATTGCCGCCCGGGCGCAACCTGCGCCGCAGCCTGATTCGCGAGCTGATGGATGTGTGCGCAGCCGACCCACGCCCACAAGGGGTTCGTGATGCGGCGATCATTGCACTGCTGTACGGCACCGGTATGCGCAAGTCCGAGTCGGTGGACATCGACCTGGACCAGGTGGACTTCGAAGCCCGTAGCCTGCAGGTTCTGGGCAAGGGCAACCGGCAATTGATCAAGTATGCGCCGGTGTGGGCCTTCGAAAAGCTGCAGGCCTGGCTTGACCTGCGCCGGCAGGACCTGCCTGCAGGGGCCTCGGACGACCCGTTCCTGTTCAATCGCATTCGCCGCGGCAACCACATCACCCGTGCCCGCATCACCAAGCATGCGATCTACTACATTGCCCGCCAGCGCGGCGCGCAGGTGGGGGTAAAGATCATGCCGCATGATTTTCGCCGGGCGTTCATCACCCGGGTGATCGAGGAGCACGACCTGTCGATTGCGCAGAAGCTCGCGCACCATGCCAACATCCAGACCACCGCCAGTTATGACCGGCGCGATGACAATGAGCGGCGGCGGGCGGTGGATCGGTTCGATTATTGAGGGGGGCGGGTGTAGGGCGGGGGCGTTGTTGTTGCTTTCGAGATCGTGCGCCTGCCTTGGGATCTCAAGGGCGCTGTAGATCCCCAGGCAAGCGCTTCACGATGGGCCGCCCGCGCGGCGCTCGATCTCGAGAACGAAAGACATTCCCCGGCGTGCAGACCTTCAATGAATACTCGATGCCAGCTCGAAGATCGGCATGTACATCAAGATCACGATCACCCCGATCAGCAAGCCGATAAAGGTCATCAGCAGCGGTTCGAACA
>Ga0160474_100769_pt1 | contig 10539 bp, 10 predicted proteins | sample HID1975K_E11MG_FD_108240 | JGI IMG/M metagenome (GOLD analysis project Ga0160474, IMG submission 108240) | Enriched soil microbial communities from UW Madison campus, WI, USA - HID1975K_E11 MG | ecosystem: Environmental > Terrestrial > Soil > Unclassified | place: USA: Madison, Wisconsin...
TCATCGAAAAACGCCTGGACGCCAGCGGCTACCCGCCAAACCTGCAGGTGCTGGTCGATGGCGTGCGCGATGTGCGCAGCGCCAAAGGCGCCAAGTTCTACTTCCTGCGGCGCATCCCGCACGACCCACTGCTGGCGGCCAAGGGCGAAGACGGCGGTGGCTGGGGCGTACGCGCCTACGACAGCAGCCCGGACAACCCGCGTGAGGGCCAGGACGTCTTCGACGTGTACTCCAAAGCCCGCGGCAAAGGGCTCAACAATATCCCCTACGGGCAATGGTGACGGCCATGAAACGCAGCCAAGGCTTCACCCTGATCGAACTGCTGGTGGTGATGGCGATCATCGCCACGCTGATGACCATCGCCATGCCGCGCTACTTCAACAGCCTGGAGAGCGCCCGCGAGGCCAGCCTGCGCCAGAGCCTGGCGGTGCTGCGTGAATCGCTCGACCACTTCTACGGCGACACCGGGCACTACCCCGATTCGCTGGAGCAACTGGTCGAGCTGCGTTACCTGCGCAACACCCCGGTGGACCCGATCACCGAACGCAGCGATGCCTGGCAGCTGGTGCCACCGCCGGAAGGCGTGGCAGGCGGTGTGGCCGATATCAAGAGCGGCGCAACAGGGAGGGCGCGTGATGGCAGCCTCTTCGCTGAGTGGTAAGGCCTGCACCGGCTTTACCTACCTGGGCGTGCTGCTGCTGATTGCGGTCAGCAGCGTGGCCCTGGCGGCCACCGGCACGGTGTGGTCGAGCGCTGCCCAGCGCGATCACGAACGCCAGTTGCTGTGGGTGGGCAGCCAGTATGCCCAGGCCCTGCGCAGCTACTACCGCGCCTCGCCGGGCCTGGCCCAGTACCCGCAGGCGCTGGCCGACCTGCTTGACGACAACCGCTTCCCCGAAGCCCGGCATCACATCCGCCGGCTGTACCCGGACCCGATCACCGGCAGTGACGATTGGGGCCTGCTGCGTTCGATCGATGGGCGTATCACCGGTGTGCACAGCCGCTCCGACGCCACCCCGTTCAAGCGCAGCGGCTTCGACACCCAGTGGTCGGGCTTCGAAGGCCTTGAGCACTACAGCGACTGGCAGTTCGTCGCCGAACAAGCCTTCAACGAAAGCGCCAGCGGCGCGCAAACCCATACCGCAGGTTCGGGAGACACGCCATGAAAGGCCTCAATGTGTTTTGCCTGAGCCTTGGCCTGCTGCTGGCCGCCGGGGTGTCCGGTGTGGCCCGGGCCGAAGCCGAAGACGAGATGAAGGGTTTTATCGTCGACAACACCATCTCGCACATCGGCCACGACTTTTACTACTACTTCGCCGACCGCCTGCGCGCCACCAGCCGCCTGGATTTCAACCTGGTGGTGCGCGAACGCCCGGATGCCCGCTGGGGCAGCCTGGTGACGGTGGAATTCGAGCGCGACGTGCTGTACCGGCGCTTTCTGCCGCCCAACGTCACCCAATTGAAAGAAGAGGCCGTCGCGGCCGCCGACCTGGTCAAGCAGGAGGTGATTCAGCGCAAGCTGCAACGCCTGCTCCAGGACACCACTGATCTGGAGAGGGATGAGTTATGAACACTCGCATTGCGCACTGCATCGCAGCCAGCCTGCTGGCCAGCGCTTTCGCCGCCCAGGCCACGGAGCTGGTGTACACCCCGGTCAACCCGGCCTTCGGCGGCAACCCGCTCAACGGCACCTGGCTGCTCAACAACGCCCAGGCACAGAACGACTACGACGACCCCGACCTCAAGGACCGCACCTCCGCCTTTGGCGGTACCTCGGCCCTGGAGCGCTTCAGCAACCAGCTGGAGTCGCGCATGTTGTCGCAGCTGCTGGACAACATCAGCAACGGCCAGACCGGCAGCATGGCCACCGACGCTTTCCTGATCGATGTGCTCGACGACTCTGGTGCCCTGAGCATCAAGGTCACCGACCGCGCCACGGGAGAAATTTCGATCATCGAGGTCAGCGGCCTGAACCCCTGAGAGGGAAGGGCTTTCAGTTGGGGAGAGAACACCATGAAACGTCTGTTGAGCACTTTATTGATCCTCGCCGCGCTGCAAGGCCTTCAGGGTTGCAGCCTGCGCGAACCGATGTCGGCCGAACAGGACTCGGAAACCCCGACCCTGACCCCGCGCGCCTCGACCTACTACGACCTGATCAACATGCCGCGCCCCAGAGGCCGGCTGATGGCGGTGGTCTACGGCTTCCGGGACCAGACGGGCCAATACAAACCCACCCCGGCCAGCTCGTTCTCCACCAGCGTGACTCAGGGTGCCGCGAGCATGCTGATGGATGCCCTGAGTGCCAGCGGCTGGTTCGTGGTGCTGGAGCGCGAAGGCCTGCAGAACCTGCTGACCGAACGCAAGATCATCCGCGCCTCGCAGAAAAAGCCCGACGTGGCAGAAAATATCATGGCCGAGCTGCCACCCCTGCAGGCCGCCAACCTGATGCTCGAAGGCGGCATCATCGCCTACGACACCAACGTGCGCAGCGGTGGGGAAGGCGCGCGCTACTTAGGGATCGACATCTCCCGCGAATACCGGGTCGACCAGGTGACGGTCAACCTGCGCGCGGTGGATGTGCGCACCGGGCAGGTGCTGGCCAACGTGATGACCAGCAAGACCATCTATTCGGTGGGGCGTAGTGCCGGGGTGTTCAAGTTCATCGAGTTCAAGAAGCTGCTGGAGGCGGAGGTGGGGTACACCACCAACGAGCCGGCGCAGCTGTGCGTGCTGTCGGCGATCGAGGCGGCGGTGGGTCATTTGCTGGCGCAGGGGATCGAGCGGCGCTTGTGGCAGGTGGCGGGGGATGCGGGGGAGGGCAAGGCTGGGGTGGACAAGTACCTGAGCCAGTCGCAACAGCAATGAGATCGCATGCAGACACCCATGGCCTGTCAGGCTGCGGCACGTTGCAACAAACTGTAGGAGCGGATTCATCCGCGATGCGCCGCGCGGGCGGCGCTCGATTTCCGACGCCCTGCAGGAATCAAGGCAGGCGCCCGTCAATGTCAACACGGTCTCAGGCCGGGCAGATTCTGTTCGCACTGTTTTCTAAAGGCCACGCCTTGAATTCTGCAGTGTCGCGCAAATCGAGCGCCGCCCGCGCGGCGCATCGCGGATGAATCCGCTCCTACGGTTTGTTGCAACGTGCCGTTCCAGTCAGGCCATGGTTGGTCGCCTTGGCGCATGGCTGAAGGCTGGTGGGGCGCCGGCAGCGCCAACGGAAAAATCGCGTCATGCCAACAACGCTGGCAACTATGGCCTCACAGGCCATGGCACGTTGCAACAAATGTAGGAGCGGCTTTAGCCGCGATGCGCCGCGCGGGCGGCGCTCGATTTGCGCAACGCTGCAAAATTCAAGGCATGCGCCTCGGATAACACCGCGAACAGAATCGGCCCGGTCTGAGGCCGTGTTGAGATTGACAGGCGCCTGCCTTGATTCCTGCAGGGCGTCGGAAATCGAGCGCCGCCCGCGCGGCGCATCGCGGATGAATCCGCTCCTACGGTTCGTTAACCCGCCTTGCGCAACGTCAGATTGATCCGCCGCTCACCCATCCGCGGATGCACACCCGGCTTGATTGGCAACACCCCATGAAAGCGCAACCGGTCCTCGCCACCCCACACCAGCACATCGCCATGGCTCAACGGTATCCGCTGGGTTCGGTCCGAACGCTGTAGCCCACCAAACAGAAAAACCGCTGGCAAACCTAGCGAAATCGACACGATCGGCTGGCCGAAATCCGCCTCGTCGCGGTCCTGGTGCAGGCTCAGGCGGGTGCCGGGGAGGTAGTGGTTGACCAGGCAGGCATCTGGCACAAACCCGTCGAAGCCCGCCGCCGCAGCCGCGCGACCCGCGAGGTCGAGCAAGACCTGGGGCAGGGCCGGCCAGTGCTTGCCGCTGGCCGGGTCGGTCGGGCTGTAGCGATAGCCTTTGCTGTCACTCACCCAGCCCAGCGAACCGCAGTTCGTTAACGCAACTGCCATGTTCAGGCCGCCCGGCGTCTGCATGTTCCGGAACGGCGCGGCTCGCAGCACCGGGCGCAGTGCATCGAGCAGCGGTTCGACCTCGGCCAGGGCGAAGCCGGGCAGCAGCACGGTGTGGCTGGCCAGGCGTTGCGGCTGGGGGCCGAACAGGTCGAGGTCGGACTGGATCATGGTGGCGGCGCTGGTGTGGGGAATCGCCATTCTAGCGCTGTTGGCCTGTCTGGCCTATCGCCGGCAAGCCGGCTCCCACAGGTACTGCGCAGGTATCAAAAGCTGTGGCGGTCTTGTGGGAGCCGGCTTGCCGGCGATAGCGCCCGTACAGACTATTGAAGACCGAGGCATGAAAAAGGAACCGCGGACGCCAGGGAGAGGAGACGCCGCGGTTCAAGGGGGGAGCCTTTAACGCTGAGTAGCCGTGGCCGTGTTGCCGTTGCCCATCTGGGTGATGGTGGCGCTCTGGTTCGCCCCGGCCTGGTCGACGATGGCCTTGTTGTTGTTGCCGCCCTGGGTCACGTAGGCGACGTTGGCGGTGTCGGTCTGCTTGATGTTGGCGTTGTTGCCACTGCCGTACAGCTGCGTGGTGTAGCTCTGGTTGGCGTAGCCGGACTGGTCGAGGGTGATGGTGCTGCCGGTACCGGTGGTGTCGCCGGTGGCGTAGTTGTCGGTGCCGCGCTGGTCGGCGACCAGGATGTTATCGGTGCCGTTCTGCTCGAAGTACAGCTCGTTGTTGCTGTCGGCCTGCTTGGTTTCCATCGAGTTGTTGGTGCCTTTCTGGCCCAGGTTGGCCAGCTGCAGGTTGCCGTTCTGGGTCAGGTTGACAGCGTTGCCGGTGCCTTTCTGGTTGATCACGGCGGTCTGGTCGCTGCCGAACTGGCCACCCAGTTTCTCGCCTTTCCAGTTGCTGGCCATGACCTTGTTGCCCGTGCCTTGGGTGTTGATGGTCAGGCTCTGGCTGTCACCGTTCTGGTAGGTGAAGTGCAGGTTGCTGGTGCCGGCCTGGGACACCCTGGTGTTCGAGTGGGTGGTTTCGAACTGATCCGACCAGCTGGCGTTGGACTTGCCTTGTTGGTACAGGCTGGCGGTGTTGTCGTTGCCCAGGCTCTGGTCGATGTAGCCTTCGTTGAGCTGGCCGTTCTGGTTGACGGTGGCCTGGCTGCCGACTTGCGTGTCCTGCCAGACTTCCATCGAGTTGCCGGTGCCGTTCTGGTCGATGGCGATGATGCCGCCAGTGCCGTCGCGCTGGTCGCCGTAGGCCCAGTTCTGCTTGCCTTGCTGGTAGATCTGGATGTTGCCGTCGTTGTGCGTCAGGTGCTCGGCCGCGGCGTAGTTGTCCTGGCCGTCCTGGTTAACCAAACTTTTGTTGTTGCTGCCGCCGAACAGTTGCTCGACGAACGCTTCGTTGCGCTGGCCGCTTTGCCGGGTGGTGGCCTGGCTCCCCAGTTGGCTGTCCTGCCACACCGTCGAACGGTTCTCTGCGCCTTGCTGCACTTGCAGCGCCTCATTGTTTTCGCCCAACGACTGGCTGGCGAAGGCGTCGTTGTAGGTGCCGGCGGCCTGCTGGGTGATCTGGCTGGCGTTCTCGATCAGTTGCTCACCGTAGCCGGCGTTGTACGAGCCCGTGGCGCTCTGGTCGATGTAGCTGGTGCTGGTGTCCTGCACCGCCAGGTGGTTATGGCCCTTGCCGGACTGGGTCTGGGTGGCTGCGGCGAAGGGCGCGACGGTCTGTTTGACTTCGGCGACGTTCTGGTTACCGGTCTGCGACTGGGTCGAGGTGCTGTCGTCCGCCATGACCTGGCCGGCGAGGGCCAGGACGATAGCGGCGCTTAACGGAGCGAGCTTGAACATGGTGGTGCCTCCAGGTCTATCGGTATTGGGTGATCTGCACATGCTGGCCATTGCCGGCCTGGGACACGGAACTGCTCAGGCCCGAGCCGGCTTGCACGATGCTGGCGCTGTTGTCGTTGCCGATCTGCTCGATGCTGGCGCTGTTGCTGGTGCCGCTCTGGCGGATCGACGCGCTGTTGCCATTTCCCTGTTGGCTGATGCTGGCCATCAGGTCACTCCCTTCTTGCAGGATGTACGCCTCCTGCGCGCCCCCGGCCTGGACAATGCGGCCCAGCAGGGCCTGGCCGTTCTGGTCGAGGGCGGCGCGGTTGCCCGCGCCCTGCTGCTCGATCACCGCCACCTGGCCGGCACCGGCCGGCAGCAGGCGGATGATCACCGGGTCACCGAGGTCGTTGCCGGCGGCAAGGTCGGCGTTGTCCATCAGGTCATCGGCCTGTGCCTGGCCGACAAGTGCCAGGCACAACAGCAGTGGGTACAGACGGTTCATGGCGTTCTCCCGGCCTCACTGCACGGTCACGTTGACAGTGCGGGTGGTGCCTTGGCTGGTGGTAACGGTCGCCGTCGGGGCCGCTGTCGGGATCACCGTCGTGCTGTTGCTCACCACCAGGCGCCAGCGGCCGGTCAGCGGTACCGTGGTGGTGCCCAAGGTCTGCACGCCGGTGGTGGTCGTGACGCGCACGGTGATAGTGTTACCGGTGGTCACCGAGGATGTACCGCTGATGTCCCAGTTGTACCGGTTGTTGGAGCGTGCCTGGACCGTTGCGGCCGTGACCGCGAAGGTCTCGGCGGCGGGGCGTGGTGACACGTTGACGGTGACGGTGCCGGGGGTGGACAGTGCGCCGAGCGAGTCACGTACCTGGAAGGTGAACGTGGTGCTGAACGCGGCAGTGACCGTGGCCGGCGGGGTGTAGGTCACCGTGCTGCCGTCGGTGCTGACCGTGCCGCGACCGGCAGCGGGCTGCGTGACGGCAGCGACCACCAGCGGGTTGTTGCCTTCAGGGTCGGCGGCGCCTGCCAGCACGTTGATGGTCAGCGGTACACCCAGTGTCGCGACGGTTTGGGCAGCCACGGTTGGCGGCTGGTTGGGGGCAACGTTGACGGTCACGGTAGCCGGTGTCGACTTAAGCCCTTTGGCATCCACCGCCCGATAGCTGAAGGTGGCCACCAAAGGCTGAGTGGCGCCCGCTGGCGGGGTGTAGGTGACCGAGGTAGTGCCGTTGAGCACGACGCCGCCCAGGCCCGTACCCGGTTGAGTGAGGTCACTGATGGCCAGCGGCACGTTGCCGTCGGGGTCACTGTCGTTCTGCAGCAGGTTGAGGGTCAGAGGCACCCCGACGCTGGTGCTGCCGGTGTCGGCCTGGGCCAGCGGCGGCTGGTTGGCGGCTTCGACCGGCGCGTTGCCGACCACGATCACAGGCTCCACATCGCTGCCGCCATGGGCGGATTTGATGGTAACGGTAGCCGGTGGTTGGGCCAGGTCGTTGACCGTCAGGCTTTGCACGGCACCGGACTTGGACAGCCGACCGTAGCCTTGAGCGACCAGGTCGGGGATCACCACTTCGTCGCTGGAGCGCGCTTCGATCACCAGGCGCTTGTTGGCCCAGTCGTAGCGCGCGGTGTTCACCTTGACCACGTCGCTCAACTTGCTCGACAGCGCGGTCGGGCGGGTGCCGCCGGCCGTCGTGCTGGCGGTGACCACCACCACCGGCGGCGGTGCAACCTGGCTGAGCTGCTGGCTGAAGAACAGGCCGTTGTTATCCGAAAGCAGGCTGAACTGGCAGGGCGAGGGCGGTGTGCCCACCAGCGCCAGGCCATTGCGCATGCACACGCTGGCGTCGTTCGGCGCCTTGGCGAAGACCTCGACGCGGGTGCCCGTGCCATTGCGCGAGTACGTGGCCCGTTCCAGGGTTACCGGGGTTTGCGCACGTTGGTCGAGCACCTTGCCCGATACCGTGAACACGTTGGTCTGGATAGCCCCGGGTGGGCCTTCGATGCGCACGAAGTTGGTGTTGAACGGGCTGCCGGTGACCGCTTCGGTGATGTTCGGGTCGCCGACGAATGTCTCGCTGGCGCCGGTGTCCGGGTTGACCTCGGTGTAGGGCCCGCCGGCGCCACGCAGCCATGGGCCGAGGTTGCCGTTGAGCGCGCCGGTGAAGTTGCCGGGGGCGCCGATGCCGATGTCGCGGGTGATGTTGATCGCCCGGCGACCGGCCGTGGTGACGTTGACCGTTTCCACACCATAGGGGTGCGTAATGGTGTAGGTACCGGTACGGGGCACCGAGGCGCGGATACGGATACGGGCAAAGCTCTGCTGGTCGCCGTCTACTGGGTTTTCCGCCGCGAAGGCGGCTTCCAGCCCCGCCACATAGACTTCCAGCTCGTAGCCGCTGTTGCCTACCTGCGGGATCTCGGTTTCGGCCAGGAACCAGAACATCTCCGGTGGCCAGTTGTCGGGGAACACCAGCGGCAGGGCGTCGTCATACACGCCCGGTTCTGGCAGCAGGGTGCACATGTACGCCGGTGCACCGGGTGCGCCAGGCGCTCGGGTGCTGGTGGCGCGCGACTGGCACAGCTCCAGGGACAGGTTGTTGGCGTCCTTGTACCACATCGGGTAACCACCCGTGGCGAAGGTGTAGGGGCCCGGGTCGACATCGGACAGTGCGGCCCAGGCCGCGCTGCTGACAGTGAGGGAGAAACCGGCGGCCAACAGCGCGCGGCGTTGCCAAGTGTTCATGCTGCCTCCTTGAAGGCGGAGCCTTTGTCTGTTCATGGCACCAGCACCACGTCTTCGCTGTCGCTACCGCCATTGGCGCTGGTGACCTGCACCTTGGCCGGCGGGATGGGCGAGAGGGAGGTGCTCAACGTCTTCACTGCACCGTTACCCGCCAGGTTGCCGATGAAGGTGCCGTTGCCGCTCCGCGCCGAAAGCACCGGCGGGCTGGTCTCGTCACTGGTGCTTGCCACCAGGGTCAGCTGGCCGCTGGCCAGGCTGAATTCGGCGCGGGTGATGGTTACCAGGTCGGTGAGTGGCAGGTTGGCCGTGGCCAGGCTGCTGGTAGGGATCGCCACACTGTTGTCGGCGGTCAGCACCAACGTGGCCGGGACGATCGGGTTGAGCACCGACTGGGCATACCAGGCGCCGGTACCGTTGGCTTCGGTCAGGTTCAGGTTTGGCGTCTGGCTGGTCAGGGTGACGGCAGCCGGCGGTGGCGGGGCCATCACGAACACATCCTGCTGGGCACGCAGGTCGCCGTTTTCGGTGTGCCGTGAGTAGGTGCTGCGCAGTGGCATCAACGGGGTCGGCCTGGCCACATCGGAAAGCTTGCCCGAAATCGAGAACAGCTCGGTCCGCAGGTCGATACCGCCAGGGCCTTCGATGCGCACGAAGTTGGTATTGAACGGGCTGCCGGTGACGCGCTCTTCCAGGTTGGGGTCGCCGATGAAGCGTTCGCTGCCCTCGGTGTAAGGGCCGTTGACGCTGCGCAGGAACGGCCCGACATCACCCTTGAGCGCGCCGCTGAAATCGCCGGCGCCGGCGATGCCGATGTCGCGGGTCATGTTGATGGCCCGCCGGCCAGCGGCGGGTACGTCGAACACTTCGACGCCGTACGGGTGGGTGACCACGTAGGTGCCCGCAGTGGGCACATCGACGCGGATGCGCACCCGGGCGAAGCTCACCTGATCGCCTTCTACCGGCTCCTCGGCGGCGAAGGCCGCTTCGATTGCCGTGCCGTAGCTGAGGTCGATGCCGCGGGCGGCGTCGACGATGGCAGCGTCGGCAGTGAACCAGAAGGCCTCGTCGGGGAAGTTGCTGGGGAAGACGATGGGTTGGGTGTCATCGAACACGCCCGGTGTTGGCAGCAGGGTGCACATGTAGCTCGGGGCCCCAGGGGCGCCGGCGACACGTGAGCTGACCGCCTTGGTCAGGCACAGGTCCAGGGTTCGCCCGTGGGTGTCCTGATACCAGGCGGCAAAGCCGCCATTGGCGGGGTTGTAGGGACCGGTGTCGACGGCAGACAGCGCTGCCTGTGCCGGGAGCTGGAGCATGCTGGCGAAAATCGCCACAGCCAGCGGGTTGGGTATCGGTCGGTGCATGAGTCTATTCCTCCTGCAAACGGGCCCATGGACTTGGGGCGTCTGGCAGGGGAGCGGCAACAGCCGTGCCAAGTGGCTGGAAATGGGCTGGAGGGCTTGTGGGGCGGGGGGTCTGGGTTTTGGGCGGGTGTTTTAGTGCAGGTTGAATTTGGGGGGTGTTCCCCAGGGTTGGGGGTTGGGAAGGGTGGTGGGGCTGGGGGGTAGGGCTTGGGGTTTGCGGTGCGGCGTAGATCGAGCGCCGCCCGCGCGGCGCTTCGCGAAGCGCTTGCCTTGGGATTTTCAGCGCCCTTGAGATCGAGCGCCGCCCGCGCGGCTCGCGAAGCGCTTGCCTTGGGATCTTCAGTGCCCTTGAGATCGAGCGCCGCCCGCGCGGCGCTTCGCGGGGCAAGCCCGCTCCCACATTTGTTGCAACGTGCCGTTCCAGTCAGGCCATGGTTGTCCGCCTTGGCGCATGGCTCAAGACAGGTGAGGCGGCAGCAGTGCCAGCCGAAAGATCTCGTCGAGCCACCAAGGCTAACAACTATGGCCTATCAGGCCATGGCACGTTGCAACAAATGTGGGAGCGGGCTTGCCCCGCGAAGCGCCGCGCGGGCGGCGCTCGATCTCAAGGGCGCTGAA
>Ga0160474_100778_pt1 | contig 10438 bp, 4 predicted proteins | sample HID1975K_E11MG_FD_108240 | JGI IMG/M metagenome (GOLD analysis project Ga0160474, IMG submission 108240) | Enriched soil microbial communities from UW Madison campus, WI, USA - HID1975K_E11 MG | ecosystem: Environmental > Terrestrial > Soil > Unclassified | place: USA: Madison, Wisconsin...
CGTGAAGAACCTGTCGACCCTGCGTGGCGCCGAGTTCCTCGAAAACTACGGTGTGGCCATCGCCGACGGCCCGCTGGCTGGCCTGGCTGCACGTGCAGTGGTCGTGCTGGACGAAAACGACAACGTGCTGCACAGCGAGCTGGTCGGTGAAATCGCTGACGAGCCGAACTACGAGGCTGCGTTGGCTGTTTTGAAGTAAGGGAACTCCAGCCCCGCCCACCGCTCCAAGCAACACCCTGTAACGGCCCGGAACGATTTCCGGGCCGTTTTCGTTTAAAGTTCAGTGTTTTGGCAACGTCAGGCAAAGGTAAACCTCTGGTAAAGGGCCTTTGCTAAAACGATGCCAGTGCTTATCGTTCAACCCTCCCAAGTCGTCACTCCGAACAAGGTTCGTTCAACCCATGCAAGCGTCCAATTCCCGTTCTCCCCGTCGCTGGCTCGTCGGCCTGCTGATCCTGCTGCTGGTGGCCTTGCTGGCCTGGTGGCTGTGGCCCGCATCGCCTGCACATAAAGAAGCCAGCAGCGGGCGCATGGGCAAAGGCGGGCGCCCAGGTTTCGGGGCCTCCAGCGACCCGGTGCCGGTGCGTGTCGAGCCGGTTCGGGTGGGCGATTTCCCGCTGTACTACAAGGCGCTGGGCACGGTCACCGCGACCAATACCGTGAACGTGCGCAGCCGTGTGGCCGGTGAGCTGGTCAAAATCCACTTCAAGGAAGGCCAACAGGTCAAGGCTGGTGAACTGCTGGCCGAGATCGACCCTCGCAGCTACCGCATCGCCTTGCAGCAGGCCGAAGGCACCCTGGCGCAGAACCAGGCACAGCTGAAAAACGCCCAGGTCGACCTGGCGCGCTATAAAGGCCTGTATGCCGAGGACAGCATCGCTAAGCAGACCCTCGACACCGCAGAAGCCCAGGTCGCGCAATTCCAAGGCCTGGTCAAAACCAACCAGGCACAGGTCAGCGATGCGCGCCTGAACCTCGATTTCACCCAGATCCGCTCGCCGATCAATGGCCGGGTAGGCCTGCGCCAGCTCGACCTGGGCAACCTGGTGGCTGCCAACGACGCTACCGCGCTGGTGGTCATCACCCAAACCGAGCCGATCAACGTCGCGTTCACCCTGCCAGAAACCGAACTGAGCACCGTGCTGGAACGCTACCGCAGCGGCGCCAGCCTGCCGGTCGAGGCGTGGGACCGCAGCGACAGCAAGCTGCAGTCCACCGGGGTACTGGGCAGTATCGACAACCAGATCGACACCACCACCGGCACCCTCAAGTTCAAGGGCCGCTTCGAGAACAAGGACCTGGCGCTGTTCCCCAACCAGTTCGTCAATGTGCGCCTGTTGGCCGACACCCTCAAACAGGTGGTGCTGGCCCCGGCCGCGGCTATCCAGTTTGGCAACGATGGCACCTTTGCCTATGTGGTCAACGCCCAGAACACCGTCAATATCCGCAAACTCAAGGTCGGCGCCAGCGATGGCGAGAACAGCGTGATCGTTGAAGGCCTGGCTGCCGGCGATCGCCTGGTGCTGGAAGGCACCGACCGCCTGCGTGAAGGCACCAAGGTAGAGGTGGTCGAAGACAGCTCGCTGGTGCCAACCACCCCGGGCCAGCACCTGCAGGGCCAGGATGCCAAGGGCTCGGCCCAAGCCGGTGAAGCAGGCAAGGCGGGCGCATGAACCTCTCGCGCCTGTTCATCCTGCGCCCGGTCGCCACCACGCTGAGTATGCTGGCCATCGTCCTGGCCGGCCTGATTGCCTACAAGCTGCTGCCGGTATCGGCGCTGCCGCAGGTCGATTACCCGACCATCCGGGTCATGACCCTGTACCCAGGGGCCAGCCCGCAAGTCATGACCAGTGCGGTCACCGCGCCGCTGGAACGCCAGTTCGGGCAGATGCCGGGGCTGACCCAGATGGCCTCGACCAGCTCCGGCGGGGCGTCAGTGCTGACGTTGCGTTTCAGCCTCGACATGAACATGGATGTTGCCGAGCAACAAGTGCAGGCCGCGATCAACGCTGCCAGCAACCTGTTGCCCAGCGACTTGCCAGCGCCACCGGTCTATAACAAGGTCAACCCGGCCGACACGCCGGTGCTAACCTTGGCCATCTCCTCCAAGACCATGCCGCTGCCCAAGCTCAACGACCTGGTCGACACCCGCGTGGCCCAGAAGCTTGCCCAGATCAGTGGCGTGGGCATGGTCAGCATCGCTGGCGGCCAGCGCCAGGCGGTACGTATCAAGGTCAACGTCGATGCATTGGCCGCCAACGGCCTCAACCTCGAGGACGTGCGGACGCTGATCGGGGCGTCCAACGTCAACCAGCCCAAGGGCAACTTCGATGGCCCGACCCGGGTGTCGATGCTCGATGCCAACGATCAACTGCGCTCTCCTGCGGAATACGCCAACCTGATCCTGTCCTATAACAACGGTGCGCCGCTGCGCCTGAAGGACGTCGCCGAGATCGTCGATGGTGCGGAAAACGAGCGCCTCGCGGCCTGGGCCAACGAAAACCAGGCGGTATTGCTGAATATCCAGCGCCAGCCGGGCGCCAACGTGATCGAGGTGGTCGACCGGATCAAGGAACTGCTCCCCTCGATCACCGATAACCTGCCTGCCGGCCTGGACGTGTCGGTACTGACCGACCGCACCCAGACCATCCGCGCCGCGGTCAAGGACGTGCAGCACGAGCTGCTGATCGCCATCGTCCTGGTGGTCATGGTCACCTTTGTGTTCCTGCGCCGTTTCAGTGCCACCATCATCCCCTCGATCGCCGTACCGCTGTCGTTGATCGGCACCTTTGGCGTGATGTACCTGGCCGGGTTCTCGGTCAATAACCTGACCCTGATGGCCCTGACCATCGCCACCGGCTTCGTGGTGGATGACGCCATCGTCATGCTGGAGAACATCTCCCGCCACATCGAAGAAGGCGAAACGCCGATGCAGGCCGCGCTCAAGGGCGCCCGGCAGATTGGCTTCACCCTCATATCGCTGACCTTCTCGCTGATCGCGGTTCTGATTCCGCTGCTGTTCATGGCCGACGTGGTCGGCCGCCTGTTCCGCGAGTTCGCCATCACCCTGGCGGTGGCGATTCTGATTTCCCTGGTCGTGTCGTTGACCCTCACGCCCATGATGTGCGCGCGGTTGCTCAAACGTGAGCCCAAGGAAGAAGAGCAGGGCCGTTTCTACCGCGCCAGCGGCGCCTGGATCGACTGGCTCATCGAACACTACGGCCGTGGCCTGCAGTGGGTGCTCAAACACCAGCCGCTGACCCTGCTGGTGGCCGTGGCCAGCCTGGGGCTCACCGTGGTCCTGTACATCGCCGTGCCCAAGGGCTTCTTCCCGGTGCAGGACACCGGCGTCATCCAGGGTATTTCCGAGGCGCCACAGTCGACTTCGTTCGCCGCCATGAGCGAACGCCAGCAGTCGCTGAGCAAGGTGATCCTGCAGGACCCGGCGGTGCAGAGCCTGTCGTCCTACATCGGCGTGGATGGCGACAACGCCACGCTCAACAGCGGGCGCCTGCTGATCAACCTCAAGCCGCACGGCGAGCGGGATGTAACCGCTGGCGAGGTCATCAGCCGCCTGCAGCCGCAGCTCGACAAGCTGGTGGGTATCCGCCTGTTCATGCAACCGGTGCAGGACTTGAGTATCGAGGACCGGGTCAGCCGCACCCAGTACCAGTTCAGCCTGTCGTCACCTGACGCCGACCTGCTGGCGCAGTGGAGCGGCAAGCTGGTGCAGGCGCTGCAACAGCGCTCAGAGCTTGCCGATGTGGCCAGCGACCTGCAGGACAAGGGCCTGCAGGTGTACCTGGTGATCGACCGCGACATGGCCAGCCGCCTAGGCATCTCGGTTTCGCAGATCACCAACGCCTTGTACGACGCCTTTGGCCAGCGGCAGATCTCGACCATCTACACCCAGGCCAGCCAGTACCGCGTGGTGCTGCAGTCGCAAGCCGCCGCCAGCATCGGCCCGCAGGCCCTGGAGTCGATCCACGTCAAGGCCACCGATGGCGGCCAGGTGCGGCTGTCGGCGCTGGCCCGTATCGAGCAGCGCCAGGCGCAGTTGGCGATCTCGCACATCGGCCAGTTCCCGGCGGTGATGATGTCGTTCAACCTCGCCCATGGCGCGTCGCTGGGCGAGGCGGTCAAGGTGATCGAACAGGTGCAGCAGGACATCGGCATGCCGATCGGCGTGCAGACCCGCTTCCAAGGCGCTGCAGAAGCCTTCCAGGCCTCGCTGTCGAGCACCTTGCTGCTGATTCTCGCCGCGGTGGTGACCATGTACATCGTGCTGGGTGTGCTCTACGAGAGCTACATCCACCCGGTGACCATTCTCTCGACCTTGCCCTCGGCGGCGGTGGGGGCCTTGCTGGCGCTGCTCATCAGTGGCAATGACCTGGGGATGATCGCCATCATCGGCATCATCCTGCTGATCGGCATCGTCAAGAAAAACGCGATCATGATGATCGACTTTGCCCTTGAAGCCGAGCGCAACCAGGGCATGAGCCCGCAGGACGCCATCTACCAGGCCGCATTGCTGCGTTTCCGGCCGATTCTGATGACGACGTTGGCCGCGCTGTTCGGCGCCGTGCCGCTGATGCTGGCGACCGGGTCCGGTGCCGAGCTGCGCCAGCCGCTGGGCCTGGTGATGGTGGGCGGGCTGCTGGTCAGCCAGGTGCTGACACTGTTCACCACGCCGGTCATCTACCTGTACTTCGACCGCCTGGCCCGCCGCTGGCGCCCGGCCACTGATGCCAAGCAGGCTGAGGCATGAACCTGTCCGGACCGTTTATTCGTCGCCCGGTGGCGACGATGCTGCTGAGCCTGGCGATCATGTTGCTGGGCGGCGTCAGCTTCGGCCTGTTGCCGGTTGCGCCGCTGCCGCAGATGGACTTCCCGGTGATCGTGGTGCAGGCCAACCTGTCCGGCGCCAGCCCTGAGGTGATGGCCGCCACGGTGGCCACGCCTTTGGAACGCAAGCTGGGCAGTATCGCGGGCGTCACTACGCTGACCAGTAGCTCTAACCAGGGCTCGACGCGGGTGGTCATCGGCTTCGAAATGGGCCGTGACATCGACGGTGCGGCGCGTGAGGTGCAGGCGGCGATCAACGCCACTCGCAACCTGCTGCCCAGTGGCATGCGCAGCATGCCGACGTACAAGAAGATCAACCCTTCGCAGGCACCGATCATGGTGCTGTCGTTGACCTCTGACGTGCTGAAGAAGGGCCAGTTGTACGATTTGGCTGACACCATCCTGTCCCAGAGCCTGGCCCAGGTATCCGGGGTAGGGGAGGTGCAGATCGGCGGCAGTTCGCTGCCCGCCGTGCGCATCTCGGTGGAGCCGCAGTTGCTCAACCAGTACGGCCTGTCGCTGGACGAGGTGCGTACCGCCGTGTCCAACGCCAACCAGCGCCGGCCCATGGGTTTCGTCGAGGATGCCGAGCGCAGTTGGGAGGTGCGAGCGAATGACCAGTTGGAAGCGGCGAAGGACTACGAGCCGGTAGTGATACGCCAGCAGAACGGCACCATCCTGCGCCTGTCCGACGTAGCCACCCTCACAGACAGCGTTGAAAACCGCTACAACAGCGGCTTCTTCAACGACCAGAGCGCGGTGTTGCTGGTGGTCAACCGGCAGACCGGCGCCAACATCATCGAGACAGTCGACCAGATCAAGTCGCAGTTGCCGGCGTTGCAGTCGTTGTTGCCAGCCAGCGTGCAGCTGAATGTGGCTATGGACCGCTCGCTGGTGATCAAGGCCACCCTCAAGGAGGCCGAGCACACGCTGCTGATCGCGGTAGGGCTGGTGATTCTGGTGGTCTACCTGTTCCTCGGCAGCCTGCGTGCCTCGTTGATCCCGAGCCTGGCAGTGCCGGTATCGCTGGTGGGCACGTTCGCGGTCATGTACTTGTGCGGTTTCTCCCTCAACAACCTGTCGCTGATGGCGCTGATCCTGGCCACGGGCCTGGTGGTGGACGACGCCATTGTGGTGCTGGAGAACATCTCCCGGCACATCGAAGACGGCCAGCCGCCGATGCGAGCGGCGTTCCTCGGTGCCAAGGAAGTGGGCTTCACGCTGTTGTCGATGAACGTTTCGTTGGTGGCGGTGTTCGTCTCCATTCTGTTCATGGGGGGCATCGTACGTAGCCTGTTCCAAGAGTTTTCCATCACCCTGGCGGCTGCAATCATCGTCTCGCTGGTGGTCTCGCTGACCCTCACGCCGATGCTCTGCGCCCGTTGGCTGAAACCGCACCAGGCCGAGCAGAGCCGCCTGCAGCGCTGGAGCGACAAGGTTCATCAGCGCATGGTCAACGGCTATGACCGCAGCCTCGGCTGGGTGCTACGGCACAAGCGCCTGACATTGCTGAGCCTGCTGGCCACCATCGGTATCAACATTGCGTTGTATGTGGTGGTGCCCAAGACGCTGATGCCGCAGCAGGACACCGGCCAATTGATTGGCTTTATCCGTGGTGACGATGGCCTGTCGTTCAGCGTGATGCAGCCGAAGATGGAAACCTACCGTCGCGCCTTGCTGGCCGACCCTGCAGTACAGAGCGTTGCTGGCTTCATCGGCGGCAACAGTGGTACCAACAATGCGATGGTGATTGTGCGCCTGAAACCGATCAGCGAGCGCAAGATGGATGCCCAGAAGGTGATCGAGCGCCTGCGCAAAGAGATGCCCAAGGTGCCCGGCGGGCGGCTGTTCCTGATGGCCGACCAAGACCTGCAGTTGGGTGGCGGTGGGCGTGACCAGACATCGTCGCAGTACCTCTATACGTTGCAGAGTGGCGACCTGGCGGCCCTGCGCGAGTGGTTCCCGAAAGTGGTCGCGGCGGTGCGCGCATTGCCCGAACTGACCGCCATCGACGCCCGTGATGGCGCGGGTACCCCGCAGGTTACCCTGGTGGTCGACCGTGATCAGGCCAAGCGCCTGGGCATCGACATGGACATGGTGACCACGGTGCTCAACAACGCCTACAGCCAGCGGCAGATTTCGACCATCTACGACAGCCTCAACCAGTACCAGGTGGTGCTGGAGGTCAACCCGAAATACGCCTGGGACCCGAGTACGCTGGAACAGGTGCAGGTGATCACCAGCGACGGTGCCCGCGTGCCGTTGTCGACCATCGCCCACTACGAAAATAGCTTGGCCAATGACCGAGTCAGCCACGAAGGGCAGTTCGCTTCCGAAGACATCGCCTTCGACGTCGCCGAAGGCTACAGCCCCGACCAGGCCATGGCTGCAGTGGAGCGGGCGGTGGCCAAGCTTGGCCTGCCCGAGGAAGTCATCGCCAAACTCGGTGGCACCGCCGACGCCTTTGCCAAGACCCAGGAAGGCCAGCCCTTCATGATTCTTGGCGCGCTGGTGATGGTGTACCTGGTGCTGGGCATTCTGTATGAAAGCTACATTCACCCGCTGACCATTCTGTCGACCCTGCCCTCGGCCGGCGTCGGTGCCTTGCTGGCGCTCTACGTCACCGGAGGCGAGTTCAGCCTGATCTCGCTGCTGGGCCTGTTCCTGCTGATTGGCGTGGTGAAAAAGAACGCGATCCTGATGATCGACCTGGCCCTGCAGCTGGAGCGCCAACAAGGCCTGTCGCCGGAGGAATCGATCCGTCGCGCCTGCCTGCTGCGCCTGCGGCCGATCCTGATGACCACCCTGGCGGCCATCCTCGGCGCCTTGCCGTTGCTGGTGAGCCGTGCCGAGGGGGCGGAAATGCGCCAGCCTTTGGGCTTGACCATCATCGGCGGCCTGGTCTTCAGCCAGATCCTCACCCTTTATACGACGCCGGTGGTCTACCTGTACCTCGACCGCCTGCGTCACCGTTTCAACCATTGGCGCGGCGTGCGCACCGACGCCGCTCTGGAAACCCCGCTATGAATTTTGCCCAGACACCGCTTCACCGTGCCCTGCAGTCATTGACCCTGGGGCGTGGCTCGCGTCTGCTCGGCGCCAGTCTGTGCGTGGCGCTGCTCAGTGCCTGTACCCTGAGCCCGGACTACCACCGCCCCGAGCTGAGCACCCCGGCGCAGTACAAGCAGGCCGAGGGCTGGACCCAGGCCAAGCCCTCGGACGCGATCGCCCGTGGCGCCTGGTGGGAAGTCTACGGCGATGCCGGGCTCAATGCGCTGGTCGAAGAGCTTAACCGCAGCAACCAGACGGTTGCGCAGTCGGAGGCCCAGTACCGTCAGGCCCAGGCCCTGGTGCGCAGCAGCCGCGCCGCGCTGTTCCCCAGCCTGGACCTGAGCGCCAGCAAGAACCGTTCTGCTCAGGGTACTGGCAGCTCGAGTTCCAGCCTGTCGAACAACAGCAGCGGCATCCGTAACACCTACAACACCCAGCTCGGTGTGAGTTGGGAAATCGACCTGTGGGGCAAGCTGCGTGAGACGTTGAACGCTAACGAAGCCAGTGCCGAAGCCAGCTTCGCCGACCTTGCCTCGATCCGCCTGAGCCAGCAGTCGGAGCTGGTGCAGAACTACCTGCAGCTGCGTGTAATCGACGAGCAGAAGCGCCTGTTGGAAGCGACCGTGGCCACCTACGAACGCTCGCTGCGCATGACTGAAAACCAATACCGTGCCGGTGTGTCTGGCCCGGATGCGGTGGCGCAGGCGCGCACGCAGCTGAAAAGCACCCAGGCGGACCTGATCGACCTGATCTGGCAGCGTGCGCAGTTCGAAAATGCCATTGCCGTGTTGCTGGGCAAGGCCCCGGCGAATTTTGCCCTGGCAGACAGCAAGACCATCCCGGCGCTGCCGCAAATTCCAGTGACGTTGCCCTCGCAGTTGCTCGAACGCCGCCCGGACATTGCCTCGGCCGAGCGCAATGTGATTGCAGCCAATGCCAATATCGGCGTATCGCGGGCCGCTTACTTCCCCGACCTGAGCCTGAGCATGAGTGGCGGGTATTCGAGCAGCAGCTTCAGCAACTGGATCGAACTGCCGAACCGTTACTGGTCGGTGGGGCCTTCGCTGGCCATGACCTTGTTCGATGCGGGCAAGCGCAGCGCCGAGGTGGACCGCACCGTGGCGGTGTACGACCAGACCGTGGCGCAGTACCGCCAGACCGTGCTGGATGGCTTCAAGGAAGTGGAGAACTTCCTGGTGCAGCTGAAGGTGTACGGCGATGAAGCGGTGGTGCGCCAGGAGGCACTGGACGCGGCGCGTGAGTCGCTGCGCCTGACTGAAAACCAGTACCGTGCAGGGCTGATCGGCTACCTGGATGTGGTGAACGTGCAGACCACCGCGCTGAGCAACGAGCGCAGTGTGCTGAACCTGCTGCAGGGGCGGTTGGTGGCCAGTGTGCAACTGATTGCCGCGCTGGGCGGCGGCTGGGATGCCGAGCAGGCGTTTGCCGAACAGGAGTGATGGCCGGCCATTCATGCTTGGCTAAAAGCGCCACTTCTTGGACTTGCCCTCGATCGCTGTAGGAGCAGCCTTGTGCTGCGAAGAGGCCCTAACGGCTAATACATCGCTACCAGGCATGCGGGCCTCTTCGCAGCACAAGGCTGCGCCTACAGGTACGTATGCCCAGACGTGGCATACCAGCGCTTGGATCCATTCCCATTCGCAAAAACCCCGTGCGTTTCGCCAAAGCTTGAGTACAATCGTCAGCTTTTTCCGGGCCCCCTGGCCCGTCGCTGGAACTCCCAATGCTGACCGGTAGCTACTCCTCTTCGCTGGTGTTGATTTCGCTGTGCGTGGCGATCCTGGCGTCCTACACCGCCCTTGACCTGACCGGCCGTATTGCGACGGCCAAGGGCAGGGCTGTGCACCTGTGGATGGGGGGCGGTGGGTTGGCCATGGGGGTCGGCGTGTGGTCGATGCACTTCATCGGCATGCTCGCGTTCAGCCTGCCTATCGACCTGGGCTACGACCTTGGCCTGACTGCGTTCTCGCTGTTGATTGCGGTGCTGTCGTCAGGCTTTGCCTTGTGGCTGGTAAGCCAGCCGAGCCTGCCCTGGCTGCAGCTGGGCTTTGGCGCGTTGATCATGGGCGCGGGCATCAGTTGCATGCACTACACCGGTATGGCCGCGCTGCGCATGCTGCCGGGCATCGACTATGACCCTGCGCTGTTCGGCGCCTCGCTGATGATCGCCGTGGGCGCCTCGGCAGCGGCGTTGTGGATCGCGTTCCGCTTGCGCAAGCACACCCCTTACGTCCGGCAGGTTCGTGGCCTGGCAGCAGTGATCATGGGGATGGCCATCGTCGGCATGCACTACACCGGCATGGCAGCGGCCAATTTCCCCGAGGGCAGTTTCTGTGGTGCGCTGGCCGGTGGGCTGCAAGGCGACGGGCTGGTCTACCTGGTGTTGATCACCACCCTCGCAGTGCTGGCGGTAGCTTTGTTGACCTCGGTACTGGACGCGCGCCTCGAAGCGCGCACGGCGGAACTGGCCCGTTCGCTGACCCTGGCCAACCAGGAACTGACCCAGCTGGCCCTGCACGAC
>Ga0160474_100800_pt1 | contig 10264 bp, 12 predicted proteins | sample HID1975K_E11MG_FD_108240 | JGI IMG/M metagenome (GOLD analysis project Ga0160474, IMG submission 108240) | Enriched soil microbial communities from UW Madison campus, WI, USA - HID1975K_E11 MG | ecosystem: Environmental > Terrestrial > Soil > Unclassified | place: USA: Madison, Wisconsin...
GGACAACTGGCGCGTGGGCGGCAGCCTCTATCATCAGAGCAAAGTCTACCTGGGCAGCGTGGAGCAAGGTGCATACAGCCTGGTCGATCTGAACGCCAATTACCAGATCAACAAGAACCTGAGCGCACAACTGAACCTGAACAACGTGTTTGACAAGCAATATTACTCTGCCGTCTATAACTCGAACCTGGGCAACTATTACGGTGAGCCGCGTAACTTCGCTGTTACGTTACGGTACGAAAACTGACGTGGCCTGGTCTCGCCGCAGCCATGTGGTGTGCGGCGAGATTGCAGACCTGTACTGAACAGCAGTGGATGGCAGGTTTGGGTCGATAGCAGACGGTCGTGATCTGCGAAACCAGTTTTTTACCCATTCAGTGCATCCAGTCCGGCCGTTGGCGGGTATTACTTATGGGCGGCCTGTGACTGCCCAGCCAAATGACCTAACAGGAGCACTACCCATGAGCCTCAAACCCTCCGCCTGCCTGCTCGCCTGCGGCCTCGCCCTGGCGCTGCAACCCGCTCATGCCCAATCCGCGCTGCCAGATGCGGTCAAGGTCCCAGATGGCCATCGCGTCTTGCTAGAAACCGTCGGCGTCGGCGAGATCACCTACGAGTGCCGCGACAAGGTCAACACCCCCGGCCAGACCGAATGGACCTTCGTCGGCCCCAAGGCAGTGCTCAATGACCGCGCAGGCAAACAGGTGGGCGACTACTTCGGCCCGCCCGCTACCTGGCAGGCCACGGATGGTTCTAAAGTCACGGGTACTCAACTGGCTGTAGCACCGGCGGACAAAGGCGCCATCCCCTACCAGCTGGTCAAGGCGAACCCAGCCGAAGGCAAAGGAGCAATGCAGGGGGTCAGCTTTATTCAGCGTTTGGCCACCCGCGGTGGAGTGGCACCGGCAAGTGAATGTACGACACAGAACAAAGGTGACAAGCAGGTCGTCCAGTATCAGGCCGACTATGTGTTCTGGACAGCCAAGTAAAAGGCACTTGAGCAGACACCCAGCCATCGTTCATCTACGCTGGTTGGCAAGCCCCGGTTGGATGGCCGGGGCCCCTCGCATGATACAAGGAAGCCGCATACGTTGAATTCGCCAGTCGCCCCCTTCGACTTCCACCGCTGCCTGGAGGCCTGTGCACAGGGTGACCGGCGAGCCCTGCAGGCGCTCTACGATCACGAAGGTGCGCGCCTGCTGGGCGTTGCCCGGCGCATCGTGCGTGACGACGCCATCGCAGAGGACATCGTCCACGATGCGATCATCCGCATCTGGATGCGCGCAGCCAGCTTCGACCCGGCGCGCGGCTCGGCGCGGGGCTGGATCTACAGCATCACCCGCCACTTGGCGCTGAACACGATTCGCGATACACGCCGTGAAACGGTGCTGGAGGAAGCAGATATCGATGCGACGCCCACCTTTCACGGAGGGCTTGATGACATTGACCTGTGGTCAGGCTCGGCGAAAATCTACCGTTGCCTCGAGCAATTGCAGCCCTCACCACAGCGTTGCATCCTGCACGCCTATGTTGACGGCTGCAGCCACGCCGAAATTGCCCGGCTGTTGGGTGCGCCGTTGGGCACCGTCAAGGCCTGGATCAAGCGTAGCCTGAAGGCGCTGCGGGAGTGCCTGGAATGAAGCCGGATAATGACGAAGCACTAGACACCCTCGCCGGCGAGTTCGTACTGGGGACCTTGTCGGCCGAGCAACACGCCGCAATGATTGAGCGCCTGAGCACCGACCCATCCTTGCGCGACGCAGTGGATGCTTGGGAGGTACGCTTGCTGGAGCTGACCGCACTGGCTGCGCCACAGCCACCGAGCGCCCGCCTGTGGGGTCGTATCCAGCGCAGCCTGAACGAACTGGCTGCACTCTCCCCACCGCAACAAGCCAACTGGTGGCAGCGCCTCGGCTTGTGGCAAGGGCTGAGTTTTGCGGGGCTGGCTGCAAGCGCGGTCCTGGCGTTTACATTGTTTACTGCGCCCCCGCCCACCACCCAATTCGTGGTGGTATTGGTGACGCCGAACAGCCAGACCGCCGGCTGGGTGGTGCAGGCCAGCGACAGCCGCATGATAGAGCTGATCCCGCTTGGCAAGGATGCTGTCCCCGAAGGCATGGCCCTTCAGTTCTGGACCAAGGGCGAACAGTGGCAAGCACCGGTTTCACTGGGCCTGGTCAAACCCGGAGAGTCCTATCGTGTTCCGCTACAGAGCCTGCCACCGCTAGAGGCCAACCAGTTGTTCGAGCTGACATTGGAGAAAACCGGCGGTTCGCCTACTGGGCTGCCGACGGGGCCGGTGAAGTTCATTGGCCGCGCGGTAAAAGTGATTTGACCAAATAGATCTGAAGCCACTGACCGCTCTGGGTCGATAACGGCCATTCGCGAACGGCTGCTTTCGACCCAAAGCGGACGTAGTCAGCCCTGACAATTTGCCGTTCGGCGAGCCACACATTCACTGATGGAAGAGCAAACTCTTTTACCCTAGTGCTGCGGCGAATGCTTCTGGCGTCGGGCTCTCCTGCCATTGCGCGATCGTCCCCGGCAGCACCAGCCATGGCTGCTTGCGCCGTGTCCAGATATGCGCAACCGGCTCGAAACTCTCAGCGCCTTCCAGGATACCGGCCCGTACCACTCGCATGCCGGGTGCTGCCGTGGTCTCGTTGAACAGCCGGGTATGACATTTACCGCAGGCATGTTGGGTAGACGTTTGACCTTGGTGTTCATGCTTAAAGGTCGCCGTTTCGCCAGACACCTGAACAGCCGAAACCGCGCTCAGCATGTGCAGACCAAACGCACTGCCGCTCCAGCGCTGGCAGTTCAAACAGTGGCAGGCATACAGCGGCGGCATTTGCTGCGCCACGATCTCGATGGTGACTTGCCCACATCGGCACTGACCGGTGATTCTCATGCGTTGGTTCCTTACAATGACGCCCGGAAAAATGTGGGCGAATGATCGCTTTTCATGGGCTCGAGCAGAAGAGCAAATTAGGAGCAACTGTTGGCTAAGAATGTATGAGCGGCATTGAATGGGAAAGCCAGCGTGTATTTCTCGCCGTGTTACGCTCTGGAAGCCTGAGTGGCGCGGCGAAGTTGCTGGGTATCGCCCAGGCCACTGCGCGCCGGCGCCTTGACCATCTTGAACACGCTCTCGGTGTGAGTCTGTTCACCCGCACACCTCAAGGACTGACGCCTACTGCCGGAGCACAGCGCCTGATCGAACATGTGGAGGCCATGGATCTGGCCGCGCAAACCTTCAACCGCATGGCCAGCTCTGAAGCGTCGATGGATCACGGTACAGTCCGGCTGACCTGTGGCGAGTTGCTTGGCGTCGAGGTATTGCCCGACCTGCTGCGCCCTTTCCATTACGAACACGTCGGACTCAAACTTGAGTTGAGCATAAGCGATGCGCTTGAAGACATCGCCAGGCTGCAATCGGACATTGCGGTGCGGCTGATGCGGCCCAATGAAGCGGATATCACGGTGCGGCGTGTCGGCAGTTTGCGGATCGGCATACATGCCAGTGTCGCGTGCCTGGAGCGCTACGGTAATCCAGCCTCCATGCCGTCGCTGCGCCAGCGGCCGCTGATCGGGCCAGACAGACGCTCGGCGGATTTGCGTCGGTTTATCGAATCTGGTCTATGCGATGCCGACCAGCATTTCGCCATCGCCTCTGATCATCACCTTGCTCAGCTGGCCGCTCTGAAAGCGGGCTTAGGCTTCGGACTTTGCCCGACGCAAATCGCAAAATCGCACGGACTGGTACATGTGCTACCACTCGATTTTGGCTTTGAGGTAGACGTGTGGATCGCAATGCACAATGACCTGCGCAAAATTAACAGGATCGCTCAGGCGTTCGAGGTTCTTGGAGAGCAGTTGCATCAGTATCTATGCTTGGCCGATAAGTGAGCAGCGTAGGCCGTGGCATCCACTGTTTGTCTAAACGGCTGCAATGGGTCGAAAGCGGCCGGTCACGACGGACTGCTATCGACCCCATGTAGACAGTCCGGGCCGATACCCAGGCTAGAGCCTTTGAGGGATTAATTTCGATAGTTGATAACAGCCCTACATTTGATAGGGAAGTTGACCGAGTTTGCAATGAAACACTCATGGTGAGCATCGTCATGCAAGCGCATTGCAAGATCCCTATCTGATTGACTACTAATGATGATGTGAGGTCTTAGCTCTGCTTCCTTGAAGTGGCCCTTGCGCTGGCCATCGCCTTCGATCATACGGCCCACCGGGTGGTCAACGTATTCCAGCACGCACACATTGTTAACGGCGCACAGATGAAGATACCAGAGCTTGTGGCAGGCCGAGATCGATGCCAGCAACATGTCTTCAGGGTTCCAGCATTCGGGATTACCACGAAAAGCAGGGTCGGCGGAACCAGGGATAGGCGCTTTCCCTGGCGACTCGACAGTGAAGTCTCTCTGGTAAGCGGTATAGCTGGCAGTACCCTCACCGGTGTTGCCTATCCAATTGATGGTGACAGCATAATTGTGTTCTCTCATCGTCACTCCTGTGTTGAAAGATGCCCAGAAGATGATCCGCTCTTCTCGCGTTAGCACTGTAATCTTGCACGCTCAGTGTGGCTCCCAACCAGCTTCTCTTGTTTGCATTGACGCATCCGCTGGTTGTACGAAAGCAATGAGCCCCGGCCAGCGAGATAGCCTTATAGCTGGCATGACAGTGCTTGCCGTCGGGTTTGATATGGAAAAGCTAACGAACTCCCGACTCAGCCTGTGCATTCAATGTCAGCTATGGGTCGAAAGCGGTTATCTACGACCGGCAGCTAACGGCCAGAAGCGGCCGCTCGATTTCTTCCTTCAAACGCGAACGTAAGGTCTGTTTCTTAGCTATTGCTCAGGGCACGGATAAAGTCCTACCGCCCACCTTATGTGATTAATGAACAGACCTCATGAACCCTTGCCGATTTAACCATCTAGTCCCCACTCGGTAGCTCGCTTACTGTTCTCCCAACATCAAATTTTGGGAAATCCAGATGCACAAGCGCACACTCGGAAACAGTTCACTTGAAGTGTCAGCTCTGGGCTTGGGGTGCATGGGCTTGAGCCATGGCTACGGCCCCGCGACTGATACACAACAGGCCATTGCGCTGATCCGATCGGCGGTTGACCGGGGCGTAACGTTCTTCGATACCGCCGAGGTTTACGGCCCCTACCTGAACGAACAGGTGGTGGGCGAAGCCCTGGCACCGGTGCGCGATGAAGTGGTCATCGCCACCAAGTTCGGCTTCACCTTCGGCGACGACAATAAACAGCAGATTCTCAACAGCCGCCCCGAGCACATCCGTATCGCGGTCGAGGGTTCGTTGCGTCGACTGCAGACCGACTACATCGATCTGCTTTACCAGCACCGCGTTGACCCAGACGTGCCGATCGAGGACGTCGCCGGCGTGGTGAAGGACTTGATTGGCGAAGGCAAGGTCAAGCACTTCGGCCTGTCGGAGGCCGGTGCGCAGACCATTCGCCGTGCACACGCGGTGCAACCGGTCACAGCGCTGCAAAGCGAATACTCATTGTGGTGGCGTGAGCCTGAGCAGGAAGTCCTGCCGACGCTTTGGGAACTGGGCATCGGCTTAGTGCCGTTCAGCCCACTGGGTAAAGGTTTTCTCACCGGCACGGTGTCGGCGCAGACCACTTACGGCAGCGACGATTTCCGCAGCATCGTCCCGCGTTTCAGTCATTCGGCCCTGCAAGCCAATCAGGACCTGGTGGTGTTGATCCGTCAGATCGCCGCGCAGAAACAGGCCACACCCGCACAGATCGCGCTGGCATGGCTGCTCGCGCAGGCACCGTGGATCGTACCGATTCCGGGGACGACCAAACTGCCTCGTCTGGAAGAAAACCTCGGCGGCGCGGACGTCACGCTCGACGCCGCCGAACTCAAAGCGATCGATGCCGCACTGGCGCACATCCGCATTGAAGGCGAGCGCTATCCCGAAGCCCTAAAGGCGCGAGTCGGCCGATGAACAATGATCACGATCCGCTGCGGCGCACTGTGATCGCCGCCCTGGCCAGCGCCCCGCTGCTGTCGCTCGCCGACACGCAAGGCCACAGTGAAACACCCCGCTCAGGCTCGCGGATTCTGGTCGCGTATTTCTCGCGCTCGGGTAATACCCGCGTGGTCGCCGGGCTGATCCAACGTGGGCTGAATGCCGATCTCTTCGAGATTCGCCCGGCCCAAGCCTACCCCGAGGACTATCTGCAAACCGTTGAGCAGGCACGTCAGGAGCGTGACAGCGGCTTCGAACCCGAGCTGCAAAACAAGGTTCAGTTCTTGAGCGGCTACGACACGATCTATCTCGGCTTTCCGATCTGGGGTGAAACCGCCCCGCCGATCGTGCGCGCCTTTCTCAGCGCCCACGACCTTTCCGGCAAGACCCTTATCCCCTTCAACACCCACGGCGGTTATGGCTTGGGCAACAGCCGCAGCGTGCTGGTCAAGCACGCACCGAAGGCAGAGATTCTGGAAGGTTTTGTGATGCAGAGTGAGCAGGAGCGCAAGATCATGGAACGCGTGAACGGCTGGCTGAGCGATCACCCTCTTACGCGGTAATCGAATTCTGTACGGAGTGAAATCATGGAAATCCGCACGTTGGGCAACGGCCTGCAAGTGTCCGCACTCGGCCTTGGCTGCATGAGCATGACCTCGGCCTACGGGCCGCCTGCCGACAAAGCCAGCATGATCAGGCTGATTCGTTCGGCCTACGAGCAAGGCATCACCTTGTTCGACACCGCCGAAGCATATGGCCCGTTTGCCAATGAAGAACTGCTGGGCGAGGCCTTGCAGCCGATCCGCGAGCACGTCGTTATTGCCACCAAGTTCGGCTTCGATATCGACCTGATCACCGGCGCACGCGACGGGGGAACCAATAGCCGCCCGCAACATATCCGCGCCGTGGCCGAGGCGTCGTTGAGGCGCCTGCGTACCGATTGCATCGACCTGTTTTATCAGCACCGCGTTGATCCGCTGGTGCCCATCGAAGACGTCGCCGGCACCGTCAAGGATCTTATCGCCGAAGGCAAGGTCAAGCATTTCGGCCTGTCTGAGGCGGGTGTGCAGACCATTCGCTGGGCGCACGCGGTGCAAGCGGTCACGGCGGTGCAGAGTGAATATTCGCTGTTCTGGCGAGGCCCGGAATTGGAGCTGCTGGCAGTGCTGGAAGAACTGGGGATCGGTTTCGTACCGTTCAGCCCGCTCGGCGCCGGTTTCCTCACCGGGCAGATCGACGAGCACACGCAGTTCGATGCCAGCGATTTCCGCAACTTCGTCCCGCGTTTTTCCCCTGAAGCGCGCAAGGCCAACCTGGCATTGGTCAATGTGGTGAAAGCCGTCGCGCAACGCAAAAACGCCACGCCGGCGCAAGTGGCGCTGGCCTGGTTGCTCGCACAGAAACCGTGGATTGTGCCAATCCCGGGCACGACAAAGCAGCATCGACTGGAAGAGAACCTGGGCGCTGGCCAACTGCAATTGACCTGCGACGATCTGCGCGTGATCAACGAGCAGATGGCGCAGATTCAAGTGCAGGGGGAACGCCTTCCGGAGTCGGCATTGAAGATGACCGGACTCTGAGTCTGCCCAATCCGGCGCCACGTGCAGCGCCCTTTCACGCCTTACCGGAGTCGATCCGATGAACCGATTGATCGCACCACTCGTTGCTTTTTCATTCATGGCGGCAGAATCCCAAGCTGCTAGCGAAATCCGCGTTACGCCGAACGGCTCGCAGCCCTCGATCAAGGGCGCCGCGCAAAACTTCACCGGTAAGGTGCACGTTGATGGCCTCTTCAAGGGCGAGCCGCCGGCGCGCGTCGGAGGCGGCACGGTAACCTTTGAACCTAGCGCGCGCACGGCGTGGCACACCCATCCGCTGGGGCAAACGCTGATCGTCACCGCAGGCGTCGGCTACGTCCAACAAGAAGGTGGCCCGCGACAGGAGATCCGACCGGGCGACACTGTCTGGATCCCACCGCATACCCGTCACTGGCATGGCGCCACGGCCAGCAACGGCATGACCCACATCGCCATCGCTGAAGCCGAGGACGGCAACACCGTTACCTGGGCGGAGCAGGTCTCGGAGGCGCAATACGCCGGAGAATGAAGTTACGGAATGTGTCGATTCTGGTCACCTGGCATCTTCGCCGCAAACCGTCATCCGACCTCCAGGCCGCGCACCAGCGCGTTCGCGCCGCTATTGCAGCGGTCATGGCACTGTCGACTCATGAGTTCTGCTCAGAAGTCCATGCGCAATTTCGGGGTTAATCGAGACAACCATCCTCCGTACGATCCAGCGGCACCGCAGTGACCCACAAGCGATGGAGCCTCTCACGATGACCACTGACGCACGCAACAGCACTGCCATCCCCGCCCTCATGGCACTCTGTCTGGGTGTTGGGGCGATGTTCAGCGTTACCACTCAAGCAACCGAGGCATCGCAGACCATGGCTAGCACGCCCGCCAGCACAGCTACCTTGTCGCGCCAACAACAAGCGATTCCCCTGATCGCCGCGTTCATGGCCACCAGCGACATACCCCACCTCAACACCGCGCTCAATCAAGGGCTCGATGCCGGCTTGACCATCAGCGAAACCCGGGAAATCCTGATGCAGCTGTACGCCTATGTGGGCTTCCCGCGCAGCCTGAACGCCTTGAACGAGCTGATGACGGTGGTGCAGACGCGCAAACAGCGCGGTATCGAAGACGCCCCGGGGCGTGAACCGAGCCGGGCGATTCCGATCGGGGATGAGCTGCTGGCTGCCGGCACCGCGAATCAAACCAGAATCTCCGGCGCCCCGGTCAAAGGCCCGGTGTTCGAGTTCGCTCCGGTGATCAACCAATTCCTGCAAACCCACCTGTTCGGCGACATCTTCGAGCGCGACAACCTCGACTGGCAAAGCCGCGAACTGGCGACTGTCGGGGCGCTGGCGGCAACGCCTGGGGTCGAGCCGCAATTGCGCTCGCACATGGCGGCGAGCTTGCGCGTCGGCCTGAGCACGGCACAGTTGCGCGAGGTCACGGAACTGCTGAAGAAACACAGCGATGCGCAGACGGCGGAACGTGCCAATACCGCGTTGACCCAGGCCCTCGCGGCTTCGGGGAAATGACATGAAATCTGCAAAGTACCTGCTGAGCATCCCGCTGTTGAGCCTGTTGACGGCCTGCGCGAACCACCCCGATGACGCGGTCAATCGCCACGGCGGTGATGTGCGACTGATCCACTTGCCGGAGATCGGTATTAACGGCAATACCCACTTCCCCATGTCGGATCTGAACAACGTGCAGATCGCTGACATGGTCGCGCAATTCCTCAACGAAAAACAGCTGGACTGAGCCAGACACTTCTGCAACTGCCGCCCTTTTTGATTGCCCAGGAGTTACACGTGAAACACACGCTCAAAGCCACATTCATGTCGGCATTGGTCGGCCTCTCGGCGGGCGAAGCCTTGGCCGCCGATTACAAAAAGAACCCGTTCACCCTCGCCTACGACGGCGCGATCAGCAAGAACGAACCGGGCAAGGTCAACATCCATCCGGTCAGCTACAAACTCAACGGTCTGGATATCGCCGCCAACGTCTACACCCCGGCTAACTATGACGCGAAGAAGACCTACCCGACCGTGGTCGTTGCACACCCCAATGGCGGCGTGAAAGAACAAGTCGCCGGTCTGTATGCCCAACGCTTGGCCGAACAGGGCTACATCACCATCACTGCCGATGCGGCGTACCAGGGCTCCAGCGGTGGTCAGCCGCGCAGCATCGATAAACCGGCGTATCGCATCGAAGACATTCACGGCATGGCCGACTTCATCAGCCAGTTTGCCGGCGTCGATGACAAGCGCCTGGGCCTGCTCGGCATCTGTGGCGGCGGTGGTTATTCGTTGGCGGCAGCGCAAACCGACAAACGCTTCAAATCGCTGGCAACGGTGAGCATGTTCAACTCGGGCCGGGTACGTCGCAACGGCTACAACGACTCGCAAATGGACAGCATTGCGCAACGCCTGCAACAGGCGTCAGCAGCTCGCGCGCAAGAAGCCGCCGGCGGCGCGGTGCTGTATTCGGGCGATGCCAACCTCACCGACGAGCAGATTGCCAAACTGCCCTTCGAGTTGTACCGCCAAGGTTATGAGTACTACTGGAAGACCCACGCGCACCCGAACTCGACCTTCAAATACACCACCAGCAGCCTGATCGACTTGATGCGTTTCGACGCCACTGATCATATAGAGCTGATCAACCAACC
>Ga0160474_100815_pt1 | contig 10156 bp, 6 predicted proteins | sample HID1975K_E11MG_FD_108240 | JGI IMG/M metagenome (GOLD analysis project Ga0160474, IMG submission 108240) | Enriched soil microbial communities from UW Madison campus, WI, USA - HID1975K_E11 MG | ecosystem: Environmental > Terrestrial > Soil > Unclassified | place: USA: Madison, Wisconsin...
AGAGCAGCTGACCAAAGTCAGCCACACCTGCTTCCAGGTGCTGGCCTACGAACCCTACGTAGAGCTGTGCGAAAAGATCAACAAGCTGGTCCCAGGCGACTTCGACAAGAAGACCCTGCTGGTCACCACCGGCTCCGAAGCCGTTGAAAACGCCGTCAAGATCGCCCGTGCCGCCACTGGCCGCGCTGGCGTGATCGCCTTCACCGGCGCCTACCACGGCCGTACCATGATGACCCTGGGCCTGACCGGTAAGGTCGTGCCGTACTCCGCTGGCATGGGCCTGATGCCAGGCGGCATCTTCCGCGCACTGTTCCCGAACGAACTGCACGGTGTGAGCGTCGACGACGCCATCGCCTCGGTTGAGCGCATCTTCAAGAACGATGCCGAGCCTAAGGACATCGCCGCGATCATCCTCGAGCCCGTACAAGGCGAAGGCGGCTTCCTGCCAGCGCCGAAAGAGCTGATGCAGCGCCTGCGCGCCCTGTGCGACCAGCACGGCATCCTGCTGATCGCCGACGAAGTGCAGACCGGCGCTGGCCGTACTGGCACCTTCTTCGCCATGGAACAGATGGGCGTTGCGCCTGACCTGACCACCTTCGCCAAATCCATCGCTGGCGGCTTCCCGCTGGCCGGTGTGTGCGGCAAGGCCGAGTACATGGACGCCATCGCACCAGGCGGCCTGGGCGGCACCTACGCCGGTTCGCCGATCGCTTGCGCCGCGGCCCTGGCCGTGATCGAAGTGTTCGAAGAAGAAAAACTGCTGGACCGCAGCAAGGCTGTTGGTGAGCACCTGGTTACCGGCCTGCGCAAGATCCAGGAAAAGAACCCGATCATCGGTGACATCCGTGGTCTGGGCTCGATGATTGCCGTTGAAGTCTTCGAGAAAGGCACTCACACCCCGAATGCTGCTGCCGTTGGCCAAGTGGTTGCCAAGGCACGTGACAAGGGTCTGATCCTGCTGTCTTGCGGCACCTACGGCAACGTCCTGCGTATTCTGGTCCCGCTGACCGCCGAAGACGCACTGCTGGACAAAGGCCTGGCGATCATCGAAGAGTGCTTCGCCGAACTCGCCTAATGTGACACGCTTCAGAAAAAACCCGCCTCGGCGGGTTTTTTTTGTGCCCAGAAAACGCGATGGACGCTATCGTTGACGCAGGACTTGCCTTGGAAGCTGCGACGGATTGCGTGTCAGGGATATTCAGGAGTTGGCCATGAGCGCTGTAGACCCCACCCCACCTTGCGTACTGATTGTCGAGGGCGACCCGTGGGTGCGTGACATGCTCAAGGAGATGCTGCTCAGCGTGCGTTGCGACGCCCGTCTGCAGGTCTGCGCCGACGGCTCGCAGGCGCTGAGCGCGCTGTCGAGCAAGCCCGACCTGATCATCGCTGCGCGTGAGCTGGCCGGCGTCGATGGCCTCGACCTGCTGCGCAAGGTCCGCGCCAAAGGCCCGGGGTTGCCGTTCATTCTCATGAGCAGCCGCAGCGACAGTGCCAGCGTGCGCGAAGCGTTGCCCCTGCACCCCACCGCTTACCTGAGCAAGCCCCTGAACCTGGATAACCTGCGCAAGCGCCTGGAAGAACTCCTGCTAGCCGTTGGCGAAGAAATCGCCTGCCCGGTGCCGCCTTTGCAGCCGGGTGCCAGCCTGACCGGTTACCTCGAGCAGCGCCGCGCAACGGCCGATGGCGGGCCGCTGCTGGCCGATGTGCAGGTGGCGATCAAGCGCGCGCTGAACCCTCAGGGCCTGAACCTCAAGGTGCTTGAAGAGGAAGTGCGCAACGACCCGCAGGTTACCGCGGTGCTGATCGCCGCCGCCAACAGCGCCGCCCTGCACCGCGACGCGCCCGTGCAAACGTTGCTGCAGGCGTTGAACAAGCTTGGCAGCACCCAGAGCATGAACCTCATCCTGGGCATGACCCTCAAGCGCAGCGCACGGCTGAGCGACCCCTTGCTGGCGCAGCACGCGGCGCACTTCTGGAACCTCTCGCTGCACTGCGCTGAGTACGGCCGCAGCCTCGCGCGTATGTTGGAGCTGGATGAAGGGCGTTGTTACTGCGCCGGGCTGTTGCATTGCCTGGGCGACCTGGCAGTGCTGCGCTGCCTGCAAGAGTGGCGCCTGGCCGGCGGTGAGTTGGACGAGGGCACGGTCCGCAAGTCGCTCGATGAATACGGCGCGGCATTCGGTTCGGCGCTGCGCACACGCTGGCGCTTGCCACTGGCACTGCGTGAATTGATCGCGGCCATCTACCAACTGGGCGGTGGCGTGTATTCGCGGGAGATCCTGGCGATGAACCTGGCCGGGCAATTGTCACGGCTGCCGGCTGAGCATGGGTTGGAGCAGGTTGCCAGTAACAAGACTGCGCGGCTGCTCAAGCTCGGCTTGGCGGAGCTGGGCCGGTTGCGCAAGGTTGAGAACCCGGAGGTGAAGCCGCAGCGTGAAGAACTGCCTGTGGATGAGAGCGGCGCTGATACCTGATCTTAAGAAAACCGAGCAAAAGCGTGCACAGGTTTCATTCGTGCACGCTTTCTTGCCTAGCCAGAAATGACAAAACCCAGCCTAGGCTGGGTTTTGCAGGTCCCTCAAGGGGAATAAAACGCTAAGTGCCTCTACGGGCTACGGTGGCAAGATAATCGGGATGACCGATGTTGTCAAATCTTGAGTAAGGAGGCTGCGTTCATTACTTTGATTACGGCGCGTTGCAGCCGTTCGACAACTTCACGGGTAAGTATCAGGTCAAGGTGTCCTCGTCCAGTTTGCCTGGGTTTAAACAAGCGCTCTCTGCTTACTTGGGCTACCAAATCAGATTTTGCCCAGCGTGTTCGCTGCTTGAAATAAGGTAGTTCTTCAATCAGATGAGCAGGAAGCTCAACGTGCCACCCTCGGCTTAGCTTTCCAGCATCCCTGGTCGAGGAGAGAGGCACCACTATGCAGGCATTTGGATCGATTTTTCCATTGAGGACCACTACCAGTCGGTTTTTTACCATTTCAGGTTTCAAGCGATAATCATAAAGGGAAGGGGAGGCCAAGGCTGACCTACAGGTTTGGTAGTCTCCATAGTTGCACTCCAGCACTTGTCCGACCTTCGGCTCAAATTTTATAGCCATGTTTCACCTAGACGTCTTTACGACGTTCAGGATGATGTCACACGCATATAGTTAAGTGTTTGATCTGCTGTGCTTCGATATGAATAGAGACGCGTCTTACACCGAAGCGCTAAAAAGCAGTAGGACGTCATTTTAAATTGAATGCGGGATTCTCATTTTCGGAAATACCCTACAGAAATCACAGTACATTCCCATTGACCACAAATTGTTCTAATTAGAATGCAGCGAGTTGGTAAGTCTATCTATCCGCGAACGATCTGATTCTTCCCCTGCCGCTTGGCCCGATACATCGCCGCATCGGCGCGGGCGAACAGGCTGTCCAGCGACTCATCCTCATCCGTCAACGCCGTCAGCCCCTGGCTCACGGTCACCCCGTAAACGTGCTCGTCGTGGCTGAAGCTCAGCCGTTGGATCTCTCGCTGCAAACGCTCGGCGATCTGCTCGGCCACCTGTGCATTACAGCCTGGGAACACGGCCGCAAACTCCTCGCCACCAATACGTCCAAACTGGTCCCCTCGCCGTAGCACGGCTTTGCCGCTGTCGGCGATACGCTGCAGCACCTGGTCGCCTTCCTGGTGCCCGTAGCTGTCATTGATCTGTTTGAAATCGTCGATGTCCAGCAGCAGGAAGGCCAGTGGCGTGCCGTCCTCGCGGGCGCTGTCGAAGGCCTGCTGGGCACATTCGAAGAAGTGCCGGCGGTTGCTGCTCTGGGTCAGCACGTCGGTGGTGGCCAGACGATGCAGTTCGCCTTCGAGTTGCTTCTTTTCGGTGATGTCTTCGGCGATACCGACAACGATGACCCGCTGTTCGCCCTCGCGGTGCTGGTTGATGTAGCACTTGTCACTCAGCCAGCGTACCTGGCCTTCGGCATTGAGAATGCGGTATTCGCGGTCTTCCACCGAGCCTTTGAGCAGCACTTGGGCCAGGCTGCGCTCGGCGTACTCCAGGTCGTCGGGGTAGATGCTGTCGCGCCACTCGTTGTAGTCGGCCAGCACCAGGCTGATCGGGCGGCCAAAGATACGTTCGTACGCCGGGCTGACGTAGAGCACCTGGCGGGCTTCCCAGTCAAAGGCCCAGAGCACGGCATTGACGCTGTCCAGCAATGAACTGAAGAGTTGTTCGCGTTCACTCAGGCGGGCGACTTCGCCTTGGGCGTGCAGCAGGGCCAGCAAGGTCTTGGCGGCTTCTGGAGGTGGGGTGCCGGGCAGGGAAGTTGGAATGTTCTTGGCCATGTGCACGAGCGAGTCTCGACAAGTGAGCGTGCGGCCAGCATCAGGCCCGCCACGCGGGCGATGTGCCGAATTGGAGTGGTGGGCAGGGGGGGAAGTTCCAGGCGGCACGCCCTGCCAGAAGGGCGTGCCGATCAACGGCGGTCAGGCGCCGGTTGGGCGCAAGGAGTAGGTTTTAAGTTGTGCGGCGAAGTCGTGCAGGGCATGGATGCCGCTGGCTTCGGCCTCGTGCACCCAGTCCTTCATGGCCGCGAGCATGTCGTGGCCATTGGCGCTGGTGCGTGCCCAGATTTGCTGCAGGGCCAGGCGTTTTTCGTAAATGACCTTGAGGGCCTGGCTATGCGCGAGCAGCGTCTCGATGCGCACGTGGTGGCGGTCTTCCAACAGGCTGGTCTCCCGCGACAGCAGGCGCTTGGCGCGGCGGAAACGGTGGCGCATCGACGCGTCGACCTTGGCCAGCTCTTGCTGCACCAGCGGGCCGATCACCAGCTTGCGGTACTGGGCCATGATCTGGAAGCGATTGTTGAGGATCGCCATGGCAGTGTCCATGTCCAGGTTGGCCTTGCCTTCGACCCTGTGGGCGATCGGCGCCACGCGCTGCACCTTGGCCAGGCGCAGGAAGCAGAACAGGCGTATCCAAGCCCAGCCCATGTCGAACTCCCAGCGTTTTACCGACAGCTTGGCCGAGTTGGGGTAGGTGTGGTGGTTGTTGTGCAGCTCTTCGCCACCGATGACGATGCCCCACGGCACCAGGTTGGTGGCGGCGTCCCGGCATTCGAAATTGCGGTAGCCGACGGCATGGCCCAGGCCATTGACCACGCCAGCGGCCCAGAAGGGAATCCACATCATCTGCACCGCCCAGATGGTGATGCCAAGCGTGCCGAACAGCAGCAAGTCGATCACCGCCAGCAGGGCAATGCCGCCTAGCTTGTACCGCGAGTAGAGGTTGCGCTCGATCCAGTCGTCCGGGCAGTTCTTGCCGTAGATGCGCAGGGTTTCGGGGTTGCGTGCCTCTTCGCGGTAGAGCTCGGCGCCTTTGCGCAGGACCGTGCTCAAACCCTTGTGCACCGGGCTGTGCGGGTCGTCCGGGGTTTCGCACTTGGCGTGGTGCTTGCGGTGGACGGCGGTCCACTCGCGGGTGTTCTGCGCCGTGGTCAGCCACAGCCAGAAACGGAAGAAATGCTTGAGCGCGCCGTTGAGCTCCAAGGCCCGGTGCGCGGAGTAGCGATGCAGGTAAACCGTGACGCTGACGATGGTCACATGGGTCATCAACAAAGTGATGCCGACCAGTTGCCAGGCCGACAAGTCGAGCAGGCCGTTGTACCACATAGGTGTTAAAACCCTCGAGAACACAGGGGAAGGGTCTGATTATCCCTTGGCAGGGAAATAAAACCAGTCACCCTTTCAGATAGGACGTCACGACATGTTTCACCCTTTATAATGCGCGCTCTTCGTTCATGGGCCATTCCACCCGACATGTCTGTTTCCGTTCGCGACGCCTTGCGCATGGCTGCGCTCTATGTGGTGCTGTCGATCCTCTGGCTGGTGCTGGCAGAGATGCTCCTGCATGGCATGACTGACGACCCGCTGGCACTGACGGTGGGGCGGCAGATCAATGTGGTGATCTGGGTCTTGTTCAGTGCGGTGCTGATTTTCGTGTCGCGGGCACGGCTGCTCAATTTCATCGGCATTGGCGCGCGCCTGCGCTGCGAAGACCGCGAGCGCCTGCGCATGGCGGCGGCGGTGTTCGACAGTACCCTCGAAGGGGTGCTGGTGACTGACCGCCAAGGCCTGATCGTGCACGTCAATCGCGCCTTCATGCGTATCACCGGTTACCAGCAGGACGAGGTCATTGGCCAGCGCCCGAACAAGTTCAAGTCGGGCCGCCATGGGGCGTCGTTCTATCAGCAGATCTTTGCCACCCTGGCCGAAAAGGGCGAATGGAGTGGCGAGATCTGGAACCGCCGCAAAAGCGGCGAGATCTACCCGCAATGGCAGACGATCTGCGCCATACGCGATGACGCTGGCGAGCTGAGCCATTACGTGGCGGTTTTCAGCGACATCAGTGCGATCAAACATACCGAGCAGGAACTGGCCTACCTGGCCCATCACGACCCGTTGACCGGCCTGCCCAACCGCCTGCTGTTCACCGACCGCGTCGAGCAGGCGCTGGTGACGGCGCAAGCCAACAAACGCGGTTGCGGTTTGCTGCTGCTCGACCTGGACCATTTCCAGAGCATCAACGACGGCCTTGGCCACACCATCGGCGATCAGTTGCTCAAGCTGGTGGGCGAGCGCCTGGGCGAGGTGGTGGGCAATGGGGTGACCCTGGCGCGCTTGGGGGGGGACGAGTTCGGTGTACTGGCCGAGAACTGCCAGCAAGTCGGCCAGGCGGGCAAGCTGGCGCAACGCATCATCGAGCGTATGCGCGAGCCATTCGTGTTTGATGGCCATCGCCTGTTCATCAGTGTCAGCGTCGGCATCAGTTTGTTCCCCAGCGATGCACTGGGCACCGAGCAGCTGCTGCGCAATGCCGACGCGGCACTGTTCAAGGCCAAGAGCAGCGGGCGCGCCTGCTATGCGCTGTACACCGAAGAGCTGACCGCGCACGCCCAGCACCGGGTGGAAACCGCCGGCGAGCTGCGCCGTGCCTTGGAGCAGGATGAACTGCGGGTGTACTTCCAGCCGGTGCATGACCTGGCCACGGCCGAGCGGGTAGGGGTCGAGACCCTGGTGCGCTGGGCGCATCCACAGCGCGGCCTGGTGCCGCCGAGCGAGTTCATACCGATCGCCGAGCGCACCGGGTTGATTGCCGAAATCGACACCTGGGTGCTGCGTCAGGCTTGCCTGCAGATGGTGCAGTGGCAGCGCGAAGGCCGGCAGCTGGCGTTCGTCGCGGTGAATATCTCAAGCCGTCTGTTTGGCCAGCACGCGTTGTATCGGCAGGTGGCCGAAGTGCTGCACGAAACCGGCCTGGCCCCGGCGATGCTGGAGCTGGAAGTAACCGAGAGTGCGGTGATGGAAGACCCGGAAGTGGCGCTGGAGCAGCTGCATCGCCTGCGTGAACTGGGCGTGACCTTGGCGATCGACGACTTTGGCACGGGGTATTCGTCGTTGCTGCGGCTCAAGCGTTTGCCGGTGCAGAAGCTGAAGATCGATCAGGGCTTTGTCGCGGGCCTGCCTCATGACGATGACGACATCGCGATCGTGCGGGTGATCATTGCCCTGGCCCGCAGCATGGGCATGCAAGTGCATGCCGAGGGCATCGAGCAGCAAGAGCAGGCCAGCTTCCTGCTGCAGGAGCAGTGCCAGTTGGGCCAGGGTTACTGGTTCGGCCGGCCGGTGCCGGCGCAGGATCTACCTTGGGGGTGATGGGTCGCCGGTGAGATCCTGGGGCTGCTTCGCAGCCCATTCGCGACGCAATGCCGCTCCTACAAGAATCGCGACCCCTATAGAAGCAGCCTTGCCGGGGCGCCGGACCGCTAACGACTCACCGCTTGTTCAACTCCTTCGCCAGCCGATCCCCACCCAGTTGAATCAACGCCACCAATGCCACCAGCATGGCGATCACGGTCAGCATGATTTGGCTGTCAAAGCGCTGATACCCATACCGATAGGCAATGTCGCCCAGCCCACCGGCGCCAATCGCCCCGGCCATGGCTGACGAGTTGATGAGGGTCACCAGGGTAATGGTGAACCCCCCGACGATGCCGGGCAGCGCTTCGGGCAGCAGCACATGCCAGACGATGTGCCAGCGCCGGCAGCCCATGGCTTGTGCCGCTTCCACCAGGCCGTGGTCCACTTCGCGCAAGCTCACCTCGGCAATCCGGGCAAAGAAGGGGGTGGCGGCGATGGTCAGCGGCACCACGGCCGCCCACACGCCATAGGTGGTGCCTACCACCAGGCGGGTGAAGGGGATCAGCGCGACCATCAGGATCAGAAACGGGATCGAGCGGAACAGGTTGACGAACGCGCCCAGCACCCGGTTCAGCAGCGGTGCCTCGAAGATGCCGCCCTTGTCGCTGGTGACCAGCAGCACCGCCATCGGTACACCGACCAACAGCGCGATCAGCGACGACACGCCGACCATCAGCAGGGTGTCGAGCAAGCCTTCAAGCAGGCGATCAAACCACATGGCCCAGTACCTCCACATCTTCGGCCCAACGGCGGGCACGCTCCAGCAATTGGTGGGTGTCGTGTGGCGAATGCTGCACCGACAGGATCAACTGCCCAAGGGCATGCTCACCGATGGTTTCAACGCCACCTTGCAGCAGGCGCACGCGGCCGCCGAGGTCGGTGAACAGGGCAGAAAGCTCCGGCTCGCCGAGCAAGGTCAGCTTGAGCACCACGGCGCTGTCGCGGCTTTGCGGGCTGGCCTTGAGGCTGGCCTGCAAAGTCGTGGGCAGCTTGGCCTGCAAGGGCGCGAGCAAGGTCCGCGTCACTTCATGGCGCGGTGTGCCGAATACCCGCCAGACTTCCCCTTGCTCGACCACTTCGCCGCGCTCCAGCACCACCACGCGGTGGCAGATATCGCGGATTACCGCCATTTCATGGGTGATCAGCACGATGGTCAGGCCCAGGCGCAGGTTGATATCACGCAGCAGTTCAAGGATCGAGGCCGTGGTTTCAGGGTCGAGTGCCGAGGTGGCCTCGTCGCACAAGAGGATCTCGGGGTCGTGCACCAGCGCCCGAGCGATGCCGACGCGTTGCTTTTGCCCGCCCGACAGCTGCGCGGGGTAAACGTGGTGCTTTTCCTGCAGGCCGACCAGCTCCAGCAGTGCGCGCACCTTGCGCTGGCGCTCGGCCTTGGGCACGCCGGCCACTTTCAGCGGCAGCTCGACGTTCTGCCACACGGTCTTGGCCGACATCAGGTTGAAGTGCTGGAAAATCATGCCGATGCGCCGGCGCAGCGCAACCAAGCGGTCCTCGTCGAAGGGCGCGATGTCCACCTGGTCGATCAGCACGCGGCCCTGGCTGGGTTGTTCCAGGCGGTTGATGGTGCGCAGCAGCGACGACTTGCCGGCGCCGCTGCGGCCGATGATGCCGAAGATCTCGCCATGGCGGATGTTCAGGTCGATGCCTTGTAAGGCAGGCTGAGCCTGGCCAGGGTAGGTCTTGCCGAGGCCGATGAAGCGCACGTGGGCTTCGTTGACCTCTGGGCGCAGGGCCTGTTCCTTGGCCGTTGGCGGCAATGGTTGGGGTGTCGGCGCCCTGAGCGCGCTGGCCTGGCTCATGTCAGCCCTCCCAACCGGCCTGGTAGAGGTTGCCGTGGGCTTTGTTCAAGGCCGCGCGCACCGCGGGCGAGTGTTGGTAGATATCGACGAACTTGGCCAGGCGCGGGTCGTCCTTGCTTTGCGGGCGAATGACGAACTGGATCACGTACTCTTTGTTTTCCAGGCCATCGAACAGCAGCGCGGAGGTGGCGTCGAAGCTGTTGGCCAGGCGGATGTAGGCCGGGTAGCCCTGGACCAGGTCGGCGTCATCATAGGCGCGCACCAGTTGCACCGCCTCGACCTGAAGGATTTTAAGGTGCTTGGGGTTGGCGATGATGTCGTCTTCCGTGGCCTTGTAGCCGACCCCAGGTTTAAGCGTGATCAGCCCCGCCTTGGCCAGTAACTGCAGGCCACGGCCGCTGTTGATCGGGTCGTTGGCGATGGCCACGCTGGCGCCTTCGGGCAGCTCGGCGAAGTTTTTGTACTTTTTCGAGTACAGGCCGACGTTGTTGATGATGCCTGGCGCGTAGGGCACCAGGTTGAAGCCCGCAGCGGCCTTGGCGTTTTCCAGGAACGGGATGTGCTGGAAGTAGTTCACGTCGATGTCGCCG
>Ga0160474_100816_pt1 | contig 10143 bp, 6 predicted proteins | sample HID1975K_E11MG_FD_108240 | JGI IMG/M metagenome (GOLD analysis project Ga0160474, IMG submission 108240) | Enriched soil microbial communities from UW Madison campus, WI, USA - HID1975K_E11 MG | ecosystem: Environmental > Terrestrial > Soil > Unclassified | place: USA: Madison, Wisconsin...
CAGCCAGGTACCCAGCAGCAACCCGCTGACAATCCCGACCGCCAAGCCCCAGAACAGCCGCTGCACACTTATCCACAGGTGCCCCCAAAGCTCCCCGGAGCCAAACTCCAGCGCGCTCTCCCACACCCGCGAAGGCGCCGGCAAAATCTGCTCGCTCATCCAGTGTTGCTGGCTGGCGACCACCCACAACACCGCGATCAACACCGGCAATACCCAAGAAAGGTACGCAGCCCTCGTGTAGGAGCTGCCTTGCGTCGCGAAAGGGCCGCGAAGCGGCCCCCGAAGCCACCCCCAACTCCTGTTCAGAATTCCATTCATCGGCATCTCTCGAACGAAGCGTTGTTATCTTATGCACTAATGGAATTAAAAAATCATAAGTGCGCATTTCAAGAGATAAGAGCATGCAACCCTTGCATGCGCAAACCCCTTACCGTTGCGTTTTCCTCATATTTTCCATGCGTTCTCCGCAAGCCCCCCGCAGGCCCGCAGCGCGCCTGATTTATGCCTTCTGGTTACTAAAAAATGAAGTTTTGATCTTTGGCGGTTCTAACCAGACCTGCCTAGCTTCTGGCCAAAGCGCCGGCCTTCGTCGGTGGCAGCCTGCCAAGGAGCCTTGCCATGAAAACCCCACTACGCCACCTGATCACCGCCCTTGGGCTGGTGTTCACCCTCAACGCCCACGCTGCCGAGTCAGCCAAGCCAGCGAGCATCCGCATCGCCGTGCCCGACCTGAGCGCCGGCAGCAAACACAGCGCCGGGGGCGTGGTCGATGTGCTGCGCGACCAGCAATTGCTGGAGAAGGAATTCGCCAAGGACGGCATCCGCATCGATTGGCACTTCTTCAAGGGCGCAGGGCCGGTGGTGAACGAGGCCCTGGCCAATGGCCAAGCCGACTTTGCCTACCTGGGGGACCTGGCTGCGATCGTCGGCAAGGCCAATGGCTTGGATACCCGCGTGCTGTCGGCCGGCGTGCGCGGGGTGAAAAGCTACCTGGGGGTGGTGCCGGGGTCCGGCATCAAGACCCTGCACGACCTCAAGGGCAAGCGTGTGGCGGTGTTCCGCGGCACTGCCAACCAGCTGTCGTTCGCCAGCGCGCTGGCCAGCCAGGGGCTGTCCGAGCGTGACCTGAAGGTGATCAACCTCGACTTCAACGCTGCCAACGCCGCAATCGCCGCCAAGCAGATCGATGCCACCTGGGGCCTGTCGAACCTGCTGGCGCTGCGTGAACGCGGGCTGGTCGAACTGCCCGTCAATTCCCGCGACCTGCAAGGCGCCGGCAGCACCCAGGCGGTCTTGCTGGGCACCGGCGAATTCATCCGCCAGCACCCAGACCTGGTGCAGCGCCTGGTCAATGCCCAGGAGCAGGCTACCGCGTGGCTGCGTGACGAACACAACCGCGACGCCTATGTCGACCTGGTGGCAAACAACGCCAGCTGGCCGCGCAGCATCCTCAGCGATGACTTGGCCAAGGAAAACCTCGCGCATTACTTCGACCCACGCCTGGACGCTGATTTTCTGGCCCAACTGCAGCAGGGCGTCGACCTGGCCGCCAAAGAGCGCCTGATCCGCCGTGGCTTCCAGGTTGCCGACTGGGTTGAACCACGCTTTCTCGACACCGCACTGCAACAGCAGCAGGCCGTCCAGGCCGCCCGCTAACCCTTTCAACCGACAATAACCGCAAGGACCACGACCATGAGCAATGCCGCCCTGGCCACCGCGCCACTCGCCCTTGAACTCGACATCCATCCGGTTGCCGGCCGTATCGGCGCCGAGATTCGCGGATTGAAGCTTTCTGCCGACCTGGATGCCGCCACGATCAATGCCATACAGGCGGCCTTGGTCGAGCACAAAGTGATCTTCTTCCGTGGCCAGACCCACCTGGACGACCAGAGCCAGGAAGGTTTCGCCAAGTTGCTGGGCGAACCGGTCGCCCACCCCACCGTGCCGGTGGTCGATGGCACCAGCTACCTGCTCCAGCTCGATGGTGCCGAAGGCCAGCGGGCCAACTCCTGGCACACCGACGTGACCTTCGTCGATGCCTACCCCAAGGCCTCCATCCTGCGCAGCGTGGTGGCGCCAGCGTCTGGTGGGGATACCGTGTGGGCCAATACCGCAGCGGCGTACCAGGAGCTGCCCGAGCCACTGCGCGAGCTGGCCGACAAGTTGTGGGCGGTGCACAGCAACGAATACGACTATGCGTCCCTCAAGCCTGACGTCGACCCGGCCAAGCTGGAGCGTTATCGCCAGGTGTTCACTTCGACGGTGTACGAGACCGAGCATCCGGTCGTGCGCGTGCACCCGGTCAGCGGTGAGCGGGCGCTGCAGTTGGGGCACTTCGTGAAGCGCATCAAGGGTTATTCGCTGGCCGATTCGCAGCACCTGTTCGCCGTGCTGCAGGGGCATGTCACGCGCTTGGAAAATACCGTGCGCTGGCGCTGGCAAGCGGGGGATGTGGCGATCTGGGATAACCGCGCGACGCAGCATTATGCGGTGGATGACTATGGCACCCAGCCGCGTGTGGTTCGGCGGGTGACGTTGGCGGGTGAGGTGCCGGTGGGGGTGGATGGGCAACTGAGCCGCACAACCCGTAAAGGCTAAGTACTGCCCAGTCTGTGGGAGCAGCCTTGTACTGCGAAGAGGCCGGAGCTGCCAGGCTCATTACGTTTGGCATGCGCCGGCCTCTTCGCAGCACAAGGCTGCTCCTACACAGCGGGCGATAGGGTTGTTCATAGGTCGGTATCACAGGCAATCAGCTGCCTGACCAACCCCTGCGCCAACGGCGACAACCCATACCCCACCCGGCTCACCACCCCATAGCGGGTATAAAACGCTTCTTCGTGCTCCGGCGCCAAGTCCGAAAGCTTCAGCGCCACCAGCCCCCCGTCACGTTGATACGGCCGCAGGTTGGCATTGCAGGCAATGCCGATGGTGTCCGAATGCATCACCACATTCAGCAACGCATAGCCATGTTCGCATTCCACCGTGGGCAGAAAATCCTGCCGCCCGCTGAGGTCGCTGAGGACCTTGCGGATGTTCGGTGGGCGAAAGGTGGTGGCCAGTGGGTACTCGAACAGGTCCCGCGCCTGCACCGCCTGCCGCGTGGTCAGCGGGTGCCCAGCGCGGCAGCAGAAGTGCCAGCGTTGCGGGGCCAGCTTGTGCACGCGGTAATCCGGGTCTGACTCGAACTGGCGCGTGTCGGCGACGAAAAACTCGATCTCTTCGGCGATCAGCTTGCGGTTCAACGCCTGCCAGTTATCCACCTGAAAACACGTGCGCGCCGCTGGGTATTCGGCGACGAAGCGCGCCACTGCCCGTGGCACCAAGCCCCCCGCTGGCGCAGGGCCGGAGCCGAAGCGCACCACGCCGGTGGTGGCGCCGTTGAACTGGTGGATTTCATTGACCAGGTTGTGCGCCCCGTGCACCAACCGCCGTGAATGCTCCAGCACCAGCAAACCCTGGCGGGTGGGGGCCAGCTCTTTGCTGGCGCGGTCCACCAGGCGGCAGCCGATGTTGTGCTCGAGGGTCTGGATGCTGCGGCTGAAGGCCGATTGCGACAGGTTCACCGCAGCGGCCGCGGCCACGAAACTGCGGTGCTCGACCAGGGCAATGTAATGGCGCAGCTGACGGAGATCGATATGCATTTTCTACATTAAAACCTTCGGTCAAATGCAATTGCTGATAAGGGTGAGTCCCCTTATAAAGGCTGTTACTTATTCCACTAAATATGAATTACAAATATTTATATCACTTAAAAGAATATAAGCCCGACTGACCGCGATTCGGTTCCGCCAACGGAAATGCTCGCTCAGGGCCCATGCCTCAAGGAGCATCAGCATGTCCCGAGTTTCCCGTTGGCCTGCGCGCGCATCGCGGTTCACCCTGCAACCCTTGGCCGCTGGCGTGTTGCTGGGAGCATCCACTGGCAGCTTTGCCGAAGCGCCTGTCAGCACAGCCCCTGCCGTGGAGCAGGAGGCCAAGCTTGGCACCGTTACCGTCAACGCCCGCCGTCGCGAAGAAACCGCACAGAGCGTGCCCACGCCGATCAGCGTGCTGAACAGCGAAACCCTGGAAACCCAGCGCATCTACCGCGTGCAGGACCTGCAACAACTGGTGCCCAGCACCAACGTCGCCTATGTGCATGCCCGTCAATCGAGCATCTCGATCCGTGGCCTGGGCAACAACCCGGCCAGCGATGGCCTGGAAGGCAGCGTCGGCATCTACCTGGACAACGTCTACCTCGGTCGCCCCGGCATGGCCGTGTTCGACCTGCTGGATGTCGAGCAACTGGAGGTGCTGCGCGGCCCGCAAGGCACGCTGTTCGGCAAGAACACCACCGCCGGTGTGCTCAACATCACCACGCGCAAGCCGACCTTCCACCGCGAGGGCAGTGTTCAGCAGTCGATTGGTGAAGATGGCTACCTGCAGACCCAGGGCAGCTTTTCCGGGCCGATCAGCGACACCCTGGCCGGGCGCATCAGTGCCTACCGCACCGAAGACGATGGCTACGTGAAGAACATCCACAACGGTGACGACCTCAACGGCGGCAAGCGCCAGGGCTTTCGCACCCAATTGCTGTTCAAGCCCAGCGAAACCTTCAACCTGCGCTGGATCGGCGAGTACAACGAAGAAGATTCCAACAACGGCATCCTCAGCTTGTACAGCACCGGCCCGACCATCAACGGCGTCAACCGCTACGAGAGCCTGGCTGCCCAGGCCGGCGCGACGCTGGTGTCGGGCAAGGACCGCAAGGTCAATTTCGATGCCGATCAGCAGGTGACGGTGTTCCAGGGTGGCACTTCGGTCGAGGCCAACTGGACCTTGCCCAACGACTTCACCCTCACCTCGATCACCGCCTACCGCTGGTGGGACTTTACCCCGCGCAACGACGATGGCCTCAACGTGCCGGTGTTCTACAGCGCTGGTGTGTCGGTGCGCGACAAGCAGTATTCGCAGGAGATTCGCCTGGCTTCGCCGACCGGTGGCGCCTTCGACTATGTGCTGGGGGCGTACTACTTCAAGCAGGACCTGGACAATAAGTCCTTCACCTATTACGGCCCTCAGGCAGACATCTGGAACATCACCCCGGCGGGCGCCCTGAACAACGTCAACACCCTCGGTGATGGCCACATCGACACCGACAGCTATGCGCTGTTCGCCCAGGGCACCTGGCACCTTACCGACCGCCTGGACTTCACCGCCGGTGTGCGCGGCACTTACGAGGAGAAAAGCGCCTGGGTGACCCGTGATGCGCCTACGGGGGGCGCGGCGGTCACCGGCGCCGCAGCGGCGGCGCGCCAGGGCCGGGTGGGGGCCTACGACTCGGGGGATCTCAACCAGTACAGCTTCAGCCCCTCTGGCCTGCTGGGCCTGAGTTACCGCTTCAACGACCAGGTACTGGGTTATGCCACCCTGACCCATGGCGAGAAATCCGGGGGTATCAACCTGACCGTGGGCGCCGCGCCGCGCTTGGGCACTGACTCGCTGCTGGTCGGCACCGAGCGGGTCAACAACGCCGAAATCGGGGTCAAGAGCACGCTGCTGGATGATCGCCTGCAGCTCAACGCCAACCTGTTCTGGGCCGAAGTGCATGGCTACCAGGCCAACGTGTATGACGAGGCCAACCGCGTGCAGTACCTGGCCAACGCGGGGCGTGTGCGTTCGCGTGGCCTGGAGTTCGAGGCCACGGCACTGCCGGTGCGCGGCCTCACGGTCAACTTCAACGGCTCTTGGAACGACGTGCGCTACACCGAGTACGACGATGCGCCATGCCCGCCCGAAGTCAGCCTGGCCAATGCCACCGCCACCTGCGACCTGTCGGGCCATCAGGTGGTCGGTGCCTCCAAGTACATCGCCAACCTCAACGCCCAGTACAAGTGGCAGCTGGCCGAGCGCGTCGAGCCCTACGTCACCGCCAGCTACGCCTTCCGTTCCAAGGCGGTGGGCACCATCGACGACTCTGATTTCGGCCAGATCCCCAGCTATGCGCTGGTCAACCTCTCCACCGGCGTGCGCCTGGACCAGGGCGACGGCGTGCTCGACCTGTCGCTGTGGGTGAAAAACGCCGGCGACAAGACCTACTTCACCAGCCTGTGGAACTCCGCCAACGGTGGCTATGCCGGGGTACTCGGCACCCCTCGCACCTTCGGCGCTACCGCCCGTTACGACTTCTGAGCACAAGGAGCTTTGCCATGAATGCTAAAACAGAAACCCCTGCATTGCCTGAAGGCGCCTGCCTCACAGCCAAGGTCCCCGGGCCTGATGAGGCGCTGTTGGGTGACGTGGTGGTCAACCCGTACCGCCTGGCACCGCTGACGGCCATCATCCGCGATGGCGGGCGTACCGTGAGTGCGGCCCATGTGCGCGTGCTGGGCCGCGGCGAGCGGGGCGTAGACATCGCCTACGAGGTGTCGGACCGCTCGCTGTGGACCTATGGCGGCATCCCGGTGTTCGGGTTGTACCCCGACTACGTCAACCAGGTTGAGGTGACCTACAAACTCGATGGCGAGCGCATCCGCGAGCGTTATCAGGTCTATGCGCCGGCAGTGCGCCTGCCGGTGGTGGCGAAGCAGACGGCAGCGTTGCCAGAGGTCGAACCCATCAAGGTAGCGCCCGGCTTCGAAAATCGTCTTTACCTGTTCAACCACCTGCAGGGGGATATCCCGGGCGGCCGAGCCTTCAAGTGGAATGCCCTGGGCGGTGCGGCCGAGTGGGACCAAGTGGGCAACAACTGGATCGCCGACAGTAATGGCGACGTGCGCTGGTACCTGGATATCGAGCAGATTCACGATTCCAACCGCCGGGACGGCCTGGGCGGCACCATGGGCTTCCAGCAGACCCGTGACGGCAAGCTGATCTGGGGCCAGGGCCAGACTTACTCCAAGTACGACCTGCTTGGCCGGCGCATCTGGCAACGCAGCCTGCCGGACAAGTTTGCCGACTTCTCCCACGAAATCCGCGAGACCGCCAACGGCACCTACTTGTTGCGGGTAGGTACCAGCGACTATCGCCGGCCAGACGGCAAGCGCGTGCGCTCGATCCGTGACCACATCATCGAGGTGAGCGAAGCGGGTGATGTGTTGGACTTCTGGGACCTGAACCAGATCCTCGACCCGTACCGCGGCGACCTGCTGGAAACCCTTGGCAAGGCGGCGATCCAGTTGCCCGACGGCGTGCAAAAGCACGAAGACCGGCTGGCCAACGAACTGGCCGAAGGCGACCTGCCGTTCGGTGACACCCCAGGCGTTGGCACCGGGCGCAACTGGGCGCACGTCAATGCCATCGACTACGACGCAGATGACGACAGCATCATCGTTTCAGCACGCCATCAAGGCGTGGTGAAGATCGGCCGTGACAAAACCGTGAAGTGGATTCTCGCCTCGCCACAGGGGTGGCCGCAGCGCTTGCAGGACAAGGTGCTGACGCCGGTGCAGAGCGAAGGCTTCGACTGGTCCTGGACCCAGCACACCGCCTGGCTCACGGGCAAAGGCACGTTGACTGTGTTCGACAACGGCTGGGGGCGCGATTTTGCCCCGACCAAGCTGGCCGGCAACTACAGCCGCGCGGTGGAGTACAAGATCGACGAGGTCAAAGGCACGGTCGAGCAGGTGTGGGAGTACGGCAAAGCGCGCGGTGACGAATGGTACAGCCCCGTGACCTCGGTGGTGGCCTACCGGCCCGAGACCGATACCCAGTTCATCTATTCGGCCTCGGTGAATTTCCTGACCCCAGAGAAACTGACTACCACCGTGCTCAATGAGGTGCGCCGCGGGACGCAGGAGGTGCTGGTGGAGCTGAAGGTGCACAGCCGGCAGCCGGGCAGTGTCGGGTATCGGGCGCTGGTGATAGACCTGGGCAAGGCGTTCTGATCCATCCCGTCTGGGAGGGCCGTCGGTCCTCCCTTCACATTTCTTCCCGCTTGATCGTCTAACCTGTATCGGCCTCTTCGCGGGCAAGCCCGCTCCCACAGGATCTCCACAATCTCCTAGGGATGTGCACTCTGTGGGAGCGGGCTTGCCCGCGAAGAGGCCGGCTGCGGTGTAAAAGATCATGAAATTTCCCCAGGCTGTTCAACCATTCGTTCTTTTTTTCGAACAGCCTATTGTCCTACACCCCAGCAGCCGCTTAGCATTCGTTTGAGATTTCAAACGCTCGATGCCCTGCTTTGGGCGCTTTTCAACAATCAACAATTCGGGAAGCCGACATGCAGCTCAAAGACGCTCAGTTGTTCCGCCAGCAAGCCTATATCAATGGTGAGTGGCTGGATGCGGACAATGGCCAGACCATCAAGGTGACCAACCCGGCCACCGGCGAAGTCATCGGTAGCGTGCCGAAGATGGGCACCGCGGAAACCCGCCGCGCCATCGAAGCCGCCGACAAGGCCCTGCCGGCCTGGCGCGCCCTGACCGCCAAAGAGCGTTCGGCCAAGCTGCGTCGCTGGTTCGAACTGATGATCGAGAACCAGGACGACCTGGCTCGCCTGATGACCACCGAGCAAGGCAAGCCACTGGCCGAAGCCAAAGGCGAAATCGCCTACGCCGCCTCGTTCATCGAGTGGTTCGCCGAAGAAGCCAAGCGCGTCTACGGTGACACCATCCCAGGCCACCAGCCTGACAAGCGCCTGATCGTCATCAAGCAGCCAATCGGCGTTACCGCGGCCATTACCCCGTGGAACTTCCCGGCGGCCATGATCACCCGTAAAGCCGGCCCGGCCCTGGCCGCTGGCTGCACCATGGTGCTCAAGCCTGCTTCGCAGACCCCGTACTCCGCTCTGGCCCTGGTCGAGCTGGCTCACCGTGCCGGCATCCCGGCTGGTGTGCTGAGCGTCGTCACCGGCAGCGCTGGCGAAGTCGGCGGCGAGCTGACTGGCAACTCCCTGGTACGCAAACTGTCCTTCACCGGCTCGACCGAAATCGGTCGCCAGCTGATGCAAGAATGCGCCAAGGACATCAAGAAGGTTTCCCTGGAGCTGGGCGGCAACGCGCCGTTCATCGTGTTCGACGACGCTGACCTGGACAAGGCAGTCGAAGGCGCGATCATCTCCAAGTACCGCAACAACGGCCAGACCTGCGTCTGCGCCAACCGTATCTACGTGCAGGACGGCGTCTACGACGCGTTCGCCGAGAAGCTGGCTGCTGCAGTGGCCAAGCTGAAGATCGGTAACGGTCTGGAAGACGGCACCACCACTGGCCCGCTGATCGACGGCAAAGCTGTCGCCAAGGTTCAGGAACACATCGAAGACGCAGTCGCCAAAGGCGCCAAGGTGCTGGCCGGTGGCAAGCTGATCGAAGGCAACTTCTTCGAGCCGACCATTCTGGTCAACGTGCCGAAGACCGCTGCTGTTGCCAAGGAAGAGACCTTCGGCCCACTGGCGCCGCTGTTCCGCTTCCAGGACGAAGCCGAAGTCATCGCCATGTCCAACGACACCGAGTTCGGCCTGGCTTCGTACTTCTACGCCCGCGACATGAGCCGTGTGTTCCGTGTTGCCGAAGCGCTGGAATACGGCATGGTTGGCATCAACACCGGCCTGATTTCCAACGAAGTCGCACCGTTTGGCGGTATCAAGGCTTCGGGCCTGGGCCGCGAAGGTTCCAAATACGGTATCGAGGACTACCTCGAAATCAAATACCTGTGCATCAGCGTCTGATCACCGGTTAAAAGGCTTTACCTCTGCCAGCGGGGCGCGAGAGCGACGTCTCGCTGGCCTTTTTTACATGCAGTACCTGGTGGCCAGGGCGTTCACGGCAGTCGATCAACGAATACTGTGCGCGAGCACTCCCAGCCACCCCCGAATAAAAGCGCCATTCTGATCGGCGCAATGAGGGCATTATGAGCAAGACCAACGAATCCTTGATGCAACGCCGTGTAGCCGCCGTCCCACGTGGCGTCGGCCAAATCCACCCGATCTTCGTAGAAACCGCGAAGAACTCGACGGTGATCGACGTTGAAGGCCGCGAACTGATCGACTTCGCGGGCGGCATCGCAGTACTGAACACCGGCCACCTGCACCCGAAAGTGGTTGCAGCCGTTCAAGAGCAGCTGACCAAAGTCAGCCACACCTGCTTCCAGGTGCTGGCCTACGAACCCTACGTAGAGCTGTGCGAAAAGATCAACAAGCTGGTCCCAGGCGACTTCGACAAGAAGACC
>Ga0160474_100827_pt1 | contig 10065 bp, 10 predicted proteins | sample HID1975K_E11MG_FD_108240 | JGI IMG/M metagenome (GOLD analysis project Ga0160474, IMG submission 108240) | Enriched soil microbial communities from UW Madison campus, WI, USA - HID1975K_E11 MG | ecosystem: Environmental > Terrestrial > Soil > Unclassified | place: USA: Madison, Wisconsin...
ACCGACGAAGCCCCACCTTGAATCACGGTGGTCATGTCATCGAAGTAGCCAGTGCCCACTTCCTGCTGGTGCGCAACGAAGGTGTAGCCTTTGCTGGCATCAGCGAATTCTTGCTCCTGCAGCTTCACGTAGGCAGTCATGTCGTTGCGGGCGTAGTCGTGCGCCAGGTTGAACATGCCGTGCCACCAATATTTTTAAACGCTCTGCGCGCAGTTGTTTTTATCGAATGGAAAGTTGGTTTTACCAAAAAAATCTATAGCAGAATAGGTGGTGCTTAGGTGGCTCGCCAATGGTAAGTGCAACAAATCATTTCCGAGTTGGTGTGAGTATTAATTGGCTATTTCTGCGTGTCTGGAGAGTGGGTGTGCTTGTTTGAATTTTCCAATGGTGATAACCCTTGGCGTAACTTAGTGCGGGGCTGAGGTGCTGGTTTGCCTGTTGGGGTTGACCTGTCCTGTTGGGTAGTGTTGGTATTGCATTCGATGGTTTTTTTATTGGAGGGCAACAAGAAATATTTGGTGTGATTTATTGTAGGAAATTTCTTTTTTCTTTGCTAGTTAAGCATGTGTACATGTTTATGGGGGATGCTATGTCCGAACAAAGAAACCTATTCATCAATACCACCCGTACCATCGAGTTAGGCAGTGCGTCCTGGCAGCTCGCTCAGGAGTCAGGCCTGACAGATCGCAGCGTTGTCCATTACCCATCCAGCCGGCTGCGCGATCAGAATGGACATGTCTTCATGAACATGTGCTCCTGCTCCTATTTGGGGCTTGAGATCGACGAGCGCCTGGTACAGCGAGCAGCTCGCTATGTCTTGGACTGCGGCACCGTCAACCTGCCGACCTCGCGCATCCGTATCCGCCTGCGCGAGCTCGATGAGCTGGAGGATGCGCTGTCGTCGCACTTCGACTGTCAGGCGTTTACCGCAACTTCCTGTAGCGCCGGGATTGTAGCTTCATTGCCATTACTCGCTGCTGGCATATTTACCAATGGCGTACGGCCTTATCTTATTTTTGACAAGCACGCACACTTCGCACTGAATCAGGTCAAGGCCATTTGCGGTGATGAAACCCAGGTCACTACGTGCGCTCATAATGATGTGCAATTGATTGAAGATGCGTGCAAGCGCCACCGGCAGGTGGCTTATGTTGCCGATGGGGCTTATAGCATGGGTGGCAGTGCGCCCATCGAACAGTTGCTCATCCTGCAGGAAAAGTACGGGTTGTTTCTTTACTTCGATGATTCCCATTCATTGAGTGCCTATGGAAAAAAAGGCGAGGGCGTTGTTCGTATGCTAATGCCCGAGCTGAACAGCAGGACTATTCTGGTTTACTCGTTGGCCAAGGCATTTGCTGCCAATGGCGGTGCTATATTCATGTCCAGGCAAGCATCGTATCTAAAGGAGTTCCGTCGATTTGGCGGACCGATGTCCTATTCACAATATCTCAATCCAGCAGCGATCGGCGCAGCTATGGCATCGTTGGAGATCCATCGTAGCGCCGAACTGGCCACCCTGCAGCGCAGGCTGGCCGATAATATCGCCCTGTTCGACCAGCTGGTGCCAACCGAGCATACCGGCACGCCATCGCCCATTCGTATTGTGCCCATGGCAAGCCCTCATATGGCAGTTAAGGTGTCCGAGGCGGTGTTTCAGCAAGGCTACTATACCTCGGCGGTGTTCTTCCCGATCGTCGCTAGGAATAAATCCGGCCTACGGGTCATGCTGCGAGCAGACATGGCCGAGAAAGATGTCCGCAGTTTTTGTTCGATCATCGCGCAGCAGATTCAGCAGTGCGACGGGGAGCTGGCATGCCAGGCGGAGGTGCGCCCATGATCTCTTTCGCACCCCGAAGCCTACTCTACTGTTCGGCCCTTTACCCAGAGCAATACTGCAAGAGCAAACTCAGCGACGTCATGGTCCTGGACTTGGAAGATGGAGTCCCCATCGAGCAGAAGGCCGAAGCACGGCAGAACATTGAGCGATTCTTTGCCGAGCAGCCATTGGCCGGCATGGCGGTGCGCATCAATCCCCTGCGCAGCAACGAAGGGCTAGAGGACCTGCTGTTGCTCTCGCGGTTGGTGCTGCGGCCGGATATCGTGGTTATGACCATGCTTGAGTGTGCAGACGAGGTCGATGTCGTTCGCGCCAACTTGGCCCGCGGGGGAGTTCTGTCGCCCTTGGTGTTCGTCACAGTGGAAACTCCTTCATGCCTGTATGACATCCATGCGGTGGCGCATCGTGCTGATGGGTTGATCTTCGGCTCCGCGGATTACGCGGCCAGCCTGGGTGTGGACATCGGTGGTTGGCAGAACATGCTGCATGCCCGGTCGAGCATTGTCGCGGCGGCGGCGGCAACAGGAATCGCGGCATTCGACACTGCCTACTTCCATCTGGACGATGAGCCCGGCCTGTTGCGTGAAAGCCTGGCTGCCCGAGACTTGGGTTTCTGCGGCAAGACGGCGATCCATCCACGTCAGGTGGCAGTTATCAACCAGGCCTTCACGCCTTCGTCCGAGGAACTCAAAAAAGCCTGCGCGATTGTCGAGGCTTCCCGCAGTAGTGGCGAAAAGATTACCCGATTGAATGCTCTGATGATTGGGCCACCGTTCGTCAAACAAGCCATGAAGGTCATGCAACGTGCCCAGGAACTGGGGCTCTGAGGGGGTTGGCAATGGAACCGATGATCACCGGTTATCAGCGTATTGCAGCAAACCGCTATCGGGAAGCCCCAGGTTTGTTCTACGAGGCCTTCGTTATTGGCGACCTGTTCGAGCACCGCCCGGGACGGACCGTCAGCCAGCTGGACAACTTGTGGCAGTCTCTGATCAACATGAACAACCACCCCGCCCATGTAGATGCACACTATGCACAACGGACAGAGTTCGGGCGTCTGCTAGTCAACAGCTCTGTAACCTTTGCCATCGTCAGTGGGATGACTGTCGCTACCTTGAGTGCGCGTGCGATAGCCAACCTGGGTTGGGACGAAATTCGCCTGCCGAATCCGGTATTTGCCGGCGACACCCTCTATGCCGAGAGCGAAGTACTGGCAAAGCGACTTTCGGTCTCGCGGCCTGGGCAGGGGATCGTCACCGTGCGGGTGACCGGCTGCAACCAAGATGGCTTGCCAGTCATCACCTACAAGCGATCCTTCCTGGTTCCTTGCGAAGTAAATTCGCAGGGCTACCCGATTGGTTGAAGTCATGACGGACGAGGATTCGAATGTGCTTCTACTCAACGCGCAGGATATTCATGACTGCACTGACATCACAGGGCTTCTGGATGTGTTGGCGAGAGGTTACCGCGCCAGCGCTCGCACACCGGACAAGGTGCCGGCGCGGCATGTCATCGAGCATCCCGCGCATCAGGCGTTTTCCTTGTTCATGCCTGCCGTCCTTCCTGAGAGCCAGATAATGGGCATCAAGGTGTCGTCTTTCTTCCCGGGCAATTCCCGTCGAGGGCTACCGGCGATCAATGGTGCGGTATTGTTACTCGAGCCCGATACCGGGCGCCTGCAGGCCATGCTAGATGGCTCCGCGCTGACTGCATTACGCACGGCCGCCATGAGTGCGCTGGTCACCGACCGGCTCTGCCCACTTGCTCAACCGACGCTGGCGGTGCTCGGGGCAGGAGTTCAGGCGAGGGCTCACATACGGGCCATAGCCGCGATCCGAACATTGCGTTGGGTCAGGGTGGTGGCAAGAGACATGGATCGCTGTCGCGCCTTTGCCCTCACCATGAGCGAGCAGATCGGCGTGCCGGTTGAGGCTGTCAAGTCAGTCGCGCAGGCACTGGTTGATGCGGACATCGTCTGCACCACCACTTCTCACGATACGTCATCCCCGCTGGTCATGGCTCATCAACTCAAGCCCGGCGTACACATCAATGCTATTGGGGGTAGCACGGTGCATGCCTGTGAAGTCGATCCCGGGCTGCTTGGCCAGGCGCTTATTCACGTCGACGACCCCCAGGCAGCGATGCGGGAGTCGGGTGAAATCAGCCAGGCCCTAGCGCGTTCGCTAATCACCCCCACGCAGGTTATGGGGCTAGAGGCCTTACTGCAGGAGCCTGCGCTCTCGTGGGTCGCGGCAACCAGCTACTTCCGGTGCGTAGGCCATGCCAGTCAGGACATGCTTGTTGCCAGGCATCTATACGCCACTGCCCTGGAGCGGCAGTTGGGGAAGCGCTGCGACTACCTCACCAGCTCGAGGAAGAACCTCACCCAGGTGCGCGGACAACATGCACCTGATGGAGAAGGATAAGCACGTGAATATTCTGATGATCGATTCGCCACAGGTGAACTATGTCGAGCACGGCGAGTTCGATGGCCTGCGCGATGACGGCTGCAAGATTAAGGTGACCAGAACTCCGACCCCCGCTCAGCTGTCCTGGGCCGATGGTATCGTTGCATTCCATTCCGTGAAGATCGACAACGCACTGCTGGCCCAGACGTCGCGCTGTCGTGCACTAGTGAAGGCAACCACGGGTGTGGATGATGTCGACATGGTCGCGCTGCGTGGCAAGGGTATCCGCTTTGCCAACATCGGCCATGTGGGTGTGGAGGAGGTGGCAGAGCATAGCTTGGCGCTCGTGCTACTCGCTCAGCGTAGGCTACTTGACTACTTCCGACACACGCGCCGTGGCGGTTGGTGCTGGCGTGAGCACGGAGCCCAGGTGCCGAGTGGGCCGCCCAAGCCATGCCATGAAACGGTGCTCGGCCTGTTGGGTTACGGCGCCATTGGCCAAGCCGTGGCCCGGCGCGCTGCTGTGTTCGGTTACCAGGTGAAATTCCACGACTCGGCGTTAACGTACTGTCCGAATGGGTTCGCACAGGCTTGTTCGTTCGAAGCCTTATTGGCGCAGTCCGACATTGTGTCGATTCACTTGCCGCTATCGCTGGCGACCCACCACTTGCTCAATGAGCGCAGCCTGGCCAGGTTCAAGCCTGGTGCGGCATTGGTCAACACGTCCCGCGGTGGCCTGATCGACACCGACAGCCTGCTTCGGGCACTGGACAATGGGCAACTGGGTCAAGCCCTACTCGATGTTGTCGAGCACGAGCCGGAGGTCCCGCCTGCACTGCGTGAGCATGCGCGTGTAGCGTTGACGCCCCATGCGGCGTTTTACAGTCATCGGTCATTGTCGACCCTGAAGGAACGGGCACTCCGAACCCTCCTGACGATGCTGGAGGGCGGTCCGTCAGTGACTGCCGGTAATGGGTGGTCTTATGATCAGGAGGGTGACGCGCATGTCTAAGCGGATTATCAAGCGCACTCTTGACGGGGGCGGGGAGCTACCAGACTGGTTCGATCTGGAGACCGCTCAAGACATACTGGTATACGGGCAACGGCTGGCCACCCGGCAACTGCTTATGAATACCCTGGGAAACATCGCGGTGCGCCGCCATTGCCCACACTGGCGGCGCGAGGTCGTTTACACCAAGCACATTGGTCTGTCGCTGGAGGAGTGTGGGCTGGAGCATATCGTGGTGCTCGACCTGCTTTCGGATGCGTTGATACACGGCACTACAAGGCCAAGCCAGGGGCATCGGATGCATCGAGAAATTCTCTGTTGTCGCCCGGACATCAATGCCACCGTGCACCTGCACCCCAATGAAGTGGTGGCGTTCTTCTCAGTGATGCGCTGGCGGACGATGAAGTATGTCTCCAATGATACGGCCCTGGTGTTGGGCAAGCCGCCGTGCATCCTGGATGAGGGGGTGAATATCGAGCTGAATATTCAGGCCATTGCTCAATATGCTTCCGAGACCAATTGCATCATCATGCCTGGCCATGGGATCACCACTCTAGGGCGTAACCTATCCGAGGCATTTCATCGTGCCCTGGCCTTCACAGCGGAGGTCGGGCGCCTAATTGTTAGCCAGCAGCTGTCTACCGCCAGTGGCTGTCCCGTAGTCTATGCAGACGAGGACGATGTGCGGGAGATGTACCGGCAGGGCGAGGAGGTTATTTATGGAGGGGCGAGCTTGTGAAACTGCATCCGCACACCCTGGCCGCAGGGCAATGGAAGGCGCCGGAGCGGGACTTTTCCTCGGTCTTGCTCGACCTGAACGAGAACCAGTTTCTCGAATCTTTCCTTAATAAATTTCTCGCCGACGCCTTGCACCCGAGAGACTTGTACACTTATCCCAACTATCGACAGTTGCTCGATGCGCTCAGCGACTACTGTCAGGTTCCTCGCCAGCATCTGCTGTTGACCAACGGTGCCGACCAGGCCATCGATCTGGTGGTGCGTCTGATCTTTGCGCCGGGCGCGCAGGTGGTCGTTCCCTCACCGGTATTCTCGTTCTACTACCAGATGCTGGACGTCAATGGGGTGAAGTCCGTCGTGGTGCCCTATGAGCGGCGCGGGCAGTCATTCCATCTGCCTTGTGATGCCGTGCTCGAAGCTTTGCCCGGCAGTGACGGGTTGATCCTGTGCAATCCGAACAATCCGTTAGGAGTACAAATCGAGCCTGATGATCTGCAGCGGCTAATAGCTCTCTGCGTAGAGCTGGACAAACCGGTGATCGTTGATGAGTGCTACTACGAGTATCTACGCCATTCCTGCCTAGAAGCCTTCAGTGGTCTTGAGCAACTGTTCGTTATCCGATCGTTTTCCAAGTATTTCGGCTTGGCCGGCTTGCGTCTCGGCTATGTGGTGGCCAGCACCCATGCAGTCAGGCAGTTGCTGAAGTTGCGAGGTCCCTGGGATATCAACCACGCCGCGGTCAAGGCGGCCCTGCATTGTCTGGCCAATCAGTCAGAGCTTGCAGCGGCGCATGGTCGTCAAGACCGGGTACGCGAGCGGCTCATTGAGTGTTGCCAGAGGCTGGGGATAGGTGTCATCAACACCTCTACCAATTTTCTACTGCTTGACGACACCCCCGAGCGGCGTTTGGCCAAAGCGTTTCATAGGGCGAGGATTCGATTCAGCGATTGTTCGGGATATCCCCATGCTGGTTCATCGCTCAACAATGTGCTGCGAGTGGCGATTCCAGGAAGCGACGACCTGCAGCCGTTTATCCAAGCATTGCACGAAGCATGAGTTTAGCCTCGGGGTAGGGACGCCCCGTATCCATAACCACCGGCGATTGCCAACTAGAAGCTGCAGGATGCAGGTATGTCTATACAACAACAATATTCTTTGATCAGGAAGCTCTATACTTCCCAGCCGCGAGAGATGTTGCTAGATCTAAGCATCCTACAAGGCATCGGTATTTCGAGCCAGCGGGCTGCCAGTTATGCCAGAAATGGCTGGCTACGTCGCATAGCTCGCGGCATTTATACCTTTCCAAATACTGAGCTGAGTCTTGTGGTGGGATGCTCCTATTTGGCAAGTCAGATTACCTGCCTGCATCTAGGAGGTTGCAGTGCACTTGGCGAAGTCCGCGAAGATGATGCCCCTCTGGTTTTGTGGGGGGATAACCGAGCCTCATTGCCTCGATGGTTTGTCGAGCATTATTCGGTGCGCTATGTGTCTGCACGATTGTTTGACTGGAATGATGAGCCGGCTCTGCATGCAGCTACCCTTGAGCGGCGGGGTGGGCTGCTCAGATCTGCCCCCGAGCGTGCGTTGCTGGAGATGCTCTACGAAGTCGGTAGCAGTCATGATGTGTTAAAGGCCAGGGAGTATTTCAATACCGTTGGTGACGTCTGTCCTTTGGCCAGTGGGCGACTGCTCCAGTGCTGCACCAGCGTGAAGGCTGTGCGTTTGTATCTGCGCCTGGTTCGTCAGGCGAAATTGCTGGATGTCGATGAGTTACTCGGAAGCTGGAGTGTTCGCGTCGGTAGTAAGCGTCGCTGGGTTTCACGGCTCAAGGATGGCACGACTCTGTGCCTCGGCCCTCATGGATAACGCCGAAAGCTACAGCCTTATACGAATGAGCCCGCTGATGCATAAGGTGGCATTGCTCAAGCTGCTATTTGTCTTGACCAACGGAGTAGGCTCGTTTGCGGCGTTGTTCATGCAACAGCACTTCGCGTTGGCGAATGCTGAGCTGGCAACCACCGTCGCGTTGATGATTGCCAGTCATCTGATGGGTAACTTACTTGGCGGGCAATTACCAGGTCGGGTAGGCAGTCGGCGTCTATTGCTGGCCTGTTCGACGGTGTCGCTACTGGCGCTGTTGGGCAGTTTGCTGCTCACATCACCCATCGCAATTGGGATGATTTTGTTGTTCATGTTCAGTGCCGGCGCTATTACGCCGTTGTTAAGTGTGATGACGGCTCAAGCTGCTCCACCGGATGATCAGGTGGGAGCCTTTGCCTATCTTCATCTGGCCAGTAATGCGGGTGGTGTTCTGTTGTTCGTCGCGGGTAGTGTTTTGCTTGGCTGGAAAAGTCAGTATTTATTGTGGTTCACCGCCACAACCTGCCTGGTTTGCATGGTGGCGAGTGCCATCGTGGCGCTGCCGAGTTCTGGGGATTCGCCCGATACCCGGTGCACGCAGCAGGGCGGGAGGCTTACGCCGATACCTGTCGTTGTGGTCCTTGCGGGCGTGATGTTTTTCGTATTGTCGTTGCTTGATGGTCAGCGCGAGTACCAGTTTCCTCTTTGGTTGGGAGTACTGGGTATTGGCGATGCAGCTCGTATGTTTGGGGTGGCCGGTATTGTCAATGGGTTACTGGTCATCGTTTTGACACGACCGCTGATTGCCTTGACTCGGCGTTGGTCGGCCACGGCCAACTTGGCGCTTGCGGCGATCTGCTATGGCATTGGCTTCGGCACCTATGCCTTGATCGATGCTTGGCCTGCAATACTACTGCTGGTGGTGATTTGGACCTTGGGTGAAATCATTGGCATTACCTACATGGCAGCCTTGATTGCCCAGCGTGCGCCGACGTCACGCCAAGGGATGCTGTTCTCATTGATACCTGTGCTTCAAGCTGCAGCGCGGGTGTTATGCGTGACTTTGGCTGTGCCGATGTTGGGAAGTCTTGGTTTCAGCTCTACTTGGGCCGTCTTTGGCTGCGTGGGAGTGATTTTCGGCATGACCTGCTTGCTGCTGACAAGAAGTAACTTGGGAGGAAGGGTGTGAACAAGGTAGTTGTTATTACGGGCGGCAATTCTGGCATTGGTGAGGCGTGTGCTTGGAAATTTGCCAGAGAACAATGCACGGTGATTGTATGTGGGCGTAACCATTCCAGAAACATGTGGGTGTGTGAATGCATTAATCGGGCCGGAGGGCGCGCATATCCATATTCAGTTGACTTGCGCAATTCCGCCGAACTGAGCGAGTTCTTCAGGCAACTGACCTTGGATCATTCGCCTGTTAGCTGTCTTGTCAACAGCATTGGTATTGATGGGCGCTCATTCACGATGACCGAGGATTATCCTGAGGAAGATTTCGAAGATGTTATGTCCACGAATGTGCGGGCACCATGGCAAAGTATGAAGGCGGTGTTGCCATCAATGCGCGAGGCGGGGGGTGGTACCATCGTCAATATTGCGTCACTAGCAGGGTTAAATGCCAGTGTGACAGGTGGTTCTGTATACACCGCCAGTAAGCACGCGCTGGTTGGCATGACCAGAGCGGTGGCCAAAGAATATGCCCCTTATGGCGTGCGAGCAAATGCCGTTTGTCCAGGCTTTGTGGCAACACCCTTGGCGGAGCATGTATTGGGGAGCAAGTTTGATGCGGTGTGTGCCGCGCAACCTATGGGGCGCGTTTGTGAAGCTAAAGAGGTTGCTGAACTTGTTTACTGGCTTAGCTCGGAAGCAGCTTCCTTTGTGACCGGTGTGGCGGTACCAATAGATGGTGGATTTCGGGCTTAGATTAACCCTTTGAGTCCTGAGGGGAAGGGTGACGCAAGATACTGTGTCATCAAGATATTTACGCATAAAAAAGCCCAGAGCTTTCGCAAGCCCCAGGCCTTTGCTCAACAGCAACCCACCATCAGTGGAACTGCTCTTCCTCAGTCGAACCGGTCAGCGCAGTTACCGACGAAGCCCCACCTTGAATCACGGTGGTCATGTCATCGAAGTAGCCAGTGCCCACTTCCTGCTGGTGCGCAACGAAGGTGTAGCCTTTGCTGGCATCAGCGAATTCTTGCTCCTGCAGC
>Ga0160474_100834_pt1 | contig 10025 bp, 8 predicted proteins | sample HID1975K_E11MG_FD_108240 | JGI IMG/M metagenome (GOLD analysis project Ga0160474, IMG submission 108240) | Enriched soil microbial communities from UW Madison campus, WI, USA - HID1975K_E11 MG | ecosystem: Environmental > Terrestrial > Soil > Unclassified | place: USA: Madison, Wisconsin...
GATGCAGTCGCTCGACTGGGTTTCTTCAATCGGGTCAACGGGTAGGCAATCCCCAACCAGACAAACCAGCTTGGCATCACCATCAGGGCAATGCGGGTGTCTGGACGCAGCGCCAGCAGGCAAAGCACAAAGCCCAGAAACGCCAGGGACAGCCACGCCATTGGCACGCCACCGGGCATCTTGTAAGCAGACTTCGCGTGCAGCTCCGGGCGCTTTTTGCGATAGGCGATGTAGGACACCAGGATGGTCGACCAGGTAAAAATCACCAGAATCGCCGAGACGGTCGAGACGATGGTGAACGCGGTCATGACTTCCGGAACAATGAACAGGACCAGCACCCCGATCAGCATCAGTAGCGTAGTGAACGCCAAGCTCGACAGCGGCACACTATTGGCCGACAACCGTTGGAAAAGTCGCGGTGCGTTGCCCTGATTGGCCAGGCCAAACAACATGCGGCTGGACGAAAACACGCCACTGTTGGCCGATGATGCGGCAGACGTCAGCACCACAAAGTTGACGACGCCTGCTGCCGCTGGAAAACCAGCCACCAGAAACAGCTCGACAAAGGGGCTCTTGACCGGAGAAACCTGGTGCCAGGACGTCACGGCAATAATGCAGGTTAACGCCAGTACATAAAACAGGATGATCCGCAGTGGAATGGAGTTGATGGCCTTGGGCAGCGTCTTTTGTGGAGCGCGCGTTTCGGCAGCGGCAGTACCAATCAGTTCGGTACCCGCAAAGGAGAATATTGCCATCTGGAAGCCGGCGAAGAAGCCGAACAGGCCATTGGGAAACGCGGCCTGTTTATCCATCAGATGGCTCAGCGATGCGGTCACCCCGCTTGGCGAGACGAACGAGGTGGCGATCAATACCACGCTGACCCCAATCAGCGTGACGACGGCGATGATCTTGATGATTGCGAACCAGAACTCCACCTCTCCAAAAAGCCTGACAGTCAGGACATTCAGGGCGAACAGCGTTGCCAGCATGCCGACGGCGGGTATCCACGCCGGCACACCAGGGAACCAGTACTGGAAAAAACCGCCGACCACCACGGCATCACCTATCACTGCAACGCTCCAGCTCAGCCAATACGACCAGCCGAGGAAGAATGCCGCGCGTGGGCCGAGGTAGGCACCGGCAAAATCTGCAAAGGTTTTGAAGTTCAGGTTGGACAGCAGCATCTCGCCCATGGCACGCATGACGAAAAACACGAACAGGCCAATGATCATGTAGATGAAGATGATCGAGGTGCCAGACAGGGCGATGATCTTACCGGACCCCATGAACAGGCCGGTGCCGATCGCACCACCCATGGCCATTAATTGAATGTGACGATTGCTGAGGGTGCGCTGCAGCGCGGGCTGTTCAACCAGCCCGGACGGGTTCGATTTCATTTCAAAACCTCTTGATTTTATGTTTTTTGAGTTTTGGCAGAAAAATAGGGGCGTAAGGTTCTTGTTAGAGAAGCGGTGCCTGATGACGGCTGAAGGTAGGTTGCTGGTGGGCGGTGAATAGCGCCCGCGCATCACTGGCGATCAACCGACGCTGCGCAGACGCGAGTTTTATGCCCGCGGCTGCTCCAGCAGTTGGTCCTATTGGCCGGTGTCGGCACCAGGTGGATGCGCTGGCCGATTTGCTCCGGTAGTAATTGAAAGGCATTGAGGCAGAGCAGGGTCAGGCGCGTTTGCTCTCGAAACCATGCAGCACGTTCACCGCATTGATGCCGATCTCATCAACCATGTAGCCGCCTTCCATCACGAACAGCGTGGGGCAGCCGACGCTCGCAATCAGCTCACCCATGCCGATGAAGTCGTCACTTTCCAGCAGGAAGTGGCTGATCGGATCGTCCTTGAACGTGTCGACGCCGAGCGAAATCACCAACACCTCAGGGGCGAACTGCTGCAGTTTTTTACAGGCATGGAGGAGGGCGTTGCGATAGCTTTCCCAGGTGGTGTTTTTCGGCAGTGGGTAGTTGAGGTTGTATCCCTCACCCGCGCCGGCACCCACCTCGTGACTGAAACCTGAGTAATACGGGTAGGAAACAGCCGGTTCGCCGTGCAGCGAGACAAACATGACGTCACTGCGCGCGTAGAAAATGTTCTGCGTGCCGTTGCCGTGATGGAAGTCGACGTCCAGCACTGCGACTCGTTTGGCGCCTTGGGTTATGGCGTGTTGTGCGGCAATGGCTGCGTTGTTGAGATAGCAATAACCGCCCATGTATTCACGGGCTGCGTGATGGCCAGGCGGTCGACACAGGGCAAAAGCGCTGTCATGGCCTTCATCGATCAGCGCTAACCCTGTCAGCGCGATATCAGCGCTGGTTTTTACCGCTTGCCATGTAGTTGCGGTGATAGGTGAGCCGGCGTCCATCGCATAGAAACCAAGCTTGCCGTCGATGAATGTTGGCACCTGCTGGTTGGCCAGGTCGCGAACTGGCCAGACCAGTGGCAAGGCATCGTGGGTACGCCCAGTCGCGCACCATTCGGCCCATGCGCTTTCCAGAAACCCGACATAACGCTCGCTATGCGCGTTGACGTAACACGAGCGGTCAAACACCCGCGGTTCGACGATTTGGCCCAGGCCGACCTGTTTGACGCGGCCATGGACGGTATCGGCTCTACTCGGTTGTTCGAACGACGGTTTGAGCACGCCATCTTTCAATTCGGTGCCATGGTGCAAGCGGTGGGAGTCGCTGAAAACTGTGAACATTTCATGCATCCGTTGATAGGGGCCAGTGCAAGTATTTTGTTCTGGTAACGGTGCGATTTCTTTGCTTTCTATTGAGCGTTTGCTAGGTTCATCGAACTTATTTTTCTGAAGTTAATAATGTGAAGAAAAAAAATTCCGACCAGGTTGAGCTGGATGAGACTGACCTAGCGATATTGCGATTGCTTCAGGAGGACGCAAGCATTTCCAACGCTGAGCTCAGCGAGCGGCTTGCGCTGAGCCTCACCCCCTGCTGGCGGCGCCGCAAAAGGTTGGAAGAGGCCGGCGTGATCAAGGGTTACCAGGCGAACCTGGATCGACGCAGGCTGGGGCTCGATATCATGGCGTTCGTGAGTATTCGCTTCTCTACCCATGCCGATCACGCTCCAGACGATTTCGAAGCGGTGATCGCGCAGATGCCGGAGGTGTTGGCGTGCCACAAGATCACCGGCGATGCCGATTACCTTCTGCAGGTCTTGGCCGAGGACCTGGATAGCTACAGTGATTTCATCGAGACGGTACTTCGGCGGCAGGTCGGCATTGCGTCCATTCAGTCCAGCCTGGCGTTGCGTGAGGTCAAGAACAGTAGCCGTATTGCGATACCAAAATGCACAAAGGACTGAGAGGGCGTGGGGCCAAGCCTGGGACGATGACGAATTGCAGGCAAAAGAAAGCCCGCTGCTAGACGGGCTAATGGGAGCTTCTATCACTCGTAGGGATAGGGCAAGTGTCGCCTGGATGTCGTGAAAATTGGGTGAAAGAAAAGTCCCGACAATGTCATCAAAGGGCGAATGCTATCGACCAGGCCAGGAGAGATGCTGATTAGCTTCTGTGAAAAGGCCGCCCGTCAGCATGGAGTGGCCGCTGTTCATTTGTATACCAATGCAAAAATGAAGGACAACCTCGCGATCTATTCGAGGCTCGGCACGTGAAGGTAGCCCAGCGCACGCAGAGGGTTTCAATCGCGTTTACTTCGAAAAAAACCTCAGCTGATTGACCGCGGCTCCCCGTGGGCCGCCTGGCATTCGGCCGTGTGCTTGTGTGAGTTTTTCTCTCTTTGGCGCGAGTTTTTATCTATTGCGCAACGGCCCTGTCAACTCTAGCCTTCAGCGATCCGACAAGGTTCGGGCGATCAATAACAAGAGAGGGTTTCAATGAAGTACGCAGACAAGAAAATCGCTGTGGTCACGGGCGGCGCGATGGGTATCGGTGCCGAAGCTGCCGTTTCACTGGCTAAGGACGGTCATCATGTTGTCATCTGCGACATCAACGTTGATGCGGCGCAGCGATTTTCGCGACAGCTGCGGGAGCAGGGTTTCACAGCAGATGCTCGTCAGGTTGACGTAGCATCGGTGGCGTCCGTTTCAGACGCATTTTCCTGGATCGATAACGAGTTCGGCAGATGCGATGTACTGGTGAATTCCGCAGGTATCGCCAAGACAATGCCCTTCCTGGAATTTGATCTCGACGTTTTCAACAAGACCCTGCACATCAATGTCACTGGCACGTTCATGTGCTGCCAGGCTGCCGCTCGAATCATGCAAAAAAATGCCTTCGGCAGGATCATCAATATCGCGTCGGTCGCCGGGATGCGTGCAGTGGGCAAGGGCCGAACTGCGTACGGCACCTCTAAAGGTGCAGTCATTGCGCTGACCCGGCAAATGGCTGTGGAGCTCAGCGAGTATGGTATCACTGCTAATGCCATCGCACCGGGCCCGGTCGATACGCCCATGACCCAAGAACTGCACAGCGACAGCTTTCGCCAAGCCTATAGCAATGCTATCCCAGCCAGGCGATACGGTACGACTCAAGAGATTGCCGGGGCCGTCAGCTATCTCGCCTCTGACGTCGCCGCTTACGTGAATGGTATTGTTCTGCCTGTTGATGGTGGATTCATGGCCTGGGGCGCAGGGGACCTGTAAGCGGCAAGATCACAAGCGCCCGTGCGGGCGCCTTTCTAGCTTTGAGCCATTTCTTTTGTTATCCACTTTTGCAAATCTGCGGTATCAGCGCGTAGTCGGGCATTGGGTGAAACCCACAGAACCAACTTTGCTGCCCCTTGCGCAAAGCCAAACGGGGCCACCAAGGCGCCACTCTCAAGCTCTGCCTCCACCAGCATGCGGGGTACACAGGCAAATCCCAAACCAAGTTTTGCTGCCTGGATCAGTAAGTAGAAGTGCTCGAAATACTCCATCTCGAGCAGCTCACCTGGTGCTTGCTCAATAGACGCGTACCAGTCTACCCAGGCGTGCGGTCGAGTCTTGGTGGTCAACAAGCGCTTTTGACTCAAGTCGCTGATGTACCGCACGCCGGATGCTGCCAGATACGCAGGCGAACAGATGGCACCGATCCATTCATTGGTCAAAGGTATCGGCTCAATCCCTGGCGGTGGGGGGATGCTGTCGAGACGTATGGCAACGCTTACACCTTCATGTGCGAAATCAATCGGGCCGTGACCTGTTTTCAAGCCCAATTCCATGGTGGGAAAGCTGCTATGCAACTTGGCCAGTCGAGGCAGCAGCCAGTGCATCATGATCGAAGCCGAACAGGAAAGCTCAAGCGGGCGAGGGCGTACTTCATCGATACTTTCTTGTATCAAGGCAAATGCTCTGGCCAAGCCCGACGCAAGTCGTGATCCCTCTGGGGTCAGCTTGGTGCCATGCGCGTTACGGGTGAGCAAAATCACCCCTAACGACTCCTCCAGGCTACGGACATGGCGGCTAATGGCTCCATGCGTCACGCAAAGAGCATCCGCCGCATCGCTGAACGACCCTTTGCGCGCGATCATTTCAAACGCTCGCAGAGCATTGAGCGAAGGCCTGACGGGTGACGTCATCCAAGCATCTCCATAAGGCTGAAGCCTTGATCTCGATTGCCACACTAATGTGAGTTTTTCTCACGCTCGGCGGAAATCATATCGGTTGGATTGATGCAGGGTCAATGTATATTGATTTGAAACTGCGTCGAGGCAGTTCCGGCAGATTCACAATAAAAATAGATTTGAGGCAACCATCATGGTCGATCATAAAGCCGGGCGGGAGGAGTTTACCGCCCGATTTTTTGTGGAGAGCAACTATCCGATCGAGCGGGTTGGCGAAGTAATCGCAGGGGAGCAATCCAGCGGTACTTTCATCTCCCTTCCAGGCGAGTCGGCTGAACTCAAAGAGCGCTCGCGTGCTCGAGTGGTAGGCATTGAGCCGCTGCCATCCGTCTCGAGCCCTTCCTTGCACAGCGAATACCTCGCCCGCCATAAGCCCTCAGGGCCTTTTCATCGAGGTGAGGTCACTATCGCGTTCCCCACAGCCAATATAGGCACCAACATCCCTGCGTTGCTCACCACAATCGCTGGCAATCTTTTCGAACTTGGTGAGGTCACCGGGCTGCGGGTTCTGGACCTGCAACTTCCTGAACGATTCGCCTCCGGATTCGTTGGCCCTCAATTCGGGATTGAAGGCACCCGGGCGTTAGCGGGCGTTCATGATCGGCCAATCATAGGCACCATTGTCAAGCCGAGCATCGGCCTTACGCCAGCGCAGACGGCTGCTGTGGTCGATGAACTCTGCGCTGGCGGTATTGACTTCATCAAGGATGATGAACTGCTTATCGATCCTTCCTACGCTTCGTTTGATGCCCGTCTAAGCGCTGTGATGCCGGTGCTTCACAAGCATGCAGATCGCCTTGGACGGATGCCCATGTACGCTATCAACATCTCCGGCAGCATCGACGAGATGATGCGCCGCCAGGACGCAGTGCTTGAGGCGGGTGGTACCTGCGTGATGCTTTGCCTGAATTGGGTTGGGCACTCGGCGGTTGAGCACATCCGCAAGCATGCCCAGTTGCCAATCCACGGCCACCGCAATGGTTGGGGAGCCATGACTCGTTACCCCCAGCTAGGGTTCTCGTTCGAGGTGTATCAGAAGGTATGGCGGTTGGCCGGGGTCGACCATCTGCACGTCAATGGTATTCAGAGCAAATTCCATGAGGCGGACGATTCGGTAATCTCGTCGGCCAAAAGCTGCCTGGCTCCCTTTGCCGGCATGCGCCCATTGATGCCTGTGTTCTCTTCAGGGCAATGGGCAGCTCAGGCGCCTGTGCTGTTCAACAGGCTTCAGTCTGTTGACCTGATGCACCTCGCGGGCGGCGGCATCATCGGCCATCCGATGGGTATCCAGGCAGGCGTTCAGAGCATGCGCGAAGGTTGGGAGGCCGCTGTCCAGCAAGTGCCTCTGGAGCGTTATGCAGAGGGTAGGCCAGCGCTTTCGGCTGCCCTGCAGAAGTTCGGAGGCAACTAAGTCATGGGCTCCCCACAAAGCGGCAAACTCCCGTTGGTTTTTTATGGCGACGACTTCACCGGCTCGACTGATGCTCTCGAGGTTCTAACGGCAGCTGGGCTCAAGTGTGCTCTGTTCCTTGCGCCTCCAAGCCCGGAGCTGCTGGCGGAACTGGGCGGATTTGATGCCATCGGCATCGCCGGTGACAGCCGTGCTTTGTCAAACGTAGAAATGGATGCGGTGCTGCCTGACATTTTCGAGAGCATCAAGCGGCTGTCGCCCGCAATGATTCACTACAAGGTCTGTTCCACGTTTGATAGCGCCGACGCTGTGGGCAGTATCGGCCATGTGATTGAGCTGGCGTCCCGCATTTATGGCGTCAAAGGCGTTCCGATCATCGCGGGCAACCCTGCGCTCGGTCGCTACTGCGTTTTCGGCAACCTTTACGCCTTGTCCAAGACGGATAACAAGGTTCACAGGATTGACCGGCACCCGATCATGCGTGCCCACCCCATCACGCCGATGCAAGAAGCGGACTTGAGTATCCATATCGGCAAGCAAAAGAATTTGTCGATCGGCAAGATTGATATTCGCCAGCTCGAAAGTGATACCCCGATCAGCTGCTGGGTCGAGCCGATGTCACGGCAGCACGATGCGGTGTTGTTCGATGGTTGCCGTGAATCTCATATGACCACCGTTGGCCAAGTGTTGACCGAGCTCTCGTCAGCGGCAGCTCCGCTATTTATCGTCGGCTCATCCGGTGTGGAGTATGGCCTCACACAGTACTGGCGTACCGCTGGGGTGTTTCCGGCACGAGCGTCGCTGGCCGCACCTCTTGAACCTGCCGATCAGGTACTGGTGATCTCAGGCAGTGCTTCGCCGTTGAGTCGGGCCCAGATCGAAACGGCGATTGATTACGGTTTTGTGGAGCTTGAAGTCGATGCTGCCGCATTGATTACCGAGTCCCGAAAAAGCGCCGCGATACGAGATGTGGTCATGGCCGCCGTATCGCACCTCGAAGAGGGGCGGTCGGTGCTGATTCACACTGCCAAAGGCCCTGATGACGCTCGGATCGAGCAGATGATCGAGGCAATGCTGCAAAAAGGTTTACCTCGGGATGAAGCAAGGGTTCAGGGAGGTAAGCAGCTCGCCATGGAAGTGGGCCAGGTTGCGCTTGAAATTCTCAAAGCATTCCCTTTGAAACGATTGGTGGTCTCCGGTGGGGACACATCCAGCCAAGTAACCAAAGTGCTTGCGCCCGAGGCTCTGGTTATCAAGTCCGATATTTCTCCTGGCGCCCCTTTGTGTCAAATCCACGCCCGTGAGCCGTACCTGAAAGATGTTGAGATTGCGCTCAAAGGTGGGCAGATGGGGGATCGAGATTATTTTGTCAAAGCGCTCAGAGGTATGGGATGAGCGCTGAGGATTGTTAGCAAGTAAGTACTTGCCTACCTACAATAACAAAAGGTGAAACCATGCAGACCACTCTATCGAGCCCTGTCGAAAGTGACCTCGATCACAGGGATGATGGCGAAAACAAATCCATGAAAAATGTTGTGGCCGGAAGCCTGTTCGGAACAGCATTGGAAACCTACGACCTTTACCTCTATGGCACTGCCGCTGCGCTGATTTTTGGCCCTCTTTTTTTTCCTGGCACTGACGAGACAGTTTCCCGGCTAGCTTCACTTGCGTCATTCGCGATTTCATTCGTCGCGCGCCCGTTGGGTTCGCTTGTCCTTGGGCATTTCGGAGACAGGATTGGCCGCAAGAAGTTGCTTTACCTCACCCTCATAATCATGGGCTTGAGCACCGTGGGTATTGGCCTGCTGCCCACCTACGCGAGCATTGGCATTTGGGCACCCGTCATGCTCTGTGTGCTCCGCTTCATCCAAGGCTTTGCATTTGCGGGGGAGTACAGCGGCGCTGTGCTGATGCTCTTGGAACATGCGCCAAGAAAAAGGAGGGGCTTCTTTGCGGCGATCAACAACATCGGCCCGGTGTTTGGCTTCATTGCATCGGCTGGCATGCTTCTGGTTGTCAGCGCGTTGCTCTCCAAAGAAGACTTTACCGCTTGGGGATGGCGGATTCCCTTCATAGCAAGCCTTGCACTATTGGTGGTTGGGGTTTTTGTCCGCTCCAAAGTGCCCGAGTCTCCTGTGTTCGAAAAGACTGCTGAGAAGCGGGCTGCCATGCCTGGCGAATCGCAATCGCCCGCGCTGCGCTTGTTCACTCGCTATCCAAAGCAACTGCTGTTGGTAGCAGGCGCTAATATCTGCCACTTCTCGACTTTCTATCTCTTCACTGTGTTCGCACTGAGCTATGGCCAGCGGGAGCTAGGCCTCTCCAATGCATTCGTGCTGTCAGTCGCGATGGTTGCAATTTGCACCCATTTGGTTGTCGTGCCCTTTGCCGGTGCGTTGGCTGATCGTATCGGCCGCCGCACTATGATGTTGATCGGGTTTGTGGTGACCGCGCTCGCTGCCTTTCCATTCTGGCATCTTTTTTCAACCGGCGAGTTCTGGCCAATGGTCGCCGGCTCATGCCTGTTCATGACTGGGTATGGTTTGGTCTACGGCGCAGTGCCATCTTTCACGGGCGAAGCCTTCGGGCCGAGCGCTCGCTTCACCGGTTTCGCAATGTCTACTAACGTGGGTGGAATCGTAGGCGGTGGCACTGCCCCGATCGTGGGGGCATTTCTCCTGAGCCATTTCGGAACACCTTATGCGATCTCCCTGCTCACGGTAGCGCTCGCGGTGTTTTCTGGGCTCTGTGTGTACCTGTCTGCCGAGACAAAAGACCTGGATATCGTCGACGAGTGATTCAGGATGAGCAGGCCCGCAGGCGCAGGCAAGCCAGCGCCTGCAGTACCGGTCGATAACGAATTTCGGGCAAAAGAAAGCCCGCTGCCAGGCGGGCTCCCAAAACGCACGGCCTTACCCGAGAGAGGCGGGATCAGTCCGTTTTTGGCTCGACGGCAGGAGCACCGGCTGCGGCGCCGGCATTTGATTTCGCACGACCGCGGCCGCCTTTGCCGCGCTGTAGCGA
>Ga0160474_100839_pt1 | contig 10005 bp, 10 predicted proteins | sample HID1975K_E11MG_FD_108240 | JGI IMG/M metagenome (GOLD analysis project Ga0160474, IMG submission 108240) | Enriched soil microbial communities from UW Madison campus, WI, USA - HID1975K_E11 MG | ecosystem: Environmental > Terrestrial > Soil > Unclassified | place: USA: Madison, Wisconsin...
GGTAGCCAAGGGCTATGTATCACGCATACTGCGCAATCAGACTATCGCAGCTTACCTAGAGCGCTTCGAGCCTGATCTGGTGCGGGAGCTGGTGGGGGTTGTGGAGGCGGTCACCGCAGATGCCCGTAGTCTAGAGCGTGAATAAAACCTACTTGCTGTGCTGAGTGGGAGGTCATCATTCGTTTTTGGGACAGATCGTCAGTGCTATGTTGGCGAGGGCATGGGCTCTGGCTGAAATCGCGGCTTCGTCCCACATCCGACTCGTCGCTGTTGGCTGCCACGCAGCCTCGCTGCTATCTTTCCGCGGCCAGTGGGACGTTCCAACTGCGCGGCAAAATATGGTCTATATCAAGCGCTGATAGGTCTGGTGCTTCTCGCCCTTCGCTTTGAACGGATAGCCGTAAACCGCCCTCGGGTTCCGTTAGCAGCGAACAGGTTTTTGCGGTATCCAGCCGGTCAGGATACAACGGTGCGCTGACGCAGGCGTTATGGAAGTCAGCGATCACCGTCATCGGTAGTCGAACGTAATGAAGGATTGCGCTGGGTCGAAGGCAGCGTTCGTGACTAGCAGCTCTTGCCGATTGCGCCCTTCGCCGAGGTCGGCAATCGGCCAGAAGCCGCCGTTCAGTGGTGTCTACGAAACTAGAGGCTATTCATCTTCCATTTATCGTCAAATCATTTCAGCGCATACTCGCCGCTGAGCACCTAGCCCTAATGGGAACAGTGCCCTGTCGATGAAAAATCCGGATCTCAGATGGAAACCCAATGGACTATTCAAAAATCATCGGAAAAGACGACGGGCAAAGATTGTCTTTCGAGGAGCTCGTCTGCCAACTTGCCAGGCGCGACCGCCCCGAGAGCGCCATAGAGTTCAGGCGGATCGAAGGCTCGGGAGGCGACGGAGGGATCGAGAGCTATTGGGTTCTTCAGGACGGTTCTGAGGTCGGTTATCAGGCCAAGTATTATCTTAGATCACGGGATGTCGATTGGAGCAAAATCGACGAGTCGGTAAAGCAGGCTTTGAAATCTCACCCTGAGCTGAAACAGTATGTGATTGCCATTCCCTGTGACCTTACTGATCGCAGCGGGGCGCAGGGCGCAGGGAAAAAAGGGTGGGAGCACTGGAATACGCACAAGCTTGCCTGGGAGGCGCTTTGTGCCCAAAGCAGTATCCCCACGGTTGAGTTCGTGGCCTGGACGGCGTCTGACCTGACCGACAAATTGTTACACCCTACAGCTGAGGGCCTACGAAAGTTTTGGTTTGGCGAGTTGGAGATGTCTGGGCAATGGTTTCGCAAGAATGTAGAACTCGCCGTAGAGTCACTCGATGAGCGATATCACCCGGAAGACCACGTAGAGGTTGGAATCGAGAGCCTCTTTAAAGTGCTCCTTCGCGATGAGGAAGTCACCACCGAACTCACCTCTGCTTTTTCCGCCGTAGCCAAAGCAGCCAAGCTCAGCAATTTCGTAAAAGATGACTTCGACGCCGGGCTCATCGCTGGTATCCAGCGTGTCGAGCAGGAAGCGTCCAAGGCTTCAGCATTCGGCAGCCGATTTAGCTCCGACTCTTGGGAGCCTTGGCCCATTCTCGATTGCGTTGCAGCCTTGTCAGACGCCTCTCATAGCGTCCACGAATTGAAGGGCTGGGCTTGGCAAAATATGCCAAAGTCTGAATCCAGAAGGGATTACTCCTCTTCGGACATGAACTACCTGAACCACAAGCTGGACGAGCTTTCAAATGCTCTCTACGGCTTGAGTTCAAAGCTGGAGGGGAAATTTTATTCCGCTGAGCAAAACCGTTTTGCCCTTTTGACAGGGAAGGCTGGCACAGGCAAATCGCACACACTCGGTACCGTTGCTCAAAAAGCGATTTCAGATGGGCACCCGGTGGTTTTGATTTTGGGGCAGCAATTAGGCTCTCTGGGTTTTTGGAGGCAAGCGACAGAAACACTCGGGCTGGGGACTGTTGAGCCAGAGGTATTCTTGCAGGCCATGAGTTCTGCCGCTGAGGCCGCTCAAAAGCGCGGACTCATTCTGATCGATGCAATCAACGAAGGTGCCGGTGCGCAACTATGGAGGAATGAACTTCCCGCTCTGATCGCCCGAGTCAACGCTTACGAGAACCTCGCTCTTGTCGTCACCTGTCGTACTGAGTACACGCCGTATGTAGTTCCGACAAAAGTGATGGAGACGACAGTTGCCTTCTCCATTCGTGGCTTCGTGACGAATGTAGAGCAGTCGAGGGCCGCGAAGGTCTACCTGCACAAGAGAGGCATTTCCCAGCCTGATACGCCTTGGCTTTCCGCTGAATTTGTCAATCCGCTGTTTCTTCGCAGCGCGTGCGTTGCCCTTGCCCGAGACGGTTGTAAGCAATTCCCCAGAGGCCTGCATGGCACGAAGCAGGTTTTTGCATTTTACATCCGTAGTGTCGCGCGAAATCTAGGTGTCGGAAGAGACGGCAGCGAAGATCTGCTCGCTCCTACTACAGCGGCAATCTCGGCCATCGCCAGGTTGATGGCCACAGACAGGCGCGATTACGTGCTTTTGGCCGATGCTGTGCGAATTTCGACGGAGGTGTTTTCGAGTTTTCCTTCCCCACCTTCCATAACCTGGTTTGACGTCCTGCAGAAGAACGGAATTTTTCGACTCGACCCACCACCGCGCCAGCTTGAAATTGATCCATTTGCTCCGGTCGAGGATATCGTGAGATTCAGTTTCCAGCGACTCCAAGACCACCTCATGGCGGATGCGCTGCTCAAGGGTGTGAAGGATCTAGGGCTCGAACTGGAGAAAGGAGTTTTGAGCTTCATTCTTGACGGCGACAGATTCAAATGGGAGTGGGCTGGTCTCGCTGAAGCCTTGTCTATCCAAGTGCCTGAGCGTTTCGGCTCAGAGCTTTTGGATGTGCTTCCGAGGGATATTGATATCTGGATCAACGACGACTCGGTCAGAGGCGCCTTCCTAGAGAGCTTGCGTTGGCGTAGCTCAAACGCTTTCACTGAGCGCACTTGGCGATATTATCAGGCTATCTTGGATGTCGATGATAGCCAACTCTACGTGCTGATCGAACTCTGTGCCAACGTTGATCACCCTTGGAACGCTGAACTACTCCACGACATTCTGATTACTAAAACGATGCCAGAGCGTGATGCTTCCTGGACGGTGAAAATCAACGACTTCGATATGGCGGATGGCAGCACGATCCGCCGCCTCCTGGACTGGTGTTTGACCAGTCAGACCGAGAAAACGGATCGGCACGTACAGCTTCTGTGCGGGCTTGCGGTCACGTGGCTGACGGCGTCATCGCATAGAGAAATCAGAGACAAGGCTACCAAGGCGCTATCCGCATTGCTGCTTTCGAAGGTCGAGCTCTACGGTGAACTGTGCGAGAGGTTCGCTGGCCTTGATGATCTCTACGTGATGGAACGGTTGCACGGGGCTGCTTATGGCGCATGTTGTATCGACCCATCTCCAATACGGTTGGAGCAGTATGCCCCGGTAGCTTACCGGATGGTTTTCTCTGAGCATTGCGTTCCGCTATCGATTATGTTGAGGGACTATGCATCGGGGATTGTTGAGCTGGCTGCCCACCATCGTTGCCTGCCTACCAAGGTCGATCTCAGTGCCTGTAGGCCACCTTATAAATCTCAGCCTGTTCAATTTACTGTTTCACAAGCTCTTCTCGGTGATGTCGCCACAAAAGCTGGAGGTGACGAAATCAAGCGTTCTTGCACTGGCGAAATAAGTGAGTTCGCTGATGAGATCAAGCATCGTGTCAGCTCATTTTCGAGCGTTGCTTTGACTTCTCCAATGCCCTACACACAATCCGAGATGAACGAGCGATTCGATATAGAGGTAATTGCCCCTTACCCAGACAGGCAAGAAATCGTCGATGCGATCAGTGCTCTCCAATTTAATCCGTTCCGATTCTTGCTCCGCCCAGTCGAGGTACTCGAGAAGCTTGAGGAACTTGAGGAACTTGAGGAACTTGAGGAGCCCGAGGAGCCCGAGGCGCTTGAGGACTGCGAGGCACTCGAGGCGCATGACCACTCCGAGGAGCTTCAGCAGCTAGAGAAGAAGCTTGTTGATCTACTGAATGTTGACGAAAAAAGAAGATTTACCGACGAGTTCAGATGGTGCATCGCCCGCTCGGAAAAATATCCGCGCACGTTGGAAGGTGTCGACATGGCGGCGGCCAAACGGTGGGTCGCAAAGCGCGCCTATGACTTCGGATGGACAGACGAACTCTTCCCATCGGATAGCTCTCACCGTTACAGCTATTCCCGCGACAGGCCACTCTTTGAGCGCATTGGTGCCAAATATGAGTGGCTTGCGCTCGATGAACTCCTTTGCCGGCTAGCCGATAGTAATTGGCTCTCCGAAGCGCGCGTGGATGGAACACGTGATTACCGTTCATCCATCGATCTAGGTTTCCATCGAGACATCGACCCTACTGTTCTTCAAGGGCTGTCCGATGCGAGTGCTGATTTTGTAGATATCTCACCAATTGCTCTCGAGGAAGTATCAGAAGACTGCCTCCAGGAATGGCCGTTCAAGCTTGACCCTAGCCTTGGGATGCCAAGTCTTGTAGGTCGAACCGACGAGGAAGGTGAAAAGTGGCTAGTCCTTTACGAGCATCGCTCCGTGGCGAATCGTTACGATGATGGAGAGAGCCGAGAGCACGGGCTACGGCTGAAAGAATGGCGTTTCCTCATGCCTGTCGTTGTCAGGAAAAGAGATCACAAACAGCTGATTCGCTTTCTGAGCACTCAGCGTTCTCTAGATGTTTCGAGGTGGTCGGGACGCAGTTGCACGGACGACGGCTATCTGCTTGAGGCCCCATGGCGCTTTACCTGGGATCAATTGATGTGGACACCTGCCTACTTTCATAACCAAGGTGAGCTCGAGGTGGCATTTCCCTGCCATAAATATCATTGGGAGTCCCATTTGGATGCCTCCCTTCCGGACGGAGCCTCTGCACATTTACCAGCCCCGTGGTTGGCAAATCAGCTTTCCATTACCCCTATGCACTTCGATCCGCGTGTCTATGTGAATGCGCTAGGGAAGCCCCAATTCATCAGCAGCATGGGCCCTGACGATGGTTCACACGCCTACATACGGCAGGACATATTTGAGCGGCTGTTGAAAGATAACGATTTGGCGTGCGTGTGGACGTTTGTAGCGGAGCGAGGCGTGTGGCCAGGCGGAGGAAATTCTCATGCCGCATGGAGACGGTCTGAAGGTGTAGTTTGGTTCGAACGAGGGAAGCCAAAAATGGAATCATGGAAGGAAGATAGCGGTAATGGTGCAGAAGGTGGCTGAGCGCGGATTGTGTCGTTAGCGGCGCTGCATCAACGAAGGAGGGGGGCGGCGAACCTAGTTTGTGATCCATGAGAGGTTCAGCCTCCACTCATTTCTTCAGCTTTTGGATCTGCCGCGCATCGCGCGAATATTCGCATGCAAAATCGGCAGGCTTTCGCATAGTTAGTCACTGGGGGCTTCGGCCTTTGCCGTGCTTTACCCAGTATGCGGACGGCACCAACTAGGCGTTCAGAACTGACTCTATAATCGACTGGCCGTTAGCAGCCCTCATGATCGGCTGCATTTGGCCGACCTTTGCTGGTGGCGAACGTCCGCTATGGGTCGAAGGCGGCCATTCTCAGGACACAGCTCCGAGTAACTGCCGCTCAATGAGTTGGTCTGCTGCCCTTACCGAAAGCCTTCATCTGGTAGTCGGTTATCGCCTGGTAAAGAGACTCCGCAATCAGACGCAACCTTTCCACTTCAATTACTGGCGCGCCTGCGTCCCGAGCCTCGTGGTAGCGGCGCATTGCCTCAACTGCCTCGGCGTACGCCGGGTGATCGGGAGGCAAGATTTCGGGCGGTTTGGGCATAAGTGGTCCGACGTTAGTGATTCGACTCTGGCAGGCTGCCGGTTTTCGACAGCTGTGAGTCTACCATCGCGTGACAAAGGGAGTCTGTCAGGAGTTTGACGCTCCCATCAGCTTCTTGTCTCATATCGCTTGGCAGTTCCGTTCGTATTTGGGAAAACAGACGGTCAAGGGTGTTCGAATTCTCTCGGAGAAGATAACAGCCCACGAGAATGGTCAGTGGATGTACGTCCAGTACAGATGCTAGCTCGTCCACCTTGTCGATGGTGGGGCTCTTCAGACCGCGCTCAAGCGAGCTGAGGTAGGTACGGCTACTGACGTCAGAAAAGTCCTCCTGCGAAAGCTTCCTAACCGAACGCAGCTGCTTTAGAGCCGCACCAAACGCCTGTTTCAGTTCCATATTGCCGATCTCGCAAAAGGAACGATGAAGCCTTTATGCGCCCTATAGGGCTACAATCTATAGTGTTCATATTTGAGGCAGCGCCATGTTCATCACTCATAAACAAGCAGAGCTGGCCCTCGGTGAGCTTCTCGGGGACGGATCCACCCAGTGCTGGCAGTACGTTGAACAGACCACACATTGCCCCTGGTTTTATGTCAAAGTTGCCTGCCAGCAGGACAACGAAGCATTCACCAGCATGCTTATGCTGCCTAGCATTTCATCACTTGAGCAGGTGATTAGTGAACAAACGGCCGGCCTCCGGCTGCTGGATGTGCAGCTGGTTTCTCCAGCCTAATCACCTCGCGTTAAGTGCGTGGGGTCGGATGCGTCGCGTTCAAACAAAGGATTGTAGAGGCGTCGGACCGCAATATTGTATGCAGCCACCATCGAGAACCTCAAATTCCGAGTTCGTTGTAAATACACAATTATTGCTTTGCTAAAACTTTGGAAAGTGAAGGGGAGTGGCCCCTTAGGTGGGGCAGGATATCCCACCCTATCTAGGGACTGTCGATGCGTTTCGAAGGTAAGAGCATGTTGCTTATCCCTTTGTGGTAACCAGCATTCAACGCCCCAAACCGGTACCTCCCACGGGCTCGAGACTGGTAATGACTGAAAAAACGCTTGTTCCTGGTTTATGAAGCGTTCGAGACTCTGCCTTGCCCTAGACGTCGTCATCGTTGGCATCCTCCATATGCTGCCGGCAGCGCTCGATCGTAGCGCTTACTGCCAGAATGGTGGTCTGGTGCTGGGCGAGAGGCCGGTTGTGAATGAGGTCTCCGGCTTGTTCTGCCATATCTATGAACCGTTGCGCTTCTCGTTGCAGTGCCTCTTTCACCTGCTCATGGCGGCCGTCAGCAAAGGGGTGAAATTTCTTGCAGGTGTAGCAGGCGTAGACAGGATTGTAGGGGCAGTGAGTATGCACGGGGAGGGCACATGCACCGATATTCCCGATGTACTGCGTGTCTATTACGCCACGGATCGCTCTTTCGGTAGATGTATCGCGGCGTTGTATGACTTCCCCCGTCACGAAACTGCGCATAATGCGTTGATAAACGGAACTCTTGCCGAGTGCTTTCTCTTTGATCCGGGCAATGTTGGGGGTTGCGGTTACATACGCACGCGCCGCAACCGTACTGTTGTGCCCTAGCAGTTCGGCAATCATATCTGCCGGAGTTCCCTGGTCTGCCAAGCCTTGCCCAAGGTGATGACGCAGCAACATGGTTACCTGCTTCGGCCTGTCTATCCCAGCTTCACGTAGCTCGTGTTTGAGGCATGTGCCAATCTCAGTTACAGACATGCGACGTCCATCAGAGCCCACAAACATTGCTTCGCAGTTTTCACCAAAGAGGTGCCTTATTCCAGAAACGTGCTGGGAAATCTTATCCCCCAGTTTGGTTGTTATTTTGCGTGGTCGTCGCTCAGGTCTGCGCTGCCTGAACTTTTTGGCCATGGGTAGCCACAGCGTATAGTAGACACTATGATTACAATCCTCGATGACTTCAAAGTCTGCGATATCTAGCGAATGAAACTGAATTGCGCGTGGTGCGAGTTAAAATCCTAAGTGAAGCAACACATTAATCTGGGTGTTTTCCCATGAGCTAGGCGTAGCTTCTTGCTCAATGCGTTTGAGTAGTTGAGCCTCCTCAGATATTTCCAGGCAGGACTGTGAGAGGTAGATTCGATCATATGGGGCAACTCTGCTTGATTTGATCTCCTTGATTATCAGGTAGGTATTTAAATCAAAACCTTCAATGCCTCTACCAACTGCCCAGCGATAGAATATGCGGAAACCTACAAGATCGCGTCTTGACTCTCTCAAACTTTCTATGGTGGTGATTAGGAGTGGCTTACCCCAAGGGAGGCCACTTGCCAGATCTGTCTTAGATAACTTATGAAAGAGATTTGCAAACATTTGCGCCGTTCTCGGGGAATATTTCTCAAGTGCGTAAGCCATAAAACTTTTGCAAATTTCCATGAGGTCAGAACTAAATTTTAGCGCCACCCAATCGACTTTCATTGCAAGGCCACCGTCATACCACGTCCAAACGCTCAATCGAGTATCTACGTACTTTGGCTGGTCATTCGTGCGAGTTCGAATGACAACCTGATCCGGTCCCTCGAATACGTAAGCGGGTAAGGAGGAGGAGGGTGACGTGTCTTCTTGATCGACTAATTTGGTCACGATGAGCCTCCTTAACTGTCAAGCCGGCTCCAGGCTGCCGAGGTGCGCTGGACGTTATGGCGGCTGGCCGACTCGGCTAGATAACGACTGGCATAACGGCGTGGCATCGCCGACGTATCAGACCAACCTCAGATTCGTCGCAGCTCGTCCGAGGCGCGTTCGAGATCATGCCCACGTTGTTCGACCAGGTAAGCCAAAAAACGGTCGGCGAAGGTGTGGCGGAAGTCATGAGCGGAAAGTGTAGGCAACAAGCCGGGATGAGCCAGTTCAATGGTCAGAAACAGCCGGTCGAGGACGTTAGACAATGCGCGGATCGACAGCGGGCGGCCTCGGTCCGAGATGAACAGATAGCGGTACAGCAATTTCATCGGTTTACCGTTACGGAGTGGACGTCGCTCGCTCTGAATGTAGCGTTCGTAAACTTCATACCGTGTGTTTTCAGTGCAGGCTCTTCAGCGCGCGGGTCGCCTGGGTCATGTTCGCGGTCATTGATGCTCACGTAAGCATGCTGAGAACCCTGATTGATATCGGTGGTATAGAGCTTTAGAAGCTCCCCGCGACGGATACCCGTCTCCAGCAGCAATTCAATCATTAGCCAATTGCGCAACTGCATTCGTTCCGGAAAAGGATTCTTCGCAGCGCCAGGGACAATCAGTGTCCGTATGGTCTGGAGTTGCGTGTCTGTAAGGCTGCGGTAACGAGCGCGGTCTGGCCGAACATTGGTGATATGGCTCTCAAAGCGCCGCTCAATGATGTCAGCGACATCTGCAAATGCTACCTCAATGTTTGCCAGGGTGGTTGAGCTCTGACGGGCGCGCGGGATGTATCGGCAGACACACCAGGACAGGTATTGCTTCAAGAGCCGCAGGTACTGGTCACGAGTACGCGGATCGATCTGCGGAAAAGAATCCATTTTAGCTATCCCGATTCGAGCGACCAGATTATCGGCCTGGCGGCCGCTTTGGAGCCAGATTGCGTAACCATCCAGTAGTGACAGAATCGCTTCAAAGTGACCGTCCAAGATGGCCTCATCGGTATCGAGCTTTCGACTTTCGGCATAGCTGTAGAAAGCCTGGATCGCACGAAGATGCGCTGCGGCAGTGTTGTAGGCACGATGCCTGAGCTTGAGCTGGACGTAGATGAATGGAACGAGGATGGGCAACGGTGCCGCCAAACCATCCTGCACCAGCAGAGGCACGCGCTGACCAGACGAGAAACGACACTGAATCAGTTTCATTGGCAGCCACCCCTTGGAAATGCGCACCATGAACAGTAGGACATGGCCCTTTAAGAGAGTGGACGTAGGCAGCAGATTTGTCGAATCAGCGAGTTACGGGGCTCGTGAACAATCGCAACATGATCTGTCGTTTAACATAATATGCATTATGCGCAGTCGAGTATAAACCCAAGCGCCCGTGGATACCCAGATTCGAAAGCAGCCTAACGCCAGCAACCCACCCAACCATCCCATCCTTTGACCCTGGTTAACA
>Ga0160474_100842_pt1 | contig 9965 bp, 6 predicted proteins | sample HID1975K_E11MG_FD_108240 | JGI IMG/M metagenome (GOLD analysis project Ga0160474, IMG submission 108240) | Enriched soil microbial communities from UW Madison campus, WI, USA - HID1975K_E11 MG | ecosystem: Environmental > Terrestrial > Soil > Unclassified | place: USA: Madison, Wisconsin...
AGCCGGTAGTTGTCCGAGTCCTTGCGCGGGTTGCCGCCGGGCAGCACGAAGGGGTTTTCGATACGCGCGTCGATCCAGCTGCGGCTGGCGCCCACGTTCAGGCCCACGCGCTCGCCCAGGCGCAGGTTGTGCTGGCTGAACAGGGTCTTGGTGGTCCAGGTGCTGTCGGCAGTGTAGGGCGCCACCGATTCGGCATACAGGCCATGCCCGGCCGGGTACATGGCGGGCAAGTTGAGCCAGCCGTAGTAGCTGGAAAGCTGTGGCACACCGGGTTGGCCGATCCAGGCAGCGTTGCCACCGGCGGGGTTGCGGCCGCTCAGGCCGAGCAGGTCGCCGGGGTTCTTCAAGGTCGGGTCAAGGGTCAGGTCATAGGCGTTGATGGTGCTGCCGAAACTGTTGTTGGCGGCGATCGACTCGTTGCGCTCGCGGCGGTAGATCAGCCCGGTGTTGCTGTCGTCGATCAGGGTCAGGTCGCCCAGCTGAAATTGGCCACGGGCGCGGAACTCGAAGCGGTTGTCGAAGATGTCGTCCTTGCCCTGCACCTGGAACGCCCCGACGGCATCGGTGGTGTCGGTGGAGTGCTGGTAGAAGGTGCTGTTGGCCAAGGTGATCGACGGGGTCAGGTCGCCTTCGACGCGCAGCTGCGTGGTAAAGCGCCGCGAACGGTTTTCGTCCTGCGCGCGCTGGCCGGTTTGTGACGATAAGGAGGTCAGGCCGTTGCCCGCCAGCGACGGGTCATAGACCCAGCCACGCAGGCTGCCGGGGTTGGCCTGGGTGTTGGGCGACGCGCCCTGGAAGCTGCCGTTGACCACCTGGTACTGGCCCTGGGCATTGCGCTGGCGCTGCACCCAGCCCAGTACCTGGGCGTCGGCTGCACCAGATGACAGCACCGGTGACCACAGGGTGTTGCCATTCTGGATGATCGGCGTGGCGCGGCCGCCGTAGTACTTGCCGTGGTCGACCAGATCCTGGGTGGCGCGGTTCCAGCCGTGGGTGATGTTGTAGTCGTAGTAGTCGTCGTAGGCGGCGTTCCAGTCGACCCGAAGGTTGTCGTTGCGCCAGGCGAGGGCGCCGTAAAAGGCGTCGAAGTTGTTCTCGACGTTGTCGTAGAAGTCTTCCTGGCGCTGGCGGGTGATGCTCACCCGGTAAGCCAGGTTGTCCGTCAGCGGGCCGGTGTTGTCGATGCTGAACTTGGTGGCATCGCGTGATTCGCCGTCGGGGATCCAGCTGCCGATTTCGCCGCTGAGCTTGGTGCGGAACCGGTTGAAGTCGGGCTTCTTGCTCAGGTAGTTGACGTAGCCGCCACTGCCGCTGACCGAACCGTAGGTCACTGACGACGGCCCGGCGACGATGTCGGCGCCTTCGTAGGCATTGAAATTGGCCGGGTGGCGCACCCCGTAGGCGCGCTGGTCATCCTGGAACACCTCGGTATTCTGCCCTCGCATCTGCGGGGCGATGCCGGCGTTCTGGCCACCGCCGCGGGTGATGCCGGGGGCGTACTTGACCAGGTCGTCGGAGCTGCGGATCGGGTCGTTGGCCAGTTGCTCGGCGTTGATCTGGGTGACCGAGCGCGGGGTGTCCAGCACCTTGGCTTCCAGGCCGCCGTAGATCGAGGCGGGCGGTCGGGTGGGCAGGGCATCGTCGTCAGTCTGTTCGGCCTGCACGGTGACGGTTTGCAGTTGGGTGTCTTGGGCATGGGCCAGCGGCGCGCTGGCGGCCAGAATGGCCAGCGCCAGGGCGCTGGGCTGGAATTTGGGGTGCAGCAAGGTAACGCGGGGCATTGGCTGGGCCTCGTTCAATAGCAGGAATGTGGGAGAAGCGAGGGCGCAGCCGCGCCTGCGGTTGGGTGGGTATCTCTCAAGCCTGTCAGGAGGTTCTGTGGGAGCGGGCTTGTCCCGCGAACCAGGGCGAAGCCCTGGCCATGCACCTCTTGTGTCCAGGCTGGCCTATTCGCGGGACAAGCCCGCTCCCACAGGGGAGTACGCTGTCTTGGGGCGGATCAGGTTTTCAGCCACAGGCTCTCGAACCGCCATGTACTGAACAGCGACTGCTCCGCCTGTGCACCACCCACGCGTGTGCTGACACTGTCGAGCAGGTCGGCAAAGCCCCATATCAGCATTCCGCCCCGCTCGTACTGGATGCGTTGCGCACGGTGCACCAGCGCCTTGCGTTGCTCCAGGTCCGGCTGGGCCATGGCGGCGAGGAAGGCCTCACTGAATTCGCGGTCGTGGAAGTGGGTCTTGTTGGCTACTGCGAACGGCGCGTCGGTGTGGATGGCACTGGCCAGGAACGGCGCACCGATGCTGCCACCGGTACTCAAGGTCCAGTCGTCGCGCTGCGGGCCCTGGAAGGTGGCCAGGTCGACCTGGCGTACGTTGACGGTTACGCCGATGCGCCGCGCCTGCTCGGCCAGGACCAGGGCCGAAGCCAGCCCCGGCCCTGGTGTGGTCACCAGTTCCACCTGCAACTGTTCATGGCCGGCTTCGCGCAGCAACTGCGCTGCCCGCTGCGGGTCATAGGGGCGTGGGCCGATGCTGTGGTCGAAGGTCGGGTCGAACGGTGCATACAGGTCGTTGGCCACCCGGCCCTGGCCATTCAGCGCACGGCGCACCAGTTCCTCGCGGTTGGCCAGCAGGCGGAATGCCTCCCGCACGCGCGGGTCGTCGAACGGCGCCCTGGTGGTGTTCATGTCGAACGACAGCCAGTTGCCACTCACCGACTTCAGCAGCCGCAGCCGTGGGTCGGCCTGCAGTACCTGCAAATGCTCGGTGGACATGACGTTGGCCATGTCGATCTGCCCCGCACGCAACGCCGCCAGGCGGCCGGTCTGGTCCTTGAAGTCGATGATCTCCAGTTCATCGGCGTAGGGCTTGCCAGGCTTGTAGTAGTTGTCGAAGCGGGTGAACAGCGAGCGCTGGCCCGGGGTGAAGCTTTTCAGTTTGTACGGCCCGGCACCGACCGGGTTGGTGACCGGGTGATAGTCCACCGGTACGATGCCGCCGAAGTTGACCCAGGTTTCCGCCAGTGGCAGGTAGCTGCGCCCTTCGCGAAAGCCCAGGCGCACGGTGCGGTCGTCCAGCTTGACCAGGTTGTCGCGGTCCACCCAGTGCAGCAGCGCCGCATAGGGCGAGGCCAGCTGCGGGTCGGTGAGGCGGCGGATGGAAAAGATCAGGTCGTCGGCGTCGATGGTCTTGCCGTGGTGGAATTCCAGCCCCGGTTTCAGCCGCAGGGTCCAGCTGCTGGCATCGGCATTGGGCTCGGCGAACTCGGCCAGGGCCAGGCGCGGCTGCATCTGCTCGTCCCATTCCCACAGCTTGCTGTACAGGGCAAAGCCACGCACGATGCCGCTGCCGATGGGCTTGTGGGCGTCGAGGTTGCCGCTCTGGTTGCCGTCGATGATGCCGAGGCGCAGGCGCCCGCCATGGCGCGGCTGGTCGGTGGCGGCATGGGTCGGGCTGTCGGCGGGGCCGCAGCCGGCAAGCAGCCCGCCAGCCAGCACGCCGGCGTGGCCAAGAAAACCGCGCCGGCTCAGTGGGTAACCGTCCCTGGCCATGGCGTCAGGCCCCGTTGCTGGCGTGCAGTTGCACGGGTTCGGGTGCCGGGCGGGCAAGGGCTGCGCGCTGCGCACGGAAGTGCGGCAGGATATGCTCGCCGATCCGATAGGCCTCTTCCAGATGCGGGTAGCCGGCGAGGAAGAACAGGTCGACACCGATGCTGTGGTACTCGCGGATACGCGCCACCACATTGGCATAGCTGCCCACCAGCGCGCAGCCCGGCGGGACGCCGATGTAGCCGAAACCGGTCCACACATTGGGGTGGATGAAGAAGTCGTCGAACGCCTGCTGCTCGTCCTGGTCGCTGTAGCCGTGCTCGTAGCTCAGCTTGCGCGCCGTGCGCAGGCCGGCGTGGGCGGCGCGGGCCTTGACCGTGCCCTTGGCCACGCCTTCGTCGAAGAAACGCTTGGCCTCGGCCAGCGCGGCTTCTTCGGTCTCGCGGGCGATCACGTCGATGGACAGGCCAAAGCGGATGTCGGTACGGCCCCACTTCAGCGCCCGGGCGCGGATGTCGGCGATTAGCGCGGCAATTTCGTCCGGGTGCTCTGCGCGCATCAGGTAGAAGTCGGCGTGCTTGGCGGCGAACTCGCGCGCTGCCACCGACGAGCCAGCGGTGCAGATCAGCGGCAGCTCGGCTTTTTTCAGCGGGCCGCGCAGGCCACCGCCTTCGGCGCGGTAGTAGGTGCCTTCGTAGTGGAACTGCTCGTTGTGCCAATAGCCACGCACCACGTCCATGAATTCGGTGGCACGGGCGTAGCGCTGGTCATGGTCTTCAAAGTCGCCGACCTGGCGCTGGATGGTATCAGAGCCGCCGTTGATGATGTTCCACACCAGTCGGTTGCCGGTGGCGCGCTGGTAGGTCGCGGCCTGTTGTACGGCCACCCACGGGGTGTAGTGATAAGGCTGGAACGCGGTGACGAATTTCAACGTGCGGGTTTCCCGGGCCAGCAGCGAGCACACCGTCCATGGCTCTTCGCCGGTGGGGGCATTGACCATCAGCGCGCCGCCAAAGCCGTTTATTTCAGCGGCGCGGGCAATTTGGCCGAGGTAGTCGATATAGGTGAAGTGGTCCCCTACGGCGAACCCTGACACCGCACCGGTGCTGGGCCCGCCCGCATGCCAGTCGCCGCGGTTGCGCGGGTCGCCGGGGAGGAACTGGGTTTCGCCATGCAAGGGCAGGCGGGTGAAGAATTCGATACTCATGGGCTGGCCTCCTTACTGGACGCTTGGGCTGCAATTGGGGGTAACCGGCTGGCCGCTGATGACCTGGCGGGCGAAGGGGATCGAGTCCTTCAGCGAGGCATTCACCGTTTCGCTGTGGCCCAGGCCCTTGTACAAGTGGCCCTGCACCACCGAGCCGGCCTTGCAGGCGTCCTGCATCAGCGCCACTTGGGTAGCGGCGGCGGGGGTCTTGTCCTCGGCGCCGGTGCCGATGAAGATCGGCTGGGCCAGTTTCAGCGTCGGGTACGACACCTGCGCCAGCCATGGCTTGAGCTGGTCGCCCTGGTAGTCTTTCTTGGCGTTGGCCGGGGTCAGGCCCGTGCCGACCACGTCGCTGACCAGTGCCGACAGGCAGCTGGTGCGTGCCTGCTCGAACAGCGGTAGGGCCTTGTCGGTGTAGAAGTCGCGGGGGTCGATGCTCGGGTCGTACTGCTGCGCAGCCAGCAGGGTGTAGAAGCCATAGGCCAGGGCCGGGTCGACCTTGTCCTGGTCCTGTTCACCGACATTCTTCGAGCCCACGGTGTAGATCACCCCCGTGCCGATGCTGCCCTTGACGCCCAGCTTGGGCGCATAGGTCGCTGCATAGGCACCGGCTGCAAAGGCCCCGGCGCCGCCTTGCGACTGGCCAATGATCAGCACCTTGTCGGCCAGCCCCGGCACGCCGGCGACCACGGCCTTTGCAGCATCGAGAATCCCGTAGGCGGCCATGCGGTTGTTCAGCAGCGGGTGGCCACCCGGCACACCGAGGCCCTGGTAGTCGGTGGCGACGATGGCGTAGCCCTCATCGAGCCAGCGGTTGAGGTATTGCACGTCGCGGTAGCTGCGGCCAGCCCAGGACGGCGCGCAGATATCTGCCACGCCGACGGTGCCGTGGCCCCAGCTGGCGACCGGCCAGCCGCCCGCAGGTGCCTTGCCTTTGGGTATGAACAATGCGCCGGAAACCACGATCGGGGTCTTGCCGTCGATGCCATCCAGCGAGGTGTACAGAATGCGTTGCGCGCTGGCCGCATTGGGCAGGCTGAGCGCCTGGTCCAAGGGTTCGCTGCGCAGCAGTTTACCGGGTGTGGCGGGGATGGCCTTGCTCCAGGTGTAGAAGGCCGACACACGGCCGTCGCCCTGTTGCGGGTCGGGTTTTGGCGCGTAGGTTTCGGCCATGGCACCGACGGACAGGGCCAGGGCGCTGAGGCCGAAGACGAGCGAAGCAGGCAGTTTCATGGGTAAGGCTCTCAAGGTTGTTGGCTGATCTGGGCGTCGAGGGACGGCCAGTAGTGGGTCAGTTGCAGGTCGATCAGCGCCTGGCGGGTAAAGCCTGTGGCCAGGTCGCTGGTGATGTCGTAGGGCGTGCGGATCAGCCGGTTGGCCAAGGCGTACTGGCCCAGGGCGTCGTAGTGGGCCTTGAGCTGGGCATCGCTTTTCGGCGCCCAGCGCGCCTTCCACGCGACGGGGTCGTCCTGGTCGTCTCGGCGCAGCACGCTTTCGCTCACACCGGCGCGCGAAGACAGGCCGTAGTAGGCGTCGCGGTTCTGCTCCTGAGAGATCCACCAGGCCGCGCGCACCCAGGCGGTGGCCACCAGTTGCGTGAGGTCGGCGTGCTGCTGCACGAAGCGGTCAGTGCCCCACAGGTCCGAGACCAGCCGCCAGTCGTTGGCGCCTTGCTTGGTCGACCAGAGGATGCGCGCGACGCCTTTGTCTTCCAGGGCATAGGCTTCGTTGAGCAGCACGGCGGCGTCGACCTTGCCGGCGGACACTGCAGCTGCGCCCACCTGTGGGTTGAGGTTGGCGATCTTGAAGTCACTGAGTGCCAGGCCCTGGCTTTGCAGGAAGTTGCTGAAGGCGAACTCCCATGGGCGGCCGCGGTGCAAGGCCAGGCGCTTGCCTTTGAGGTCCTGGATGCTGCGCACCGTCGAGTCGCTCGGTACTACCAGGTAGATGTTGTTGCCGCTGCCACCCGGTACCACCAGCTTGCCCGGCACCTGGCCGGCACCGGCGATGACCGAAGGCAGGTCGCCGCGTACGGCAAAGTCCAGGCTGTCGTTGCTGAAGCCTTCGTTGATTTGCGGCCCGGCGCCGGCATGGGGCAGGGCGGTCCATTGCAGTTTCACGCCGCGGGCGGCCAGTTGCTGTTCCAGCCAACCTTCTTCAATCACCCGCCCGGGGATGCCGCCGAACACCGGCGCTCCACCCTGGGTGAACGCGACAATGGCGATGCGCACCGCCGAAGGTGGCTCGGCTGCCAGCGCAGCCAGGCTGAGAAACAGGCCGCCCAGCAGGGCGAGGGCATTACGCCAGGGATTGTTCATGTGCAGCTCCAGGCAAAGGTTCTACAGGCCAAGAGCGAAATGCATGCCAGCATGCCATGAAGGGGCTACAGCCCTTTATTTACAGGGGCTCCAGCCAAGGGGAAGTGGGTATGGAATTAAAGGCCTGCTGGTCGACAGGCAGGCGAGTGCTGCCGGGTTGCTGCTGTAGCAGCAATCGGTTGCTGGAAATTTGAATATTTCCAATTCGAATATATAAATATTAATTAATAATTTTTTGATCTAATTTGTTTCATGCACTATGGGCCTGCGCGTCAACTGCCAGGAATGCCCCTATGTCGCTGATCACCCACCCCAATGCCCGCGAGCTGACCAAGTCGGTACGTGCCACCGTGCTCGTGTTCAAGGACCCACGCTCCCAGGAACTGCTCAGCCGCATCGAGCGCCTGGCGCCCAGCGAGGCCAATACCCTGATCATCGGCGAAACCGGTACCGGCAAGGAGCTGGTCGCCCGTCATATCCATCACCTCAGCCGCCGTGGGCGTGAGCCATTCGTGGCCGTGAACTGCGGTGCTTTTGCCGAAACCCTGGTGGAGAGCGAGCTGTTCGGCCACGAGAAAGGCGCGTTTACAGGCGCCACCAGCAACAAGGCCGGCTGGTTCGAGGCGGCCAATGGCGGTACGTTGTTCCTGGATGAAATTGGCGACCTGCCGCTGAACATGCAGGTGAAGTTGCTGCGGGTGTTACAGGAGCGTGAAGTGGTGCGCCTGGGCTCACGTACGCCTATCCCGATCAACGTGCGCCTGGTGGCGGCGACCAACGTCAACCTGGCCGATGCGGTGGTGGCGGGGCACTTTCGTGAAGACCTGTTCTACCGCCTGCATGTGGCGACGATTCGCTTGCCGCCGCTGCGCGAGCGGCCGGGGGACATCCTGCCTCTGGCGGAGTTTTTCATTGAAGAGCATTGCCGCCGACTGGGCTACGAACGGGCATCGCTGAGCCCGGATGCCGAGCGCAAGCTACTGGCGCACAGCTGGCCGGGCAACATCCGCGAGCTTGAAAATGCCATTCACCATGCGTTGCTGGTGTGCCGGTATCAAGTGGTGGCGCCGGCGGACCTGCACCTGGTCGATATGCGGCCACAAGTGTCGGCGCCTGCAGTCCCTGGGTACTTGCCTGCAGCGAACACGGCAGCGCCTGATCTGGAAAGCGCGTTGCTGGCGTTGTTCGAGAAGAATCTGCCGAATTTGTATGAGCATATCGAGGAGACGGTGTTCAGGGCGGCGTATCGATATTGCCACGGCAACCAGTTGCAGACGGGACGGTTGTTGAACATCAGCCGCAACATCGTACGTGCGCGGCTGGAGAAGATTGGTGAGTTGTCTAAAGCTTGAATCGCTAGCGTATTGCAGAGCGCAAATTCCGCGACTTGCTCGCCAAATATGAGAGGTGAGCAGCTGGGATCAATGACGTTTCTGCGCGTAACCGATTTTTTGGCAACTTGGAAATACGTTAGCGCCACAACCGATCCCACTAGTGCATCCCGAATAGACCGGCACTCGCCAGCCAAGCCATCCATACGATGCTGACCTCGGTACGGGGAGGGAGGGATTAAGCCACGCGGTGTTGTCAAAATCGAGCACGTTGCCCGGAGCGTGTCGATCTAATGACTCGAAGCGCTCACCCAAATTCGCAAAGTGGATCGGCGATGATTATTACTTAGCGCGTCGCAGGCAGGTACATGAAGCTATAGGGATGAGGTGTATGAGAACTGCCGCGTTCCGCTACCAGCGACTATGCAATGAACTAGCTCAGCTGGGTGTGATCATATTCATTAGGTTTGATAGCAGCGATGCGTTACGCTAGCGCCACTTTTCAAACAACTGAGGATCACCTATGTCTCGTTTGGCAGAATTCCGAAAGCTGGAACAAACCTTAGCCGCGCAGCTGGCGGAGCTTGAGGCCATGAAGGGTAGTTCTGAGCTTCAAAAAGAAATTGAGTTTGAGACTAAATTGCGAGAACTGCTGACCAAGTACGGCTTCAGCCTCCGAGACATCATCAACATCCTCGACCCGCAGGCTAGCCGACGTTCTGTTGCCCCTACAATCGCAGAGAAGTCTCCGCGTCGCGCTCGCCAGGTTAAGCAGTACAAAAATCCACACTCGGGTGAGGTTATCGAGACCAAGGGTGGCAACACCATTGAAGTCCTTTGAGAATTGAATTTTTCTGCGGCGCGCTATTGTTTAATTATGAGAAATTCCCGCGCCGGGATTTTCTCGTAATTAAGCATTTTCCTGACAGGATGATGGTGAGGCCCGTCGCACCTGCGCTGGCTGGCACGTAGAAGAGACAGTAAAGGACTACATATGCAGAGCCAGCGTGTCAGACGGGTTTTCTCATCAATAGGCAACATCCCGTATGGAATTTCTCATAATTTTTGCAAAGAGCAAGCCTTTCTATTACGGGCTTTACGTGAGGGCACCCTAGACGCAAAAGGGTTTTTCTCACTTTAACGCAACATACGAACGGGAATTTCTCGGCATTAATGCACGCCCATTTTCAAGAGTTACAGGTTGGGGCAAGTACCTGAACGGATCGTTGATACCGCTAAAGGGCTATCAATCAGCCCCGTTTTTTCTCATTTATTCGCAGCGGTCCTCTCGCGAAGGGAAAATTTCACAGCTATCTCAACGGGTGAAGGACGGAGTGACACGATTCTCATAATTTAGCGACGGGATCAGAAACGTCCGCGCCGATAGCGTCCATTATCAAGATAACGATCCAGATGGACACTGCACCAATCGCGATACAAGTGGAAAGCCCCAAAGCCCCGTATTTCCTAGGCCAAACCGAGCCCTTTGATAAATTAGTGGAACCATTTATGGTTTTTCCGCTGAAGAAACAAAATAAATCGTGATTTTCTACCAATTA
>Ga0160474_100860_pt1 | contig 9838 bp, 9 predicted proteins | sample HID1975K_E11MG_FD_108240 | JGI IMG/M metagenome (GOLD analysis project Ga0160474, IMG submission 108240) | Enriched soil microbial communities from UW Madison campus, WI, USA - HID1975K_E11 MG | ecosystem: Environmental > Terrestrial > Soil > Unclassified | place: USA: Madison, Wisconsin...
AAATCTACCGCACTATCACCAATAACCACCTGATGCTCGGCCGGACGGGCGGCATCGGCAAGCTCACCCTGCTCGCCACCGGCACCACCCTGCGCCCGCCGCGCCGCCACCCCGGACAACTGCGAGCCGTCCGGCTGCGCCTGCTGTTGTTGCTGCCCGCGCGACTGGTCGGCAACGTTGACGTCCGGCTGCGCCAGCCCCTGCTGAGCGAACAGTTCGCGCAGGCGATGCACCTGGCTGTCCAGCGCATCACGCACACCGGCGTGGCCGCTGATGAACGTCACTTGGGTAGACTGGTCCGCCGCCAGGTTGACACGAATGTCCAGCCGCCCGAGCTCGGCCGGCTCCAGCTGGATGTCGGCCGACTTGAGGTTTTGGCTGGACAAGTACATGACCCGGTTGACCAGGCCTTCGGCCCAGGCGTTCTGGTTCATCGGCAACGGCTGATGCAACGGGTTGCTGCTCACCGGTACGGCATTGGCGGTCTTGGCCGTGGCAGCCTGGGTCAGGCTGGCCAGGCGGTTGGCGAAATCGTCGATACGGGTATCGCTGCCCGCGCTCTTGGTGTCTTTCAGGCCGTCTTCGAGCAGTGCACCGAAGGCCTTGTCACCGGTCTCCGACTGCCCTGCCTCGTCTTCGATCTTGCCCATCAAGGTCGCCAATGGATTGACGGCGGCCTGGCCCTCGTCGGCCTGGGCAGGGTCGGTTGCATGGGCCGAGGTCGTGCCTTTGGCCTGTGCGCTTTGCTCCAGCGCCAGGCGCAGGGCGGGCATATTGGCCAGGGCGTCGGCGTCGGGGTCGAAGGTTTGCGCCGCCGGTTCTTCCGGCAACGCCTCGCTGATGGGCTGCTGGACAGCCGCCAGCACTGGGGCCACCGCTTCGGCCTGGGCCTGCAGCAGTTGCGCCCCCGGCTGCGCATCAGTGACCTGCCCCGCCACCAGGTTGGCGTCGAGGGAACTGGATTCTTCGCCCGCTGCAGCATCAGTGCTGGCGTGGGCCTGGTCGTCTGCTGGCAATTTCTTGCCGTCATCGGCAACCGTCGGTTTGTCGACAGCCTCCTTCTTGCCGCCCGGGGCAACGTCGGGCTTGTCCTTGGGCTTGGCCTGGGCGACCTTGTCATCGCGCCCCACGCCTTTGTCACGCCCCTGCCCAGCCATGACCTGGTCGAAGCCGCCGCCCTGCCCGCCCGCCGCCTGCAGCGGCTTGTCCACCAGCGAGGAACCCGCACGCGACGGCTTGCTCAGGGTGTTGGCTTGCAGCAATGGATTGGGTGCGACAGGCATTGATGGGTCTCCGCGCCAGAAACAGGAATATCGTCTGGACACAGACAGGCAAAAGTCGCGCCAACTACGCGTCAGCCTGCAGAAACCCGCGCGCGCTCACCCCGGTAGAACCGCTGCACTTCCAGATATTCCTGGTCGATACGGTTGATCAGATCCTCGATGCCATACAGCGGCCGCTCTTTGACCCGCTCTTCGAGCTGATGACACAGCTGCGCCAGGCCGACAGCACCCATGTTGCTGCTGCTGCCCTTGAAGCTGTGCGCGGCCATGCCGAGCTCATCGGCATTCCTGGCACCGTGCAACTGGCTCAGGCGCCGTTCGGAATCTTCCAGAAAGGTTTCCAGCAATTGCAGGTAGCCATCTTCCATGACCTCCTGCAGGTCACTGAGCACCTTGTGGTCAATATGCATGTCAGTCACTTGTTCACTCCTTGATCAAGCCGGATTATGCCTCAGCCGCCAAACTGCCGGCCAGGCGGCTTACCAATCGAACTGCACCCAGGCACAACGGCCGCCTTCGCGCCAACCGGCACTGCTGCCAAGCTGCCCTACGAGTTTCAGGCCGCGACCGCTCAAGCCTTGCTCGCTGGCGGGGCGTGACAGCACCTGCTGCACATCGAACCCCGCGCCACTGTCGCGAACCTCGATGATCAGACGCCCACCTGAAGCCAGCGGTTCCACTTTCAGGTCGATGCGCACGAAACCGTCGACCAAGGCGTCCAGGCGCCGAGCGCGCTCCTGATAGTAGTCGGCAAACCCATGCGCATCACGCTTGAGCCGCGAATCCAGGCCCAGCACACCATGTTCCAAGGCATTGGAGTACAGCTCGCTGAGCACACTGTGCAAGGCGCCGGTCAGCGGCCGCAGGCCGTGGATTTCCTGCAGCAACTGCACCAGGTAAGGCACCGGGTTGAAGCGCTTCAGGCTTTCGCCGCGCAACGCGAAGCCCAGCGACCAGTCCAGCGGACTGGAGCGCCCACTATCAGAATAGAGGGTCGGCGCCGGCACGCGCTCCTCGACGGTGAACATGCGAATGTCGCACAGGCTGATGTCATCCCGCGGGGTCCCGCCAAAGCGTTCCAACGCCTGCATCACCTCGTCGAACAGCTGCACCGGGTCACGGTTGGCCGCCAGCACCGCGCGCAGGCGCTCGACGCCGAACAGGCGCTCCTGTTCGTCCGCGGTATCCACAACACCGTCGGACAACAGCAACAGGCGCTCGCCCGCCGCCAGTGGCAGCACTTCGGTGCTGTCATCGAAACGCTCCGCCGCCAGGACGCCCAGCGGCAAATGGCGTGAGGCCAGGCTGGCAACCACTTTGCCGTCGGCCGACAGCCGGTAGCCATCCGGCATGCCACCGTTCCACACCTCCACGGTACCGCGCTGCACGCTCAGGTTGAGCAACAGCGCGCAGCAGAACATGTCCACCGGCAGGATGCGCTTGAGCTTGGCGTTCATCTCGCGAAGCATGTGCGCGAGGCCGTAGCCCTTCGCGGTCATGCCGTAGAACACCTCCGCCAGCGGCATGGCGCCGACTGCGGCCGGCAGCCCATGGCCGGTGAAATCGCCGAGCAGCACGTGCATGTCGCCCGACGGGGTAAACGCCGCCAGCAGCAGGTCACCGTTGAACAAGGCATATGGCGATTGCAGGTAACGAATGTTCGGCGCCGTGATGCAGCCGGAATGGGCCACCTTGTCGAACACCGCCTTGGCCACGCGCTGCTCGTTGAGCAGGTGATGGTGATGCCGGGTGATCAGGTCGCGCTGTGCCAGGACGGTTGCCTGCAGCCGCCGCAAGCGGTCCATGGCGCGAATCTTGGCGGCCAGAATCACCGCACTGTAGGGCTTGGCCATGAAGTCGTCGCCGCCAGCCTCCAGGCAGCGCACCAAGGCCTCCTCTTCGTTCAGCGAGGTCAGGAAGATGATCGGGACCAGTGCTTCGCCGGCCAGCGCCTTGATCTGCCGCGCGGCTTCAAAACCGTCCATCACTGGCATCAAGGCATCGAGCAGCACCAGCTGCGGGCGCTTTTCGGCAAACAGCGCCACCGCCTGTTCGCCGTTTTCGGCGGTGAATACCTGATGGCCCTGGCGCCGGACGATTTGCGCCAGCAACAGGCGATCCGTGGCGCCATCCTCGGCCACCAGCACGGTCAGCGGCTGCTCAGCCGACATCGGGGCGCTCAACTGATGTCGAACAGTTTTTCAAAATTGGAGATGGCGAGGATCTTGCGCACGTCGGAGCTGGCGTGCACTACACGTACGTCCGAGTCGTCGCCGCCCGCGTGATCGCGAAGCAGCAGCAACATGCCCAGCGCCGAGCTGTCCAGGTAGGTGGTGTCCTTGAGGTCGACGACCACCGAGTCCGGTCGCCTGGGCTGGCTTTCATAAGCATCGCGAAACTCCTGATGCTTGCCGAAATCGAAGCGCCCCTTGATCTTGATCGTGAGCTTTTTCCCGTCCTGCGAAAAATCAGTTTCGACTGCCATGCTAGCGATTCCTTCGATGATGGCGAATGCAACTCTTCAAGGTTTAGCAGTCGGCAGGGCCAGCTGCAAGCTTGCAGCTAGATATGGCCCTGCCTGGGCAACCGCTGCGACAACTCATCCAGCAAGCGCTGCTCGCGCTTGTCTTCCGCGCGCCGCGCCTCGTCCAGGTAACGCTGCACCAGCTTGCGCAGCCCTTCCACCCGGGCGTAGGCCTGCTGCCAGGTACCACGGGCGTTCTTGAGGTTGTTCTGGTGCCAGGTCAGGCTCTGGCGCTGTTGGGTCATGGCCGTTTCCAGCTGGGCCAGAAAACGCTGGTAGTTGAGCAGCCAGCTACCGTTGACGCCCTGGCCACCGCGGCTGATCCACTGCGCCTGGTAGCCCTCGCGAAACGACTCCAGTTCCGCAAGCTTGGCCTGCGCCTGCACCACCAACTGCTGAAAATGCCCCACGCGCTGCGCCGCCTTGCGCTCGGCTTCCTCGGCCATGTTCACCACCGGCACCAGGCGCGCGGCACGGCTTTGCACGCTCATGGCTTAGCCGCCGTTTGCCGGGGGCATGAAGATCGCACCCAGCTGCTGACGGCTCTGGCCCATGCCGACGTTCTCGTCCAGCGCCTGGCGCAGGAAGTCCACCAGTTTTGGCTGCAGGGCAATGGCCAGGTCGGTTTCCGGATCGCCGCCGGCCACATACGCACCCACGCTGATCAGGTCGCGGCTTTGCGACAACCGCGACCACAACTGCTTGAACTTCTGAGCCTGGCGCAAATGGTCGGCATCGACGACCTGCGGCATGACCCGGCTGATCGACGCTTCGATATCGATCGCCGGATAGTGGCCTTCCTCGGCCAACCGGCGAGACAGCACGAAGTGGCCATCGAGCACACCCCGCGCGGCGTCGGCAATCGGGTCCTGCTGATCGTCGCCTTCGGACAGCACGGTATAGAACGCGGTGATCGACCCCCCGCCCGGCTCGCCGTTACCGGCTCGCTCCACCAGCTTGGGCAGCTTGGCGAACACCGACGGCGGGTAGCCACGGGTGGCCGGCGGCTCACCGATGGCCAGGGCGATTTCACGCTGGGCCTGGGCGAACCGGGTCAGCGAGTCCATCAGCAGCAGGACATTCTTGCCCTTGTCGCGAAAGTATTCGGCGATACGCGTGCAGTACATGGCGGCGCGCAGGCGCATCAGCGGCGCATCGTCAGCCGGCGATGCGACCACCACGGAGCGCTTGAGGCCTTCTTCACCCAGGATGTGCTCGATGAATTCCTTCACCTCACGGCCACGCTCACCGATCAGGCCGACCACGATGATTTCGGCTTCGGTAAAGCGGGTCATCATGCCCAGCAGCACCGACTTGCCCACACCGGTACCGGCGAACAGGCCTAGGCGCTGGCCCCGGCCGACCGTCAGCAGGCCGTTGATACTGCGGATGCCCACGTCCAGCGGCTGGCTGATCGGGTCACGGTTGAGCGGGTTGATGATCGGGCCGTCCATCGGCACCCAATCCTCGGCCTTCATCCCGCCCTTGCCGTCCAGGGCGCGACCGGCGCCGTCCAGCACCCGGCCGAGCATGCTCATGCCCATCGGCAGGCGACCGCTGTCATCCAGCGGCACCACCCGAGCACCGGGGGCGATGCCGGCAATGCTGCCGACCGGCATGAGGAAAATCTTGCTGCCAGCGAAGCCCATGACTTCGGCCTCGACTTGCACCGGGTGGTACGTGTCGTCGTTGATCACCAGGCAACGCGCGCCCACGGCGGCGCGCAGGCCTTCGGCCTCCAGGGTCAGGCCGACCATGCGCAGCAGCCGGCCTTCGACCACCGGCTGCACCGGCAACTTGATCGCCTCGGCGTAGCCGCCCAGGCGTTTGCCGAAGCTGGTACGGTCAAGGCGCATCGTTGGCGCCCAAGTCGATCGAGACATCCGGCGCTGCCGGGTGCAGGGCCTGGTCGTGCAACTGGTCGAACAGCTGTGCCACGGCCTTTTCGATGCGTGTTTCCATGGTGGCATCGATGCGGCTGTGCGCGGTCTCGATACGGCAACCGCCCGGCAGCAGGGCGTCGTCCTCGAGCAGCTTCCAGTTTTCCTCATGGCGCTCGCGCAAGGCCTTGGCCAGCTCGAAGTCTTGCGGGTTGAGGTGAATGCGGATGTTGTCGGCGCCCATCGGCAGCAGCTTCAGGGCTTCACGCAGCACGTGGGTGATCTGGCTGGAATCGCTGCGCAGTTCGCGGCCGATGACCTGGCGGGCCATGTGCGCGACCAGGTGCACGAGGGTCTTTTCAATCTGCGTGTCCTGCTCGGCGATGGGCTCGAGCAGGTGCGCCATCAGCTGTTCCAGGCCGGCGAGCTTGGCAGCAAGGGCCTCTTCGGCCGCCTGGCGAACTTTCAGCTGGGTGCTGTGAAAACCTTCGCGCTCGCCCGTGGCGAAGCCTTCGTTGTAGGCCTCCTGGCGAATCGCTTCAAGCTCTTCGAGGGTCAGCGGCTGGACTTCCTCCAGCGGCACTTCCTCGACTTCTTCTTCGATGATTTCCGGCTCAGGCTCGGGTACCGGCTCGGGCTCGGGATCGAAGCTGGGCAGCGTCCAGATGTCGACACCTTCGAGGTCGCGGGCACGGATCAGGTCGCTGGGGTGGGATTCTTTGGTGGGCATGTTCTCAGGTACTCAACAACTGCCGATGCAGTGTTTGTGGGAGCGGGCTTGACCCGCGAACACCGGCAAAGCCGGTGCCATTCACCGCGGCGCCTACTTCGCGGGGCAAGCCCGCTCCCACAGGAGGGCGCATTGCCCGATGAATCAGATCATTTCCTCGGCGCCCTTGCCACCGAGCACGATCTCGCCGGCCTCGGCCATACGTCGGGCGATGGTGAGGATTTCCTTCTGCGCCGTTTCCACGTCGCTGACGCGCACCGGGCCCTTGGCCTCGAGGTCGTCGCGCAGCAGCTCGGACGCACGCTTGGACATGTTCTTGAAAATCTTGTCCTTGACCCGCTCGTCGGCGCCCTTGAGCGACACCACCAATACGTCGGAAGACACTTCGCGCAGCAACGCCTGGATGCCGCGGTCGTCGACGTCGGCCAGGTTGTTGAAGACGAACATCAGGTCTTCGATCTGCTCGGACAGGTCGTTGTCGATTTCGCGGATCGAGTCCATCAGTGCACCTTCCACAGAGCTGTCGAGGAAGTTCATGATGTCGGCGGCACGCTTGATGCCACCCAACGTGGTACGCGCAGCATTGGAATTGCCCGAGAACTGCTTCTCGAGGATCTGGTTCAGCTCCTTCAGCGCCGCCGGCTGCACGGTATTGAGCGACGACACGCGCAAGATGATGTCCAGGCGCACCTTGTGGTCGAAATTGCTCAGCACTTCACCAGCCTGGTCGGGGTCGAGGTACGCCACCACGATGGCCTGGATCTGCGGGTGCTCGTAGCGGATGACATCGGCCACGGCACGCGGCTCCATCCACTTGAGGCTGTCCAGGCCGCTGGTGTTGCCACCCAGCAGGATGCGGTCGATCAGGCCGTTGGCCTTGTCCTCGCCAAGGGCCTGGTTGAGCATCTTGCGGATGTAGCCGTCAGAGCCCACGCCCAGGCTGGTCTGGTCGCCGACGATCTCGACGAACTCGCTCATTACCTGCTGCACCTGTTCACGGTGCACGTTGCCCATCTGCGCCATGGCCACGCCGACCCGCTGCACTTCTTTCGGGCCCATGTGGCGCAACACCTGGGCGGCATCGGTCTCACCCAGCGAGAGCAGGAGAATCGCCGCCTTGTCGGTGCGGCTCAGCTTGGCGGTAACGGCTCGGTTGTCACTCATCGGCGTTGATCCACTCTTTCACGACCTGGGCCACGCGGCCCGGGTCTTCGGCCACAAGGCCTTTGATTGCGTTGAGCTGTGCCTCGTAACCCTCGCTCGGGCTTGGCAACAGAATGCTTGTAGGGCCACCCAGGCTGACGCGGTCGTTGGCCAGTTCGCCATCCAGACCGATCATGCCGCCCAGCTCCATGTCGCTGTCCGTCGCAGCAGCTTGCTTGCCGCCGCCAGTGATGTTGTTGAGTACCGGGCGCAGCACGCCGAACACCAGTACCAGGATGAACACCACGCCCAACACTTGCTTGACGATGTCCCAGAACCACGGCTGCTGGTAGAAGGCGATGTCGGCGATCTCTTCGCCACGGTCGGCGGCGAACGGCACGTTGATCACCGTGACGCTGTCGCCACGGCTGGCATCGAAGCCCACGGCGTCCTGCACCAGGCGGGTAAAGCGTGCCAGGTCTTCGGCGCCCCATGGCGCGCGGGTAGCTTCACCGCTGGCGTCAAGCTTGACCTGGTCATCGACCACCACCGCGACCGACAGGCGGGTCAGGCGGCCCTGCTGCTGGCGGGTATGGCTGATGGAGCGGTCCAGTTCGAAGTTCTTGGTGGTCTGCACGCGCTTGTCGGCCGGGTATGGCGCCAGCATCGGCTGGCCGGTGGCCGGGTCCATGATCTGTTGGCCGTTGGCATCCACCAGCGGCTGGCCTGGCTGGACGGCACCGGCGGCCGGGGCTGCGGCGGTGGCATTTTCAGGCGCTGCTGCACCTGCCGGCGGTTGGTTGCTCAGGGCGCCGGGCACGCCTTGCGGGCCGGAGCTGCTGGCACGCTGTTCGTTGACGGCCTGCTCGCTGCGCAGCGCCGGCTGGTCAGGGTTGAACTGCTCGGAGGTGGATTCCACCGCACTGAAGTCCAGGTCGGCGGACACTTCGGCCTTGTAGCGGTCGTTGCCCAGCACCGGCTGCAGGATGTTGTGCACACGCTGGGTCAGCATGCCCTCCATGCGGCGGCTGTAGTCGAACTGCTTGCCGGCCATGGTCAGCGCAGTGTCCTGCAGCTGCTCGGAAAGCAGGTTGCCCTTCTGGTCGACCACGGTGACTTGCGACTTGTCCAGCTCCGGCACACTGGTGGCGACCAGGTTGACGATCGCCATCACCTGGCCGGCTTCCAGGGCGCGGCCCGGATACAGCTCGACCAGTACCGAGGCGCTTGGCTTGCGCTCGTCGCGCACGAACACCGAGCTTTTCGGGATCGCCAGGTGCACGCGGGCCGCCTTGACGTTGTTCAGGCTGGAAACGGTACGCGCCAGCTCGCCTTCAAGGCTACGGCGGTAACGGGTAGCTTCCATGAACTGGCTGGTACCCAGGCCCTGCTCCTTGTCGAGCAGCTCGAAACCGACATTGCCGTCGCCTGGCGCCACGCCCGCGGCTGCCAGCTTCAGGCGCGCACGGGAGAGGTCGTCGGCCTTGACCAGCAGGGCACCGGAATTGGGCTCGACGTTGTAGGGGATGTCTGCAGCGGCCAGGGTGTCCATGACCTGCTTGGTGTCCATGCCTGCCAGGCTGCCGTACAGCGGCCGGTAATCGGGCTGCTGCGACCACAGCACCACGGCGAAGCCGATCGCCACGCTCGCAGCCAACCCGACCAGCAGGCCGACCTGACGCAGCATGGGCATCTGCGAGATGTTTTCCAGGAACGACATGCCGAACAGCGGCGGCTTGGACGCTGGCGGGCCACTCTTGGCGGGTGCGTTATCGACGACTGCTTCAGCCATGGTTTACATCCGTCCTCAAACCGGCATCTGCATGATGTCCTGGTACGCCTGGACCAGCTTGTTGCGTACCTGGGTCAGCGCCTGCATCGAAACGCTGGCTTTCTGCGAAGCAATCATCACGTCGGTGAGGTCGACACCGCTCTTGCCGATTTCAAAGGCATTGGCGAGCTGGGTCGAGGCCTGCTGGGTTTCATGGACCTTGCCGATGGCCTGGCCAAGCATGTCGGCAAAGCTGCTCTGGCCAGGCGCCAGTTCAGGCGCAGCAGTGGCTTTGGGCAACGACATGGCATCGGCCTGCATGGCCCGCATGTCCAGCATCAGACGATTGAATTCAACACCTTGGCTCATGACCTTCTCTCTCCGGCGGCCGCATTTTTTTGACACTCATGCGGCGGATAGCCCAGACCTAGCAACAAGAGTGCCAGCCCGCTCCGCGATCGCTAATTCAATACATCAGCCGTACAGGCTGGCTTCCACATCGAGCCC
>Ga0160474_100888_pt1 | contig 9593 bp, 7 predicted proteins | sample HID1975K_E11MG_FD_108240 | JGI IMG/M metagenome (GOLD analysis project Ga0160474, IMG submission 108240) | Enriched soil microbial communities from UW Madison campus, WI, USA - HID1975K_E11 MG | ecosystem: Environmental > Terrestrial > Soil > Unclassified | place: USA: Madison, Wisconsin...
CGGCACTGGGCCGCGAAGCGCACGACTGGATCGACCGGCCAAAGCGGCACGCCGCCACCTTCAACTACTTTGCCCGGCAAAGCCTGCGTACCCATGCCGACTGCCTGAACTGACCCCTGAATGCCTTGCTTGCGGAGCCTACAACCATGACTACAGATTTCCACGGCATCATCGGCTACACCATCACCCCATTCAGCGCCGCCGGTGAGCACCTTGACCTGCCAGCGCTCGGCCAGTCCATCGAGCGCTTGCTCAAGGGCGGCGTGCAGGCCATCGCGCCACTGGGCAGCACCGGCGAAGGGGCTTACCTGAGCGACTGCGAATGGCAGCAAGTGGCCGAATACAGCCTCGCCCAGGTTGGCAAGCGTGTGCCGACCATCGTCAGCGTGTCCGACCTGACCACCGCCGGCGCCGTGCGCCGCGCCCGCTTCGCCCAGGCCCACGGCGCCGATGCGGTGATGGTGCTGCCAGCGGCGTACTGGAAGCTCAGCGAGGCCGAGATCCTTCAGCACTACAGCACCATCGGCAAGGCCATCGATATCCCGATCATGCTCTACAACAACCCCGCCACCAGCGGCACCGACATGCCAGTGGAGCTGATCCTGCGCATCGTGCGCGAAGTCGCCAACGTCACCATGGTCAAGGAGAGCACGGGCGATATCCAGCGCATGCACAAGCTACAGCTGCTGGGCGAAGGCCGAGTGCCGTTCTACAACGGTTGCAATCCCTTGGCACTGGAAGCATTCGTGGCGGGGGCCAAGGGTTGGTGCACGGCGGCGCCGAACCTGATCCCGGCGCTTAACCAGCAGCTTTACCAGGCAGTGCTGGCCGGCGACCTGCAGCAGGCCAAGGCAGTGTTCTACCGGCAGTTGCCGTTGCTCGATTTCATTCTCAAGGGCGGGCTGCCGGCGACGATCAAAGCCGGGCTGGGGATGACCGGGTTGGCGGTGGGCGAGCCGCGGCGGCCGGTGTTCGGGCTGGATGAGCAAGAGCGCAAGTGTTTGGCCACACTGCTTGGGGAACTGGACATCGAGGTCTGATACCCCAGTAGCAGCAAGTAACCTGCTGCTACTGGACCCCGGCTTTTAAAGCGTCCAGTCCAGGCTCACCATCATCGTCCGTGGCTCGCCGTGGTACACGCCGTTATAGAAGCCCAGATTGTTGTAGTAATGCTCGTCGAACAGGTTCTTCACGTTCAGCGAAGCCGACAGGTGCTCGTCGAACCGGTAGCGCGCCATCAGCCCGACCACGGAAAACGCCTTCTGGCTGATGGTGTCGGCAACGGTGATGATCCTGCCATCCGCATTGCGCCCCACTGGCCGGCTGGCCGCCTTGTAGTTGTCGCTCTGCCAGTCTACGGTGCTGCCCACGGTCAACGCCGGGGTGACCTGGTAGGTGGTGGAGAAACGCACCAGGTTCAGCGGCTGCTCGGTGTTCTTGCGCTGTTTGTCGCCGGTGGCGGCGTGCGTATAGCTGTAGCCCAGGCTCATCTGCCAGTCAGGGGTCAGTTCGCCGGCGATCTCGGCTTCGAAGCCTTCCACTACCACGCCCTTGCCACCGGACTTGTAATAGATCTCGCCATTGGGCCCCGGCGGTACCGAGTCGTCCTGCTCGGCGACGTTGTCCTGCTTGCTGCGGAATACTGCGGTGCTGAGGTTCAGGCGGTCATCCAGCAGGCCGCCCTTGAGGCCGACTTCGTAGACCTTGCCGACAATGGGCTCGAGGTATTGCTCGTCGACATCGCGCACCGTCTGCGGGTTGAAGATATCGGCATAGCTGGCATACACGGTGTACTGCTCGGTCAGGTCATAGAGCACCCCGGCGTATGGCGTCCACTGATCGTTCTGGGTCTGTTCGCTGCGTGTGCTGCGGGTCACCGCGAGGTTGCTGTCATAGGACCAGGACTTGCTTTCGGTTTCCCAGCTACCATACCGGCTGCCGAGGACGAAATGCAGGCGGTCGGTCGGGTTGAGGCGCGTGGCGATGTAGCCGGCCTTCTGCTTGATGTTCGAACGCGACGAATCCAGGCCGGTGTCATAGTCGCTGAACTTGACGATATTGCCCATGTACTTCCAGTCGGGTATCACGCCGTAGCCAGCTGGGTCATTGCGCCCGGCAAAGAATGGCTGACGGTTGCGGCGCTCGGACACACCGTAGCCGATCATGAAGTCGTGGCTGCGACCGAGCATTTGGTAGGGGCCAGCCAGGTTCAGGTCCAACGCATCCATGTTCTCCTCACCGGAGAAGTGGCTGATGTAGGCGCCCATGCCGCTGCGGTCGGCTGCGGGGAAGCCGCTGCCGCCGTAATACACCTTGCCATCGGTATCGCTTTGGCGGTGGGTGTAGGCCGCCTTCAGCAGCCAGTCATTGGCCAGGCGTTGGTCAAGGGTGACGAAGGCGGTCTTGTCTTTCAATGGCCATGACGACCAGGGCGCCGACATATTGGTGGAACGTGGCAGGTCGGCCTTGCCGCCCTCGGCGCTCCAGTACGGCACCGTGCCCCACGAGGCCCCCTGCACGTCCTTGTTCTGGTAGTCGTAACCCACCGCCAGGAGCGTGCTGTCGGTCAGGTCGGCTTCGAGAATGCCATAGGCGACTTCGCGCTGGCTGGCGTATTTGTCCATGAACGACTTGCTGTCGCGGTAGGCCAGCACCGTGCGCCCGCGCAACCGGCCGTCCCAGCCCAGCGGGCCGCCGGCGTCCAGGTAGCTGTAGTAGTTGTCGTAGCTGCCGGCGCTGACGCCACTCTTTACCGCCAACTCATGGGTCGGCCGTTTGCGCACCATGGCGATGGTGCCGGAGGGGTCGCCGGCGCCGGTGGTCAGGCCGGTGGCGCCGCGCACCACTTCGATCCGGTCGTAGATGATGGTGTCCGAGTCCGACTTCAGCCCCGAGAAGGTGTTGAGCATCCCGTCGATCTGGAAGTTGTTGATCGCGTAGCCGCGCGAAAAATACGTCGGCCGCTCGGAGTCGTTGCGCTGCACGGTCACCCCGGTGACATGGGCCAGCGCTTCGGACAGGCTGTCGAGCTGGAAGTCGTCGAGCTGCTGGCGGGTGATGACCGAGACCGATTGCGGGGTTTCCTTGATCGACAGGTTCAGGCGAGTGGCCGTACTCATGCTGCCGGTGGTGTAGGAACCGCTGTTTTCGGTGGTGCTGCCCAGGCCTTGGGCGAGGATTTCGGTGGAGCCAAGTTCCAGCACCCCCTCATCTGCATGTGCTTCGACCGAGCTGAACAGGCTGGCACACAGGCCCAGGGTCAGGGTGGTGGAACGGTTGATGGGCGCGAACATCGCTGCCTTACTCCTTGTACGTTCGATGAAAATCCATGGCTGCCAATGAGCGGCATTCACATGAAAACGAATCTCGTATGAGAATCGTTATCGATTTGTCAGCGAAACGTAAAGAAGGGCGGTGTTCAGCCGCCCTTCTGTCCACAGCAACCCTGTCAATTCAAGGCATCACCGGCGGGAGGTATTGCAATGTCGTGCCCAACGCCCACAGCAGCACCAGTACCAGCGGCACATGCACCAGCAGCTGGACAAACGAGAAACCGATCAGGTCCCGCGCCTTTAGCCCCAGCACACCGAGCAACGGCAGCATGTAGAACGGGTTGATCAGGTTGGGCAACGCTTCGGCGGCGTTGTAGATCTGCACCGCCCAGCCCAGGTGATATTGCAGGTCGTTGGCCACCAGCATCACGTACGGTGCTTCGATGATCCACTTGCCACCGCCCGAGGGGATGAAGAAGCCCAACACTGCCGAGTACACGCCCATCAGCAGCGCATAGGTGTCGTGGGTGGCGATCTGGGTGAAGAACAGCGAGATGTGATGGGCCAGCGTCTGTTCGTCGATACCCTTGACCTGGGTGAGGATGGCGGCAATCGAACCGTACAATGGGAACTGGATCAGCACACCGGTGGTGGTCGGCACCGCGCGGGCCACGGCGTCGAGGAAGCTGCGCGGGCGCCAGTGCAACAAGGCACCGAGCATGATGAACAGCAGATTGTAGGTGTTCAGCCCGGAGATCGCGGTAATGGCCGGTTTGGTGGCGAACTCCTGGTACAGCCAACCGCCGGCCAGGGCCACCATGAGCAGGATCAGGATCGGGCTGTATTCCAGCCATTCGCCCGGGCGGGTGCGCTGGGGCGCCGGCGGTGCAGTGAAGCTGGGGTCGACGCCGCAGTCTTCGGCGCTGCGCGCGCTGTTCGGGCCGGGTGCGGTGGCGTAGGCGATCACCAGCGAAACGATCACCAGCGCCGCCAACAGGACCCCGGACTGCCAGAGGAAAATGGTTTCGGTGAACGGGATCACCCCGGTGATCGACAGGATCGACGGCGGCAGGCTGGCCGGGTTGGCCTGCAACTGCGCCGCCGAGGACGACAGCCCCAGCGCCCACACCGCGCCCAGGCCCAGGTAGGCGGCAGCGCCGGCGGCGCGGTAGTCCATCTTGAGGTCGCTGCGACGCGCCAGCGCACGCACCAGCAAGCCACCGAACACCAGCGACAGGCCCCAGTTGAGCAGCGATGCCAGCATCGAAATCAGCGCCACCCAGCACACCGCCGAGCGGCCATTTTTCGGCACCCGCGCCAGGCGGTCGATCAGCCGCGCGGCAGGTGGCGAGCTGGCCACTACATAGCCGCCGATGACCACGAAGGCCATTTGCATGGTGAACGGGATCAGGCTCCAGAAACCATCGCCAAAAGCCTTCGCGGTGTCGGTGGGTTTGGCCCCCATGGCCAGGGCGCCGAGGCTGACCAGCATGACGGCCAGGGCGGCAAACACCCAGGAGTCGGGGAACCAGCGCTCGGCCCAGTTGGAACAGCGCAGGGCAAAACGGGCGGAGCGGCTGTCTTGGATATCAGCGGCCACGGTGACTTCCTTTTATTGGTTTTATCGGATTGATCTGCAAAAACGCAAAAACCCTGCAAAAGCGGCCTTGCCGGGCCGCTCCTGCAGGGGGGGACGGTACGAGGGTTTAGAAGGTCATTTCCTTCACATCATCCGGCACGATCAGCTTGCCGGCGGTTTTCGCGATGATCTCTTCAATGCTCACCCCCGGCGCGGTTTCGCGCAGGATGAAAGCGCCGTCTTCGATCTCCAGGTAGGCCAGGTCGGTCAGCACCTTGCGAATGCAACCGGCGCCGGTCAGCGGCAGGCTGCAACGCGGCAACAGCTTGGACTCGCCGTCCTTTGAGGCGTGGGTCATGGTGACGATGATGTTCTCGGCACCGGCCACCAGGTCCATGGCGCCGCCCATGCCCTTCACCAGCTTGCCAGGGATCATCCACGAGGCGATGTTGCCCTCCACGTCCACCTCGAAAGCACCAAGCACGGTAAGGTCGACGTGGCCGCCACGGATCATGGCAAAAGACTGGGCCGAATCGAAGATCGAAGCACCGCGGCGGGCGGTGACGGTCTGCTTGCCGGCGTTGATCATGTCGGGGTCGAGGGTGCTTTCGGTGGGGAACTCGCCCATGCCGAGCAGGCCGTTTTCCGACTGCAGCATGACGTCCATGTCGGCCGGTACATAGTTGGCCACCAGGGTCGGGATACCAATGCCGAGGTTGACGTAGAAGCCGTCCTTCAGTTCACGGGCGACGCGTTGCGCCATCTGTTCGCGGGTCAATGCCATGGTCAGGATCTCTTTGTTGTTCTGAAGGGCGGCGCTCAGGCCTTGACGGTGCGCTTTTCGATGCGCTTTTCGAACGTGCCGACAATGACCCGATCGACGAAGATGCCCGGGGTGTGGATTTCGCTGGGCAGCAGCACGCCAGGCTCGACGATCTCTTCCACTTCGACCACGGTGATCTTGCCGGCGGTGGCGGCCAGCGGGTTGAAGTTTTGCGCCGTATTGCGGTACACGACGTTGCCGTAGTGGTCAGCCTTCCAGCCTTTGACGATGGCGAAGTCACCGGTGATGGCTTCTTCAAGGATGTACTTGCGGCCCTTGAACTCGCGCACTTCCTTGCCCTCTGCGACCGGTGTGCCGTAGCCGGTGGCGGTATAGAAGGCCGGGATGCCGGCGCCGCCGGCGCGCATTTTTTCGGCCAGGGTGCCCTGCGGGGTCAGTTCCACGTCGAGTTCGCCGCTGAGCAGCTGGCGTTCGAATTCGGCGTTCTCGCCCACGTAGGAGGCGATCATCTTGCGGATCTGCCGGTCCTCCAGCAGTACGCCCAGGCCGAAGCCGTCGACGCCGCAGTTGTTGGAGACAACGGTCAGGCCCTTGACGCCGCGGCGCTTGATTTCGGCGATGAGGTTTTCCGGAATGCCGCACAGGCCAAAACCGCCGGCCAGTACCGTCATGTTGTCGGTCAGGCCTTCGAGGGCCTGTTCATAGGTTGCTACGCGCTTGTCCAGTCCGGCCATGCTGATCCGCCTTTTGTAGTTGTTGACCGACGAGGGTGTCGGTGAGCGTGTGCAACCATCTTCACCGCTGGCGACTGATTTGTTAATTTTGTTTTCATCATTGATTGATAACTTTTTCAAAACAACCGTGAGCCCGCCATGAACGTCAAGCAACTGCGCGCCTTTGTCGCCGTGGCCAAGTACCAGAGTTTTGCCCAGGCCGGTGAGCACCTGCATGTGTCCCAGCCGGCCCTGAGCCTGACCATCAAGGCGCTCGAGGACAACCTCGGCGGCGCCCTGCTCACCCGCACCACCCGCAGCGTCAGCCTGACGGCCGAGGGCGAAGTGCTGCTGCCCCTGGCCCGGCGGCTGCTGGCCGACTGGGATGACACCGAGGAGATGCTGCGCCAGCGCTTTACCCTGCAACTGGGGCGGGTATCGGTAGCGGCGATTCCGGCCTTTGCCGGCAACCTGCTGCCCCATTCGCTCAAGGTATTCCGCCAGCGTTACCCCAAGGTCAACGTTACGGTGCACGACGTGATCAACGAACAGGTGCTGGAACTGGTGCGCCATCGCCGCGTCGAACTGGGCATTGGCTTCGAGCCGGACAACACCGACGGTTTGCGCTTCCACCCGCTGTACATGGACCGCTTCGTTGCCGTGGTGCCAGCCGACTCGCCGCTCGCGTTACAGGCCGAAGTCAGCTGGACACGATTGCTGGCGGAGGATTTCATCGCCCTGCAACGCCCCTCGGCGGTGCGCCTGTTGCTGGAGCAGAACGTCGCGGCACTGCACGGCAAGCTGGCGGTGGCGTTCGAAAGCCACCAGCTATCGACCATCGGCCGCATGGTCGCCAGTGGCCTGGGGGTCAGCGCGGTGCCAGCGCTGTGCATCAACCAGATGCAAGAGCTTGGCGCGCGCTGCCTCAGGCTGGTAGAGCCAGCGGTCGAACGGCGCATCGGCGTGATTGCCCTGGGCGACCACAAACTCTCCACGGCAGCCCAGGCGCTGCTTGAGGTACTGCTTTGCACCACTCAGACTCCGGAGGTGACATGCGATACGTGAAACTGGCAGGTAACGACGTACCGGCCATTGGCCAGGGCACCTGGTACATGGGCGAAGACCCCGCTCGCAGGGCGGCCGAGGTTGCCGCCCTGCAGCAGGGCATCGACCTGGGCATGAGCCTGATCGACACCGCCGAGATGTATGCCGAAGGGGGCGCCGAAGCAGTAGTCGGCCAGGCCATCGCCGGGCGGCGCGAGCAGGTATTTCTGGTCAGCAAGGTGTACCCGCACAACGCCAGCCAGCGCGGCGTGCCGGCTGCCTGTGAACGTAGCCTGAAACGCCTGGGTACCGATGTCATCGACCTGTACCTGCTGCACTGGCGTGGGCAGTACCCGCTGGAGGAAACCGCCGAGGCGTTCGAGCGCTTGCGCGAGCAGGGCAAGATCCGCCGCTGGGGCGTTTCCAACTTCGATGTGGACGACCTGCGTGAACTGCACAACCCGGAGTGCGCCACCAACCAGGTACTGTACAACCCGGCGCAACGGGGGATCGAGTTCGACCTGTTGCCGTGGAGCCGGCAGCGCGGCTTGCCGACCATGGCTTACTGCCCGTTGGCCCAGGCGGGCCAACTGTTGCAGCACCCGGTAATGGCCGAGATTGCCGAGCGGCATGGAGCAACGCCGGCGCAGGTGAGCCTTGCCTGGGTCACGCGCGATGACGGGGTGATCGCCATTCCCAAGGCCGTGGCGCCTGAGCATGTGCAGTTGAATGCGGCGGCGGGGGCATTGACCTTGACCAGCGAGGACCTGCGAGCGATCGATCGGGCGTTTCCGGCGCCAAAGCGCAAGCAGCATCTGGCGATGGTCTGAGAGATTCCGCAGACCTCTTCGCGGGTGAACCCGCTCCTGCAGGAGCGGGCTTGCCCGCGAGGCGGCGCGTGAGATCAGTGGAAATCCCGGCTACGAACATCCAGCCCTTGCAACAACGGGCTGACATCTTCCAGCCGCCGCGCAATCAGGTGCCGCACCCCGTTTTCCTGCTCCAGCCGACCGCTCACCTTGAGCAGTTGCGACCCCACCAACGCTCGCCGCTGCCGCTCGGCCAGTTCGCGCCAGACCACCACATTGACCATGCCGAACTCATCTTCGAGGGTGACGAAGGTCACGCCGCTGGCAGTCTGCGGCCGTTGCCGCCCCACCACCAGGCCGGCCACGGCGACCGCATCGCCATGCTCAACACCCGCCAGCTCGCGAGAACTCCTACAGCCCAGCGCCCGCAAACGTGGGCGCAACAACGCCAGCGGATGGGGGCCGAGCGTCGTGCCCAGGGTGTCGTAATCGGCGACCAGGTCCTCACCGACGGTTGGTGCAGGCAGCGCCACTGCAACCTCAGCCGCCGGCTCCACGTCTGCAAACAACGGTAGCTGCGGCTGCACCGCAGCCACCTGCCAGCGTGCCTGATGGCGGTCGCTGGCCAGCGACCGCAGTGCGCCGGCATCGGCCAGGCGGGCGCGGGCCCTGCCGTCGAGCGCTGCACGCAAGCACAGGTCTTCAACATCGCGCCACGGCTTGGCCGCCCTCGCCTCTTCGAGCCGCCGGGCATCGGCTTCGGCGAACCCGCGAATCTGGCGCAACCCCAGGCGGATGGCCAGGTCTCCCTCGGCAACCGGTTCCAGGGTGCAATCCCATTGGCTATGAAACACATCCACCGGCCGCACTTCTATCCCTTGGCGTCGCGCCTCTTGCAGCAGCTGATCAGGGCTGTAAAAACCCATTGGCCAGCTGTTGACCAGGGCACACGTGAATATCGCCGGCTCATGGCATTTGAGCCAACTGCTGGCATAACACAGCAACGCGAAACTGGCCGCGTGCGACTCCGGGAAACCGTAGCTGCCAAAGCCCTTGATCTGCTCGAAGATGCGCTCGGCAAAGGCCAAATCGTAACCGTTGCGCAACATGCCCTGGACCAGCCGCTCACGGTGCGGCTCCAGGCCGCCGTGGCGCTTCCAGGCAGCCATGCTGCGGCGCAACTGGTCGGCCTCGCCTGGGCTGTAGTCGGCAGCGACCATGGCCAGCTCCATGACCTGCTCCTGAAACAACGGTACGCCCAAGGTGCGCTCGAACACTTCCTTGAGCTTGGGCGACGGGTAGGTGACCGGCTCCTGCTTCAGCCGCCTGCGCAGGTAAGGGTGCACCATGTCACCCTGGATAGGCCCCGGGCGCACGATCGCCACTTCGATC
>Ga0160474_100890_pt1 | contig 9575 bp, 4 predicted proteins | sample HID1975K_E11MG_FD_108240 | JGI IMG/M metagenome (GOLD analysis project Ga0160474, IMG submission 108240) | Enriched soil microbial communities from UW Madison campus, WI, USA - HID1975K_E11 MG | ecosystem: Environmental > Terrestrial > Soil > Unclassified | place: USA: Madison, Wisconsin...
AGCACCTCTTCATTCACCCACGCGAGGTCAGGCCATGAACATTCCCATTCCACCGGAAACCCCCGATCCGAACATCGACGACCCCAGCTTGCCGCCACCCGTGCCGGAGGAGGACCCGGACGATCTGCCGATCAAGCCAACCGTGCCGCCGACGGTGGGCGACCCGCCGAGCCAGGAGCCACCGGTGAAGGCTTAAGGGTAGACCACCGCTACTGATATTTTTGCCAGTAGCGGTGTCTGCACGCTGCTTCGATGATGAGACTCCCAACCAGAACAGGAGACTCCCCATGGAAGCAGTCATGTCACCCGCTGAGCGGGCAGAGTATGAAGCCTACGTTCTGAGAAGCCTTCGGGGTGCCACGGCCGGCGAGGCTCTGCTTGTCTCATCCACTGTGCTTGACGCGTTTGATCAAGACATCCTTGAAGACGCGCTAAGGGAGCTGCGCCATGCCTTTGAAACCAGTTTCAGCCAAAACTCAAATATGACCGTAGGTTTGTTGGCAGAAGCGCTGTGGTCGGCAGTGACAAAAAGGCAATTACACTGCCCCCTTGACGGGTAAACCCGCTGCCACAGATACATCACAGCCCATGTAAGCGGTGATGTACCTGTGGGAGCGGGTTTACCCGCGAAAAGGCCAGTTCGGCCAACCTTTCAACCCGCAGATAGAGCTGAGATCTCCGCCACACTGATCTCCCGCATCCTGAACTTCTGCACCTTCCCGTCAGCGTCACCGGATACTCATCAACAAAACCCAAATACCACGGCACCCTCAAGTGGGCGATGCGCGCCCAAAAAGCCAAGCCACTGAAAGCCGTGATGGCCTTCGAATGCGCCATCAAAACTAGCATTTTTGCCAGGTGTGCACGTTCTCGACCGCGAGTAAATTCGGGCCATCGGTCCTGTCCGGGCCTCCACACGGAACGTCTAGGTCACTGCCATGAACGACATCACCTCGGCAAGCAGCAACTCAGCCCCCGCTAAACGTCCTGACGCCGCTACCTACATGGGCCTGTTCACGGATGACCAGACCCGCTGTGCCCCCGGAGCGCTGATGGCCAACAACAGCCGGCTGGCCTATCTAGTCCATCTCAAGGAATTGATCCTGGCGTTCGAGGTGCGGGCGAAGTCCAGCGCGCCGATCACCCTGCTCAAGCGGCGCCCCGACCTGCTGGCGTTAACACTCGACGACAAGACCACCCGTAAAGTCCTGCCCAAGGTACGTCTTGTGTTGGGCCTGCTGGAAAGCCGTGCTCAAGAGGCCCTGACTGCGAAGCAATCGCTGCAGCCGACGGTTGCCAAGGGGGTGTACAACGCCAACGTGCCCTTCCACTATGCCTGGGAGTCGATCAAGGCCACCCTGGCAGCCAAAAACCTACTGCTTTTGGACGTGCTGAGCAGCCCCGATGCAGGCTACCCCGCCTTCATCTTCGACAACCTCGCCCTGGCGACCCTGCGCTCCGCCACCCTGCTGAGCAATGGCTTCGCACCACAACTGCAGGCGCTCTTGCTGAGCAAAAAAAGCCAGGACAACCTGGCACTGGCGTCCGTCGATACCACACGAAAGCTGACCAGGGCGCTGGGGCTTACCCGGCGGGAGCTGCGCCAGCTGTTAGCCGTAAACGCTGTCGGTGAGGGCAATACCACCGTGAAAGGCAGCGCTTATGTTGCCTCGGCAGCCGTGGCATCGAGTGCGGTGCACGGCGCGACATTCATCAACAATGCAGGCACGCCGCTCTACCTCAGCGAGTCGCAGACAACGGAGCCGTCGGCGAAAAAGACCGTGGCTATCGAAGGCCTCACGGACGCGCACCTGGACCGCATGCTACGCATCCTGCGCGTACAGCGTGCCCTGGGCCTGAACGCTGTGGAGTGCGATGGGCTGGTCATGGCCGCGCTACGCGCCGAAGGTCAGCAGACAGACTACCAGCTGACTGAAAACACCCTGCGCGCCCTGGGCCAGTTCCGCCATTTGCAACAGAAATACCAGGTCACCCCCTGGCAATATGCCGCACTCATCGATGCCATCTCGCCCTACGCTACTGACCGACAGGCGTCGTTCTACGACCAGTTGTTCGCACCGGCCAACACTGACGAGACAAAGCCCGCAGCGCCTGTATTGTCCCTCGACGACAGTGCGTTCGATCCCCTGGCCACCAGCGGTGACGACGGGCTGACCGTGAAGCAGCTCTGCCTGGCGCTGAACCTGGACGACGCCTTGCTGCGTGTAATCCTCGGCTGGGTCACCACCGCCCAGGGCCTGGCGAAGCCAACACGATCATTGGCGGTGGTTTCGGCCTGCTACCGGATCGTTGCCCTGGCACGCGTGTTCGGCACCTCCACTCAGCAAGGGCTGTGCCTGCTTGAGCTGTTGATGGACGAACAACCCATCTACCGCCAGCAACTGGCCGGCAAGCCGAGCTTACTGGGGAAAACCGGCCAGGCGGACATCGTCGACGTGATCACCGCCGTGACCCAGGCCATGGAGTGGGTGCAGCAGCAAGGGATGGATACCCAGCGGCTGGCCAGGCTGCTGAGTCAACAGGTTCCCTACCTTTCGAGCGCATGGGAAAACGCATTCAAGCCCGACGTTACCCAGAGCCTCGACGCCCTGCACGAGGCACTGCGCAACGCGCTGGGGCTTGAGGCCAAGAACCTTGTAGAGCCCCTGCTGCGTTGGGCAAAGATCGACCCCCAAGCACTGACTGACAGGATCAAAGCCATTGCCCAGCAATGCGCCAAGGGCTCCACTGCACTCAGTTGCTTCACGGCCAGCGACTATCTGCTGTGGTCCACGCTGCAGCGCCACAGCGACGTGGTGAAGCTGTTCAACCTCAGCGCTAAGATGCTCATGCAAGTCTCGCTGAACCCTGGCTGGTTTGCCCTCAAAGGCAAGAAGAAGAACACCTGGCGCCCCCTCGACCTCACCACCGTCTATCAATTCAGTCGCTACAAAGCTCTGCTGGCCGGGCTGGCACCGGGTCAGGGGGAGCCCGAGGTGTTGAAATACCTGGCCGAGTTTGACACCGAGACCGGCGGCCCGCTGGAGGGCACCCGGGGCAATAACGCCTGGAGCGCGCTGGAACGGCTGCTCGGCCAACCCAGCCGCGCGCTCACCGCCTTGGCAGGCACGGCGCCGCCCTCGACGCTGCAGGAACTTGATCGGCTACTGCGCCTACTTGAACAGGCGAAAATGCACCACCTTGCGGTAGACACCCTGCTCGAACTGGGCACACTTCCCAAGGCCAAGGACTACGCGCCTTTCGAGCAAGCTGCCATCGCCCTTCGCAAGGGCTGTTCCAACAAGCAGCGCAAGGCACTCGACGCACAACTGAGCATCGCCTGGCGTGACGCGCTGATGCAATGGATGATCGTCCATTGGGCGCCCAGGGACGACGCGCGTGATTGGGTCAGCAGCCCGCAGACCCTGGCCGACTACCTGCTGATCGACCTGCAGGTGTCCCACGAACCGCTCACCACTCGCACACTCTCGGCCACCGCCAGCCTGCAGCGCTACCTGCATCAGATTCACTCGCACTTGGAAAACGGCTACCGCAACACCGAGATCACCAGAGATGAACATGACGAGTGGGAAAATTTCAGCAGCAGTTACGAACGCTGGAAGCTGCGCAAGGACGCGCAAAACGAACCGCAAAACTTCATCGACCCCACCCGCCGCCAGCGCAAGACCACCGCGTTCAAAGACCTGGAAACCGCACTCTCCCAGGGCAAGTGCACGGAGGATGACGTCAATATTGCGATGCTGGATTACCTCAGTTCCTTTGAGAAGGTCAGCAATATTCAGCCGATTTCGGTGTATGCCAACGGCACTTCACCGTTGAAGGATATCTATCACTTCATCGGCAAGACCAATGTCGAGCCTACCGAGTACTACTGGCGAACATTGGATATATCCAAACGCGACAAGGACAAGAAGGACGCCCCAAGTGCGCCAAGTATGCTGGCATGGAGCGAGTGGGAAAAGATCACATTTACGGTCAACGGGCAGATGGCTGTAACCCCACTTCCCAAAGCTTCGAAATATGTCAAAGGAAAAGGCTCTGATGAGGAAGAGAAGGCTAACGAGCGAGCGTTTGACGCCGCGCAAGAACGGATTGCGGAGGACCGCCGTGATTATATCGACCTGATCCGCCCGGTTGTTATCGCCGGGCGTCGCTATGCCGTTTGGGTGGAGCGCGATAACACCGCAATTCCCATGGGCGACAACAGCAAAGCTAGCCCCTATTACGCCTTGCGGGTCTGTTTCAGCTACCAGCAGACAGACGGTATGTGGACCCCTACCAATGAACTGTTATGCCTGGATGGGCATGATGACAAGGGAAAATTCGAATTCAAATTATCGGACAACAAATATCTAAAGACCAAAGAGTTTAAACCTGGCCTAATGGTCATGGTTAACATTGAAGGTGATCGACTGGATGACCCCTGGTTGACCGTACTATTATTCAATGCCTCCTCGCGCACCATAACAGATGACAAATATTTCATTGTGATGAAGGACCTATTGTTACTGGAAAGCAAATCGCTCGACATTGACAATGAAAAAAAACCCATCCAAGAAAATTTAGCAAAAAATTGGTTTGACTTATTCCACGACCCACGAACGGTTCAGCACCCGTACACAGGCCCATTTATCGAGCTGCAACCGAAGGACAAGACCAAGAAACAACTGTCCTGGCTCACCGCTTCGAAACAGGACACCCTGACCAAGAAATATGGTATGCCATCCTTAGGAACAATAGACATTAAAGCGCCGTTAACCAACGACCAGAAATACATCAATATTTCGGCCGAAATGCAGGATACCTGGCTACCTCTAACACGCTTTATCTCAGAACCCTTTACAATCTTCAGATACGGCCGTGGAGTTGAGCAAGGAAACATTGCAACTATCACAATCGAACTCCACGAAATAGCTGGCAACACGGAGCAGTACAAACTTATCACAAAGGCAACCTTCCTATCAAAATACTGGTATGATGCCAATGAAATAAGCCTTTCCTTTTTTAACCTACCAACAGGTGAAATATATGGACCAAGCAGAAAATATCAAACTATATCACTTGAGATTTCACTTAAAAGAACTCTAGCTCAACAAGAGTTCCACAAAACCATAGATAAAGAAAGCGCTCGAAAACTTCCTACAGCCAATCACATACGCTACGAGGTACATGGGCGCAACTTAAATACGCCCGATCCCGGCGATGTAAAACCTATAGCAAAATCATACACACAAACTGTTTTCTCACGTCTAAGATCAAAACTAACCATTACGCCCTCCAACGCAACCCATGCAACCTGGACCTTACCTAAAGAAGACTTGCAACGGCTCAAAACCCCTGCTCTTAGCCAACTCAAAACTCTCCCCAGCCAAGCCCCAACCCTCTTCAATTCTTTAAAGCAAGCACTATTAAAAACCCGCTACACGACGCTGTCCGAATACCACTCACAACTCGGCACATCCGAAAGCACCAATGACCAAGGCCGCTTGGCCTATGGCGAAGCCATTGCCCGGGCTCGAAAATCAACGCTCAGCAGTGCGGCCGACGCTATCACCGCTTTTATCAACAAAGAAGTCGAGGAAATAAAGCAGGCCGACAGTACTTTGCCAGAAGACCTGTTAAAGGCTGCGCTTCGGCTGCGGCACTTCCACCCTGAAAGCTGCCTCAGAATCCTGCTCTACCTCGACCCCACACACATCATGGTCTTCGAGGACGTGCTGCTTAAAAATGACCTGTCCCAAGCCCTGTGCCAATACCCGATCAAACGGGATATCACTGAATACACCTTCAAACTTGAAGCTTTCGATGAGGCGATAGACGACGAGCCGCTCGCCTCTGTCGAAGAGGTTTACACCTTGGTAAGCAAACGGGATGATTCTGTGCCCAGCGTGTTCATCAGGCGTAACGACCAGCAGGCACTGTATCTTGACCTGGCTGAAGCCAATGAGAGAGCAGTCACAGAGGACAAACTGAGCGTCCAAAGCCTGCGCCTCAACACCTTGTTCGGTAAACAACTGGTAGCCTTGGCCACCCAGTCGTTTGAGCGGGCCCTATCGTGGGAAGCCCAGCATCTGACAGAGCCACGCCTGGAACCCGGTAGCTCGGCCACCACGGTCGACTTCCGCAGCGCCAATGGCCTCTACTTCTGGGAACTGTTCTTCCACGTCCCGTTCCTGCTCGCTTGGCTACAACGCCAGAACCGCGAATACCGCCTGGCTTGGCATTCGTGCACCCGCCACCTGTTCGACCCGTACCGCACCTGGGTACCCGACGATGATAACCCACCACGGCACTGGCTCACCGAACCACTGCTCGACCTCAACACCTATGCAACCGCCGGTAAGTTAAACGACCCCTACCTGCTGGCCTACGCCGAACCGGAGAGATACCGGAAGGCACTGCACCTGTTCGTGGTGGAAAACTGGCAACGCCAGGGTGACGACCAGTACCGCATGCTCAACACCGATTCACTGGTCGAGGCTGCCCTGTGTTACGACAAAGCCCTGCGCTTAATCGGCGTGCTGCCGGAGAACCTATCGAGCGCACCCACTCAAGCACCCTCGCTGGCCGATGCCTGCACAGACGCCTTCACACCACCGCTCAACAACAAACTCGTCGAACTACGCAATTTGCTGCGCAATCGCCTCTTCAACCTGCGCCACGGCCTGACCCTGGATGGCAAGCCGGCCTCGATCATGCTCGACCCCAACGTCATCGGCCTGCTCGCTTTAGGCCATGGCAACGCAGAGCAGGACCAAAGCAGCACGGTGACCGTTGCCCGGGTGGTGCCACCCTGCCGTTACGAGGAGGTACGCAAATGCGCAGGAGAGGCCGTGTTGCAGTTGATCGAGCTGGGGCAGACACAGCTGCGGCTCTATGAAAGTGAGGCGGCACAAAAACTCGCCCTGGCCAGCAAGAAACATATCATCAAGCTGCTGGAATTCCCCTGCCGCCTGCAAGAGCAGGCGCTGGAACTGGCCAAGCGCGAGCGGGATACCGTAATGGCGAGTCAGCAGATGGTGCTGAAAAAGCAAGCCTACTACCAAGGGCTGGTGAATGAAGGCATCACCGACCTGGAAACCGCGTCCATGGCACTCGGCGGTATAGCCCAAGGATGCTATGCAGCCTCGATTCCATTCCAGACCTCGGCCGGTATCCTAGACACGATTCCCAAAATCTTCGGCATGGCGTTCGGCAAAGCCGAGCCTAATCAAGGGTTGGCCAGGGTAGCGATAACTTTCGACATGCTGGGCAAGATATCGGAATTGGTGGGCGACGACTTGCGCTTGCGCGCCGAATACCAACTGCGCTCTCAGCAATGGCAGTTCGAAGCTGAACAGGCGTCATTCGAGCTGAAGGTCATCGACAAGCAATTACGAGAGGGTGACATCCGTGTCCGCGCCGCGTCCATCGCCATGGAAGAGGCCCGCACCCGCCTAGCGACGCACCGCACCGAACATGAAATTATGACTTCCGTATTCACCAGCTACCCGACGTACCTCTGGCTGATCGGGCGCATGGCGGATATCTACAGCAGCGCCTACGATGCCACCCTCTCGTTGTGCCTGATGGCCGAATCTTGCCTGCAGTACGAACTGGGCGACTTCAGCACAACCTGGATCAGAACCGACAGCTGGCTCGACAACTGGCGTGGCATGCTCGCCGGCGAGGCACTGGAGCGCGATCTGATGGAGATGGACTTGGCCGCCATTCGTGAGAACCATCGGCCACTGGATTTTCACGCTGAGCTCTCCCTGGTGAAGGACCTCGGTTACAGCAAGGAGACACTTCAAAAGGCACTGAAAACGGACGTGATTCTTTTCGACTTGGCCTCCCGCCATTTCGACAAGCACTTCCCCGGCCATTATATGCGCAGGATAGAGCGTATATGGCTGACGTTCACATACGATAAAGTCAGTAAACCCATTTCGCCGTCGGGCATGCTCTACCAGACCTCCAACAAGGTTTTGCTAAATGGTGATCTCGACGGCGCGGAGCACCTTTACGCCGCCGACAAAGGCAACCCCAAAAAAGTAAAGCTAGACCTGCGCCCCAACCAGAAGATTGCAATCTGGTCACATAAAGAAGAATTCACCAACTATGACCTGCAACCCTCAATGCCCGATAAGTCTCGCTACCAGCCATTCGAAGGTACCGGATTGCTTTCCAGCTGGAGGCTTGAATTTCCGGGTGGTGCAAAAAACAACCCCAGTTTTTTTGTCGGTGACACCTGTAAGCTCGAGGATATTAACGTGCATGTTATCTACTCCGCGCTGGACGGCTCGGCCGACTTTCGTAAGGATGTGAAGAAATTACTGCAGGAAACCTTCCCCGCCTCGACTAAAAATCCATCGGGAACGACTGAGAATCCATCTGGAACAACTGACAACGGACAAAAGGCGAGCGATGACGCAGCCAATGCAAGCCTGGCTGCGGAAGGTCTTGAAATCCTGCGCCGAGCTAGCGCCTTGGCCGAGGCCATGACGGCTGATCAGGAGGCTGCTGCGTGGCGTGAGGCCGCGCAGAACGACGCCGACGCCGATGCACTCAAAGCCACCGAAGCTGCAGATCAACTTACGACGGCCAATACAGCGGTAACCGAAGCCCAAACCGCAGCCAGCAAAGCCAAGGCTGCCAGGGAAAAAGCCGACAACGCAACAACAGCGGATGACGCAGAAAAAGCGGCGGCGGAAGCCAAAAGCGCGGCCGCCGAGGCGAAAGCCGCAGCGAAAAAAGCCGCCGACGCCCGCAAGGCAGCCGAAGACGCTTACAGGCTTAAAAAAAATCAAGAGGCTGAATTGATCACCAAGAAGATTGCATACCTGGAAAAAAACATGAACAAGGAAATCAGAATCACCCGAAGGACAGGGAACGGCAACGCCTATTACGACCGTGGCACCCTGATCAGTATCGACAAAAAAAATAATACGTTCACATTAAAAAACGAGGTCTATGGCACACGCTACACATTCCCCATAACAGACGCGCCCCTTGACTGAGAACCTGTCATGCTTACAGCCCCGGGCCGCAAACAGGTTATGCATTTCCAACCACACAAGGACACAAGGACACAACAATGACCACAACAGAACATACAACGCTTGAGACATTTCAAGCATTCCTGGAAGAGCATCTGGACTATAAGACGAAGTCAACGAAACAACACCGCTCTTGAGCATTAATGGAGATGGAAAAAAATGGGCCATGGCCCTGTTGAGAAAGTTCGACGGGCTCAACATTTCCGTTAGCGAACTGTCCGACCTTGAGACCGTTGATCAATTGCTGAATAAGATAAACGGGACTGAATCGCCCCCGTGCACCAGGCTGCGTACACACTGAGTGTGTACGCAGCCTGGTGCACGGGGGGGTCAAGGTCGGCTCATGCTCGCATTAGCTGTTATGAACAAGAAGGGTGCTTTGAATCAACAGGTCCTGTTGATTTCCGAAACGCTGATCTCCCGCATCCTGAACTTCTGCACCTTCCCCGTCACCGTCATCGGGAACTCGTCAACAAAGCGGATATGCCGCGGCACCTTGTAGTGCGCGATGCGTGC
>Ga0160474_100914_pt1 | contig 9374 bp, 7 predicted proteins | sample HID1975K_E11MG_FD_108240 | JGI IMG/M metagenome (GOLD analysis project Ga0160474, IMG submission 108240) | Enriched soil microbial communities from UW Madison campus, WI, USA - HID1975K_E11 MG | ecosystem: Environmental > Terrestrial > Soil > Unclassified | place: USA: Madison, Wisconsin...
AGGGAGCGGCAGGTATTTTTGAATTACTATAGACAGCGCAAATTTTAAGACTTCGACAGGGCATATGAGATGTTCTTTATCGAAATCAAATCGCACATTTTGAGGATGACTTCAGCTTTTCATTCACATGTTTTGCAAATCGGACCATCTAAACTGATTTTTAATCGTAAAGATCAGTTAGGTGACTTATCGAGAGGTATTTGTTTTAAAAAATAGAATAATATTTAACAATAGAAGCAAAGAAATAAGGTTTTAGTCTTTATCCTTTGCACTTTAATCAGAAAAATTATGAGCAACACAATTAAAGGCGGAGAATTTGTAATTAAAGAGACATCTTATACAGATATTTTTATTCCTGAAGAATTTGATGAAGAAGCAAAGATGATTCGTCAGACCTGTATTGACTTTCTAGATACGGAAGTTCTAAACAAATTGGATCGTATTGACTCCCAGGAAGAAGGTTTGATGCCAAGTCTTATGGATAAAGCAGGAGAACTAGGAATGTTGAGTGTGTCCATACCAGAAGAATACGGGGGATTTGGTAAAAACTTCAATACATCCATGTTAGTTGCAGATGCGGTTGGGGGAGGATTCTCCTTTGCTGTGGCATTATCGGCACATACAGGCATAGGTACTTTGCCTATTTTATACTATGGAAACGCAGCTCAAAAAACAAAATACATTCCAAAATTAGCTACTGGCGAATGGAAAGCTTCTTATTGTTTAACAGAACCTAATTCAGGATCAGATGCCAACTCTGGTCGTACTGCAGCAAAATTAAATGCCGCAGGTACACACTATGTCATTAATGGACAGAAGATGTGGATTACAAATGGTGGTTTTGCTGATATCTTTATTGTTTTTGCAAAAATTGATGATGATAAGAATCTTACCGCTTTTATTGTTGAGAAAGATTTTGGAGGAATCAGCATGAACCCAGAAGAGCATAAACTGGGAATCAAAGGATCTTCAACCCGTCAGGTATTTTTCAACGATTGTGAAGTTCCTGTTGAAAATATGCTTTCTGAACGTGAAAATGGATTTAAAATAGCGGTTAATATCCTAAACATTGGTCGTATAAAATTAGGCGCTGCTACTATCGGTTCATCACGCATGGTGATTACACAAGCGATTAAATATGCCAATGAGCGCGTGCAGTTCAATTTACCTATTTCCAAATTTGGAGCCATCCGTTACAAATTAGCTGAAATGGCAACGCGATTATTTGCGACCGAATCAGCAGCATATCGTGCCGGTCAGAATATTGATGACACGTACGAATCATTAGTTGCAGGGGGCATGGATGAAGCTAAAGCAAAACTGAAATCTGTAGAACAATACGCTATCGAGTGTGCGATCATTAAAGTGTGGTGTTCGGAAATGTTAGATTATGTTGTGGATGAAGGCGTACAGATTTATGGAGGCATGGGATATTCAGCAGAAGCACCAATGGAACGCGCTTATCGAGACTCACGTATCAATCGTATTTTTGAAGGTACTAATGAAGTAAATAGACTGTTGGTCGTAGATATGCTTTTGAAACGTGCCATGAAGGGAGAGATTGATTTGATGGGACCTGCTACTGCAGTTGCATCAGAACTATTAGCTATTCCTGATTTTGGAGAAGAAGATGAAACACCATTTGCAGCAGAAAAGAAAATTATCGCTAATTTGAAAAAGGCAGGCTTATTAATTGCTGGCGCCGCAGTTCAAAAATTGATGATGTCTTTATCTAAGGAGCAGGAGATTTTGATGAATATTGCCGATATCATTGGTTATGTATACATCGCTGAGTCAGCGTTACTTCGTGCGGAGAAATTATATCATACAAAAGGAGTAGAAGCAAGTGCTGATGCAACAGATATGGCTAAAATTTATCTTTACTCAACCATTGATAAAGTGAATATTGCAGGAAAAGAAGCCCTAAATTCTTTTGCTGAAGGTGATGAGTTGAAAATGATGTTAGTGGGTTTACGTCGCTTTACAAAATCAGAACCATTTAATGTGAAAGATGCGCGTCAACGAATTGCTAAGAAGTTGATTGATGCCAATAAATATTGTTTTTAGGTTTTAAAAAGTGATTATAGGTTTAGAAGCCGAGATGTTTTCATCTCGGCTTTATTATTTGGTAACTTTTTCGTTTACTAGTTGCCGGCATGGATAATATTTCTAAATTTGGGGTTTCTAAATTAAAACCTGTTTACATGTCATCTTCGAAATCATTCTCCTTAGCTGAGGATTGGGTAGTTGTTATCTTAGGATTAGGAATTGTCTTTTTAGCAATTTTTGGGGTCATTGTTCCTCAACCAAGTTTCAGCTGGAGCAATTTTTCAGAATTAGGAAACCAAGTATTTTCCATTCATAACCTGCAGGCAATAGCGACCCAATTTGGTCTAGTCTTTATTGTCGCCATTATCGGAGCCTCCTTATTAGGTAAGTCGGTTAAAAGCTTATTAATAGTTTTTCCGTCTGTCTATGTGTTAACCATGCTCGCGCTCATCTTTGCTGGAAATTCACTCGTAAAAGACTATAATCTAGAAGCTGTTATTTTCAGTTTGGCGATCGGCTTGGTCATCAGTAATTTTTTCAATCTTCCTGATTGGTTTAAAAGTGCATTAAGTACAGAGTTGTATGTCAAAATTGGATTGATTCTTTTAGGAACAACAGTTATTTTTGGAGATATACTAAAAGCTGGTTCACTGGGACTTATCCAAGCATTAGTCGTGGTCATTTCAGTATGGTATTTTGCTTTTTGGGTTTGTAAAAAATTAAAGATTGATAAAGAAATGGCTTTGATGCTATCAAGCGCAGTATCTATCTGTGGGGTATCAGCAGCAATTGCAACATCTGGAGCAATTAAAGGAGATAGTAAAAAGTTATCTTACATTATTTCACTTGTATTGATCACGGCAATTCCGATGATGATTTTTATGCCTTATTTGGCGGATAAAATGGGACTGTCTCAAGAAGTAACAGGAGCATGGCTAGGAGGTTCAATAGATACATCGGGTGCTGTAGCCGCTTCAGGTAGTTTAGTTGGAGAAGAAGCCTTAAAAATCAGTACAATTGTAAAATTTTCACAAAATGTATTATTAGGAATTGCAGCATTTGCAATTAGTATATATTGGAGCTATTCAAAGTCAGTTGATGATGAAACAAAGAAAGAGAAACCAACTTTGAAAATTATTTGGGAAAGATTTCCAAAGTTTGTCCTGGGTTTTATATTTGCATCTTTACTTTTCTCATTTTTTATTTCACCAGAAACAAATGTTGCGGTTAAAGGAAGTTTGAAATTTATTCAGGGACTTTGGTTTACCCTGGCCTTTACCTCAATCGGATTGGAAACTAATTTTAAAGACCTGTTTCAACAGGATAATAAAAAGCCATTGTATGCCTTTTTAATTGCACAAACATTTAATATTATTGTGACCTTAATTATTGCACTCTTGTTATTTCAGTAGACTTAGGAATACAATGATGGATAAGAAAGACCGATAATATATCGTCAATATCAACATTTCAAATAATAAAAAAGGATAACCAGATTTAGGTTATCCTTTTTTATTATTTCAGAATTTTCGTAACCTGATCAAATTCCTCCACAATGACAGGGGCAACAGGTTTGCTGAAAAACGAAACAATAACAATCGTTAAGAAACTCAAAATGAAACCAGGTATGATTTCATACACAGATTTGTAATCGTGAGGAATATACACCCATAAAAGTACAGTAGCACCACCCACCAACATTCCCAATAATCCTGCAGTGGCGGTTGTTTTTTTCCAAAGCAACGACAAGATGATAAGGGGACCAAAGGCAGCGCCAAAACCGGCCCAGGCATTTCCCACAAGATTTAATATGCTGTCTTTAGGGTTTAGGGAGAGCAGTAAGGCAATTATCGCTACAATAAGCACAGAAAGTCGACTTACAAGTAACATACGTTTAGGAGAAGCTGTTTTATTAAAAAAAGCTTTATAAATATCTTCTGTCATTGAGCTAGAGGTCACTAATAATTGAGAAGATATGGTACTCATGACAGCTGCTAAAATTGCGGATAAAAGAAAACCGCCAATTAAGGGATGAAATAATGCTCTCGAAAGATGGATAAAAATAGTTTCTGACAATTCCTTTGATTGATCAAATTGCAACATAGTAGCTTGATCAAACTTATATAAATAAGCTATTCCAAATAATCCCAAAAGTAATGCTCCACCAACAGTAAGAATCATCCAGCTAATGCCGATTCTTTTAGCTTTAGGGATATCTTTAACATCGCCAATAGCCATAAATCGCACTAAAATATGAGGTTGCCCAAAGTAACCTAATCCCCAAGCGAGTAAGGATACGATCGATACCGTGGTGGTACCCTTTAGTAAATCTAAATAATTAGCACCTTTATTATGTATGATATCCAATGTATTACCCAGTCCATCAAGTTGGAAAATCAGTACAATTGGAATGATGACAAGCGCGGTGACCATAATTGTTCCCTGCACAAAATCTGTTAAGCTAACAGCTAAAAATCCACCTAGGAAAGTATAAAGTACAACAACAAAAGTTGTAGCATACAATCCAGTATAGTAATCAATACCAAAAGCCGATTCAAACAATCTTCCACCCGAAACCATACCTGCAGAAGTATATAAAGTGAAAAACACTAAAATGAAAATTGAAGAGACAATTTTTAAGAGCTGGGTTTTATCTTTAAAACGATTCTCAAAAAATACAGGGAGTGTAATTGCATTTTGGGCAACTTCTGTATATACCCGAAGTCGAGGGGCTACAATAACATAATTGAAGTATGCGCCAATAGTCAGACCAATTGCAATCCATGCACTGGATAATCCTGAAAGATACATCGCACCGGGAAGTCCCATGAGTAACCAGCCGCTCATGTCTGCTGCACCTGCCGATAAAGCAGTCACAGCCGCGCCCATCTTGCGCCCACCGATCAAAAAATCATCGGAATTACTGTTTGACTTCCTCCAAGAGTAAATTCCAATTCCAATCATTAAGGCCATATATAAGCCAATAGCTATTAATTCATATTCATTCATAAGCATCTATTACTCTTTAAAATGTCATCAAATAATTGATAAAGACTATCAAGTTTTGATTGTACGAAGATACTACAATCAATTTGAAGCGATAGAATTTCAATAACTCGATATAAAAGTGAAACATAATATTAATCTTTTCTTGATTGTTTTATGGAATTATGTATCTTAAAGCATCAATTAAGCAAAGTAATATCCCGAGCATGACAGAAAAGGAATTATTAATACAATATCGAAGTACAGGAGATCTGGATCTTTTGGGTAAATTGTATGCTCCCTATATGTCATTGCTTTATGGTGTATGTTTTAAATATTTGCACGATGCCGAAAAGAGTCAGGATGCCGTCATGCAAATTTTTGAAGAATTGATTCGGAAATTGCGCATCCACGAGGTCGATAATTTTAAAAGCTGGCTTTACACATTTTCTAAAAATTTTTGCCTCATGCAGCTGAGGAAAGAAAAGGGAACGCAGTATGTTGATATTGATGAACAAGTTGCGGTTGGTCATGATTATTTAGATGAATCTGATCCCAAAGAATGGAGCGAAAGTCAATTTGAAAAATTAGAAATGTGCATGTTGACGCTAAAACCTGAACAGGAGCGTTGTATCAGGTTATTTTATTTAGAGCAAAAGTGTTATAAAGATATCGTAGCCCTTACCGGAATAGAAATGAATAAAGTGAAAAGCTATATTCAAAATGGCAAGCGAAATCTTAAAATTTGTATGGAGAGTAAGTAAAATGGAAAATAATTATCAATTATCCAGAATTCATAACTACATCAGTGGTCTGATGAATAAAGAGGAAATGTTTCAACTAGAGAAAGAAGCATTGGAAGATCCTTTTTTGCAGGATGCAATTGAAGGTTATCGTTTGCAAAAAGGAGTGGATGTACGACAATTGAGTTTGTTGCAACAGCGTTTAAACCGCCGTGTGGAGCAAACGATATCTACTCGTAATGCCCAGTTTTATACTTGGCAACGATTGGCAGTTGGATCAGCAGCAGCAGTCATTTTTGTCGTGCTTATCGCCTTTATTTATTTTAAGAATTTTAATACAAATAAAAGTAGAACGACAGAAGTCGAGCTGAGTTCCCCTGAAAATAAGATTGCGATTGAACCCCTCTTAACTGGTGGAGATGCCTCACCGATAGAAGGATGGAATGCATTTGAGCAATATCTGCAAAGAAATGTACAGGTGCGGGATTTAGGAGGTAAAATTATCCTGAATTTTGAAGTTGATAAAAATGGAAAATTAATAAATGTTAATTTTGAAGACGCACCCAATGAAGTTCTAAAAAAGGAGATATTAAGATTAATAGACAAGGGGCCCAAGTGGCATGGAAAAAAAGGTAAATTAATTATTAGCTTTCCTATAGAAAATCCTACCCAAGCTTTCAAGCCGACACATTGTTTTGGAATTGAAGAAAAAAGTAATTAAGAAAGACTATTTATTATTTTCCTGTATTGTATAATCCAAGGGGAGCATATTGCCAACTTTAGAATACCAGGCAAAAAAACCTTCCATTGACCATTGTATAGCAGGCGTATAGTTTCCTTGATAATTTATGACAATGGATGAATCGTCATCTATTTTTAAACGAGATGATTCATCATAAGCATTGTTAGAATTGAAATAATCGAGGTCTATTTTTTGGTTCCTATTTAAGATATGAATGTAATTTTGATGGTGAATTTCCTTTAATTGATTTCCCAAGCTTCCTTTTTCAAGATCAGATTCAGTTAACTGTTTTCCTAAGACGTCATAGAACTCAGGTTGCCGCATGATATTTTGATATTTAGTCACACTATCTTTGATGATTTCTGATTGCAGTATATAAAATGAGTTCCATTTACCTTCATATTTCGTATTGACCAGTGACGTTATTGTTTTCAGTTTTTCCTGGGCATCTTTTCTTTCTAGATTTTCTTTTTTAGTAAGCTCGCGGACTACATAACCATCCTCCTGCCATTTATGTTCATATAAACTTCGTATAAAGCGCATCATGGAAAGCTGGTAGGCCACTCTTCTTTGCTTCAATATACTCTTTGTAATCCGCTTATAATCTTTGAAATAGCTAAAACCTTCAAATTGAATTGTATTTTCAGAAAAGTTCGATCGAAAAGTAATGAGATCGTATGAGATCATATAACCCAGTTCTTTATTGTCTATTTGTATTGGCTCGTTCGCTATTACAGTTAATATTTTTGATGATTTATTATATCGGAATCGCAGTATATCTGGATTTAATATTTTCGTTTTTTGAGCAAACTTACTTGTTCCGATAAAGCTTTCCGTAAAATATTTACCCCACTTTGCCCACCCATCTTTTTCAAACGGGATAACACTAACTTCTTCTAGAGTAGTAATCTTACGTGTTAAATAAACCTTTACCTTTTCATAATTAGTAGTAGTAATTGTTTCAAATGCGGCCTCATATCCAATATTTGAAATGACCAGTTCTTGATTCTGAATAATTTTTTGGTGCAGTTGGAAACTACCATCCTTTGCAGTACTGGTTGCAGATGATGAATTATTGATATAAACAGTAGCTCCGTGAATAGGTTGCTTAGTTTCCCGATCCAATACAACACCTTTAATCACGCTTTGGGCGAAACTTGGAGAGAATGTAAAGATCATGTATAATAAGAAGGATATGATTATTTTCATAGGCCAATTTTGGTTTAATTTACGAATATATCGTAGACTGTGAAAATAAATTTTTAAAAATTTGAGATTAAGAAGTTTAATAATAAGCTGCAATAAAAAAGGTCGACTATATTGGGTCGACCTTTTTTATTAATTAAAGAATATTTTTATTCCTCCCAACGGATTTTGTCCGCAATAGGAGATCGAACAGGTTCTCTAGCTTCTGTTTCATGGTGTCCTAAATAGAACAACCCAATGCACTTTTGATTCTCTTCTAAATTTAAGAAATTGCTTAAGTGATTGATTAATCCTGGAGTAGCCCAATAACCTCCCAATCCTAAAGAATGTGCCGCTAACCACATATTTTCAATCGCACAAGATGTTGCCGCCAGTTCTTCCCACTCAGGAACGTCACCAGTATAATTGACAATTAAAGCTATTGCAACTTTGGATTGCGTAGCCTTTTCACCCATAGTGATTTCTGTTTTTTCAAAGTATTTTTCTGGAGGAGTGATCGCTTTATAAATACGCGAAAGTTCAGTGCCTAGACGTAAAAGACCTTCGCCTTTGAAAATAGTAAAACGCCAAGGTTGCGTTCTTTTATGAGTAGGAGCAGCATTCGCCGCTTCTAAAATCGTTAAGATATCTTCTTTATTAACATCTTGATCCGTAAAATTAGCTTGAAAAACTGATCTTCGGCTCTGTATTGCTTTTAAAACTTCGTTAGATTGCATATATGTTATTTCCTTAAACGCGTTGAATATGTATGAAGTTAATGATTATTTTTCTTCCCAAAGAGATGCTACATGCAAAATTGTTAAAACAGCTTTTTGCATATCTTGTTCAGATACCCATTCCTGTTTTCCATGGAAGGCGTGTCCACCAGCAAAAATATTAGGACAAGGTAATCCCATAAAAGATAAACGCGAACCATCAGTACCACCGCGAATACTTCTGCGTTCAGCCTTCATGCCAGCCCTTGTAATTGCTTCAATTCCAATTTCCATGATTTGAGGATATTGATCCAGAATTTCCTTCATGTTGCGGTACTGTTCCTTTACTTCGAACGTATAACTGCAGTTAGGGTATTGAGCGACTATAGATTTTGCAATAGCTTCCAGCTCAGATTCATGCTTTACTAAATTAGCTGTAAGGTGATCACGGATAATAAAATGGATTTCTGCTTTTTCCACTGTGCCCGAGATATTTGTCGGATGAACAAAACCATCTTTTTTATTTGTACTTTCTGGCGACAGGCGGTCCTGGGGTAAAGCCTCTATAATTGCACTAGCAATTTTGATAGCACTTTGCATTTTTCCTTTAGCAAATCCAGGATGAACGGAAACACCATGTATGGTTAATGTTGCACCATCTGCAGAAAAAGTTTCATCTTCTATCGTGCCCGCTTTTTCACCATCCATCGTATATGCATAATCAGCAGCTAGGCGTTTAAGATCAGCTTTGTCAACCCCTCTTCCAATTTCTTCATCTGGGGTAAATAAGATTTTTATATCCCCATGCTTGATCTCAGGATGTTTCATTAATAATCGAGCTGCATCCATTATTTCTGCAATTCCCGCCTTATCATCGGCGCCCAATAGTGTTGTACCGCTCGCTGTAATAATATTATGACCGATTTGATTTGCCAGATCAGGATGTTCCGAATA
>Ga0160474_100917_pt1 | contig 9344 bp, 7 predicted proteins | sample HID1975K_E11MG_FD_108240 | JGI IMG/M metagenome (GOLD analysis project Ga0160474, IMG submission 108240) | Enriched soil microbial communities from UW Madison campus, WI, USA - HID1975K_E11 MG | ecosystem: Environmental > Terrestrial > Soil > Unclassified | place: USA: Madison, Wisconsin...
CAGGTACTCGGCCGTTCCATCGCCAGCGTCAGCCGGCAGCCCTTCGTCCAGGCCCTGCGCAGCAAGGGGGTTGGGCGCTGGCCGTTGCTGTGGCGGCATATCCTGCACAACGCCTCGATCCCCTTGCTCAGCCTCGCCGGCACCCTGCTTGGCAACCTGCTGGCCGGCGCAGTGGTCACCGAAACGGTGTTCTCTCGCGACGGTGTGGGCCGTCTGGCCCAGGCCGCGGTGGCCAGCCAGGACATCGCCGTGGTACAGGGCGTGGTGCTGCTCGCCGCGACCCTCTATGTGCTGACCAACCTGCTCACCGACCTGCTCTACCCGCTACTGGACCCGCGCATTCGCCAAGGGAGGCGACCATGATCCTGCAACCCGCCATTTCCTCGTCGCCTTCGCGGCACCACTGGCCTAGCTTGCCGGTGGCGCTGAGCCTGGTGCTGTTCCTGCTCCTGCTGGGCTGGGCGTTCTTCCCCGGGCTGTTCACCGGCCTCGACCCGCTGCTCGCCGACCCCACCCGGACGCTACACGCGCCCTCGGCGCAGCATTGGTTCGGCACCGACCATCTAGGCCGCGACCTGTATGCCCGCTGCGTGTATGGGGCGGCGTTGTCGTTGCAGGCCACCGCCATCGCGGTGCTGATCGCCCTGCTGGCCGGAACCCTGCTCGGCGGTGTCGCCGGCTGGTTCGGTGGTGTTGCCGACCGGGTGCTAGCGGTGTTGGTGGAGGTGCTAATGGCGATTCCGGCCCTGTTGCTGGCCATGGCCATTGTCACCGCCCTTGGCTTCGGCACGCTGGAGATCGCTATCGCGGTCGGGTTGTCGTCGGTAGCGGTGTTCGCCCGGCTGGCCCGGGGCGAAGTCCTGCGCTGGCGCAGCCGGGTATTCGTCGAAGCCGCGCAAGTGGTCGGCGTTGGCTCCTGGACCAATCTGTGCCGGCATGTCCTGCCTCATGCGGCCGGCCCATTGCTCGCCCTGGCGGCACTGGAGTTCGCCAGTGCGGTACTGGCGGTCTCAGCCCTCAGCTTCCTGGGCTTCGGTGCCCCACCGCCACAACCGGAATGGGGCCTGTTGATTGCCGAGGGGCGCAACTACATGGTCGCCGCCTGGTGGTACACCACCCTGCCGGGGCTGGTGGTGGCCAGCGTAGTGCTCGCCACCCAGCAACTTGGCTGGGGCTTGCAACGTCTTCAGGGAGAACACACATGAGTGTACCGTTGGTGCGTATCCGCCAGTTCGGAGTCGAGTATCCGGGTGGGGTGCAGGCCGTTGTGCAGGGGCTGGACCTGGACATCGCGGCAGGCGAGGTCGTCTGCCTGGTCGGCGAGTCCGGCTCCGGCAAATCCACCACAGCCGCGGCGCTGGCCGGGTTGTTACCGGACTCTGCGCGGCAGTACGGGCAACTGTGGCTTCAGGGGCACGCGCTGGCAAGCCTCGACGAGCACGCCTGGCGCCAGCGTCGCGGTCGCCTGGTCGGCTTCGTGCCGCAGGATCCGGGTACTTCGCTGGACCCGGTGAAGACTATCGGAGCCCAGGTAGTGGAAGCCATGACGGTGCACGGTGTGCCCCTGGCCCAGGCCCGTCCGCGTGCCCTGGAGCTGCTGCGGGAAGTCGGCCTAAAGGCGCCGGACACCCTGCTTGCCCGCTATCCCCATCAACTGTCCGGTGGCATGTGCCAGCGGGTGCTCATCGCCATTGCCCTGGCCAACGACCCACCGCTGCTGATCGCCGACGAGCCTACCAGCGCCCTGGATGTGAGCGTACAACGGCAGATCCTCGACCGTTTGCAGCAGTTGGTCCGCGAACGCGGCAGCAGCCTGCTACTGATCACCCATGACCTGGCGGTGGCCCTGGATCGCGCCGACCGCATTCTAGTGATGCGCCACGGTCGCTTGCTGGAGAGCGGTGCACCGGCCCAACTGTGGCATGCGCCGGAGCACCCTTATACCCGCCAGTTGCTCCAGGCCTCGCCGCTGGCGCGTTTGCAACAGCGCCGCGTGGCGCCAACGGTGAGTCGGGAACTGCCGCTACTACAGGTCACCCACCTGCATCGGCGCTTCGACAAGCACGGCGCGGCGGCTGTGGATGGCGTCAGCTTCAGTCTGCAACGGGGTACCACCACCAGCCTGGTGGGCGAGTCCGGTTCGGGTAAATCCACCACGGCGCGGATTATCCTGGCCCTGGAGCAGGCCAGCTCCGGCAGCGTGCGCTTCGACGGCCTGGAGGTGCTCGGGGCCGGTCGCCGCCAATTGCACGGTTACCGCAGGCGGGTGCAACTGGTCTACCAGAATCCTTACGCAGCGCTGGACCCACGCCACGATCTGCTGGCAATCGTCAGCGAGCCGCTGCGCGCGTTCGGAATAGGCCAGCGTAGGGATCACAGGGCGCGGGTGCTGGCGCTGCTTAAGCGGGTCGGATTGCCCAGCGAACTGCTGCATCGCCGCCCTGCCCAACTCTCCGGCGGGCAGCGCCAGCGCGTGGCGATAGCCCGGGCGCTGGCGGCAGAACCGGAGCTGCTAGTGCTGGACGAACCGCTATCGGCGCTGGATGCACCGGTGCAGGCGCAGGTACTGGACCTGCTGCAAGGTTTGCAGGAGGAACTTGGCTTGACCTACCTGTTTATCTCCCACGACCTGGCGACGGTACGCGGGATCAGTGACCAGGTGTTGGTGATGAGCCAGGGCAGGCTGGTGGACCAGGGCTCCACCGAAGAGGTGTTCGGGCGACCGGAGAGCGACTATACGCGGCGGTTGCTGGAGGATATGCCGGGGCGTTTGATACCGGTGGCTGAAGTGCAAACCAGGGCCGCCAATCTCTGAACATCGAGCATTGAGCCCTTTGATCATGGATGACTATGCCTAGCGACAAGGCCCGTGGCTTCCGGCCATACCGCCACGGAGCTACACTGACGTTCAGTGTGCGTCACCCCGACACCTGTCGGAAATTGCCCTTCTCGATCGCCCATCCTGCTGGTGGTATCGCGGGTATTTTTGGGGGTACATTTTTGATTTTAAAATCAACAAAACCCGCCCTAGCGCCCTGTCCAAATGTTCTTCGGCTAGCCGAAGAAGAGGCGCCCGGGTCGTAGACTGATTCGCAAGTCTATCCTCGATGCCGCGAGGCACTTTGCGGCCGACCAGCAGGTCATGACGCGGCATATCGTGAACACCCAAACGTGGAGCGTTCTCAAAGGCCATTCCCTGAAGAATCAAATGCGATAAAGCTCCCCTGACGAAGTTGCACTACCTAGTTGGCGATCCCACAGTTTGCGATAGGCGCCATCGGGACGTGCCAGCAGTTCTTCGTGGCTACCGTCCTCAATGATTCGGCCGTTGTCGAAGAACAGGATTCGATCCAGCTGCGCGACCGTAGAGAGCCTATGAGCGACGACAATGACGGTCTTATCTCGCATTTCCTGGGTCAATGTTTTCTGGATCGCCTTTTCGGTTATCGAGTCGAGTGCGGAGGTGGCCTCGTCCATGATCAGGATCGGTGCGTTCTTGACGATTACCCTGGCGATGGCGATACGCTGCCTCTGCCCACCGGAAAGCCTGACGCCACGCTCACCGACCAGCGAGTGATAGCCCTGCTCCATACCTTTGATGAAGTCGTGGGCGTAGGCTTTTCGCGCCGCCGCCTCGACATCGGCCTCGCTGGCCTGGGGGTTTCCGTAGCGGATGTTCTCAAGCAGGCTGCGATGAAACAGCCCCGGTTCCTGGGGAATCAGGCTGATCTGTGAGTGCAGGGATTGCTGGGTGAAGCGGCGAATGTCCTCGCCGTCGATGCGGATGCTACCGTGCTGCTGCTCGTACAGACGCATCAGCAGGTTGAGCAGCGTCGACTTGCCGGAGCCGGAGTAGCCCACCAGCCCGACCCGCTGCCCTGCGGGTATGAACAGGTTCAAGTTGCGGAACAGCGGTCGATCCGACTGATAGCCGAAGGTGACGTCTTCGAGTTCTATCTGCCCACTGACCACCTTGATGTCGCGCGCATGCTGGGTATCGACGATCTCATGAGGGACGACGATAGTACGTACGCCGTTCTCGATGTTGCCGATGTATTCGAACAAATCCAGAAAACGCCGGCTGACATTGCGCGCCTCGGAAATCACCAGGAACGACAGTGTGGTGCTCATGACGAACTCCGGGACGCCGATGCGCCCCTGCTGCCACAGCCACAGGGAGAAGCCGAGCATACCGACCTTGAGCACCAGCGACGCAGCCAACTGAAACAGGACGATCTTCTCGTTGAGCCCAAACGAGCGGCGCGCGGCCGTTACTTCGCGGCCGAGGTACTGCTGCAGGTGCGCGCGCTCATGGCCCAGGCGGGCGAACAGGCGCACGGCCGTCAGGTTGCTGACAGCGTCCACCACGCGCCCGACGGTCTCGCTGCGCGCGGCGGAGAAAGCTTTGGAGTACGGCTGGCAATGCCGAGCCAGGCGATAGGAGCAGATCAGGAAGAGTATCGACCAGATCAAGCTGAAGAGTGCCAGCCAGGGGCTGGCCAGGCTCAGGATGATCACCGCGACGCTGAGGGTGACCACCACGGGCAGCACATCGAAGATCAACGCCCAGAGCAGCATGTTGACGCCGGTGGAGGTCTCCGAAATGCGGCTGGCCAGGGAACCTGCGAAGTTGCTGCCAATGTAGCGCTGGGAATGATGCTGCAGGTAAGCGAACAAGTGCCCGGTCACCCGCACCCGCTGCAACGGCCCGACATGCACCCGACAAAAACCGGCCAGGCGGCTGCAAACCAGCTCGCCCAGATTCAGGCCGATGAACAGAAAAAGCGCGGGCCATACAGCGGCCAGCTCACGCGCCCCTTGGACATCCATGGGGCTGATGGCGGCAACCACCTTGCCCAGGGCCAGGGAAATGCTCACGCCACAGGCCGATGCCAGCACCTGCAACGTGGCTATCAGCGCATACCAACGCCAGAAATGACCGGCGAATTGCAATGTGAAACGAAACGGACTTGCAGCCAATACGGGGGCGTAAGCATCGGATTCTGTATCAGGGGCGTTCATGGATGTCTCTGGTCAACGATCACGAGGGCGGCAATGCTGTACATCCAGGCCCCTGTCAGGGGCCCGGACGGTGTTCAGAGAGGGCGCGGTGGTGGAAAGTCGCGGGTCTTGTAGGTGTCGTCGCCCGGGCGATATCGCACGGTGCCGGCCAGGTGCCGCTGCTGGCCGACCAGCAGGACACTGTTGACCTCGTCATGCTCACCGGCCAGGCGCCGCGCCTCTTGCGCGCGCATGTGTTCCAGCCCCAGGTCGAGCTGCTTGCCGAACCAGAGCGTCAGGTAGGAATGATCGATATAGACGTTCTCGGTGATGGCGTGCAGCAACACGCTCAGCCCCTGTCGGGCCTCGAGAATCCAGTACACGTAGCGCTCGAAGTCCTCCTTGAGGATGGCGAAGCGGAACATCGGTGTCGGATGCAAACCATTGGCGTAGTCCAGCCAACGGTAATCCCAGATCTTGAAACGGTCCTGCAGCTCCTCGTTCAGGCGCTCGGCGATATCACGCGTCTGCTCGGTGAAATAGATGTGGCTGTGCCAGGCGACGATATCGTCGATCTGGGTAGGAACATCAGGAACCTGGGGCAGGATGTTGGCGTGTGTCATGGACGTACCTCGTTCGGATAAACAGGAAGTGAAACGCCTTTGTCGCGCAGCAGGCGTGCGGCGTTGTCATGGAAAATCGCTTGTCGGGCCGCGGCCTGGAGTGGCACGCGGCAGATATTGGCGATCACCTGGCGGGTGTCTGGCAGAGGGGCGTAGTCGGTACCGAAGACCACCTGTTCGGCACCTAGCAGCCTGACCACCGTGTCGATGGCCTCACTGCCATTGCCGGCCGCGCCGGTATCGAATGTCAGGCGCGCCAGGCGTGTGCCGATGTCGACCTCGCCGTAACGCTGGGGGGCAGAGAGAAACTGCTCCAGCAGGTTGGCGAAGGTGCCCGCCCCCCCGAGCATGGCGACTTGCACGGTGATGTCCGGATAGGCATCCAGCACGTCGCTATACAACAGGGTGAAAACCGCATGGGCGAATGTCGCCGCGGTGTTCACGGCTGCGCGCAGGGCTGGCAGGTCCTGGGCATGCGTGCCGGCGAACTGCCCCGCCAGGCTGGCATGGCCGCTACCGGTATGGAGGTAGAAGTGCGATCGGCGGCGCTGCCCTTCCTCCAGTAACGGACGAAGCCTTTCGACCGCCTCGGTGGAGCTGAATACGCCAACCGGCAGCACGGCGCCTATCAGGCCGGCACTGTCGTGCGCCCTCGCCAACTCTCGCGCCGACCATTGGATGTCCGATGTGGACAGTGCCGCGACCCCCGAGAAACGACTGGGATAGCGACGCACCAGGTTGCCCAGATCGTCGTTGTAGGCCTGCCATAACCCATGCAGTTCGCCAGGGCCGGCGGACGGGTCGAGGCCCAGCGTGGTGGGCCAGGACAGCAACTGGTGGATGATGCCGACCGACTCGAGGTGCGCCAGGCGTTGCTCGATGTCGAACCAGTGTGTTCCCAGCGCAAAGCGCTCGGGCAGCCCATCCTGCACACCACGGACCAGGGTCGCCGTGCCCTCGCCCGCATCTTCCAGGCGCATGCCAGTGCGGCGACCGCCCAGCAGGCGCTGGGTGGATGGCGCGAACCAGTGGCTGTGCAGGTCAATTTTTGCCGTTGTCTGTTCGTCTGTCATCGTCTGCTCGCTCACAATGTCTGCTGCCAGAGGCTGCGCAGTTTCGGTACCCACTCCTTGAGCCCGCGCGCGGTTTCTTCGGGGGCCAGCATGACCTGCCTGGCATGCTCCGCCGCCGCGGCGGGCAGGCCCGGCGGCAAGGGCGCACCCGGCATGTTGCCCAGCGCGTAGGTCTCGCTTGCCAGCAATGCTTGGGCATCCGGGCTCATCAGCCAGGTGAGCAGTAGCCGCGCGGCATTTGGATGCGCCGGTTGGCTCACCAACCCCTGGCCAAACGGCACCAGCAGAGTGAAGTCCGGCGGGTAATCGATAGCCACCGGCACACCCAGTTGCTGTTGACGCAGCAGTGGCGGCAGGTAGGCCCAAGGGTTGAGTGCGCGGCGCCCTTGCGCCAGGCTGATCACGCCGGCTTCTTGCGCGCCGCCGGCCCCACCCTGATCGCGCAGCTCACGCAACTGCCCAAAGTCGATGCGCTGCTGATGCAGGAGTTGCACCAGCGCCACATCGGTGGTGCCCGCACCGCCACCTGGCGCGCCATACTCGAACGCGTTGCGCCACTGGCCGGTCAGCAATTGGCTGATATCGGTCGGCAAAGCCTCGCCCTCTACCCGCCGGGTGCTGTAGCCGAGGCCATAGACCTTGTTGAAGGTGAAGTACACCTGATCACGGTATTTCCAGCGCGAATCGAGCGCGGCACTGGTGGGCGGCGTCCAGCGCTCCAGGTAGCCACGAGCAGCGATATCCAGCACCACATTCACGGGCTGACTGATCACGTCGCCGTAGTGCGCGCCGGTCACTTTCTCGATGTCCAGGCGGTCGGTCACACCGGTCGGGGACAGGTGCATGTAGGTCACCCGAATACCCGGGAATACCTGGGAAAAGCGCGCCCACAGCGGCTGCCACTCGTAATCCATCGCGGCCTGGTAGACCACCACCTGGTCTTCACCGTGCTGCAGTGCCTGGCGATAAAGCGTCTCCATGGCCTCGCGCTGCGGCTCGCTTGCGTTCAAGGCGCGGGTACGCTCGGCTATCGCGGCGTCAGCCACTTCGCCTTGGTGGGTACCCAGCGCGAACAGGCCGGCCAACAGGGCTGCAACGCCAGCCACCCGCACGCCATAGGGAAGCCGCCTCATGCCGCCTCCTGGCTGCGTTCGCGCAGTGTTTCGTCGTGCTGCCGGGCAATCGCCAGGGCGGCCGTGGGCTGTACCAGAAGACGCACCGCTCTCCCCACCAACGCCCCTTGGGCTTGGCGCGAGGTGCCCCAGAGATTCAGGGAGAAATTAGCCGCCAGCGACAGCCCCGCCACTTCAACCTGGCCGGTGTAGCGGTCGCCGGCGTAGATGGCCTGGGTAACCACACCCTCCAGTGCCGTGGTATGCGCGGCGACCGCGTGCTCGAGCGGCTGCGCCTGAAGTTGTGCGGCGCGCAGGGCCACCCAGACCGCGGCGCCGACACCAAGTCGCTCTGGGTTGCTGACGGCCAGGCGCAGGCCGGTGCCATCAATGACCACCCGCGCCTCGTCGGCGACAATGGCCTCGATTCGCGCGGGAAGGATGTTTTCGATGCCAACGAACTCGGCGACGAAGTGGGTGCGGGGCGTGAGGAAAATCTCACTGGGCGTACCGACCTGCTCGAGCCGCCCGCGATTCATCACCGCGACGCGGTCGGCCAGCGCCAGGGCCTCGGCGTGGTCATGGGTGACGTAGACGGCGGTGTAGCCCAGCTCGTCATGGATACGGCGCAGATCCTGGCGCAAACGCACGCGCAGTTGGGCGTCCATGTTCGACAAGGGCTCGTCGAACAGCATCAGTTCGGGGCGCGCCACCAGGCCCCGCGCCAGGGCGACGCGTTGCTGCTGGCCACCGGAAAGCTCCGCGGGATAACGCTCGGCCAGGCCTTGCAGGCCGACCAGTTGCAGCACGTCGGCGATCCGCCGATGATCCACCGCATCCAGGCGTGAACGGGTCTTGAGCGGGTAAGCGATGTTCTGCTGCACGGTCATGTGTGGCCAGAGCGCATAGTTCTGAAAGACCATGCCGATCTGGCGCTTCTCTGGCGCGACGAACAAACCGCGCTCGCTATCGGCCACCGGACGATCGCCCAGCAGGATACGTCCGCCATCAGGTTCTTCCAGGCCAGCGATGCAGCGTAGCGTGGTGGTCTTGCCGCAACCGCTGGGGCCGAGCAATACGAAGAACTCGCCCGCCTCGATATGCAGGTCGAGATGTTCGATGGCGTTGACGCGCCCGTCGAAGGCCTTGCGCACACCGTCAAGGATCACGTTACTCATTGCCAAGCCCTCCAGAGGTTCCTGCCTCGATGCTCAGGAGCCGTTGCTTGTTACGTTGGTTATTGAGATGGCGGGCGCGCCGGAATGCCCAGAGCGTTGTCTGGCTGGCGCCCCATAGCAGCAAGGAAAACAGCATCAGGATCATCAGCAGCGCCGCCGCCATGCTGTAGTCGCCCGCGCTTTGCAGGTTGTAGGTGATGACCGCAAGCGTGTTCACGCCCGGCGACTTGAGCAGCAGCGGCACCTCGAGGTTGCCCGAGACCATCAGCGCGGTCATGAACCAGCCGGCGATGAAGCTCGGTGCCGCCAGCGCCAGGATGATCTCGAAGAACGTCTGGGTCGGCCCTGCCCCGCTCA
>Ga0160474_100953_pt1 | contig 9107 bp, 8 predicted proteins | sample HID1975K_E11MG_FD_108240 | JGI IMG/M metagenome (GOLD analysis project Ga0160474, IMG submission 108240) | Enriched soil microbial communities from UW Madison campus, WI, USA - HID1975K_E11 MG | ecosystem: Environmental > Terrestrial > Soil > Unclassified | place: USA: Madison, Wisconsin...
GGCCTTCGGCGGCATCAAGCTGATCGTCTGCATCACCGAAGGCATTCCTACCCTGGACATGCTGGATGCCAAGGTCAAGTGCGACGAGCTGGGCGTTACCCTGATCGGCCCTAACTGCCCAGGTGTCATCACCCCAGGCGAGTGCAAGATCGGCATCATGCCAGGTCACATTCACTTGCCAGGCAAGGTCGGTATCGTTTCGCGTTCCGGCACCCTGACCTATGAAGCCGTTAAACAGACCACCGACGCCGGCTTCGGCCAGTCGACCTGCGTCGGCATCGGCGGTGACCCGATCCCAGGCTCCAACTTCATCGACATCCTGAAGCTGTTCCAGGAAGACCCGAAGACCGAAGCGATCGTCATGATCGGTGAGATCGGCGGTTCGGCTGAAGAAGAAGCCGCGGCCTACATCAAGGCCCACGTCACCAAGCCTGTCGTTTCCTACATCGCTGGTGTTACCGCACCTGCGGGCAAGCGCATGGGCCACGCTGGCGCCATCATCTCTGGCGGCAAAGGCACTGCGGACGAGAAGTTCGCTGCGCTGCAGGACGCAGGTGTTAAAACCGTGCGTTCGCTGGCCGACATCGGCAAGGCCCTGGCCGAGCTGACTGGCTGGGAAGCCAAGAAGTAATACGCTTCACCCCCCACGCGCACAGAGGCCACCTTCGGGTGGCCTTTGTCGTTTACGGGTTGCGGCAATCCACAGCTAGCCGATTCTGTAGGAGCAGCCTTGTGCTGCGAAGAGGCCTGTGTGGGCAATAAAGATTAGTGATAGCTGCACTGGCCCCTTCGCAGCACAAGGCTGCTCCTACAAGGGGAGAGGCATGAAGTGGGTTTTTCGATGGGTTTGATAGGGATTTTCACACAGACACTTTCCGCCCCGCTGCGATAATTACCCCGTCCCCGGTCGCACAGACGACAAACACATACGCACATCGGACAAGCAGCACTGTGCCAGTGCGTTTAACTGCTAAAACAGTTAATCTACGCGTTCACTCTGTGCCCGTCCCCCAAAAGGGAACGACACGCTAAACGGGTCTGGCTCACCAAGCCGGGCAGCATTTCCCTCATCCATAGGGAAATCCCCTCTCGAATCCCGATTTCAGCAGTGTGGTACTACCTTAAATGAAAGTTCTAAAAGGCCAGGATATCCTGGCGCTTGGCTTTATGACGTTTGCGCTTTTCGTGGGCGCCGGCAATATCATCTTCCCGCCTATCGTCGGTCTGCAGTCTGGCCCGCACGTGTGGATGGCGGCCCTTGGCTTCCTGGTGACCGCCGTGGGCCTACCCGTCATCACCGTGGTCGCGCTGGCCAAGGTCGGTGGCGGCATGGATGCCCTGAGCAGCCCGATCGGCAAGTTCTTCGGTGGCCTGCTGGCCGCCGTGTGCTACCTGTCGGTTGGCCCGCTGTTCGCGACGCCGCGTACCGCGACCGTGTCGTTCGAGGTCGGTGTGGCGCCGTTGACCGGTGAAAGCCCGTTGGCGTTGTTCATCTACAGCCTGGTGTATTTCATCGTGGTGCTGGCGGTGTCCATGTATCCGGGCAAACTGCTCGATACCGTGGGGCGTTTCCTTGCACCGCTGAAGATCATCGCCTTGGCCGTGCTGGGCATCGCAGCGTTCGCGTTGCCTGCCGGTACCATTGGTGAAGCGCAACCGGCCTATGCCGCCGCGGCGTTTTCCAAGGGCTTCTCCGATGGTTACCTGACCATGGACACCCTGGGCGCGCTGGTGTTCGGTATCGTCATCGTCAATGCCATCCGCTCGCGCGGTGTCGAATCACCGAAGCTGATCACCCGTTATGCCATCATCGCCGGCCTGATCGCGGGTGTGGGCCTGGCACTGGTGTACATCAGCCTGTTCCGCCTGGGTGCCGGCAGCCACGAAATCGCGGCTGACGCTACTAACGGCGCTGCAGTACTGCATGCCTATGTACAGCACACCTTCGGTTCGCTGGGCAGCGGCTTCCTGGCCGTATTGATCGCGCTGGCGTGCCTGGTGACCGCGGTTGGCCTGACCTGCGCGTGCGCCGAGTACTTCAGCCAGATTCTGCCGCTGTCGTACCGCGCACTGGTGGTGATCCTGGCAGGCTTCTCGCTGCTGATTTCCAACCTGGGCCTGACCAAGCTGATCATGTTCTCGATCCCGGTGCTTACCGCAATCTACCCGCCGTGCATCGTGGTGGTGGGCCTGAGCTTCGTGAAGGACCTGTGGAACTCGCCAACGCGCATTCTTGCGCCAGTCATGTTGGTGTCGCTGGTGTTCGGTATTGTCGACGCGATCAAAGGCAGCAGCCTGGCGCATGTCCTGCCGGACGCCGCTGCACACCTGCCGCTGAGCGATCAAGGCCTGGCCTGGCTGGTGCCGTCGGTGGTCACCCTGGCCGCTGCCGTGGTCTGCGACCGCATGCTGGGCAAGCCGCGCGAAGCGCTGGCTTGATAGGTTGAAGCCTGAGGGCAGCACCGGCCACAAGCCGTAGGGTGCCTGTCAGCGGTTCTCACCTGAAAAACCCCGCGTCCGAAAGGGCGCGGGGTTTTTTTTGTTTGTGTGCACCGGCGATGGGCTGGGCAGGCAAAAACAATTTGTGACAGCGGTGTGTCTTTCCGGGCTTGCGGGCGTCGAAATGCGGTCTCTACTCTTGTGCACCTGGCTTTCGGGAAACCTGCATGAACTTCATTCAAAGCAATCTCAACAACCTGCTGGCAATCGCCTGGTTTGTCGCCTGCTGGGGCGGTTATACCCGCTATGCCATCTGGAAAGGCCGCGATACCGCCTGCCTGGCCAGCGTGCTGCACTTGTACCGTGAAGACTGGATGCGCCGCATGTTGCTGCGCGACAACCGCATCGCTGACGCCAGCGTGATCGGCAACCTGGAGCGCAATGCCTCGTTTTTTGCCTCCAGCACCCTGATCATTCTTGCTGGCATTCTGACTGTGCTCGGCGCTTCGGACCGGGCGTTGTCGCTGCTGGCTGACCTGCCCTTGGTGCAGCAGGCGTCCCAGGGCATGTCGGAAATCAAGCTGCTGTGCTTGGCGACCGTGTTCGTCTATGCCTTTTTCACCTTCAGCTGGTGCATGCGCCAGTACAACTTTGCAGCCGTGCTGGTCGGCTCTGCGCCAATGATTGGTGAGCGCCTGGTCAATGAACTGGAGCGCAAGGCATTTGCCTCACGGGCGGCGAGGGTGCTGTCGCTGGCGGCCAACCAGTTCAACTTCGGGTTGCGCGCTTATTACTTTGGCATGGCCATGTTGAGCTGGTTTATCAGCCCGTGGTTATTTATGGGCATGAGTGTCGGCGTAGTGCTGATTCTGTACCGCCGCGAGTTCCATTCCGATGTGCTGGATGTGATGGTGTACACGCCCACGGAAAGTGCGCCGATTGATGCCGCTAAAGAAAGTTCCGTTTCCGGTTCCTGAAACGTTTAATCTTTAAACTGCAGGTACAAAAAAACCCGACATTGTCGGGTTTTTTTGTACGCGCCGATTACTGCTTGGCAGGTTCGGCCGGAGTAGCAGGTGCTGCTTCCGTCGACGGAGCGGCTTCTTCAGCTGCCTTCTGCTGCGCTTCGGCCTGATCTTTGGCGGCTTCGGCGTTTTCCTTGGCGGCTTCGTTCATCTTATCCTGAGCTTCGCCCATCTTTTCCTGGGCTTGCTCAGCGTGTTGCTGCGCGTCCTGGGCTTTATCTTCGCTCGCTTTATCGCAAGCGGCCAGGCCCATGGTAGCAGCCAGCATGAGAGCAAAAGCAAAAGGTTTACGCATGGGGGTGTATCTCCTTGGTGGAATAAGTGACTTGTTCCTTCGAGTGCAACTACGCGGAAGAAGTTCCGCGAAGGTTACAGATATATAACCCCCCGTTCTATATAGACTTTTTAACGTTTTTATGCCGTTGCATCAGCGGCCCGGGAACTTGCGATGAGCGATTCAAGCTTGATGGCCATGGCCGAACGTTTTCTGTCGGCCTTGAAGCATTGTCAGTTGTTGCACATGCGCGTGGCACATGCCGACGCCGACGGCATGACGTTGATCCTGCCGTGGTCGCCTGCGATCGTCGGCAACCCGCAAACCGGCGCGGTGCACGGCGGGGCGCTGACCACGTTACTGGACACCACCTGCGGCATGGCCACCCTGTGTGCACTGCCACGATTCGAGGTGTGCCCGACCTTGGACCTGCGCATCGACTACATGCACGCGGCCGAATCCGGCAAGGACATTTTTGGCCACGCCCAGTGTTATCGGGTTACCCGGGATGTGATCTTCACTCGTGGCAGCGCCTACCAGGACGACCCCGACCGGCCGATCTGCCAGGTGGTGGGCACGTTCATGCGCCTGGGGTCGCAAGTCAAGGGCGGCCTCGGCTTTGGTAGCCGGCTCAAGGAAGGTGACGCATGATCCCGCTCGAGGTCCGTCAACAGCTCAATGCGGCCCATGCGGTCGGTGACTACCGGCCACTGCTGGCGTTGATTCCCTATGCCGGCTTGATCGGCATCGAATGCGAGCGCGAGGGCGAGGGCCTGTTGTTTCGCCTGCCCGCGAGTGCGGACAACATTGGTAACCCTTTACTGCCCGCGATCCACGGCGGGGTGATCGCAGGCTTCATGGAGCTTTCCGCAGCGCTGTATCTGCTGATCTTCAGCGAGAGTGCGAGCATTCCCAAGGTCATCGACTTCTCCATCGATTACCTGCGCGCCGGGCATTTTCGCGACACGTATGCCCAGTGCCAACTGTGGCGCCAGGGGCGGCGGGTGACCAATGTCGCCATCACCGCCTGGCAGGGTGATCGGCAGTCGCCAATCGCCACTGCGCGGGCGCATTTCAAGATCGAACCGGAAAAGCCCTTGAAATCGTCTGGGCAGCCCCCATCTGCATGACATCCGCCATTAACGCAGGCCGAACCGGCTGCCAGGCGCCCACTGTCATCTGATCGGAGTTTTGAAGACCATGAGTGTGGAAACACAAAAGGAAACCCTGGGCTTCCAGACCGAGGTAAAGCAGCTGCTGCACCTCATGATTCACTCGCTGTATTCCAACAAGGAAATCTTCCTGCGTGAGCTGGTTTCCAACGCCTCCGACGCCGCTGACAAGCTGCGCTTCGAGGCCTTGGCCAAGCCGGAACTGCTCGAAGGCGGCGCGGATCTGCGCATTCGGCTGAGCTTCGACAAGGACGCCGGTACGATCACACTCGACGACAACGGCATCGGCATGAGCCGCGAAGACGTCATCACCCACCTGGGTACCATCGCCAAGTCCGGCACTGCCGACTTCATGAAGAACCTCACCGGTGACCAGAAGAAGGATTCGCACCTGATCGGTCAGTTCGGTGTGGGCTTCTATTCGGCCTTCATCGTGGCTGACAAGGTCGACGTCTACAGCCGTCGTGCTGGCCAGCCAGCCTCCGAGGGTGTGCACTGGTCGTCGAAAGGCGAGGGCGAGTTCGAAGTCGCAACCGTCGACAAGCCAGAGCGCGGTACCCGCATCGTCCTGCACCTGAAGAAGGACGAGCAGGAGTTTGCTGATGGCTGGCGCCTGCGCAACCTGGTCAAGAAGTACTCCGACCATATTGCCCTGCCGATCCAGTTGCCGAAGGAGCAAGCCGCTGCCGAAGGCGAAGAACAGCCCGCCGAGGAATGGGAAACCGTCAACCGCGCCAGCGCCCTGTGGACCCGTCCGCGTACCGAGATCAAGGACGAGGAGTACCAGGAGTTCTACAAGCATATCGGCCATGACTTCGAAAACCCGCTGGCCTGGAGCCACAACAAGGTTGAAGGCAAGCTCGAATACAACTCGCTGCTGTACGTGCCGGCCCGCGCGCCGTTCGACCTGTACCAGCGTGAAGCACCGCGTGGCCTGAAGCTATATGTGCAGCGCGTGTTCATCATGGACCAGGCCGAGTCGTTCCTGCCGCTGTACCTGCGCTTCATCAAAGGCGTGGTCGACTCCAACGACCTGTCGCTGAACGTGTCGCGCGAGATCCTGCAGAAAGACCCGATCATCGATTCGATGAAGACCGCGTTGACCAAGCGCGTGCTGGACATGCTGGAGAAGCTGGCGAAGAACGAGCCTGAGCAGTACAAGGGCTTCTGGAAAAACTTCGGCCAGGTGCTGAAGGAAGGCCCGGCCGAGGACTTCGCCAACAAAGAGAAGATCGCAGGCCTGCTGCGCTTCGCTTCCACCCATGACGACAGCGGTGAGCAGAGCGTCGCCCTGGCCGACTACCTGGCCCGCGCCAAGGAAGGCCAGGACAAGATCTACTTCCTCACCGGCGAGACCTACGCGCAGGTCAAGAACAGCCCGCACCTGGAAGTCTTCCGCAAGAAAGGCATCGAGGTCCTGCTGCTGACCGACCGTATTGACGAGTGGCTGATGAGCTACCTCAACGAGTTCGACGGCAAGAGCTTCGTCGACGTTGCCCGCGGCGACCTGGACCTGGGCAAGCTGGACTCCGAAGAAGACAAGAAGGCCCAGGAAGAAGTCGCCAAGGACAAAGAAGGCCTGGTCGAGCGCCTGAAAGGCGCGTTGGGTGAGAGTGTTGCCGAGGTGCGTGTTTCCCACCGCCTGACCGACTCGCCGGCCATCCTCGCCATCGGCGAACAGGACCTGGGCCTGCAGATGCGTCAGATCCTCGAAGCCAGCGGGCAGAAGGTGCCGGATTCCAAGCCGATCTTCGAGTTCAACCCGACCCACCCGCTGATCGAGAAGCTGGATAACGAGCAGAGCGAAGACCGCTTCGCCGAGCTGTCGCACATCCTGTTCGATCAGGCGGCCCTGGCGGCCGGTGACAGCTTGAAAGACCCGGCGGCCTACGTTCGTCGCCTGAACAAGCTGCTGGTCGAGCTATCTGCTTGAGTTGATGCAAAGGAAAGCCCGCTTCGGCGGGCTTTTTTCATGGTGAAGCCTTAAGGAGTGCTTGATGAGCAAGGTAATCGTCGAATCGCTGGTTTATCACCTGTCCGGCAAAACGTATGAAAGCCGTCTGGTCCATGAGCCCGGTGCGCTACCTAAGCCTGGCCTGGTGATGGCGCCGAACTGGATGGGTATTGGCGAAGGTGCCGAGCGCATTGCCAAGGAAGTGGCCGAGAAGGGCTATGTGGTGCTGATTGCCGACCTCTATGGGCAGTCGGTGCGACCGTCCAATGCCGACGAGGCAGGGGCGGCGATGATGCCACTGAAGAACGACCGCGCCGAACTGCGCAAGCGCATGAATGAAGCGCTGTCGCAGTTGCTGGCGCAGTCGAAGGCATTGCTGGAGCCTGGCAAGGTGGCCACCTTCGGCTTCTGCTTCGGTGGTTGCTGTGCCTTGGAGCTGGCGCGTACGGGCGCCGACCTGAAGGCGGCGGTGTCGTTCCATGGCACGCTGGACACCCCGAATCCTGAAGATGCCAAGCGTATCAAGGGCTCGGTGCTGGTGTTGCACGGCGCAGCGGACCCGCTGGTGCCGAAGGAGCAACTGCCGGCGTTCGAGGAGGAGATGAACGCGGCCAAGGTCGATTGGCAGCTGCTTAGCTATGGTGGTGCGGTGCACTCGTTCACTGACCCGAATGCCAATGTACCGGGCAAGATGCAGTACGACCGCAAGACATCGGAGCGGGCGTTCCGCTCGATGCACAATCTGCTGACTGAAGTGTTCCAGCGCTGACAGTGCATGGGGGCTGCTGCGCGGCCCTTTCGCCGGCAAGCCGGCTCCCACCCGAACTGTGTAGCCTCCAAGTCTAGCGCCGCACCTGTGGGAGCTGGCTTGCCAGCGATTGGGCCGCAAAGCGGCCCCCCATTTATCTTGGTAACTCGATCCGCGAGGTCTCCCCCGGTACCTTTGGCCAATCCCCCGCAGCCCACCTCACCCTGGCCTGCTCGATCAAGGTCGGATCGCTCGCCACGAAATTCCAGTTCATCCGCCGCGGCCCATCCAGTGGCTCGCCGCCGATCAACACCAACTGGCATTCACCCTCTGCATACAACGTCATCTGCTCACCCTCGGGCAGCACCACCAGGCTGCATGGCTCAACCTCCTCATCATTTAGCATCAACTCGCCATCCAGCAAGTAGAGCGCCCGTTGCACTGGCTCATCAGGTACCCGCAATGCAGTGGCGGGCTGCATCTGCACATGCGCGTAAAGGGTAGGGGAGAGCACGGGCACCGGCGATTCCAGGCAGAAGCCACTGCCCGCAATCATGCAGATGCGCACACCAAGGCTATCGTTCACCGGCAGGCTAGCCGCCGGGTGGTGGCTGTAATGGGGCGTGCCTTGTTCGAGCGCGCGGGGTGACGCCAGCCACACCTGCAGGCCATGCAGGCGCGAGCCGCGGGCAAGCGCACTGGCGGGGGTGCGCTCGACATGCGCCACGCCGCTGCCTGCCGTCATCCAGCTGACATCGCCCGGCTTCACGTGCTGTTCGGAGCCAAGGCTGTCCTTGTGCAGGATCTCGCCTTCGAACAGGTACGTCAGCGTCGACAGGCCGATATGCGGGTGCTGGCGTATGTCCATGCCATGGCCTGGGGCGTAGTCCGTTTCGAGCATATGGTCGAAGAACACGAACGGGCCGACGCTGCGGCATTGGGCCGAGGGCAGCGGGCGCAAAATCGGCTGGCCCTCGACCGACTCGGCACGTGGGCGGATGACCAGGGGGCTGCTCATGAGGGGCTCCAGGCAGGTTGCAAGTGCTCCAAGCATAGCGGTTTGCCGGGCATGGCTGAACTGCTGCGCTTGGCGGTCGGTCTACCCTGTTCGAACCAGGAGAAGGAAGCTGCCCATGATCGCCAGAATGCTGGCTGGCGCGTTGTTGTGCGCAGGGGTGTGCCTGTCGGCGCAGGCGCGTGATTACCGCTACAGTGACGCCCACCTGCACTACGTCGACTTTTTCCAGGAGACGGAGGGCATGCCGGCCTTGATCAAGGCCATGGATGAAGCCGGCATCGAGCAGTCGATGATTTCTGGTATTCCGGTGGCCAAGAAATGGCATGAGGACGAACCCAAGCGCCCGCGCTACTACGCCGGGGACGACGCCGATGCCTATTGGTACAGCGCGACCGATACCTACGTGGCGGCAGCGGTGCAAGAACTGCCCGCAGCGCAGCGCAAGCGCTTTCATCCGTTTCTGACCGGCTTCAACCC
>Ga0160474_100954_pt1 | contig 9103 bp, 9 predicted proteins | sample HID1975K_E11MG_FD_108240 | JGI IMG/M metagenome (GOLD analysis project Ga0160474, IMG submission 108240) | Enriched soil microbial communities from UW Madison campus, WI, USA - HID1975K_E11 MG | ecosystem: Environmental > Terrestrial > Soil > Unclassified | place: USA: Madison, Wisconsin...
CTGGAAGCTGGCCTGAACCCGGCCAAGGATGCGCTGGTAATCGAGGGTAGCGACTCGCCGTACGTGAACTTCCTGGTTGCCCGCCCGGACAACAAGGACAGCGAGGCTATCCAGAAGCTGGCCAAGGCTCTGACCAGTCCAGAGGTCAAGGAATTCATCGCCAAGAAGTACAGCGGTGCGGTGCTGCCGGCGTTCTGATTCGGCCCTGCATGCATAACGCCGGCGCATTGCGTCGGCGTTTTTTTTTGGGTGCTGGCAGTGATTGATGGTGGGTTCAGCGGCCCTTCGCGGGCAAGCCCGCTCCTACAGGCACCGCTTTGAGCGTACTCTGCGCCGGAATCATCCCCATCTGTGCCCGCTGATAGCGCCCATCGATGTACCCCTCGGCCTGATCCGCATAGTGCCTGTCGAACGGCACCCCGCTTTGCCCGACCGGGTTACTGGTCAGCGCCTGCCCGGCATCGGCAAAATCGATCAGCCGCCGCGTCGACGGCCCATACGTCACTGGCCACGGTGCCGGCCCGATCTTCGCCGACAGGTTATTGGGCACTTCATGGGTGCCGGGCGCCGCGAACGGCCCTACGTTGAACAGCAGGTTCAGCGGCTTCTTCACCCCCAGCGGATGGTTGTGCGTCAGCGTATGCGCCTTGCCCCATTGCCAGCTGGCCGGGTCTTTGCCGATGGTTTCACGCAGGTGCTTGAGGGTCTGCTGCCAGGCGCCGCGCACGACGGCGGTGCGGTCGGTTGGTTGAGTGGCCCCGCGCGTGTTCCACCACGGCGATTCGGCATCGGCGGCCAGGCGTGGCAGGGCGGCGTCGATGGCGCGGGTGCTGATCAGTACCGGGAACCAGGTATCGCCCAGCTCGTCATGCAACGCGCCGTACGCCAGCTGGTACAGGAACTGGTTGAACAGCGTGGCGCTGGTCGAGTCCAGCGGGTAGTCACCGCGCCAGGCCGCCAGCTGCTCGACCAGCTCCTTTTCCTCATCGCCCTGGGCGATGCCGCGCAGGGTCGCCAGTAACGGCGCCAGCGTGCGAGGGCCGTAATCGTTGGCGGTGTCCAGCTGCAGCGCCTGGCTGTTTTCGGTGTCCCATTTCACTTGCGCGTTGGCCAGCTGGCGGTCCAGCTGTCGGCCCCGGTCCGCGAGGTTGTAGTAGCCCGGTACCGGCACCATCGCTGGCGGCTGGTAGTTGGCCGAAACGATGTAGCCGCTGGCCGGGTTTTCCTGCTGCGGGTTGACGCTGAAGGGGTAGAACCCCAGCTTGTCGGCCTGTGGGCTGGCACCCTCGAGGATGAAGGTCGGGTTGACGCCCTCCGGGCGGATTGGCAGTTGCGCCGCTGCCCACCAACCAATATCGCCACGCGCGTTGGCCCAGACGAAGTTCAGCCCCGGCGCCTGGACCTTGGCGGCCGCTTCGCGCATCTTGGCCAAGGTATCGGCGCGGTTGAGTTGGTAGAAACCTTCGAGGATTGGGTTGTCGGTCTCAAGGAATGCCCACCACATGGCGATGGGTGTGGCGCCGGCGGTTGCCCCCAGCACCTCGTTGACGATCGGCCCGTGGGGGGAGCGGCGCAGTTCGACGGTGACGGGCGGCTGGCCTTTGACGGCGATCTTCTGCTCGGTCTTTTCCAGGGTTCGCCATTGGCCATCGACCATGATCTGGTCGCTGTTGGCCGGGTTGACCTTTTCGGCAATCAGGTCGACATCGTCGTTCTGGAACATGGTCAGGCTCCAGCCGAAGTCACGGTTGTGCCCGAGCAGCGCGAACGGGTTCAGCGCCTGGAAATAGCCATACAGGTTGAAGCCAGGCGCCGACAGCTCCGCCTCGTACCACACGGCCGGCACCGCGAAGCTGATGTGCGGGTCGCCGGCCAGCAATGGCTTGCCGCTGCGGGTACGGCTACCTGCAATGGCCCAGGCGTTGCTGCCCTCGAACTGCGGGATACCGGCATCGCCAAGGGCCTCGTGGCTGAGCCGCGCCAAGGCTTCCAGGCTTTGCCAGTCTGCGGCGGCCAGTGGCGTGCGGATCGCACCGTCAGGGCGCCAGTCGAGGTCGAAGATGTTCAGGTATTGCGGGCCGAGCTGATCGCGGATGTAGGTGAGTGCAGGCTCGGTGCGGAACGCGGCAGCAAAGCTGTAGGCCAGGTAGCCGGCAATGCTCAGGGTGTCTTCGGCGGTGAACGGCCTGGGCGTGATGCCGATCAGGTCGAACTCCATCGGCTTGGGGTGGCTGGCCTGCCAAGCGTTGATGCCGTCAAGATAGGCTTGCAGAGCTTGCCATGCAGGTGACTGGCGGTCCAGCCGCTGCACCATCAAGGCAGCTTGGTCGCGGATGCGCAGGCTGCGAAACAGGGTGTCGGTGGGCAGCAGCTTGTCGCCCAGCACTTCGGCCAACTCGCCACGCGCCAGGCGGCGCATGATTTCCATCTGGAACAGCCGGTCCTGGGCATGCACGAAACCGAAGGCGCGGTACAGGTCCGCTTCGTTCTGTGCCTGCAGGTGCGGCACGCCGCGGGCGTCATAGCGCACGCTGACCGGGGCCTGCAGGCCGGCGATCGCCACCTCGCCGTTACGCTGCGGCAGCTTGCCATGCACGTACCAGTAACCAGCGCCGGCGGCCACGGCTACGACCACGGCCAACAGGGTCAGGCTGCGCTTCATCGAGACTCCTTGTGCATTCGAGCGGAAACTGTGGTCCGATCTTCGACGTATTCGCGAACAGAGCATAGCCCCCGACAGGAGATTCCATGTCCCTCAGCGAAAAACAGAAAATGCTCAGCGGCCAGCCCTACCATGCCAGTTGCCCCGAGCTGCAGGCCGAGCAAATTGCCAGCAAGCACTGGATGCACCGTTACAACAGCAGCTTCGAGTTGCTCAATGAAGCCCGCAACGGCCTGCTCGCCGAGCACTTCGGCCATGTGGGCGAGGGCACCGTGATTCGCCCGCCGTTCTTCTGTGACTACGGCTACAACATCAGTGTCGGCCGCAATACCTTCATGAATTTCAACTGCGTGATTCTCGACGTGCTGCCGGTGCGCATCGGCGATGACTGCCAGATCGGCCCGGCGGTGCAGATCTACACCGCCGACCACCCGCTTGACCCCGAGCAGCGCCGCAGCGGGCTGGAAAGCGGGCGGCCGGTGACCATCGGCAACAACGTGTGGATTGGCGGTGCGGCGATCATCCTGCCCGGGGTGACCATCGGCGACAACGCGGTGGTCGGCGCGGGCAGTGTGGTAACCCGCGATGTGCCGGCGGGCGCGGTGGTGGTGGGTAACCCGGCGCGGGTGCGTCAGCCGGCCCAAGGGCAGTAACAGCCAACTGCCAGCGTATTGGATGCGCTGACCTGGCGATCATCCAGCAGCGCTTTGAGGATCGGCTCGATGAAGCTGTTGCTGGCATTGCACACCGCGCCTTCGCTGTAGGGGCCGAAATAGGCAAGGTTGCCCTGACGGTCCCAGATCGCCACGGCGGGGGAGGCGGGCAGCTGCTCGCTGCCAGGCAGGTCTGCGACGGGTTGCAAGCGTGTGAGATTGGCCGGCAACTGGCCGTGGCTACCGGGTTTTTGCACGAAGTGGAACGTTACGTCAGCGCCTGCAAAGTGGCTGACCAGGTCGGCCAGATGCTGCTGGTTGCCGACGTTGCAGGGGCAGGCCGGGTCCCAGAAATGCACCACGCGGATCGGGCCGGGGCCTGCGAGCGCCGCGGGCAGGCGCAACTGGCTGCCGTCGAACAGCGTGGCCTGGTTGTCGAAGGGGCGCAGGTAGCGGGACTGGAAGTTGTCGTAGGCCCACCACAGCACGGCGGCGCCGAGCAGCACCGCAGTGGCCATGATTACCCGTTTGAGTGGCGTCTGCATGAAGGATTCGCTGTTGTTTTGCTGGCCTCATCGCCGGCAAGCCGGCTCCCACAGGTACAGCGGCGGCTGTGGAAAACATGCGGTCCTTGTAGGAGCCGGCTTGCCGGCGATGAGGCCAGTTCAGGCAATAAAAGTGCCCAAGCTTGCCACGATGGGGCCAAGAGCTGAATATCCCAGATCAATACTCGCTTCGCTGTGGATGTACCCGATGCCTGTTGCTTTTCAGCCCGACCGCCTGCGCCCCACCCTCGAGCCCTTGAGCGCTCGCCAGCCCTTGTCTGCCCTCGCCCGGGACTACCAGCGTTTCTATGGCCTGAACCTGTCGGCGCAAAGCTGGCTGGGTAGCTTCCAGGCGGCGGGTTTCGAGCTGGTCGGGCAAGCCTGGCTGCCGCCGCAGCCTGTCGCGACGCTGTTTCTGCTGCATGGCTATTACGACCACATGGGCCTGTACCGGCATGTGATCGAATGGGCGTTGAAGCAGGGCTATGCGGTCATCAGTTGCGACCTGCCTGGGCATGGGTTGTCCAGCGGCGAGCGCGCCAGCATCACCGACTTCGCGCTGTACCAGCAGGTGCTGGACGCTTTGTTCGAACAGGCGCGGAGCCTTGACCTGCCACGACCGTGGCATTTGTGCGGGCAAAGCACGGGCGGGGCGATTGCCGTGGACCACCTGCTGCATCAGGGCGCGAAGAGCCCGATCGATGGCCAGGTGATCCTGTTGGCGCCGCTGGTGCGCCCGCGTGCCTGGCTGTGGTCGAAGCTCAGTTATCGGGTGCTGCGCCATTTCGTCAACGGCATCGAACGGCGCTTCAGCGAAAACACCAACGACCCGGCGTTCCTGCCGTTCCTGCAGGCCGACCCGCTGCAGCCGCGTCGCCTGCCCACCGCCTGGGTCGGCGCGCTGATGGCTTGGGTCAAGCGTATCGAAGCCGCGCCGTGCAGCACGCGGCAGCCTTTGATCATTCAGGGGGAGGCGGATGGCACCGTGGACTGGCCGTATAACCTCAAGGTGCTCAAGGCCAAGTTCAGCGAAGCGCAGATCCTCATCCTGCCCGAGGCTCGTCACCACCTGGCCAACGAGCTGCCGGGCATCCGCCAGCGCTACTTCGATTTCATCGATCAGCGCCTGGGCTGATTACTTGAGGTTGGCGCCGTTCTGGCCGACCGCCAGCCCTGCGCGCACGGCAGCCACGGCAGCCTGGTAATACGCCTTGCCTTCCGGCGACTCGGCGAAGGTGGCGAATTGCTCGAGTTCGGCGTCGGACAAGTCTCGGTAGACGTACAGCAAGGTGTTGTTGAGGTCTTCGCCAATCTGGCTCATCAGCCGCTGGCGCTGGCCGTCGAGCAGGCCTTGGGCCTGGCCGCCACCGAACAGGCCGGGGATCATCGAACTCAAGCTGTCGGCGGCCACCCCGGCGATCGCCAGGCTGACCTCGGCACCCGCTTCGCGGGCCGGAAGTGCCTGGGCCAGGTGGCCGATGATCAGCAGGCGGTTGTCACTGGCCTGGATCTTCGGCAGGCCTTTGGCGTTCTTGGCCAACTGGTCCTTGCGCGTGGCCAATAACTCGGCAGCGACGATCTTGCGCCCCAGCGGCGACTGGAAGAAGGCCAGCGCCGGCGCAGGGTTGGGCAGGGCGCTACGCAGCTGCGCCTGGGCACGGCGATCCATGCCCTCGGCCTGGAAGCGCTGGTTGCTGTTGTTGACCAGCGCCTGGTAAACCGCAGGCGGCAGGCTGTTGCGGTAGCGCTGCTGGGCGGCGCTCACGGCATCATTGAAATGGGCGCGCTGGTCGGGCCAGCCGGCGGCCTTGTACAGTTGTTCGAGGCTGTCTGCCCAGACAGGCATGGTGCAGATCATCAGCAGAAGCAGGGAAAACAGACGGCGCATTCAGGACTCCTGTCGGCAGATGGCTATTGTCCTTGGCTCGGCGTCGGTTTGTCGAGATACGCGCGTGATTCTCGGCCAAGTGGCGCTGTGCGACTGCAGGGCTAATGGATATGATGCGCGCCATGCACATATCCCCTGAACACCCGATGCTTGCGGCCGTCGTCGACGATCTGGCCACCCATGGCTGGTCGCAGCAGGCCCTTTTTCTGCCTGGTGAACTGGTGCGTGCGCTGGCGGCCGAATGTCGGCGCCGTGATGCAGAAGGCCAGCTCAACCCTGCCGGGGTTGGGCGCGGCGTTTCCCAGGAGGTGCGCGAGGCCATCCGTGGCGACCAGATCGAGTGGATCGACCCCGGCCAGGCCGAGGCGTGCGACCAATACCTGGCGGCGATGGACCACGTGCGCCTGGCCATCAACCAGGGCTTGTTCCTCGGCCTTGAAGACTTTGAGTGCCATTTCGCCCTGTACCCACCGGGGGCGTTTTATCGCCGGCACCTGGACCGTTTTCGCGATGACGACCGGCGCATGGTTTCGGCGGTGCTCTACCTCAATGAGGACTGGCAACCGGAGGATGGCGGCCAGTTGCGCATGTTCCTGGCTGACGATGTGGTGCACGACGTGCAGCCGGTGGCCGGCAGCCTGGTGATTTTCCTGTCGGGTGAGGTGCCGCACGAAGTGTTGCCTGCCGGACGCGAAAGGCTATCCCTGACGGGCTGGTTCCGGCGCCGTGGCAATGATCCGTTCTGACTTGCCCAGGGTACTGGTCAGCGCCTGTCTGTTGGGCCAGCCGGTGCGTTATGACGGCCGAGCCAGCGGCCATCCTGATCTGTTGCAGCGCTGGCAGGCCGAAGGGCGTGTAGTGCCATTGTGCCCGGAAGTGGCCGGCGGTTTGCCGACACCGCGCCCGGCGGCGGAAATCCCGGGAGGGCAGGGTGGCGCTGTGCTCGATGGTGGCGCGCAGGTGATCACGGTGAGTGGCGAGGATGTCAGTGCTGCGTTCCTGGCCGGTGCGCAGCAGGCGCTGGCGCTGGTACGCCGGCATGGCCTCCGGGTGGCGGTGCTCAAGGCTGGCAGCCCTTCATGTGGCAACCGGTTGACCTACGACGGCACGTTTACCGGGGTGAAAGTGCCGGGGGAAGGGGTGACCACCGCGCTGCTGCGGCGCGAGGGCGTGCTGGTGTTCAGCGAATTGGAGCTGGAAGACGCGGAGCGGGCGTTGGCTGGGCTTTCAGCTTAATCCTCTTCCGGCCTCTTTGCGGGGCAAGCCCGCTCCCACAAGTACCGCGCAATTCTGGAGAACTGTGACATATCTGTGGGAGCGGGCTTGTCCCGCGAACAGGCCGGTACAGGCGACAAATCAGTTATTGCCCGGCAGCAGTCTCCTGCACACCCCTGAACCACTTCTGCTCAAGCTCTGCAGTACGGCCACTGTCCTTGAGCCGCTGCAGCGCGTTGTTCACTGCGCCCTCGAACGCGGGGTTGCCTTTCTGGAACGGGATCACCAGTTTCTTCTCGCCGAATGGCTGGCTGACATCGAACGGGGTGTCGGCCTTGGGGGCGCTGTCTGCCGGCGTCAGGGTGATGTCGTAGGTTCCACTTTGCACCCCTGGCAACGCGTCGGCGGCAGGGGTTTCGATGAATTCGGCGCGCAGGTCCAGCTCCTTGGCCAGCTCCTGGCCGAACTCGATGTCGAAACCGGTCAGGTGGTCGTTTTCCTTGAAGGCATATGGCGAGTTGTCGGCCTGCACGGCAATGCGCAGTTCGCCCCGGTCGGCTATTTCGTCTATCAGCTCGGCTTGAGCCAATGGAGTGATCAGTACTGCCAGCAGTACGCCTATGGTCGAACGCATGTAATGCCCCTTTCTTTGGCAAATGAATAACTTTCGCCACGGCTTTCTTCCTCGTCGTGGTCGAGCGCAGCCTATGACCTTGAAGCCTTGGCGAGGTTTAACCCTAACTGAAATATTTCTCTTTGTGGGCTATGGTGAACAACCGCCGCCGTAGGAATTTTCTGGCGGCGGCTTTCAAGTGAATCACAGGAGAAGTGAATGAACAGCCTATTTTCGCGTGCTGCCGTTGCCGGTCTGCTGATGGGGGCGTCGGTATTGGCCAGCGCTGCGGATGCGCTGAAGAGCCAGGAGCCACCCAAGGATGCCAAGGTCTTCATCGTTTCCCCCGCTGATGGTGCAACGGTCGACAAGACCTTCACCGTCAAGTTCGGCATCGAAGGCATGGGGCTCAAGCCTGCGGGCGACCAGACGCCTCACACTGGCCACCACCACCTGCTGGTGGATGTCGACAAGGAGCCGTTGGCTGACCAGCCACTGCCCACCAGCCTGATGCCAGAGAGCGGTGTTGCGCTGCCGGCGAGCCCACAGGTGTTGCACTTCGGCAAGGCACAGACCGAGGCCACCATTACCCTGACGCCGGGCAATCACACCTTGCAGCTGGTGCTGGGCGACCAGTATCACGTGCCGTTCAAGCCAAGCGTCGAATCGAAGAAGATCACCGTTGAGGTGAAGTAACCATTGCGACCCCGTCTTCTGTAGCAGCGGCTTGTATCGCGCAAGGCCTGCGAAGCGGGCCCTGGGGTTCACAGAAGAACGAAAAAGGGAGGCCACCTGGGCCTCCCTTTTTTATCCAGCGATCAAGCTCAGAACAGTACGCGCGAACGGATGGTGCCCTTGACGTGCTGCAGTTTTTCTTGCGCCAGGTCGGAGTACTCGGCATCGACGTCGATGACCACGTAACCCACTTTCTCGTTGGTCTGCAGGAACTGACCGGAGATGTTGATCCCGTTCTCGGCGAAGACTTTGTTGATCTCGCTGAGCACGCCCGGGATGTTTTCGTGGATGTGCAGCAGGCGGTGCTTGCCTGGGTGCGCCGGCAGGGCCACTTCAGGGAAGTTGACCGAGGATACCGAGGTACCGTTATCGCTGTACTTGACCAGTTTCTCGGCCACTTCCAGGCCGATGTTGGCCTGGGCTTCGGCGGTGGAACCACCGATGTGCGGGGTCAGGATCACGTTGTCCAGGCCGCGCAGCGGGCTTTCGAACTCTTCGTCGTTGGAGCGCGGCTCGACCGGGAACACGTCGATGGCGGCGCCGATCAGGTGCTTGTCCTTGATCGCGGCGGCCAGGTGGTCCAGCTCGACAACGGTGCCACGGGCGGCGTTGATCAGGATCGCGCCCTTCTTCATCGCGCGGATTTCTTTCTCGCCGATCATCCACTGGGTGGATGGCAGCTCAGGCACATGCAGCGAAACGATGTCGGCCAGGCCCAGCAGCTCGTTGAGGCTCGCGACCTGAACGGCGTTACCCAGCGGCAGCTTGGTCAGCGGGTCGAAGAAGTACACC
>Ga0160474_100972_pt1 | contig 9000 bp, 8 predicted proteins | sample HID1975K_E11MG_FD_108240 | JGI IMG/M metagenome (GOLD analysis project Ga0160474, IMG submission 108240) | Enriched soil microbial communities from UW Madison campus, WI, USA - HID1975K_E11 MG | ecosystem: Environmental > Terrestrial > Soil > Unclassified | place: USA: Madison, Wisconsin...
AACAGGGGTTTGCGTAACGGCTGCGGCAGTGGTACGTTGCGCTACACGCCGGTGTAGCTCAGTCGGTAGAGCAGCGCACTCGTAACGCGAAGGTCGCAGGTTCGATTCCTGTCTCCGGCACCAGATCTTGTTGGCACGATGCAGGTTTCCTGGTTTCGGCCCCTCCAAAAATGCCCGCCTTGTGCGGGCATTTTTGTTTCTTCCTCAATCTGCTTTTGGTCGATCAGGCTACCTTCGGCCCTGAATTTTGGCCGAATGAATGGTTAGCTGCTTTTCACTTCCGGTTGCACGGGTTTCAAGATAATGGGTGACTGGCATTTGGCTTTCGCCCAGTGTTTTCGGGGTGTTTGTCGAAATTTTTTTAGATAGTGTTTTCACCAGTTAGAGATATCTCAGATGGCCTGCCTGGTCACCATAGCCAGCAGACACTCCACAATACCCTGTGGGAGCGGGTTCACCCGCGAACACCGGCGAAGCCGGTGCCATTCACCGAGGTGCTTTCTTCCCGGATAACCCAGTCCTTCAGGGATAGCCTCAGGCAAAAGGGCATGCCATACCTGCAGAGGCGACTGTCGTGCTCAATACGAAAATGGATGGCGTGATCCCTGTGGGAGCGGGCGAAGCCCGTGCCATCCACTAGAAAGCTGACCCGGCTTGAGTGCATAAGAAAAACGGTGGAAGTGCGCCTTAGCTAGCTAACGCGTGGTACCAAATTCTCAAACCCACGCCAACGATGGTGGTGGTGACATCCGGCGGTGGGTTGGACCACTGCCGTTGATGTGATACGTATGCCAGTAGCGCATTGGAAAGATGGCTCGGCTTGAGATCTTTCCTGCGTCGTTTCAGAAATTGGAATCCGAGTGGAGTCAGCAATTGGCATATTACGTCTTCAACATCGGCTTGCCCGCTACCTCCGAATGGTGGTTGCAAAATCTGGATCGTAAAGTCATCACAGCAGGATTCAAAGGGCTGCCGGGGGATCGTGGTGATGTAATCCTGAATCAACTTGCTGCAGGCGACTGGGTCATCGCCTATGTCAACCAACATGGATATGTGGGGGCAGGGGTTATTCTGGGCGGTGAGACTTATCGGCTACACCCGCAGCTTCCTGATGGCTCCCTGTCGGACCATCGGCACGAACGTGCCGTCGACTGGCGATATTTTGTGCAGGATGTAAATGATGCAGTCAGCATCCATGAAGCTGATCGGCAGCAACCCCGTCAAACCAAAGAGAGCATCGTCTGGGAGGAGCAGGCTGAGAAAATCATTGGTAAGATCCAGGCACGCTCAGGGGGGCGGCAAGGCAGGCATGGAAGGTTGAGATGGGAGCTTGTCAGAGAGGCAGCTTTTGATCTAGGACGTCCTGTTTCTGTGGCAGAGGTCAGAGCCCTGATCAGCATGAGAGATCCGCAGTTCAATCCAGAAAATATCAGGCCCGACCTAGAGAAAATGTCAGTCAACAGCGATATCAGGGCTCACTATCAAGGTGTAAAAAAAGGACGCCGGAGTGATTCTGGCCATCCTGCCGACAGGCTTTTTAAAACGTCATCTGGGACAACTGTTCGGTATGAGCCCTATGTTCCCGAGGCTCATGGAATTTGGATGTTGGAGTATGAATCTTCAGGCGTTGGCAGGGTGTACGAGGTGCCGCAAACCGTGATCGCACATGCTGCGGTATTAGCTCGTCGAGAGTCCGATGCGATTGAGCTGACACCGATTGATAGCGAACTAGATGGTCGGAAGCGAGTTTTGATGCAGGTTGCGATGCGCCAAGGGCAATTTAATTTCCGTTCGCTGATGCTGATCGCGTATGGAGAGACATGCGCAGTTACAGGATGCTCTACGGTCGATGTGCTTGAGGCCGCCCACATCGTTCCTTATAGGGGTGTCCATACAAACCGCGCTGATAATGGCCTGCTTCTAAGATCTGACATCCACACACTATTTGATCTTGGGCGACTGTGGATTGACCCCGATACCATGACTGTTCGTCTTGCCAGTGACATGAGAGGTACCGACTACTGGCAGTATGAAGGAGTTAAGATTACGCTGCCAAAATCTAAAAATGACTGGCCGAACCCTGAGCATCTGGCCAAGCACATTTATGACTCAGAATCTCAATCTGGAAGGGAAGACCGCTGATGCATTTTCCAGAGCGCATTCTTATGAAAGCGTTGTTGTTCTCGGTTGACTCCCATGTGTCTGATTACGCCTTACAGGCAGCCCACTCAGCTTTCCTCGCAGATAAAAAAGCCTCACGTTCGCTGTCATTCTTCTAGAACAGCTTGCGCGCTTTAGGTTTCCAACTTGTCTGATCCCTACTATCGGACACGCAGCCTTGTTCAAATGCGCCAGCCTGCGCTGTCTTTCTCTCCTGTGTATAACCGGTCGCTTTTAACACTGCTGCATCCCTCATCCCACTTGGTTTTGCGGCAATCCCCCTCATGACAATCGGAGTGACAAACGCCGATGTCACCAGCAACAGCGCTGTAGATGATGGTGCCGCAGACCAAGGAATGGACTGCACCTGACTGACAGTCAGGCATGCCCCGGTCTCGCATTGCTGCTTGCACCTGGCTCAGGATCTTCAGGCGCTGGTTTAGTCAGTCAGCGCTGCCTCCACCCGCCCACCGGCAACGGTGTTAAGGAGGCCAGATCATGAGATGCCCTTGCTCCCGGTCGTAATGAGCCGTCAGTCCCGCGTCGTGGACATTCCCCACAGGTCGCAGGGGCCTTGATCCCTGATAACACTCAACATTCTTGGCGGGATGACGTGGGGCGAGGATCGGAGAACGGTAAATGAGGTGATCGATATGGCATTGGTGGGTAGACGCGATGGCCGCAATTTCGGCTACGGCAGGCAATTGAGCTACGCAGGTCCGCAGGCGCTGAAAGACATGTTCGGCGGCGGTCACTACGGCACGGTGAGGGCACACTGTGATCGGTGGCAGGCATTCGTGAAGTGGTGCCGCTCCGAACAAGGGCCCGTTATCAATGATGCGCGGCTGATTGATCGGGAGGTGCTGGCCGACTATGCGGCGTATCTGCGCGACGCGATTGGGCGCGGCGACCTCGCCGTCAGCACCGCACAAAATCGGCTATCCAGCGTTAACAGGACCATGGCGGCGCTTCGCGGTGATCAGCATGTGAAACTGCCAAGTCCGAGCAAGGCGTTGGGTATGCAGCGGAGCGGAGTTCGGCAGTCGGTGCCGCAGGGCCAAGACCGCAAACAGGTTAAGCAGATTGTCGATGCACTTTGCCGCCATCATCACCCACGCGCTGCCGCGATCGTTCTATTGGCGCGAGCCACCGGTATGCGTTTGCGTGAGGCCATCCTAGCTGACCTGCCACGGCTGAACCGTGAGGCGAAAGAGCTAGGCAGGATTAACATTCAGGATGGCACCAAAGGCGGCCGTGCCGGGGCAACAGCTCCCCGTTGGATTGCGGTGGAGGACCATGTTCGCGAGGCGCTTGGGTTTGCACAGCAGGTTTCGCCAGTTGGTAGCCGCAACCTGATAGCGCCACACGAAAGCTACATATGCCTTGTGCAAGAAATCATCCGCCCTGCGCGGGACATCCTGCATGCACACAAACTTAAAGGCTTCCATGAACTACGAGCGGCGTATGCATGTGAGCGCTACGAGCAAATCAAAAGAAAAAGACGAAACTATCTGGATCCCAGTGGCAAAAGGAAAATCTGGAGGTGCTGCCAGAGCCTTTCTGCCATTCAACGGACTGAAAGGAAACTACCGTTTTGGATACAAGGCTGCTCCATCTACTGATCACTATATTGAAGCGCTGAGCCAGATTCAGCAGTCATTTGTAACTGATGAAAACCAAGTATTTAGAGTGAACAATGGAAAAAAAGACGAACGGCAGTGGAGGGCTCGATGGCGACATGGAAATGAAAGTGGCTCGCCGCTGCTAGGGCCCACCCTTGGGTGGGTTATGGTTTCATTGTCTGACGTGGGGATTGTCTCTAGCTCGGATCTGGAACTAGCATTGAAATTAGCAGAAAGTAAGTTTGTTAAATTTACACCTGTCTTTGTCGAGCCCGTCTTGTGCGGAACTCCGGAAAACCTAGAACGGGAGGCTGTCCGACTCTTTCGGGAGAGTTACCATGGTGTCCCGGCTGGCCAAGTGTCACCGAAAAGATCAAGGCATTCGACTGAGGCGTTTATTCGTGATGCTCAAGTGGTTGCATTCGTACTCCGAAAAGCCATTGGCATATGCGAGTGTTGTAATAAGCCTGCCCCGTTTGAAAAGCCGAATGGCTTGCCATATCTTGAGGTTCATCATGTGAAGCGGTTAGTGTCGGGAGGCTCCGACAGAGTCGAAAACGCAGTAGCGCTGTGCCCAAACTGCCACCGAGAACTTCATCATGGAGAAAAATCTATCGAGTTGGTAGAGCAACTTTATCAAAAAATTGATCGGCTAAGCCGGGAGTGAATTATTTGATTTTTCATTGAGGGATGTCTAACGAAAGCTATAGGCGCCACCCCCCCCACCCCCGCTGAACCGAGGCCCGCTTCGGCTTGAAACGGGCGGTCAACTGAAAAATTCGCATCGGAGGCGAACTTTGGGGAGCGGCAGCTTTTATTGAGATCTCAGCTCAGATATTTCTATTTTGAATCGGTGTTATTCGTCGCGAGGTTATGTACATATGTATGTAGATCTAAATGGAGTACACCTGTTTATATTAAAATGCTCGTTCAGAATCTTAGGGGATGGCCTGTTTGATTTTTTGGATTTTTCAGATAGAGGCCTGGTTGTCAATGGGGCTGTAATCAGTTGATTGTTGTGCCGGTTATGAGGTAAGCTTGTCAAGGGTCAAGAGGCTTCCAAGTAGTGTCAAGGCGCTCTAAGTTAACTAATGTATCTAATCAAAAAAATGAAAAGTGACGACAAACATTACTCGCACCAGCTAGATAACTTGATTTCTCTATATGCCGAGGCTTGTGAGTGGCTTGGTGATCTTGGAGTCGTCTACTCAAAAAACAGATACGGCATATACAAACAGCATTTTGAAAAATTCACCGAGATAGCAAATAGTAACGTAGAACTGAAAGATGAGGATCAGCTGAGTCTCAAGAAAAAATTCGACAATGCGTATCTCGAAGTAAATCAACTTATCAGAATATATGAGCGTTTAAAGGAAATTAATTCTGAGGAGTTTTTGGGGCAAATTCGAAAAGTCGCTTCAGGTCAAGAGTTTCGGGCCAATAGTGAAAATGACCAAGCTAGAGATTTTCTTTTCGAGTTATCAATTGCAAGTAGATTTATGAAGGCGGGTTTTAGCACTTCGCTAAGTGGTATTTGCGACGTGGTGGTGGAATTAGTGGGCGATGGAAAGCTATTCGTTGAGTGTAAAAGAATTAAGTCGCAAGCAAAAATTGGTGCAAATATAAAAAAGGCGAGCAAGCAAATATCTAATAGATTAAAAGCTGATGTCTCATCTAAAGTATACGGTCTTATAGCCATAGATGTGTCCGATCTTCTGCCTAGCTTGTCAGCGTTCAGGCCTAACTCGAGGGAGGCAGGGACAGCTATGCACCGGTTGGCATCCAATAATTTCATAAGAAAAAATATTGAGCAGATTGCTTCTGAAAGCCGAGGAAAGTCTCTAGGGGTTATGTGCGTAAGTGAAGTTATGAGTCATTTGCTGATGGAAGAAAATACCCCGGCTTTATTTTACTCGCGGCACACGGAATTCGTTCCTTACTGCGACAGCAGGATTTTGAAAGAACTTGCTCCGAAAATCAGCAATCAAGATATAATATAGCGATCCAGGAGAGGCTAGAATATTAATGGTTGCGTAATTTGGATGGCTAATAACAGTTATATACCTAATATGAATGTTTCGGTTGTGGTGCCTTAGTTGGTGATATTATTATTAAAGGGCTTGTGATTGAGGGAGATGCCCAAAACTAGCCCTTTTGCTCTAGGCAATATGGAAGGCTTTGGAGGCGTTTGGGGGATCCACAAGTCATCATAAAAGTATGTGTTGTATCGGATTGCTACGCATTAACCTGGGTATGAAACCAGCAGCATGCTAACGTATTCAAGATTCAGCTCAGCGAGCTATCAAAAATAAAAAATACGAAGAATAAGGCGATCCTCACGCAGGGGGGCTATCAAAAGCGCCTAAAAAAACCTAATTCGATTCCAGCGAAAGCCATAACCAACTGATTTGTTTATATAGCCCCTATGAGGTGCAGCAAAAAAACCAAAAATTTGGGCCTCGCGAAAACCGAGATCTCACGGGCAACCTTCAGTCTGTCTCTGCGCCAGAATTAAAAGGAAAACACGATGGCCAAACCACGCGACTGGAATGACTGGGCTATGGGACTGACGCTGGTCCTGCAGGTAATCGTTTATGTTCCGCTGCTTTATGTCATCCTGATGCCTTGGCTCTGCCTTGTACTCGTGAAGCTTTATAAGACACTACTTTTTCCAGGGTTTTTCCACGCGATGGCCTCGACGGGCTGGTTGGTGGCCTCTGGGGTTGTGGGCTTGGTAGTTCTGTTTGTGGTGATCCGTAGTTTGCTCCGCTGAAAAGCGCCGAGACGTAGTGGAAACTGAGTACGAAACGCTGCCTAAATTCAATGCAGGTATCGCTCAGCTTCGGCGGTAAGATCGTGATCGGAGCAGCATGGAGTGCTTGATTCAAGACCCTTGCTGATGCGATTCCCCTTGACTATCCGCTGCAGCGCCATTTATTCCGCAGTGCCACTGAAAAGGGGAGGTTACTGCGCCTCTTCTTCACCATACGGCGAATATGTATGACTCGAAAGCTGCACGCTCGATGTAGGACCGGCCTTGTGTCGTGAAAGGGCGGCACAGCAGCCCCAACGAACTCAATCCAAGCGCAATCTAAAAAACCTGAACCCTCTGGACCTAAATCCGCACGTTTTCGAGATAATGCGAATTTTGGCTTTGAGGCTCGCTCAGTATATCGGAGAGAAAGTTGAGAGCTGACTGGTCCGAACAAGGCTTTGGGTATGCAGCACACTTGGGTTCGTCGTCCGGTTCCTCAAGGTCAGGATAAGCAGATAAGTCGCTGCGCTTTATAGTCGTGATTACCTTCGAGTCGCTGCAATCATTCTGCGGGCGCGAGCCACGGGATGCGCTTATTAGAGGCCATCTTAGCTGACCAACCACGGCTACGCCATCTAAGCAGAATCACGATTCAGGATGGCACCAAGGTGGCCGTACCGGCGCTAAGCCACCACGTTGGAATGCTGTGGACGGCTATGTTCGATGTTCACTTGGGTTTTAAGTTCACGTGTCGCCGGTGGGTAGCCGCAATCTGATTTCGCCACACGCCCGCAATTGCTATAAAGAGGAAGTCTTCCCTTTCCGTCAAAAAGGACATCTGAAATCACCTACTAAAGTACAGGGGATATTCTAAAATTTATTAAATAAGCCGGCTGAACCACGTTAATTTTTTTTGGTAACTTGGCAGGGTGTTTCCGTAGATGCTTTTATAGCTTATATTTATATCCAGGTTGCAAAGAGCTACTCTTGTTGATTTTGCAAACTCTCGCTCTGTGATGTTATTAGTGTCATATTCCAAGTCGAGTAGTAAGATTTCTCCGTTCGGCGCAATACTTCTACCATCTATAATATCAACGAAAAAATTCCATCCGCGGCCTCCTAAAGGAATTAGCTCAATTAGAGCTCTGCCGACAATTTTCTTGTTGTCAAGAACTTCAAGTTTTTTAATTACTAATGGCCCTGTACCGTTGTTTATAAGCTTTACCTGTATATGCCCATTCATATCTCTGAGTTGAATCTCAGGAAGAGGCCTGACAGAAAGTTTGTTGTGTTGCCTCTGAGCCCAAGCAGTCCAAATTGATATTGCGAAGGCCAGCACAGCAGTAACTGTGCTGCCAACGGTTGCATATGTTGTCAGGTCTGCAGCGGTTATTGGTGGTGGTAACTCCATCTCTATTTTCCTTTGGTTGATTTCTTATGTGTGGTTTCTTGTGAGGCAAGTATTGAGTTGGCTTTTTGTCTATTGGCAAACCATGCGAATTCAGCTCGTGGCTAAATCTAGCATAAGAATCTCCAGTTTTTGTGGTCAGATAAGTTTTTAGTCTGATTCCCGCTATTGTACCAAAATTATCACCTATCGTATGGAGCGAATGGGCACAGCTACTTTAAAGGAGGCTGCCACCGTTTTTCTATTGTCGCATCGAATCGACAGTTTTCATCCGTGATACTCGCGTGAGCTTAGAGATCCTGTTGAAGTGGCGTGGTCCATATTATTTGAGGAGGTGAAGCTCGTTGAGCCGAGCTTCTTTTTTAGGTAATAGGCTTTAACTTGGCCAGTAGTCCTTGAAGCTCTCAATCGTACCCAGAATAGATTTTATCGATGATAAAACTTTAGTTGTCCTTCCTGTCAGGTCGTCAGCTTTAACGATAGCTCCCTCCATTGCGACTAAAGATCTTTTTACGTTACCGACGGCCTGTTTGGCATCTACGGTGGAGCTAGTGTCTATGGCTTGATTCACGGACCTCAGAAGTTCTCCAATCTCATCTTTAAGGTTTGGGTCTAAGTTTATAAGCTCAATAATTCTTTCTTTGACTTCTTCTAAGCTTGCTTTGTCGGCCAGCATCTGGGGTCTGTCGGAGTATTCGTGGCATACGCATGAGGCTTTCTTGCATACTGGACAGCCGTCAATGTAGTAGTCCAGCAGGCAGTCAGAAAGAGACTCCGTTTTGTTATGAATCCCCCATGCGGATAACAACCACGCGGTGACATCTGCAAGTTCCTCCTCGATCTTTAGTGTTTCATTGTTTTTTTTGTAGCTTGAGTAAGCTTCGTGGACCTCTCCGAGCTCCTCGAACAGTCTGGAGAAATGATAGAAACTGCCAAAGGCCTTCCAAATTGCTTTGTTCGCTGGATAGATTTCACCCATTCTGCGTATAGCTTTGTCGAGATCTAGTTCGGAGTTTGAATTTAGATCCGTGTGATACATATTGACAAGGCTGTAC
>Ga0160474_100996_pt1 | contig 8909 bp, 8 predicted proteins | sample HID1975K_E11MG_FD_108240 | JGI IMG/M metagenome (GOLD analysis project Ga0160474, IMG submission 108240) | Enriched soil microbial communities from UW Madison campus, WI, USA - HID1975K_E11 MG | ecosystem: Environmental > Terrestrial > Soil > Unclassified | place: USA: Madison, Wisconsin...
ATCTGTGGCACCATCGCGAACAAGTATGCCCGATGTGCTGTAATAATCATTATGATCAATGTTGGTGAATGCAAAAATTCCGGCGGCGGATGCATTGAACAGCGCCGCAGGTTTGCTGTTTGACCCGCTACTCGCCTGCTGGTTCACGAAAATATTATTACGCATGCTTTCAATGCTACCGATAGTGGCCCTATCGCTGATGAGCATGGCTGCGGACCAATCGGAATTGCCCCGTAGGTTGTTAGGCGTCATCACCACTGTATTGTAATCGACCTGGTAAGGACCCGGCCCCAATACAACGACCCCGTAGGCATTGTCGTCAAACCCGGAGGAAGGCATGCCCACTGCTGCAATGTCTGAAATAAAATTGTTGTATACCTTGCTGGCATCACCTCCGGCCCATGTTGTATTCAACCAGATACCCGCGGCACCGACTGTAGGGTCGGTGCTCCATATTTTGCTGACCTTGTTGCAGGAGAATGTAATACCGGCAGAGGAGCCAAGCATGGCAAGACCTACAGCAGGTCCATCGCTGTTTGTGCCAATATTGGTGATCGTATTTTCTGTAACAGTCACAGCACTATTCTGGATATTGGTATTGATCACGATAGCGTAGGCCGGCGAATTCGGTGTAGTGCCACAGATCAGGTTGTAGATCACGTTATTGGATACCGTAATATTATTGGAACCAATATCCACCAACACACCACTATCTAATTCGCTCCCATTGACGCCATCGAAATTGCCTATTTTATTGGCATTGATGAGCACACCCGTTACCTGCCAGGTAAAAATGCCTACGTTCCGGATGGCATCCGTTCCACCAGCATCCAACTGATTGCCTACCACCCAGCAGCCAGCCCCATTCTGTGGGACCAGTACGCCCCTCAACGATATTCCCCAGCCGGTGCGCTTCACCACATTATTAATGAGGGCAATATTATTGAAATAGCCATTCGAACTATTGGTGACACTACCGCCAACAGCAATGCCTACATTACCGGTTGTGGTGCCGGAATTGATGATATTCGTATTTAAGACGCTCACATCCGTGATGGGGGTAGTGCCCACAGAAGCGATATTGATCACATTGCCGCGGCCGGCTGTATTGGTAATGGTAAGATCGCGGGATGTGGTGCCGTTGTTGGAGCCATCGATCCTTACATTGCTGGCGCCCTTGAGCAGGATGATAGATGCATTGGTGGTGCTACCGGATACGACCGGCGAAGTGCCGGGCGCCGGTTTGATCAAGACTTTGGCATAACTGGCTGCACCTGTACCGCTGCCATTCAATGCTGCAGTGGCAGGCTCAGCGGTGTTGGCGGAAATGATGATGGTAATATCGCCCTGGTGTGTACCTGCATTGATGGCGTCGAAGGCAAGTTTGAGAACAGGATAATTTACGGGGCCTGGTGTACCTGCTGTAGCGGTTACAGATACTTGTGCATTAGCCAAAAAAGGTAATACGGCCAATACGATCAGCAATATTAGATGGGGTCCGGGGTAAAAGGATCTCATGATATTGAAAAAAATAGCTATTTCACTATTGCGCGTCTAAAATACAAGAAAAACGAGTATGGGACGATAGCTATTGCAGGAGTAATAAAAATGTAATCAATTTAACATACAGGACGGCAGGACAGCAAACAAAAACGCGACTAAACAGGAGGTGATTTGCGGGCTAGGCGGTACGCAAAATTTTCTCCATCTTTCTGCCCTTTGCCAACTCATCCACCAGCTTGTCCAAATACCTGGCCTGCTGTACCAAAGGGTCCTCGATCTCTTCCACGCGATAGCCGCAAATCACTCCGGTGATAAGGTGGGCGTTGGGGTTTAATGAAGCGCGCTGGAAGAATGTTTCAAAGGTTACTTTTTCCTTTATGAGTTCCTGCAACTTCTTGTTGTCGAAGCCTGTTAGCCATTGTATGACCTGGTGTAATTCTTCTTTGGTTCTTCCTTTCTTCTCCACCTTTGCGACATACATTGGATAGACGGAGGCGAAGATCAGTTTTGGGATACGGTGGTCCTGGTTGTTGGACTTGTTCATACCTCGTAGTTTAATGTTAATCAATAATATTATTTCAGATATTATTCTAATTCCTCTTAGGCTGGATCAATGGAAGCCTACAAATCAGTTAAATGAGTATCTGAGTAATACGAAAGGAATAAAATAGGATACTACCAAAGTACTTGAAGACGATTGTATTTATCGAAATTTTCATCTTTGCCAATCACTGTTAGCTGTTCACTTAGTGCCTGGGCAATAATCATTCTATCGAAAGGATCACGATGATGAAGTTCAAGACTAATTAATGCAGCAGTATGTTCAAACGTAATCGGGAGTACTTCAAATCCATTATCTATAACGTGTTGCCTCAAATCTACATAAGTCATATCAAGGCTTAATTTTCCTATGTTAACCTTTATAGCTATCTCCCAAAGGGAAGCTATGCTAAGATATTTTACCGTCTCAGAATCCGTGATAGCAGACTTTGCTTTTTGAGAAAGCTGATCATCCCCATTAATAAACCACAGAAATGAATGGGTATCCAATAAATACTCCATTACATATATTCTTTAAAATCATCAAGAGGGGCATCAAAGTCTGGGGACATTTTAATTTTACCCTTTGCGCTGCCAAACTGGGGAGTGATCTTTTTCTTCTTTCCTATTCTTTTTTGCATCAAAAAGTCAATGAAGTCAGAAACTTCTTGTTTCAGATCTTTTGGTAGCGTCTCCAGCTTGGTATATATACTTAAGCTATTCATATTCGGTTATTTGCCTACTGCTAAATTACAAAAAACATTTTTTATCTAAAATATTGATTTTCAAAGAGGAATTGTAGCAGTTGATTTATTAGCAAACCGAATTTTTTAAAACGAACTGCAGGGAAATCTCCTTGCAGCGTTATTCACGGCACTTCGTTAAAGCTCTCTATTCTCCGAAAAATCTAAAATGGTTTTAGTACAATGATCTTCGATTGAATAAATATTAGTTGAGGATACGCTGACAGGAGGCAAAACCTACGAAAGGTTCCATAATTAATTTGTATCTTATAGAATAATCCTTTCCCTACCGATCTCTCTTGCACTGATTTTTAGCAGTACTAGCTAGGTTCTCATTATTAAAATTACAGTATTATGGGATTGATTATTGGTTCAAAACTTCGCCAAGATATTATGCGGAGCTATAGAGGCGGCCACCTCAATTGCAAAGATCTTCTTGATATACTTGAAAATAAAATAAGTCCGGGCGCTATGCGCGGCAGAAATAAATTGGTTAAAATTCTTTCTGAGGCAGATAGTCATTCTAATCGTCGTGCACATACTGTTGGCAGCGCTGATCAAACGATGCATTATACAATTTTTATCGATGGTCGTGGCTATCATTTACGTTTAGACCAAAACGGTATTGTATTTCAAATTACAGATTATAAAGCGCTGGATCTTGGAGGAGTACCACCATGGGTACCGCCAGGTGCGACTATGGTTAAATAGGTTATCTACCATTCTACAAAGGCAATAATCAGGGATTCTCCTTCCGTTGTAATTGCTTCCAGTCCGCTGTGCTGCCCTGATTGGGGTTGGCTAAAGGATCGTTGGAACCAAGTACCCGTCCTTGCTGGTCTATCCAGTAATACTGGTATTGTGTACTGAGCTCGATGGGTGTATTGGTATTGTAAGGGTTGGACCAGGTATTTACTGCGCCGAGATTTTCCCTGAATTGATGGTTTTGACGATCTACGGATTTGTTGCGCTCATCAGTAACCTCCTGCCAATTTTTCTGTGACCATGACCGATATGCTTTCATCGCTTCTCCGTAGGCTATAGAGTTTTGCAGGTTTTGTTGCATAATACCCCGCATGCCAAAGGCTGCTCCGTTGGTGGCCGCTATCTGACGCGACACCTGAGGCAACCAGCTTACATAGGAAGACCATTGAGAGTTTTCGGATATTGCTGCGGTCATTGCCATCACGCATCCGCCGTAATAATTGGAAATATGGCAAACGGCCTCCCCCACATATCTGCCACCAGGCAGATTATAGGCAACCTGAAACTGCCAGGCTTCCTGGAAGCCTTTAACGGGATTGGCTCTTACAGGCTCGCTCAAAGTAAGACTGTTTGGCTGCAAGGCCATGAGCTTTTCATATATGAACCTGCCGGCAGGATAACCGGGCATTAGTCCGGAGTTGCCAACCATCACGGTGATGGCTTTATTATCTGCGGATACAAGGGTAAGGGCAAACTGTCCATCTTCTCCTACCCGCCAGCCGGGCGGTAATGCAAAGGAGAAATAGTTTCCCTGGCCTATTTTCAGTTCTTCGGGTGTGTGTTTTTGTTGCGGGGAAGAAACTTTGTTTTGCATAACATTGTTTTTTGATGCTGTTAATGGTTCAATGAGGTGCATGTTCACGGGGATGTTGATGCCCGCTTTATTTTTCGCGGGATCGTTTGGCTGTGCCCGGTTATTTTGAGCACAACCCGGCAGTACGATGGCTGTTAATAAGATCAATAAAGTGAATGAAATGGCCGACTGTTTCATATTGCTAATTTTTTTCTGTAAACATTGTATAGCAAAAGTCGACCGGACGCGGGGTGCAAAAAATACTCAATTTGTATTACGGGACTGGTGGCTGGTTTGAGGACATTGAAAACGGCTTTCGTACACAAATGATCCCTAATTCCATATTCCGTTCATCTCTGTCAGCACAATTGGTTTACCATCGGTAATCACTATGGTGTGTTCGTGTTGCGCCATAAAACCGCCCTTATTGCCTACCATGGTCCAGCCATCCGGCAGGGTGGTAGCGAGTGTAGAATTAGTAGATATGAATGTTTCAATGGCTACTACGGAGTTCTTCCTGAAGCGGGTATAATTATAAGGGTCGCGGTAATTTGCGATCTCTGAAGGCTCTTCATGGAGGCTTCTGCCTACGCCGTGGCCGGTGAGGTTCTTGATCACTTTATAGCCCCGCTTTTTGGATTCGGTTTCTATCAGGTGGCCAATATCTGCGATGCGCACACCACCTTTTATATGGTTGATTGCCTTTTGCAGGATAGCCTTGGATGCATCGATCAGTTGCTGGTGGTTGTGCATGTCTTTTCCCAGCACAAAGGAGCCACCATTGTCGGACCAGAATCCATTCAGCTCTGCCGAAACATCTATGTTAATAAGGTCGCCTTCCTGAAGGATTGTTTTTGGAGAAGGAATGCCGTGGCAAAATTCGTTGTTGACGCTAATACATGTCCAGCCGGGAAACCCATAGGTTAAATAAGGGGCAGACTTTGCACCCATAGCATTCAGAATCTGTGCGCCATATTCATCCAGGTGTTTGGTGGTCATGCCCGGAGCGGCATATTGGGTCATCTCCTTCAGGGTCAGGGCAACAGCTTCGCTGGCTTTTTTCATACCAACCAGTTCGGATTCTTTATTGATGGACATAATTGCGTCGTAGTTATGGATGAACAATGAACGGGACAAAGATAAGAAAAGAAAAACTGGTTGCTGAAAGCCAGCCGCGGTGCGTTGGGCGTAATACAGGCTGTAATGAAATGGGATGGTTCTCTATAAATTGTTTGTACGTTTTTTGGCATTCTGTTGCCTTACCCGGCTCAGGGTTTCCCGGGACAAGCCGAGGAAGGATGCAACCATGTGTAAAGGTATGCGGTCGTAGATCATTGGGTATGACCTGATGAAGTTGTCGTATTTCTCTTCGGCAGTCTCACTAATATTGCTCAGGATCCTGGTTTGGTGTACTTCATAATTTTTGGTAGCCAGTTTATCTATTAATTTTTTAAAGTGGGGTATTGTTTCGATCAAATAGTCAAATTTTTCCTTTTTGATCATTAATAATTCACCATCTTCAAGCGCATCAATATTATACCTGGAAGGAAGCCCCGAGTGAAAACTTTCATTATCAGTTATCCACCAGTTTTCTATAGCAAACCTCATGCTGTACTCTTCGCCATTTTTACCGATGCTATACAACCGAAAGCATCCTTTAACGACAAAGCTGATGTAGTGGCTGATATCGCCTTCCTGCAATAAATACTGACGTTTACGAATTTTCTTTGGGATAGTCACTTCTTCGACCTGTATCAGTTCATCATTGGTGAGGCCGCCTTTTTCAATGAGATATGTTGCTAAAGAACTGAACATATTAGATAACTTTCATCAAAGTTATCTAAAAATTCTTACCTGCCAGGTTGGCCAGGCCGAAACGCTGTAGTATTGAAAAACAACGGCAGTATGCTACAAAACTGAAGCAAGCATACTGCCGTTTATGGGGTGTTATTTCATCTGGATGATATTGGTCAAACCGCCATCTGCGAGTATTTCGGTGGCGAGTATGAAGGAGGAATCGTCAGACGCCAGGAATGCGGCAGCTTTTCCCATATCAGCAGGCAGACCCTGTCTTCCTATGGGTGTCAGGTCTCTCCAGATTTGCTTAACCTGTTCGACCTGTTCTTCGGGTACCACTTTACCAAATACAGGTGTATCAGTAGAGCCGGGGGAAAGCGCATTGCCCCTGATCTGTCTTGCCAGCAAACCCAGGGATAATCCTTTGGCTAATGATACAACGGCGGCTTTAGCTGCACTGTATACGGCCATCCCCGGCGCTGCGCGATGAGCGGCACTGGACCCGATGAGAATAATGGAGGCGCCATCATTTAAATAAGGGAGTGCTTTTTGTACGGTAAAATAGGCGCTTTTCAAATTCAGCTCCATATACTTATCATAGTTGTCTTCTGTGACTTCGGCGATGGCTGCCATGGGGCTGCCATCTACGACACCGCCGGCATTGACTACCAGTGTATCGATGTGGCCAAATCGATCAAAAGTGTCTATGAATATCCGTTCCAGATCGCTCATGTTGGTTACGTCTGCTTTGATGCCTATGAAACCTGTGCCCAGTTCTTTCACTGCTCTGTCAAGTGTTACCTGGTTTCTGCCTGTTATTGCGCCGATCGCACCTTCATTTTTAAATGCTTCGGCGATGCCAAATCCTATACCGCTGTTACCTCCGGTAATTACGGCTACCTTGTTTTTTAATTTCATATTTTATGATTGTATTACAAGGCAAAGGTGAGACGTTTGAGGGCCTGGCACCAAGGGCATTTGACAGAAAATACCGGTGATAAATGTCACGTAAATTCATACAAGTGTGACTAGCTTGGTATCATGGCGAGGATACCTGTTAATATCATGATATTATTAGTTAAAATAGACTTATAGGAACACCCGGATTATTCCTAGTTTACGCCCTTAAAACTCATCTGTAAACAGATAGATAAGGTTATTGCTGAAAACGATTTAAATATGAAAATGTATAAAGTATTCTTGCGTGTCGCGCTGTTTGTTGCTGTTTTGGCCCAGGGTGTTCATACGGCTCAGGCACAAGACCAGATATTGGATGGGATCGGTGAAACGGGATTGATCGCGCGCTATGTATTTAACGGAGATCTTAAAGACTGGTCCCGGAATAATTTGCAGGCCAAATACCAGGGCGGCGAAGCGAAGTTTGTTGCGGATAACCGGTTTGGAAAGGTGTTGTCGCTCACGGGGGAGAGCAATGCCTTTGTTACGATCCCGGGAGAAGCATTAACGGATATAGAATCGCTCAGTATTTCAGGATGGATATACTTACGTTCAGACCAAGCTGGCCAACGTTTTTTTGATTTCGGAAAGGATGGCAGCAAACACTTTTTTGCGGCTCCTGCGGGAACAAGTACGCAGAAAGGCTTTCAGGCGTTAATAACAGGTAATAAGGACGGAGCGGTTGCTCCGGCTATAGAAACGAATAAGTGGGTGCATCTTGCCATTGTGATAGATGTGCCTTCAAAAACGATAGTTACCTACGTCGACAGCAAGCCTGCCGGCGAAGCGAAGGATATTCCCAAAGAGTTATCAGAGGTATTCGGTCAGCAACCAGCAGAAAAACTGTTGTACATCGGAAAATCGCTGGTGCCGGGGGAGCCCAATCTTAATGCGATGGTACGTGATTTTCGCATTTACCGCGTTCCGCTAAGTGTGACACAGGTTGCGGGCATTTATACGAATTCCCGGAGAGGTATCAATCAAGGTTCGGTCAATACGACAGGCAGGCGTGCAGAGGATACGCTGCCTCGTTTCTCTCCCACGGAGGCACAGCTTTATAATACTTATTTAGCTTCGGTATCGGATGTGAAAGTGGAAACAGCAGTAGGAGAACTGCCGCGATTCCCCAGTTATGTAGACGGAACTTACCAGGATAAAAAGGACGGCCCAAAAGTACGTGTACTGTGGCCTGCTGCTATTGACAATACAGCTGTTCTTAAGCCCGGAATCTATACAGTTACGGGACGTGTTGCAGGAACGAGTTTTCAACCAAAGGCAATTGTAACAGTAAAAGCATCCAACAAATCAACTACGCCGCAGTTAAAACTACAGCCGTTTAACCTGGACCAGGTATCGCTGAAAACGGATGCTCATGGCCAGGCATCCAAGTTTGTCGAAAATCGCGACAAGTTTATAACGGCATTAGCGAAAACTGACCCTAATTCTTTTCTCTATATGTTTCGCCATGCTTTTGGCCAGCCACAACCTGAAGGAGCAAAGCCTTTGGGTGTATGGGACAGCCGGGACACCAAATTAAGGGGGCATGCTACAGGCCACTACCTGACGGCGATTGCACAAGCATATGCAGGTACAGGATATGACAAGGCGCTGCAAGCGAATTTCTCGCAAAAAATGGAGGAGATGGTAAATACGCTCTACGACCTATCACAATTATCCGGCAAAGCGAAAGAGGCGGGTGGTGCGCATGTGTCGGACCCATCGGCTGTACCGTATGGCCCCGGCAAATCAGGTTATGATTCAGATCTTAGTGACGAAGGTATCCGCACGGATTACTGGAACTGGGGAACCGG
>Ga0160474_101010_pt1 | contig 8850 bp, 4 predicted proteins | sample HID1975K_E11MG_FD_108240 | JGI IMG/M metagenome (GOLD analysis project Ga0160474, IMG submission 108240) | Enriched soil microbial communities from UW Madison campus, WI, USA - HID1975K_E11 MG | ecosystem: Environmental > Terrestrial > Soil > Unclassified | place: USA: Madison, Wisconsin...
GATCCAAAGTCTCCGGAATCGTCGCGTGAATCACCGTACGCACATCGCTCTTATCGAGGCCGACGCCGAAAGCAGACGTGGCGACAATGCCGTCGAGGCGATTGGCTGCCCATTCTCCAATGATACGCTGCCGTTCGCGGTCAGGCGTCCCACCGTCGAACGTGGCAAGACGATGCAGGCCTCCGCGAGAGCGCAACACGGAGTTCCAATGTACGACTTCCTCTCGCTTGGTGACGTAGAGAATGAATGGCCGCGGCGCATAGCGCAGCGCTTCCAATACGCGTTCTTGTTTCTCTTGCGACGATTCGGCCTTATAGAACCAATATTGTGGTTCGGGGCGAAGATGCACGGCCGATACCATTTGCACCCGTTCGGGCGGTCCGAACAGGCTCGCCAATGTGTCCACCGTTTCTTCTGTGAAAGTGGCACTCATCAGCAAGGTACGGAAACCGCGCGGCGCCAACCGAAGCAGGCTGTGGCGCAGACCTGCCAAGGCCTGGAACGAAGGACGGAACTCATCCCCCCACTGGGTGACTAGGTGGGCTTCGTCGATCACGAAGTAGCGCAGCATGCCGGCCGCAGCTGCTTCGGACACAGCAAGCAAAAGTGATGTAGTGAGCGCTTCAGGTGAGGTGAAAAGTATGCGCTGCGTACCATTGCGCAGGCGCTGCCGAACCTCGGCGCGCTCTTCTTTCGATAAGCCTCCATACCAAGCCAATGGCCAATCAGAACAGGAGGGACTGTTACTCCGAAAGAGTTGCTGCATGGCGCGCTCTTGGTCAAGAGCAAGAGCGACCGTCGGCACGACGAAGATAGTCAGATGGCCATCCTCTTTGTTTACTAATGCAGGAGCCTGCCCCACGAGGCTTTTGCCAGATCCCGTAGGCAAATTTACCATCAGGGTATCGCCCTCTGGGATCAAAAAGGCGGCACGCACCGCCTCGCGCTGGCCTGGGGACGAATAGTTGATAAATCCGGTGGCATCACGAATGAAAGGGTCTACCTCGCAATGCACCATACGACGCACTTTCTTGTCAGAAAAAGCATCGGCAAACACGCCATGTTCCCCACTACCAAGCCATTCTGGATGCCACTCGCAAGCTGTCAGTAAATAGGCAGAGGGTCCCGCCTCGAGGACCTCCACCCCATGATTAGCCCAACTCGCTCGATCAGGCCATCCCTGCCCGGCAGGCACACGCAGCCTCGCACTCTTGACGGCGCCTTCGCTAGCGCGGAGCAAAACTTGCCGCAATAAGGGTTGCAGGTCGGCATGCCATGCTGTGTCGCCAGGATGAGCTTGAATTGCACTCAAAACTTGGCAAGTCCGGTCCAGAATGCTGTCAGTTATCTTTTCCGGCCAAACACTGGCCACTGGCCAACCCGACAGTACAGCCTGCAACTCGTCAAAGCCAAAGCTCATATGTCTTCCCGAATGAAGCGTTGGATGAGCGATACAGGTTTGCTCGTTAGGAAAACCACGCCGGCAACATCGACTTTCACCGAAGGTGACGAAATGCCGCGATGAAGAGATCCGTTAAGCAACTGCTCAAGCGTCAGTTGGCGCGCCTCCGCTTCCGCCTCCCTTCCGTGCAAAGACTGGATACGGGTCTGCAATTGGGCATAGCGGATATCGTCTTCGGCTACTGCTCTCTCCAGCGCACGTCGCTGCCGCTCCTTCAATTCCGACCTTTCCATCACTATAGCCAGAGCACGGTCGCGCATCCGCTCGCAGCGCTCCTGCCAGTTAGCGAAAGTATCCGGCGCCATCTTTCGAAAAGCACATAAGTAAGGTGTCTCTAGATTTTTGTCGATGTAGCCGCTCCCGCCTTTTTTTGCATACTCAGGCATCAAAAACCGCTCAATAAAATCTTGTGTCAACTCATCCCCCTCTTCGTCTACCCAAACTTGCATCAGCGCAGGATTGAACAAGGAGTCTGCGCGTCTCGCCAGCACCGCTCTCACCGCTTGGTTCGATTGACCATCGTCGGCAGTTAGAACCGCGATGGCCTCGTCTAAGCAAGACTCGATCACAAAATCGAAGCGGAAGCAGAGTCGGATTTCTGAAGACAAAGAATGGTCGAACACTTGTCGCCACATGGCATAACTACGACCCCGGTCATCCAAATCCGAAAACGACTTAACAGCCTCGACGAACGCTGCGCCGTAACGCAATGGGCTCACTCTACGTCTGACAGCAGTAGGACGGTGTACCGCATACGGATAGGATTTCGGTCGGGCAGCACAACTGCCAGGTGCTTCAAAATCAATCGCCCCCAAAAAATCATTAATGAATCCAGATGAGGGAATGAGTGTTGGTGGCTGATTATTGCCATCCGGTGGGCAGTAGTGAAAGCGGAATGGATCGTCTACCGAATGGGTTCCAGACCTTCGCGGCTCATACTCCTTACGGAACAGAAGCGTATCCTCGATCCAATACATCATCGCGTCGCGGATTGTCCTCCAGTCCGCGTCGACTTCGAACAAGTCCTCCAACTCCGCTTCCGGCAATGGCGACAGTTGATCCAGCGCATCTTGCTGGTCAATCAGTTTGAGTTCGCGAGCCACTAAGCCGGAGGAGCCAGCTAAACGATCGCGCAGAGCGTCAAGTGCTTCTACACCATCATGGATCAGTGCCCCCATCAATACACCTAACTCGGCCTCAACCAGATACTGTAGGCTGGAGATAGACTGATCGAAAACACCACATCCCTGGTCGAGAATGCTGAACCATGCTGCTTGCAGTGGAGCACCTCCATCAAGCAGCACATACGACTGCACCGAATTGCCAGCACCATAGCGATCAACACGACCCATGCGCTGTTCGACGCGATTCGGCTGTAATGGGATATCAAAATGCACCACAACCTTGTCGCCGCCCTGGAGGTTGATGCCCTCCTCTGCATGGCGGTCGCAGACAATGACCCGAATCTCTGAATTAGTTAGAAACTCTCGCCAATAATTCCCATTAATCCCAATACTATCCTCATCAACCTCATGTCGCACCAGCCCAATGTTTTTGCTCTTTAGGTGAGCGAAAATTTTGTCAGCAACACTTTTTTTGGAGCAAAAAACTACGGTCTTGGTCGACTCCGGCAGCGTTCGTAAACCCTCATACAATCGGTCGAGGCGGGTCTCCACCCACCCTTCATCGTCAATCGCACAAATGACGGCATCGAGGAGTGCTTCTTCTCCGATAAACGACCTAGACGCATCACTCTTTATAGAATTTTGGCGCTCCATGCAAAGTTGGCGAAAGGCACTCAGATCCTCCAAAAGAGTGTCAGCCGCTTTCCAGTAAAACGCCCCGAACACTTGCGCTACAGCGGCGTCCGCAGATGAGGCCGATAGCGAGGCACAAACGCGCCAGTTCTCAAGAGCGGATTCGAGACGTGTCATAGACGAATTCTCAACCGTCCAGACTTGCACTCCTTTACGGTCAGGCGTTAAGCCCTCAATCTGGCTACGACGGCTGCGCAGGATGCGGCGATTGAGACGGTAAGTCTCGGAAATATGAGCTCGCAGATGTCTCACAGCAACGCAAAATTCCAGATCATCCTCATCCGGCAATTCGAGCAACTTTTCCTTTAGCGTTCGTGTTAGTTGCGCCAAACGCGGGTCGTTCGGAATACGTTCGATCAAATCATCGAGCGCAGCATCCATGAAGAACGAGTTGCTCGGTTCTAGGGTTGCGACCGTCTCAGCGAGCGCCTGCCGATTGACGATCTTGGCATGAAAGTTTTCCAGGTCATCAAGCGGGTAAACCACCGGATCCAGCAGGTGTAGCATACGGAGGAAACCGGCTTCGTTACGCAGAATGGGCGTTGCGGACAACAGCAGTAAACGCTCAGTGCGCTGCGCCATTTCGCTAACTAGACGATACAAATTCTGTATTGTTTCATCAGCATGGGGATCGGCCAAATGATGTGCTTCATCGATTACAAGCAAAGACAAACTAGGCAAAACTTTGCGCAAATCTTCGCTATTTTCCTGGGGCAGCACGAATACCGATACATCGATGAAATCGCGCAGTCCAAAGCGAACGATTAATTCTTCCCGCCATTGGTCTACTAAGGCATGTGGGACAAGCACGATGACTCGATGCCTACGCAAATCATCAAGCACTGCTTGGCGGATGATGACTCCCGCTTCAATCGTCTTACCGAGACCAACCTCGTCCGCCAGCAGATAGCGCTGGGAGTGATCGGTCAAAACGCGTCGCACTACATCAACCTGGTGAGATTCCAATTCGATCGCAGAGGACAGCAAGGCAGAAATGCCAAACGCTCCGCCTCGTTGATAAAGGTAATTTTGTAGGAAGCCAGACCGAGCCTCAGCAAAGCGAGGCGTTTCCGTTACAAAGTGACCGAGGAAACTGACCGGGTCTTGGACCGGCCGCTTCCATCGAACAAAAACCTGCTCGTAGCTTAGATAGACATCGACATGGTCAGCCAAGCGGACCTCGACGCCTTCACCGTCATCCTCGCGTACACGCCCGATACGCCACTGACCGCCTACTTCGTCGCAGGTAAAGACCCGGGTATTTCTTCCCAAACGCTTTTGCTTGATTGAAGATAACGGTACCTGCACCCGGTGATGCATACCATTGACAGGGCAATCAAAATACTCAACGACACCTAGCGAGCCGTCATGGTCAACGAGTTTGCCCAGGCCCACTTTTTCAGAATCTTTCACCAAACAGAACATGACACCTCTTGACCGTGCAATTTGGACACCGCAAGAGAAATGTCATCAGCACTTCCTTGGCTGCCTCCAACGTACGCGTTGAATTTTTCAAAGAGGATACAACCGCTACCCATTCGAGTGAACGGATTTTTCGCAGATTTATACCCGCTGACGCGACCGTGTCGCCTCCACCCCCACTACCATCGCTTGGAAACAGTCGGCGCTGAATACATCAACCTCCCCACGACAATCGCTCGCAGGATGGAGTCTGACCTGCAAGCTGCTGAGGAATCCGACCACACCGAGCAAATTAGGGGTCTAGTAGGGCATCCATAGTCATCGTTCCCGGAAGGGTTATGCTAACCCTACATTTCGGCAACTGAACCGGCCTGCCAGACAATGCTCGTTCCTCCGCAAACTCCCGTCTTGGCACGCCAGTTTCTTCCGGCCAGGCATTCAGAGCACATGAAATAAGCGCCGTTTTTAGACATTTCTAAGCTGACTAGCGTGGCCTCTTGGCCCTTATTCACATAAAAACTTCAGGCACAAGGTCTTTCTCGAAGCGTGCGTTAGTCGGCAACCGAATTACCTTTAGCGTCTGCTGGCGAATGCCGGTTTTGATCCAATCGGCGGTGGGTCCCTCATCCTTATGCGCCAGACAATCACGACTCCCCAGGATGATCACTGCGTCACGCGCCCTGGAGAGGGCGACATTAACTCGATGTCGGTCCAAAGAAATTGAGTGTTGCCCCACGCACGAGTCATTAGAAGAATGACCATGTCGGCCTCTCCGCCTTGCACGGCATCCACCGTTGCAACAGACAGGCTCACCCCGGTCAAGTCCAAGCCATGACACACCGCCTCGAGAACAAAGAGTGCGACCGCGTCACAGCGCCTGGGAATCCGCGCCGAGGTACGCACCTGACATTCGAAGGCTTTGAAATACATGGTGACATTGACGGCTGCCGGTTGCGCCTGGCACGCCTTGATACTGGCCGTCGCCCGAGAGCGACGCGCACGCTTGTCGGTAAGCCATTTATCATCCAGAAAGATGTCGCTGATCTGTACCGACACCCGCTGCTCGAAACTTAACGCCTCGGAGGGATGATCAATCCAGCTCCAGCTGATTTCTGCGAACTGCACCCAGATATCCAGTTCACCCGCTGTCAGCCAGGCACTACTCGCTTCAAACTGGTCGACTCGAGCTTCCATCCTGGAGCCTATGCGCGCACTGGCCAAAGCCCGACGCCTTCGCGCCTCGGTGATGGCATGAACACTCCCTTTCCAGCCGCGCTCACTCTTCTCCAGCAGAACGAACTCTAGCATGTCCCCTTCGGACACGTACCCGGACGGGTCTTCAACCCGTACATCGCCCATGACCAGTTCATGCTTGGGAATCAGGACCTTGGTGTCGCCATACATGGCGAGCACGTAACCAGCCGCGATCTTGCCGACCCGCCCAGTGACGACCCTTCCAACGTTCTCAAGGCCAAGGACTGATACGCCAGGCGTAGGTCGCGGTCGTGGCGATGTGTTCGTGCGGTGAGACTCAAGATCCTGCACCAGCCCTTCCAAAATACGTCCCAAAATACTGAACAATCCAGGCTCTCCTGCCTGGATTTGCGCGATCGGTTACGGCTCCAATGTGATTGCAATCCTAGCCGCACCTCATGGCTATATGCCACAACAAACCAATCGGACGGGTTGCGGTTGTTAAGAGCGTGCGTCTGTCGCCCCTCTCGATCAACGCGGCGGTGCCCTCAACGATTTTGGGGGGCAACCGGCCTCTGAGGACTTGCCGTATTTGCTGAAGACATCAACAAGTTCGTCACCAGCCCCATATACCGAAAAGGCTACCTCTGCGCATGCGGATCAGTTGCCCCCATGGACAAAAATGTCCGTTGCATAGCGATGCCGCTCGCGAACGGCGTACGCAAAGCTTGCGCTCCAGCGGCCGCGCCCATCGGCCGCATATCCCTAGGCATGAACATGCATACGCAGGCAATGGCGTGAGTTCAACCGATACTGGGACATGCGGTAGGCGCCGTGACGCACGTACAACGAGGCAGATTCACCAATGCGTTCCGCCAGCAGATGTAACCGAGGTTCACGGAGTCGACTCCGCGTCAACTGTATTTCATGCCAATCCAAGAAACGTCGGTCTTGCCTCTGAGGCTGGATCTGATATATCCAATGACACACTTAACTATGTACTGGGGTAGAACTACTCCTTCAGCGGGGCAATACGTTGCAGATCCTCGCTCAATGCAATGCCATAGGCGCCTGCAAGGTTGGCAATCTGCATTCCTATGGACTTTCTGAGCGTCGCCAATGCATCGCTGAAATGCAGCCACTCAGAATCGCCCCCGTTACATCGCAATGTCCTCAGGTCAGTAGACTCAACCGCATCGAAAAACGTCAGGACTGTCTTGGTGAGTGACAGCAAAATCCCATCAAGCGGAGTCCCATCCAGCACGTCTCCACGAATGGCGGCAAATCGCGAACGAAGCTCGTCGAGCGACTGTCGAACACGGTCGGGGAATTCGGCATCAAAGGTCACCCACAGCGACCTGCGATCTTCCATTGAAGCAATGATTTTCTTCACAATCTGCGGCTCCATGCGCCCGGACTGCAGCAAGGCGAGACTGCGCGAATACCCTTGGGTGCGAACCTCCGAAATCATGGCCTCATGGTCAACCTTCCATTTTCTGAGCTGATCTTCTTTGTGCCCGGAGTCATCGCTGTCGACAATGACTCCACACTCCCGGCACAGCCAAATGCCGTTTTCAATCGACTTACGCTCTTCAGTGGTTTGCGATGCCTTGTAGCGGGGGCCTAGCTTTGAGGCCGCGTTGATATGTGCGGCATGGCCCGTGGTAAGGCCTTTGGTCGGAACAGAGGATGGCCCGGCGGTTAGTTTCAGGCAATACGGATTGGAACAGAAATGCGCTGCTCGGAGGGCAAGAGCGGTTTTTGTGGCTGCGGAGAAATTATCCCTAGTGGTCACTTCAACCTCCCTAAGCGTTATGTGGCACCGACCTCATGAAATGATATCACTTGGCTACTCGAAAAACTTCACTGGAAGATGAGTCCCCACAACTGCAGTTGCTGCTTTGCTATTGTGTCGTACCTAGGTAAACCTCCGAGAACGAGGTTAATTCGCGGGCGATCGCTCGCGTGCTGCACGCGAGAGGGGCATAAATTGGGCGCATCTAGATATTTCAAAATGTAAATGTCGCCATAGAGTCCAGTCAATGTGTGTGGGCTACCACAAGTTATCGTTGAGGAAGATGCCGCCGCGTTGCCGCTCAGCGTGCTAGGCGACCTTAAAGCGGGTGATCGAGCAAGTTACTGACCCACATGAGTCACTTAGAGGACTGGATAACAGCGCGATCGTGCGTATCCCCCCCGGGATACCCGCCACCTGACGTCCGGGGTGCGCTGTAATGCCCTTGCGATGCTCCTGGCCTCGTCCACCGGAATCTCATCAAGGGCATCGATGTAGATTGTCGAACCGGGTATCCATTTACCACTTGAACGGGTCCGAGAATCATACGGGCTGCCTTGGATCAATCAGACGAAAGTTGGCGCGCACTACGCTAGAGAACTTGACGTCTCTAGCACGTAGAATGCGATACTGAAGGCAAAGTGCCACCTCGGTAAATGGATACTTACCTTGCCCTTGCTCCCTTTCCCCCTCCTGACGCGAGCGGCTGCCAGCCCGGTTCGTTTCGTCCTGTTCGATGATGACCCAGGCTCAGTGCCTGATTGCATTGCTGCGATGAGGCGCGCGACCTACTTCGTCGCACCCATATGCAAATCTGTCGACAACCGGATTGAACCGGGTCGAAGCAGCATACGTATCGCAATGAACTCGCAAGTCGCCAAGGGCGACGATCAACCTTAAGTACACGGGAAGAAAGATGTTTTCTTCAGTCATTGCATCGCTACATCACGCAAGCTTCTGGTCCCAGTCCCCCAAACCCGAAACCTTCCATGTGCTTGTACTGGCGACCATGAGTGCCGGCAAGACAGCTGTCATTAATGCGCTGATCGGCGAGGAACTGCTGCATTCAGCCAACGAAGCCACCACCGCGTGCATGACCAGCGTCGAGCACCAGCAGGGGCTTCGCCACTTCGCCGGCGCCTGCTACTCCTACTCAGATC
>Ga0160474_101020_pt1 | contig 8762 bp, 5 predicted proteins | sample HID1975K_E11MG_FD_108240 | JGI IMG/M metagenome (GOLD analysis project Ga0160474, IMG submission 108240) | Enriched soil microbial communities from UW Madison campus, WI, USA - HID1975K_E11 MG | ecosystem: Environmental > Terrestrial > Soil > Unclassified | place: USA: Madison, Wisconsin...
CCACAACGGCTTCTCCTCCGACCTGTCCACCCGTGGCGGCCCGGTCCACCTGTCGTTGGCGTTCAACCCGTCCCACCTTGAAATCGTCAACCCCGTGGTCGAAGGCAGCGTGCGCGCTCGCCAGGAACGCCGCGGCGACGCGGAAGGCAAGACCGTGCTGCCGGTGCTGGTGCACGGCGACGCGGCTTTCGCCGGCCAAGGCGTGGTGATGGAAACGCTGAACCTGGCCCAAACCCGCGGCTACGGCACGGGCGGCACGCTGCACATCGTCATCAACAACCAGATCGGCTTCACCACGTCCGACCCGCGTGACTCGCGTTCGACGCTGTATTGCACCGACGTGGTCAAGATGATTGAAGCCCCGGTGTTCCACGTCAACGGCGACGACCCCGAAGCCGTGGTGTTCGTCACCAAGCTGGCCCTGGACTACCGCCTGCAATTCCGTCACGACATCGTCGTGGACATCGTTTGCTTCCGCAAGCTGGGCCACAACGAACAAGACACCCCGTCGCTGACGCAGCCCCTGATGTACAAGCGCATCGGCCATCACCCCGGCACGCGCAAGCTGTACGCCGACAAGCTGACCACGCAAGGCGTGCTGGCTGAAGGCGAAGCCGATCAACTGGTCAAGGACTACCGTCAGTTGATGGAAGACGGCCAGCGCACGATCGAACCCGTGCTGACCGACTACAAGAGCAAGTACGCCATCGACTGGTCGCCGTTCCTGGGCGCCAAGTGGACCGACCAGGCCGACACCGCCGTGCCGCTGGCTGAACTCAAGCGCATCGGCGAACGCATCACGACGGTTCCGGAAGGCTTCACGGTGCACCCGCTGGTCGCCAAGCTGCTGAACGACCGCCGCACGATGGCCAAGGGCGAACTGAACCTGGACTGGGGCATGGGCGAACACCTCGCCTTCGCCACCCTGGTGTCCTCGGGCTACGCCATCCGCATCACCGGCCAGGATTCGGGCCGTGGCACGTTCACGCACCGCCACGCCGTGCTGCACGACCAGAACCGCGAACGCTGGAACGACGGCACCTACATTCCGCTGCAGAACGTGTCGGACGGCCAGGCTCCGTTCACCGTCATCGACTCCGTGCTGTCCGAAGAGGCGGTGCTGGCCTTTGAATACGGTTACTCCAGCGCTGAACCGAACACGCTGACCATCTGGGAAGGCCAGTTTGGCGACTTCGTCAACGGCGCCCAGGTCGTGATCGACCAGTTCATCAGCTCCGGCGAAGCCAAGTGGGGCCGCCAGTCGGGCCTGACCCTGATGCTGCCGCACGGCTACGAAGGCCAAGGCCCCGAGCACTCGTCGGGCCGCATCGAGCGCTTCCTGCAACTGTGCGCCGACAACAACATGCAAGTGGTCCAGCCGACCTCTGCCTCGCAGATCTTCCACGTTCTGCGCCGCCAGATGATCCGCCCGTTCCGCAAGCCGCTGGTGCTGTTCACGCCGAAGTCGCTGCTGCGCAACAAGGACGCGGGTTCGCCCCTGACCGACCTGGCCGGCGGCAGCTTCCACCCGGTGATCGGTGAAGTGGACGAGGCCATCGACGCCAGCAAGGTCAAGCGCGTTCTGGCTTGCTCGGGCAAGGTGTATTACGACCTGGTCAACGCCCGCCGTGAGCGTGGCGCCGACAACGTCGCCATCGTCCGCGTCGAGCAGCTGTACCCGTTTGCGCACAAGTCGTTTGAAACGGAACTGCGCAAGTACCCGAAGGCCACCGAAGTGATCTGGGTTCAGGACGAACCGCAGAACCAAGGCGCCTGGTTCTACGTTCAGCATCACGTGTACGAGAACATGGTGGAAGGCCAGAAGCTGGGCTACGCCGGCCGCGCCGCGTCGGCATCGCCGGCCGTGGGCTACCTGGCCAAGCACCAGGAGCAGCAGAAGGCCCTGATCGAAACGGCTTTCGCGCCCAAGTTCAAGGTCATGTTGACGAAGTAACCCTGACTTGATGCACGCGCCGCGCGCGGCAAGCGATTTGGAACCCGGTTTCGAACCTTGCCGCGCAGCGTGACCAGAACACAAACTTTACGGAACAAACAAAATGGCTATTACCGACGTCGTTGTCCCCCAACTTTCCGAATCCGTCTCCGAAGCGACCCTGCTGACCTGGAAGAAGCAGCCGGGCGCTGCCGTTGAAGCGGACGAAATCCTGATCGAAGTCGAAACCGACAAGGTTGTGCTGGAAGTGCCGGCTCCCGCCTCGGGCGTGCTGGCTGAAATCGTCAAGGGCGATGGCAGCACCGTGACCTCGGGCGAAGTGCTGGCCCGTATCGACACCGCCGGCAAGGCTGCCGCCGCCGCGACCGCTCCGGCCGAAGCCCCCAAGGCTGCTGAACAAGCCCCCGCTGCTCCGGCCGCACCGGCCTCGTCGGCCGCCGCTGGCGTGGCATCGCCCGCCGCCGCCAAGATCCTGGCCGAGAAGGGCGTTGACGCCGCTTCCGTGTCGGGCACCGGCCGCGACGGCCGCGTGACCAAGGGCGACGCCCTGGCCGCTGGCGCCGCGCCCGCCGCCAAGGCTGCTCCGGCCAAGGCCCCGGCCGCTCCGGCCCCGACCACGCTGTCCCTGGACGGCCGTCCGGAACAGCGCGTGCCGATGAGCCGCCTGCGCGCCCGCATCGCCGAGCGCCTGCTGCAGTCGCAACAAGAAAACGCAATCCTGACCACGTTCAACGAAGTGAACATGCAAGCGGTCATCGATCTGCGCAGCAAGTACAAGGACAAGTTCGAAAAGGAACACGGCATCAAGCTGGGTTTCATGTCGTTCTTCGTCAAGGCCGCTGTGGCCGCACTGAAGAAGTACCCGCTGATCAACGCGTCGATCGACGGCAAGGACATCATCTATCACGGCTACTTCGACATCGGTATCGCTGTCGGCAGCCCGCGTGGCCTGGTGGTGCCGATCCTGCGCAACGCCGACCAACTGTCCATCGCTGAAATCGAAAAGACCATCGCTGACTTCGGCCGCCGCGCCGCTGACGGCAAGCTGGGCATTGAAGAAATGACCGGCGGCACGTTCTCGATCTCCAACGGTGGCGTGTTCGGTTCGATGCTGTCGACCCCGATCATCAACCCGCCGCAATCGGCCATCCTGGGCGTGCACGCCACCAAGGATCGCGCTGTTGTCGAAAACGGCCAGATCGTCATCCGCCCGATGAACTACCTGGCGCTGTCCTACGACCACCGCATCATCGACGGCCGCGAAGCCGTGCTGGGCCTGGTCGCCATGAAGGACGCCCTGGAAGATCCGCAGCGCCTGTTGCTGGACCTGTAATCTCGACGCTCCGCGCGGCGCCGCACCGGGCCTTCCGGCCCGCGGCGCCCCGGCAGGCTCTGGGCCTGCCTCCGGCTCGCAAACGTCGGGCGGGGCGTGTTCCACCCCACACTCATCCGCGAGAACACTATGTCCAAACAATTTGACGTCGTCGTGATCGGCGCAGGCCCTGGCGGCTACATCGCCGCCATTCGCGCAGCCCAACTGGGCATGTCGGTCGCTTGCATCGACGCCTGGCAAAACGGCCAAGGCGGCCCGGCTCCCGGCGGCACTTGCACCAACGTCGGCTGCATCCCGTCCAAGGCGCTGCTGCAATCGTCCGAGCACTTTGAACAAGCCAACCACCACTTCGCCGAGCACGGCATCGAAGTCAAGGGCGTGAGCCTGAAGCTCGACACGCTGATCGGCCGCAAGAACACGGTGGTCAAGCAGAACAACGACGGCATCCTGTACCTGTTCAAGAAGAACAAGGTCACCTTCTTCCACGGCAAGGGCCAGTTCAGCGGCCAAGTGGAAGGCGGCTGGGCCATCAAGGTCACCGGCACCGCCGAAGAAGACCTGGTTGCCAAGCACGTCGTGGTGGCAACGGGTTCGTCGGCACGTGAATTGCCCGGCCTGCCGTTTGACGAAAAGGTCGTGCTGTCCAACGACGGCGCACTGAACATCGGTGGCGTGCCGAAGACGCTGGGCGTGATCGGCGCCGGCGTGATCGGCCTGGAAATGGGCAGCGTGTGGCGCCGCCTGGGTTCGGAAGTGACCATCCTGGAAGCAATGCCGGAATTCCTGGCCGCCGCTGACGGCCAAGTGGCCAAGGAAGCGCTGAAGGCTTTCACCAAGCAAGGCCTGAACATCCAGATGGGTGTGAAGATCGGCGAGATCAAGGCCACCGCCAAGTCGGTGACCGTGCCCTACGTCGACGCCAAGGGCGCCGAGCAGAAGCTGGTGGTCGACAAGCTGATCGTCTCGATCGGCCGCGTGCCTTACACCGGCGGCCTGAACGCCGACGCCGTGGGCCTGAAGCTGGACGAACGCGGCTTCGTGGCCGTGGACGGCGACTGCAAGACCAACCTGCAAAACGTCTGGGCAGTGGGTGACGTGGTGCGCGGCCCGATGCTGGCGCACAAGGCCGAAGAAGAAGGCGTGGCGGTTGCCGAGCGCATCGCCGGCCAGCATGGTCACGTCAACTTCGACACCGTGCCGTGGGTCATCTACACGTCGCCGGAAATCGCCTGGGTCGGCAAGACCGAGCAACAACTCAAGGCCGAAGGCCGCGAGTACAAGGCTGGCAGCTTCCCGTTCCTGGCCAACGGCCGCGCTCGCGCGCTGGGCGACACCACGGGCTTTGCCAAGGTGATCGCTGACGCCAAGACCGACGAAGTCCTGGGCGTGCACATTGTGGGCCCGATGGCCTCGGAGCTGATTTCGGAAGCCGTGACCATCATGGAATTCCGTGGTGCCGCTGAAGACATCGCCCGCATCTGCCACGCGCACCCGACGCTGTCGGAAGCCGTGAAGGAAGCCGCTCTGGCCGTGGACAAGCGCGCGCTGAACTTCTAAGCGTCCTTGACCTGAGCTAGACAGGGGGCGGGTTCAAGGACCCGCCCTTTTTTCATTTTGGTTGGTTGAGCTAAGCCCCATGAACGTCCGCGAATACTACGAACACGCCTTGGCCGAACGCGGCTACAAGCCCGATGCCGCGCAAAAGCAGGCCATCGACCGCTTGCAGCGCTATTACGACGAGTGGGTCAAGTTCAAGTCGATGCGCTCGAACGCGCTGAAGAAACTGCTGAATCGGCCCGACGTGCCGCGCGGCGTGTATCTGTGGGGCGGGGTGGGGCGCGGCAAGAGCTTCCTGATGGATGCCTTCTATGCCACCGTGCCGGTCGTGCGCAAGGCGCGGCTGCACTTTCATGAATTCATGCGGGGCGTGCATCGCGAGCTGGAAGAAGTGAAGGGCATGCAGGACCCGCTGGACGAAGTGGCCAAGCGGGTCGCCAAGCGTTATCGCCTGATCTGCTTTGACGAATTTCATGTGTCGGACGTGGCGGACGCCATGATCCTGCACCGGCTGCTGTTGAAACTGTTCGAGTACGGCACGTCGTTCGTCATGACGTCCAACTACGAGCCGTCCACGCTGTACACCGACGGCCTGCACCGCGACCGCGTGCTGCCGGCGATCAAGTTGATCCAGTCGCGCATGGACGTGCTGAACGTGGACGCCGGGGTGGACTACCGCCGCCGTTCGCTTGAGCAGGTGCAGTGCTATCACACGCCGCTGGACGAGCGTGCGCAAGCCGCGCTGCAAAAGGCCTTCGACAGCCTGGCCGATACGCCGCCGCAAGAGCCCCTGCTGCACATCGAGCACCGCGAAATTCGCGCGGTGGCGCTGGCGGGCGCGGTGGTGTGGTTCGACTTTGCCACGCTTTGCGGCGGCCCGCGTTCGCAGAATGATTATCTGGAACTGGCCAGCCGCTTCCATGCCGTGATCTTGTCCGGCGTGCCGAAGATGGGGCCGCGCCAGGCGTCCGAGGCGCGTCGCTTCACGTGGTTGATCGACGTGTTCTACGACCACCGCGTCAAGCTCATCATGTCGGCCGAGTGCGAACCTGAAGAGATCTACACGGAAGGCGCGCTGGCCAACGAATTCCATCGCACCGTGTCGCGCATTCTGGAAATGCAGTCGCGCGAATACCTGGAATCCGAACGCCGATCGACGGCGACGTTGTAGTAATGCCGCATGCGGCCCGCGTGGCGCGGGTCGCATGAAGATAGCATTGGTAATGCAAGTCATTATCACTTAACATTTTGAGACTTCAGGTCCCGCACCGCTGTCTCAATCGTGCCTTCCCCCTTTCTTTCTTCATCGGCCCCGTGTGCCGAGGCCGTCATCGCGTCCGTTGACGGGCTTGTCGATGGGCGCGTTGATAGCCGCGTTGATAGTCTCTATCGCGAGCATCGCCCCTGGCTGTTCGGCTGGCTGCGCCGCAAGCTGGGCTGCGATCACCGCGCGGAAGACCTGGCGCAGGATGTGTTCGTCAGGGTGATCCAGGGCCGCAAAGCCGTGCGCGCGCATGACGCGCGCGCTTTGCTGACCACGATTGCGAAGGGGCTGGTGGTGGACCACCAGCGCCACGCCGCGCTGGAATACGCCTACCTTGGCTATCTTTCCACGCTGCCGCAGGCCTATGCGCCGTCACCCGAGACGCAGGCCGAACAACTGCAGGCGCTGGTGCGTCTGGACCACTTGCTGGACGGCCTGCCTCCCAAGGCCCGCGCCGCGTTCTTGATGTCGCAACTGGATGGGCTGACCTATCCCGACATCGCGGAACGCCTGGGCGTCTCCCTGAGTTCCGTACAACAGTACATGGTGCGCGCGATGACCGCGTGCTATGCGGCGTTCTATGAATAACGCCGCGCACGGCATGCCGCCGGACCCGGTCGTGCGCCAGGCCATTGCCTGGTGGGCCAAGCTGCAAAGCGGCGTGGCCGACGCGCACGACCGGGAATCCTGTCGCGCCTGGCTGGAAGCGGATGCCACGCATCGGCAGGCTTGGGATCGTCTGGAAGCGATTGGCCGCGACGCGCGGCGGGTGCCTGCCCCGCTGGCGCATGCGGCGCTTAATGCCCCGTCGTCTTCAGGGCGCCGCGCTGCATTGCGGTCGCTGCTCGGCCTTACGGCAATTTCCGCGATGGGGTGGACGGGCTATCGGCACACGCCCTGGCAGCGCCTGGCGGCCGACTTGAGCACGCGCGTGGGCGAACGCCGCAGCGTGGCGCTGGCCGAGGGCTTGCGCATCACCTTGAACAGCGACAGCGCGGTGCGCGTGCGTGTGTCTGGCAGCGAGCGTGGCATAGACCTGTTGCGCGGCGAGATGCTGGTCGACACCGAACCGCGTCCGGGCGTCGACGCCTTGCGCGTGGACTCGGGCCATGGCGAATTGCGAGCCGAGCGCGCCCGCTTTGACCTGCGCCGCACGGATACGGATTCGCGCCTGGGCGTGTATGAGGGCAGCGTGGCCTTGCTGCGCGACGGAGCCTGGACCCAAGCCAGCGCGGGCGAACGGTTGGCCTTCTCCGACGCGCATGACGTCGTGCGCAATGCCTCGGACCCGGACCGCCTGGCCTGGGTGGACGGCTTGGTGGTTGCCAAGGAATGGCGTCTTGACGACTTCGCGCGCCATCTGGCGCGCCAGCGCGTCGGGGTGATCCGGGTGGACCCGGCGGTGGCGGGCCTGAGGCTGTCAGGCGTCTTTCCCTTGGACGATGCCGAACGCGCGCTCAGGGCGCTTGAGCCCGCGCTACCCATCATCGTCAGCCGGCACACCCAGTATTGGCTCCAGGTTGGACCGCGCCAGATCTGACCGTTACAAACTTTTTTGCCCGACGCATTGCAGGTTTTCGTTTCCCGTACGGAAAGGCAGAGATAGATCACCGTACAGGGAGAGTTTCGTGTCTGCTTCATCTCAACCGCGCATGCGCGCCACATTGACGGCTGGCCGCAAGGCCGTGCTGACCGCCACCTGCGCGGGCGCCTTTGCCGTCGGCATGCCGGCCGTGTGGGCGCAATCCGCGCCCGCCGCCGCCCCAGCCTCCGTCAACGCGCAGCGCGGCTACCAGATTCCCGCCGGGGCCTTGGCCGATGCGCTGACCCAGTTCGCGCGCACCGCGGGCGTGGTGCTGTCGTTCGACCCGGCATTGGTGCGCGGCCGTCATTCCGATGGGCTGAACGGCACCTATTCGGTGGGTGCGGGTTTTGCGCGGATTCTGTCGGGCAGCGGCCTGCAGGCGCGTGCGCAGTCGGGCAATACCTGGACGCTGGCGCCCGCGCCGACGTCGGGTGATGCGCACCTGCTGGCGCCGGTGACGGTGTCGGGCATGTCGGAAAGCGCGTTGGCGCCCACCGTGGGCTATGTGGCCAGCGCCAGCGTCAGCGCCACCAAGACCGACACGCCCCTGATCGAAACGCCGCAATCGGTGTCGGTGATCACGCGCGAACAGATCAAGGAGCAGGGCGCGCAAACGCTTAACCAGGTCTTGCGTTATACGGCGGGCGTGGCCACCGAATCGCGCGGCGCCACCGCCACGCGCCTGGATCAGTTCAGCGTGCGCGGCTTTTCGGCGTCGTCCTATCTGGATGGCTTGCGCGTGTTCGGCGGCCGTGACGCCTTGCCGCAAGTGGACGCCTACCGCCTGGAGCGGGTGGACGTGCTGAAGGGACCCGCCTCGGTCATGTATGGCCAGGGCGGCCCGGGTGGCGTGGTGAACCAGGTCAGCAAGCGTCCGTTGGAAGAGACGCTGCGCGAAGTCGAGGTGCAGGTCGGCAACTACGATTACCGCCGCGCCAACTTTGACTTTGGCGGCCCCATGGACGAGGAAGGCAAGTACCTGTATCGCCTGGTCGGCGCGGGCTATATGTCGGACGGCCAGGTCAAGGACACCAAGGAACGGCGCTACTTCGTGTCGCCGGCCTTTACG